>Ga0164243_10000413_pt1 | contig 82915 bp, 77 predicted proteins | sample OricompcompostOP_FD_108781 | JGI IMG/M metagenome (GOLD analysis project Ga0164243, IMG submission 108781) | Organic Plus compost microbial communities from Emeryville, California, USA - Original compost - Organic plus compost (OP) | ecosystem: Engineered > Solid waste > Mixed feedstock >... | reverse complement strand
GGTGCCTCGATTTAAATTTTTATAAGTGACACGCGACGTGTCCCGTTCGGTGTATTTTTCTGCGCAACTTCGATCCCTCTGCGCGGATACCGGCACCTTAGCCAGGGCAGCGCTCGCGGCGGAGACCGCCGGACGCTGCGAAAGGTTCAAGCTTTCGGCCAGAACCAGTCGCCGGTCCAACCATGTGTGCCGCACAGGCACGCCCCGCCATATTTTCAGACGAGAGGGGGACCATTTTCTGCGCAGCCCCTGACAACCCGCCTGCATCAACGGCAGACTACCAGGGCACCGGTCCCGTCTCGCCGGCGATGCGTAACCGGTGTAGCCGAAACGGAACGCGGAGATGATGGCACAGGTTCAAAGGGCGGGGATGAGAAAGAGGCTAAATCATTGAAGGAATTGGAGCGCACGACGGAATTTTGCCCCTCGTCAAGGCCGAGGGCTGCCTGCTTGTGCTTGGATCCTCGGGCTTGACTCGAGGATCCAAGCACAAGCTAAGGCGCGATCTTCAATCAAAATCGATCGCGTGCAGCTGCGATCCGTGCTGCCTGAGCCACTTGCGGGCTTCTTCCATGCGCGGGCAGAGCTCCTTGCAGAGCGCCCAGAATTTCGGACCGTGGTTCATCTCCTTCAGATGCGCAACCTCGTGCGCCGCAAGGTAATCGATCACGAGCGGCGGCGCCATGACGATGCGCCAGGAAAAACTCAGGTTTCCGTCCCAGGAGCAGGAGCCCCAGCGGCTGCGGGTGTCCTTCATGGTGATGGAGGTGATCGGTTTGCGGATCGCCGCAGCGTGGCGGGCGACCAGAACCTCAAGATCCTTGCGCGCCTCCTTTTTAAAGAAGGCAGAGAGCCGCCGGCCCATGTGATCCTCGAGGCCGCTGACCCGCAAAACCGGTTCGCCGTCGATCACCACCGCCTCGGTCAGCCCGCGCAAGGTGCCGGTATGCTCGATGCGATGCGGCGTGCCGCGAAACGGGATGCGGCCGCCGGGGCGGACCGGGTTATCGGTCGAAAATTTTGCGAGCTTGGTGAGCAGCCATCCCTGATGGCGGTCGAGAAAATCGTCGATCTCACGCTCACGCAGCCCTGCCGGCACCGTGAGATTGAGCGCGCGGCCGCCCGGCTCGATCCTGAGCGTGATGCGGGTGGCGCGGCGGTTCTCCCTGATCGTCAAAGACATCGCCCGGTCGCCGACATGAAGGGTACGCTTCACCGTTTCGAGCGGTCTCGACTTCAAACGGACAGGCTTTTTCAGAAGCGCGAACATGTTCCCTTTCTAGCCGATTCCTTCACATAAAAAAGCCGGCGCCTTGAAGACGCCGGCTCACGATCACGTTTCACGTGAATCAAAAACGCGCCCGGTTACATATCCACGACCGGGTTGTGGCCGGAAGAGCCGTTCTTGCGCTCGCGCATGAAGCGGTCGAACTCTTCCTGATCCTTTGCGCGGCGAAGTTCGCGGACGTAGCTGTCGAACTCCTCGCGCATCTCGTCGAGCTTGCGGCGTTCTTCCTCGAGGCGTTCGAGTTCGGCTTTGCGCCAGTCGTCGAAGGCGACATTGCCGGTGGAGAAATGCGTATTGTAACGACGGCCCGCGCGACGGCAGCCGGCGAACATGCGGTCGGCGCGATCATTCGCATCGCGCTTGAAGCCGCGGAGCCTTTCCCCGAAGAGGATGTAGGCGAGCATGGCCAGGCCCAGAGGCCAGAAGACCACGAAACCGAGCACCATCAGAGCGATGGTGGCCGGCGTCCAATCCGGACGAATCAATGCTGACTGGTTCATAGGTCACACCCTAAGGTTTCTGCGGGTGGCCACATGCCAGCCCGACTGAATCCGATTTGGTGAGACCGTGATCCGCCTTCAAGAAGACGGAACATTAAATCGGGGAAGAGGCTGAAATCCAAGCAGGAATTCGCAAATTCCGACAGTTCAGCCGGCCTTGCCGCCCTTGATGACCCGTTTGACGGGTGTCTTCTTTACCGGCGCCCTGGCGTGTTTCCGGACGAAAGCGACGATGCGCGGGGCGATCTCGCGGCGAAAGCGCGAGCCGTTGAAGACGCCATAATGGCCGACATCCGGCTGCATGTAGTGCATGCGCATGTCTTCCGGAATGTTCGGGCAGATGGTCTGCGCCGCCCTGGTCTGACCGAGACCGGAAATATCGTCGTTCTCGCCTTCGATCGTCAGCAGCGCCACCTGGCGGATCGCCTTGGTATCGACCGGGGTGACCCGATGCATCATCTCGCCCTTCGGCAGCGAATGCCTGATGAAGACCGTATCGACGGTCTGGAGATAGAATTCCTCCGTCAGGTCCATGACCGCCAGGTATTCATCGTAGAAGTCGCGATGCTTTTCCGCAGACTCGCCGTCGTTCTGGACCAGGTGTTCGAAGAATTCCTTATGGGCGGTCAGGTGCCGGTCGAGGTTCATGGACATGAAACCCGACAATTGCAGGAAGCCCGGATAGACGCGCCGCATGAAACCCGGATGCGGCCAGGGCACGTTCATGACGACGTTGTCGCGGAACCATTCGAGCGGATGTTCCTCGGCGAGCTTGTTGACAGCTGTCGGGTTGATGCGGGTGTCGATCGGGCCGCCCATGAGGGTCATCGAGGCTGGGAGCATCGCGTCGCGCTGGGATTCCATGACCGCGACGGCGGCAAGCACCGGCACCGACGGCTGGCAGACGCCGATGACATGCGTGCCGGGGCCGATCACATGCAGCATCTCGATGACGTAATCGATGTAATCGTCGAGATCGAAGCGGCCATCGGTGACCGGCACCATGCGCGCGTCGATCCAGTCGGTGATGTAGACTTCCGCATGCGGCAGAAGCGCTTCGACCGTGCCGCGCAGCAGCGTCGCATAGTGGCCGGACATCGGCGCAACGATCAGGATCCTCTGGTCCGGGGCGCGGCCGGCCGGCAGTTCGCGGCGGAAATGCAGGAGATTGCAGAAGGGCTTTTTCCAGACGATCTCTTCCGTGACGGCAACCGCCCGGCCATCGACAGCGGTCTCGGGAAGGCCGAATTCCGGCTTGCCGTAACGGCGCGTGACGCGCTCGAAAACTTCCAGGCTCGCAGCAAGCGTGCGGCCGAACTCGGTCTGGGATACCGGATTGAGCGGATTGGCATAGAAGAAACGCATGGCATCCGCCGCGGCGCGAAACGGCGCCAGGGCGGCATGGTTCATCTCGTAGAACTGATAGAACATGGAAGTGCCACCTCTCGTGATTTCCGACAGCGCATTCGATAAAGACATCGAACCGATCGGTTCAGCAGCATTTGCGGGATAGGCTAACACTTTTTTACTGCGGTGCAACATGGCAAGGGGATACCGGCTGGATTGCCAAGGGAAAAGTCGGCGGACGCACCAGATCATCTGGTGCCCTTATAATGGCATTTAAGGCTTAAAGTTCCGATTTCCAAGGTGGTTAAGGACCCGTGTCGCCGCAAACGCGGGTCCTGCGATCACTTGAAGGTTACCTGTCAGGTTACCTGTCTCAGGCAATTTCAGATATCGGCCACGAAAGTCTGGCGCTGGGTGCCGAGGCCTTCGATGCCGAGCTCGACCACATCACCGGCCTTGAGATAGCGCGGCGGTTTCATGCCGAGACCGACGCCCGGCGGCGTGCCGGTGGAAATGATGTCTCCCGGATGCAGCGACATGAACTGGCTGAGATAGGAGACGAGGTGACGGACACCGTAGACCATGGTCCTGGTCGAACCGTTCTGCATCTTCTCGCCGTTGACGGTGAGCCACATGCCGAGGTTCTGCGGATCGGCGACCTCATCGGTGGTGACGAGCCAGGGGCCGATCGGGCCAAAGGTGTCGCAGGACTTGCCCTTGGTCCACTGGCCCGAGCGTTCCGCCTGGAAGGCCCGTTCGGAAACGTCGTTGGTCAGGCAGTAGCCGGCAACGTAATCGAGCGCATCGGCTTCGGACACGTATTTCGCAGTCTTGCCGATGACGACGCCGAGTTCCACTTCCCAGTCGGTCTTCACCGAACCGCGCGGGATGATCACGTCGTCGTTCGGACCGACGATCGCGGATGTCGCCTTCATGAAGATGATCGGTTCCGGCGGAACGGTCGCGCCGGTCTCGGCGGCGTGGTCGGAATAGTTGAGGCCGATGCAGATGAACTTGCCGGTGCCGGCCACACAGGGGCCGATGCGGGCCGGCTGCAGTTCCGGCAGGCTTTCGGGATCGATCCCGGCGATCTTCGCCAGGCCTTCCGGGGAAATGGCGGCGCCGGCGATATCGGTCACATGGCCGGAGAGATCGCGGATCTTGCCCTTGCCGTCCAGGATTGCCGGCTTTTCGTGGCCCGGCTCGCCAACACGCATCAATTTCAACGGATGTCCCTCCACTTTGACGGAGGGTTTTATGGAGCAAGCCTCCCGGCTTGTCACCCCCGTTCTGCATCCGGCACGAAGCGTGTTGCCAAGCGGGCAAACCGGCCTATTCTTCTCTTCACAGCCAGATCGGCAATCGCGATTTCAAGAGGATGCCATGACCAGCAGCAATAGCCGCGACTCGGAATTTCCGATCGATACCTTTTTCCTGGACCGCTGGTCGCCGCGCGCCTTCACCAACGAGACGATCACCCAGGAGACCATACTGACCATATTGGACGCGGCGCATTGGGCGCCCTCCTCCGGCAACAACCAGCCCTGGCGTTTCATCTATGCGCTGCGCGGCACGCCGTCCTTTCCGGTTCTCGTCGACATCCTGAGTCCCGGAAACCAGCGCTGGGCACAGAATGCCGCGGCGCTGCTCATCGTGACCTCGAAAAGCTACCGCGTTACCAGCAACGGCGAGCGGCGGGAGGCCTATACCCATTCCTACGATACGGGTGCTGCCTGGTTCTCGGTCATCTGCCAGGCGATGAAGCTCGGTTATCATGCGCATGGAATGGAAGGTTTCGACAAGCAGAAAGCGGTCGACGTGCTCGGCATTCCGGAAGGATATCGCGTCGAGGCGGCGGCCGCGATCGGCCGGATCGGCGACAGGGAGACTTTGCCGGACGATCTCAAGGAGCGGGAGTTCCCGAGCAAGCGCAAGCCGGTTTCCGAAATCGCCTTCGAGGGAAAATTCACCGGCGAACCTTGAGGCCTAGCAAGCTCTTTCGAGATTGTTTCACGTGAATCCATATCCACAAGAAAGATTCACGTGAAACATTTCAGATTAGACAAATGAAAAACGGCGGCCTCGCGAGGCCGCCGTTTTTCATTCCGCCCGAAGCATCAGATATCGAGGTTGGCGACGCTCAACGCGTTGTCCTGGATGAACTCGCGGCGCGGCTCGACCTCGTCGCCCATCAGCCGCGAGAAGAGGCCGTCGGCATCGGTCGCGTCGCTGACCTTCACCTGCAGCAGCGAGCGGACGTTCGGATCGAGCGTCGTTTCCCAGAGCTGCTCGGCATTCATCTCTCCGAGGCCCTTGTAGCGCTGCATCGAAAGGCCCTTGCGGCCGGCTGCGAAGATTGATTCCAGCAGAGCGCGCGGGCCGGAGATTTCCTGCTCGTCGTCCTTGCGGGCCAGAACCGGCGGGGTGCGATAGATCTCCTGCAGGCGCGCCGTCATCTGATCGATGTGGCGCGCATCCGCCGAGCCGATCAGCGCCACGTCGAGGACCGCGACTTCGCGGACGCCGCGCACCATGCGCTCGAAACGAAGTCCGCCCTCATCCGTCACATGGCCGGTCCAGCCGCGCTCGGTCTCCTCGGCGATCATGTCGAGACGGCGGGCGACTTCGTCGGCCGTCTGCTGGGCGCGTTCGCGGTTATCGGTCAGTTCCGGGTTCAGCGCGCCGGCGATCGCCGCCTGCTCGATGATCGCCCGGTTGTAGCGGGAATGCAGGCCGTCTACCAGCGAACGGAGCCGCAGGGCATCTTGGATAACTTCGCGCAGATCCTGGCCGGCGCGGACTTCGCCCGAACCCATGGTCAGGGTCGCTTCCTCGAGGCCCATGCTGATCAGGTATTCTTCCAGCGCCGCTTCGTTCTTCAGGTACTGGACCGACTTGCCGCGCGTCACCTTATAGAGCGGCGGCTGGGCGATATAGATATGCCCGCGCTCGATCAATTCCGGCATCTGACGGAAGAAGAAGGTCAGCAGCAGCGTGCGGATATGGGCGCCGTCGACGTCGGCATCCGTCATGATGATGATCTTGTGGTAGCGCAGCTTGTCGGCATTGAACTCGTCCTTGCCGATCGACGTGCCGAGTGCCGTGATCAACGTGCCGATTTCCTGGCTCGACAGCATCTTGTCGAAACGGGCGCGCTCGACATTCAGGATCTTGCCGCGCAGGGGAAGAATAGCCTGGTTTTCGCGCGAACGGCCCTGCTTTGCGGAGCCGCCGGCCGAGTCGCCCTCGACGAGAAAAACTTCCGACTTGGCCGGATCGCGCTCGGAGCAGTCGGCCAGCTTGCCGGGCAGCGAGGCGATATCCAGAACGCCTTTCCGGCGGGTCAATTCGCGGGCCTTGCGCGCCGCCTCGCGGGCGACGGCAGCCTCGACCACCTTGCCGACCAGGACCTTTGCTTCCGTAGGATGCTCTTCGAACCAGGTGCTCAACGCTTCGTTCACCAGGCTTTCGACCACGGGGCGGACTTCCGAAGAAACGAGCTTATCCTTGGTCTGGGACGAGAATTTCGGGTCCGGTACCTTGACCGACAAAACGGCCGTCAGACCCTCGCGGCAGTCCTCGCCCTGCAGCGTGACCTTTTCCTTTTTGGTGATGCCGGAGGTTTCGGCATAGGAGGTGACCTGACGCGTCAGTGCGCCGCGGAAGCCGGCCATATGCGTGCCGCCATCACGCTGCGGGATGTTGTTGGTGAAGCAGAGCACGTTCTCGTGGTAACTGTCGTTCCACCACATGGCCACTTCGACGGTGATGCCGTCCTTCTCGCCCTTGATGGCGACCGGGCTGTCTACGAGCGGCTTCTTGGAGCGGTCGAGATAACGGACGAAGGCCTCGAGACCGCCGTCATAGATCATCTCCTCTTCCTTGATATCCGGCTTGCGCTTGTCCGTGAGCCGGATTCGGACGCCGGAATTGAGGAAGGCCAGCTCACGCAGGCGATGCTCAAGCGTGTTGTAGTCGTACTCAGTCATCGTGAAGGTTTCGGGGCTTGCGAGGAAAGTAACCTCCGTGCCCGAACGGCCTTCATAATCGCCGACCACTTTGAGCGGCGCATCGGCGACGCCATGGGTGAAGGAGATCTCGTGGACCTTGCCGCCGCGGCGGATTCGCAGCTTCAGCCAGACGGAAAGCGCGTTGACCACGGAGACACCGACGCCGTGCAGACCGCCGGAGACCTTGTAGGAATTCTGGTCGAACTTGCCGCCCGCATGCAGCTGGGTCATGATGACCTCGGCAGCAGAGACTCCCTCGCCGCTATGGATATCGGTCGGAATGCCGCGGCCGTTGTCGGTCACGGTGACGGAGCCGTCCGGGTTCAGCGTCACGGTCACCAGGTCGGCATGGCCGGCCAACGCCTCGTCGATCGCGTTGTCGACGACTTCGTAGACCATGTGATGCAGGCCCGAGCCGTCGTCAGTGTCACCGATATACATGCCGGGACGCTTGCGGACGGCATCGAGGCCCTTCAGAACCTTGATCGAGTCGGCACCATATTCGGCACTCGCGCCATTCTCGCTGACGGGTGTATCGGTCATCAATCATCTTCCAATTCGTTTGAGATGCTGGCAAGCGAATCACCAGCTATTCCACCCTTAGATATAGGGAAATCGGGGCGGTTTCTAAAGGTTGAGCCCTGTGAAAGCGGCCGGAAAACCGTGGATGCGTGCCAAATTCAACCCGAAAGACGGCTTTTCTTCAGCAGCGTGTCCATTTCTTCTATCACGTCCGCCGGCAAAGTGCGAATCTGCTGGGCCAGACGGTTGGCAAAGGCCGTATAGGGGGCCGGAAGTCCCGACGTATCCAGCAGAACTTTCGGCTTCGACGCATCCGCCAGGCGGAACAATTCCTCGGCCTCGTCCCAGATGACATTGAAATAACCGGCGATCCGCTGCAGCAGCTCGAAGGTCGGCCGGCCGCGCTTCCCGTGCTCCAGGGCCGAGAGATAGGCGGGCGTGACGCCAATTGCTTCCGCAAGCGCCCGCTGGGTGACGCCCTTGCGCCGGCGAAGCTCCCGGAGCGCCTGACCGAAGGGCGTCATTCGCGCCCTCCCCTATTGTCCCTGGAGCTTCGGGCCAGTCGCACATACATGGCGCCCTCGCCGCCATGATGCTGCGCCGCCCATTCATAGGAGGAGATCAAGAAGCGAAATTCGGCTTTCGAGAACCAGAGCGGCACCGCGCGACGAAGCACGCCCTCGCTGCCCATCGAACGCCCCTTGCCGGTAATGACCAGGACATGACGAAGGCCGCGTTCATAAGCCCTGAGCAGGAAATCGAGCAGGAGATCGTGGGCTTCTTCCTGGAAAAGGCCGTGGAGATCGAGCCGCGCTTCGATCGGCAGACGTCCCTTGGCGAGCTTCTTCTTCACCGGCTTTTCAAGCGGATGATGGATGCCGCCGGATTTTTTCGCTTTCGGGGGCGCAACTTCCGCAGCCTGGATTTCCGGAGCCGGTGCGGATTTCGGCTTGGCGGCTTCCTCGGCAGCGAACTTCGCCGCCTCCTGCTCCTCGAATTCCAGGATCTCCTTCATCCGGCCCGGCAGCGCGCGGGCGGATTTCGCCACCTTGCCCCACAGGATGCGTTCTTCCGGATCGAGTTTCCGTCCGCTCTTCATCCCCCGTACCTGCCGGCCGCTGACTTCGGGATGAGAATATAGAAGTCCGCATCGTTGCGCACCGTTCCCGCCAGCTCGCCAGCTTCGAACCCGGATCCGGTGAAGATGTCGCCGCGGGCCGGACCAACGATCGCCGAGCCGGTATCGAGCGCCAGCATCAGCCGTCCGAACGGTTTTCCGCCATCCAGATGCGTGAGGCTTTCGGAGCGGATGAAGAAAGGAAAGCCGAACGTATGGATCTGGCGATCGACAGCGAGCGAGCGGCCGGCGATCAGCGGCACCTTGGCCGCAGCAACAGGCCCGCGCGACGGATCGGAGACATCGCCGTCGCGGAAGAAGATGTAGGATCGATTGTGCCGGAGCACCTCATCAACCTTAGCCGGATTCCTAGCCAGCCATTCCCGGATGCTCTGCATCGAAATCTGCGCCGGATCGATTTCCCCGCGGTCGATCAGAAGCTGCCCGATCGGCGAGAACGGATGCCCGGCCTTGGCGGCGTAAGTGATCCGGTGCACCCGGCCGTCCGGATATCTCAGCCGCGCCGCGCCCTGCACATGCGTGAAAAACACATCGATCTTCGATTTCGCCCAGGCGATCTCCAGGCCGCGGCCTTCAAGAAAACCGCGGTCGATCTCGCCACGATCCGGATAGGGCACGATGCCCTCATCCGTCCGCCGGCCGAACATGTAGCCGGAGTCCATTTCAGCGGGACGGTTCGCATCATCGAGATCGACAAGATCATCCGGGCGATAATAAAAGGGATAGGCCCAGACCCCGTCGCGCGTATCCGAGACTTCGACTTCCGGCTCATAGAAGGCCGTGACGAAACCTCGGCGCCCGTCCTTGCGCGAGATCAGAAAGGGCGTACAGCGAGCCTCGAAAAAGGCGCGCGCAGATGCGGCGCCAGCCGGCGGATCACCGGCGGTTTCGAGAAAAGCCGCAAGCTCTTCCGCCGTGAGGCCAAGCGCCCCGGTGCGATAGGGTTTCACCTGGCGGACATGCTCCAGACAGGAGCGCATGCCGGCAAAAAGCAGGCCGGGGTCATCGTTTTCCCAACCTGCAAGATCGGAAAAGGAGACCGGCCGGAGCGTGAAATCCGCAAAATCTGTCGTCGTCATTGCTCGGATTCGGTGGCGACCAGCTTCCAGTTCGGGTCGCGGGAGCGGATATCACGGGCGAAGGTCCAGATATCGGTGACCTCGGCGACCGTCTCCTGGTCGCCCTCGATCAGCGTGCCGGCCTTGTCATAGGTGGCGGAGATCAGCTGGCTGACGATGCGGACGGTGACCTGCTCCTCGGACTCCTTGATGGTCGCCTGGGTGATATCCGCCTTGTCGATGCCGACGAAGGTCGACTTCACCACCTCGCCCCTCGTCTCGCGTTCAGAAATCGCCGCATCGAAGCCGTCAAAAACTTCCTTGGACAGAAGGCCCTTCAAGGTCTTCCGATCGCCATCCGCAAAGGCCATGACGATCATCTCGTAAGCCATACGGGCCCCATTCAAAAAGTCGCGGGGACTGAAAGAAGGATCCGCCTTGACCACTTCGCGAAGGGCTGCGTTCAGCGGCGTGTCGGGCTTCGCCACGGCATCGATATCGGCATAACGCTGCTCCTCCTCCTGGGAATCGCGGCGCGGCAGAGTCACCACCTTACCGTCGTCCCCGTTCGGGTTCTTCGCGACGTCCCGCGGGCTGAAGGGATCGAGCGGCGGCTTCTCGTTTCCCGTCCGCCGGCCGAGCACACTGCGCAGTTGCAGGAAGATCAGAACAGCGGCGACGAGAAAAAAGAGTGTTATAAAGTCGTTAGAGCCCATCTTAACCCGCAATTGCCGTTTAAATGTTCGTTGCACTTTCTCATATAGTCCGCATCCGCCGATCATTCAAATGGCGAAGACGTCAGCGCCGGATGCAACCGGCCCACAAGAAATGGGAACACAATGCGTTTCTTTCTCGTGCCGCTTATTCTCATCGGTTGGCCACTCGCGGAAATCGCCGGCTTTGTGCTTGTCGGGCGCGCGCTCGGCCTCTGGGCGACGCTCGGCCTGGTGATCGGCACTGCCGTGCTCGGCGCGGTCCTGCTTCGCAGCCAGGGCATGCACATCCTGAGGCAGATCTCCACCGAAGGCCGCGAGGGCCGCATGCCGGCGAGAACGCTGATCGACGCCGCGATGATCGTCGTTGCCGGAATCCTGCTTCTCCTGCCGGGCTTCCTCACCGACATCATCGGGCTGGCGCTCTTCATCCCTTTCGTGCGCGGCTTCCTCTGGTCGCTGATCGGCCGGCGCATCGTCGTGGTCCGTTCGCCTGGGAGCACGAGCTATCGCTATGATGGCGGAAAACCCTCGCCTGAAGGAAAGAAACCCGGACCGGTGGTCGATCTGGATGAGCAGGATTTCCACCGCAATCCCGATTCGCCGGGGTCCAATCCCTCCTCTCCCTGGGCCGGGCCGCGCGGAGGGGACCATTGAGCGTTCCTGCCGGTTTGCCGCGGCCGTAAACCGGAACGCTCCATTTAGCCTTGAAAGGCTCCAGCCCGAAATGTTAGAGGGCCTCAACGCTCAAAGCCTCGAGGAAGTCCCATGGCAGACGAAAACAACCAGGCGGCAACGCCGTCCCTCAACATCCTGGCGCAGTACACCAAGGATCTCTCCTTCGAAAACCCCGGCGCACCCCGCTCGCTGCAGGCGCGCGACAAGGCCCCGGCGATCACGATCAACGTCAACGTAAACGCCAACCCCCTCTCCGAAGCGGATTTCGACGTCGTGCTGACGCTGAACGCCGAAGCCAAGGACGGCGACAAGGTCGTCTTCGCTGCCGAACTGGTTTATGGCGGCGTCTTCCGCATCACCGGTTTCCCGCAGGAACACATGCTGCCGCTTCTCTTCATCGAATGCCCGCGGCTGCTTTTCCCCTTTGCCCGCCAGATTATAGCCGACGTGACGCGCAACGGCGGCTTCCCGCCGCTGATGATCGACCCGATTGATTTCGCGCAGATGTTCACGCAGCGCATGGCCGAGGAACAGGCCCGTTCCAAGGTGCAGGCGCTCAACAGCTGAATCTGCGAACCCCCTAACAGAAGAAAGTCCGGGCAAGCCCGGGCTTTCTCATTCGGCCGCCTGCCGGGCGGACTCGTATCTGAGCCAGATCGACTTGCCCTTCATGGATGCCACCATGGCTGCGTGGGCCTCGATCTCGGCTTCCGTCAGCCGGGATGGCAAGGGCCTCGGCCGGCCGGTGACGCTCACCACGACCTCCTCGACCTCGATCACCGTCGTGGACCGTTCAACACCCGTCAGGCCGAGCGCAGCCTGACGACCTCCGGTCATCTCGATATAGACCTCGGCCAGGAGCTCGGAGTCGAGAAGCGCCCCGTGCTTGGTGCGGTGGGCGTTGTCGATGCCGTAGCGGCGGCAAAGCGCATCGAGCGAATTCGGCCCCATCGGATGCTTGCGGCGAGCCATCGCCAGCGTGTCTACGACACGGTCGGACTGTATCGGCGGCATTCCGAGCCGCTCGAGCTCCGCATTGATGAAGCCCATGTCGAAGGTCGCGTTATGAGCGATCCACTTCGCGCCGTCGAAGAACTCGATGATCTGATCAACCACATCGGCGAAGCTCGGCTTGTCCTTCAGGAATTCGTCGGTGATGCCGTGCACGGCGAGCGCGTCCGGATGAACCTTGCGGTCGCCCGGGTTGATGTAGAGATGCAGCGTCCGACCGGTCGGGAAATTGTTGATGAGCTCGACGCCGCCGATCTCGATGACACGGTCGGATTTCGATTCGAGGCCCGTGGTTTCGGTATCGAAGATGATCTCACGCATATTTGTCGCTCGTCCTTCCGGCTCGCAGGGAGGCGATGATCTGCCTCACCCTTTCCCTCGCCGCGTCCAGTCCCGAGCCGGTATCGACCAGAAAGTCGGCTCGCTTCCGCTTTTCCGCATCGGGCATCTGGCGAGAGAGAATCATTGCCAATTTTTCCTCGGTCATGCCGGGACGCGCAAGCACTCTTTCGCGCTGGATCTGTGGATCGCAGGTGACGACGACGATGACATCCACGCGGTTTTCAGCCTTCACTTCGAAAAGCAGCGGGATATCGAGAAGTACGAGATCGGTGCCTGCGTCTCTATGACGCTTCAGGAATTCGGCCTCCCGCTGGCGCACCAGCGGGTGGACGATCGCTTCGAGAGCCGGGAAATTCTCCGGATGGCTCGCAAGCTGGCGGGACAGTTCCTGCCGGTCGATGACGCCGTCCTTCACGGTGCCCGGGAAAGCTTCGCCGACGGGTTCTACGGCATCGGTGCGGTATAGGTCATGCACCACGGCATCGGAATCGTTCACCGGCACGCCCTCGTCCGCGAACATTTTCGCGGTCGTGGATTTTCCCATGCCGATCGAGCCGGTCAGTCCGATGACGATCATCCGCGGCCTTCCATGTCGGCGATGACAAGATCGCGGAGCGCCTTGTCGACCGCCGGGCGGCGGCCGAACCATCTTTCGAAACCCGGTATGGCCTGGTGCAAGAGCATGCCAAGCCCGTCGACCGTGGCAAAGCCCTGTTCTTCCGCCTGGGCCAGCAACGGCGTTTTCAGCGGCACATAGATAATGTCGGTCACGACCGCGCCGTCGATGAGCGGCGAAAAATCGACCGCCGGCGCTTCGCTGCCATCCATGCCGAGCGATGTCGTGTTGACGAACAGGCCGGCGCCGGACATCACCTCCGTCAGCGCTTCGACCGGATGGGCATGAACTTTCGGGCCGAAACGGCCGGCCAGTTCCCGGGCACGGGAGACGGTGCGATTGACCACGTGGACTTCACTCACACCGCGATCTCGAATTGCCTGGATGACGGCGCGGCTGGCGCCGCCGGCGCCGAAAATCACGGCGCGGTCGGTTTTGTCCCAGCCGGGGTGGCGATCGTCAAGATTGGCCGTGAAACCGTAACCGTCGGTATTCGTCGCATGGAGCAGGCCGTCTTCCATCCAGAGCGTGTTGGAGGCCCCGAGTTCTTCGGCCAGCGTATCCGGCCGGTCGGCCAGTTTAAACGCCTGTTCCTTGTGCGGGATCGTGACATTGCCGCCGCGATAACCCGACGTGCCATCCTTCAGGGATTGGATGAAGAATGGAAAATCTTCCTCAGGCATCGGCACGGCCTTGTATGTGCCGGCAATGCCGAACTGCTTAAGCCAGTATCCATGGATCAGCGGGGAACGCGAATGTTTCACCGGCCAGCCGGTGACGAAGGCGTTAACCACAAATGTTTCACGTGAATCAGCCATCGATGGCTCCGAGCTCGCGCAGTTTTTCGAGGAGCGGCAGCATGGGCAGGCCGAGGATGGTGAAGTAATCGCCCTCGATCTTCGAAAAGAGCTGGATGCCCTCACCTTCCAGCTGATAGGCGCCGACGCTGCCGAAAACCTTCTCTCCGACACGCTCCAGATAACGATCCACAAAAGCTTCGCTCAACGGCCGGACCGTCAGATCCGCATGAGCGACATGCTCCCAGACGATCCCGTTATCGCGGGCAAATGCGATCGCGCTGTTCAACCGGTGGGTCTTGCCGGACAGCGACAGCAGGCTTTCCTTCGCTTCGCCAAGAGACTTCGGCTTATGATAGACGCGGTTCTCGAGCGACATGGTCTGGTCCGATCCGATCACCAGCGCGCCGGGAACGTGGCCGCTGACCTCCACAGCCTTGGCTTTTGCGAGCGTCAGGGCCACCTGATCCGGCGAGGCGCCTTCGAGGCCCGCTTCGATCTTGCGTTCGTCGATATCGGCGGCGCGGCTCTCAAAGACCAGACCGGCATTTTCCATCAGCATCCGTCGGAACGGACTGGAAGAGGCAAGGATGAGGGGCGCTGCCACGAAAGATCTCCCTGAGGCGATAGCGATTCGGCTTAACGCAGCTTTGGGCGCAGCGCAACGATGGCTGCCGCCGTCTCTTCGATCGAGCGCCGCGTGACGTCGATCACCGGCCAATTGTGCCGGGCACAGAGAGCGCGTGCATACTTCAGCTCCTCGTTAATCGTCGCACGGTCCGTATAATGATGATGATCGAAGCCCTGGGTCGCTCCCAGCTCGCGATTTTCGCGCACCTGGCTGATGCGATCCGTGGTCGCAACCAGGCCGACGATCAGCGGGTGGGTGGCGCGATAGAGGCTTTCCGGCAGGTCGACGCCCGGCACGATCGGGATATTGGCGGTCTTGATGCCGCGATTGGCGAGATAGATGCTGGTCGGGGTTTTGGACGTACGGCTGATGCCGATCAGAACGACATCCGCCTCGTCGTAATCCTCCGGCAGCTGTCCGTCATCGTGATCCATGGTGAAGTTGAGCGCTTCGATGCGGCGGAAATATTCGGCGTTCAACGCGTGTTGGGCACCGACGCGACGGCGCGACAGGGCGCCCAGATAGGCCTGGAAAGTCGCCATGACCGGCTCCAGAACGTTGACGCAAGGCAGACCCATCTCGCGGCAACGCTGATCGATGACCTCCGCGAGCTCCTGGTCGACAATCGTATAGAGAACAATGCCCGGTTCCGCGTCGATGGCGTCGAGCACCGCGAGCAACTGCTTCCGGTTCCGGATCAGCGGATAGACATGCTCGATCGCAAGCGACGACTGGAACTGCACCGAGACAGCCCGGCCGGCGGAGATGAGAGTTTCGCCCGTCGAGTCAGATATCAGGTGCAGATGGAAGAAGTTTTTTCTGTTCTCCACGCTAAACTTAACCCTTTGTTGACAACTCGGGAGAGACCATGAACGTCTCCAGGGAGCCGCACCCCCTTTGGGAAAACCGCATCGTTTTCCACATTCGCAAATCCGTCGGATAGGCCGCGACAAGGCTTGTGTGCATCGGGGACAAAGACACCAAGTGATTTCCTCCTCCCCATATTATCCACAGATGACGAGGAAAATGGCTTCGGTCAATCTCTTTGGAATCCTTGGCTAAATCGCCATTCTCCTCAATCAGTCATCATCCACGCTCCGAGATCTTCCTGCTGCAGGCATGGCGGCGGCGGATCGTCGCGTCGACTGTGATTTGACTTTAATCCTTGCTACTCACCGACTCTAAGAAATAGAAACCCTTTTAAATTCATTTCTTTGATTAGGGAGAACCCATTGACCGGCGTAACCCGCAAGATCGTCGAGGTGCTGGAAGGCAGGACCGTCAATCCGCCGCCGATCTGGCTGATGAGGCAGGCGGGGCGTTATCTGCCGGAATACCGGGAGACCCGCACCATGGCCGGAAGTTTTCTGGATCTCTGTTATACGCCGGATCTGGCGGTCGAAGTGACCTTGCAGCCGATCCGGCGCTACGGCTTCGATGCGGCGATCCTGTTTTCCGATATCCTGGTGATTCCGGACGCCCTGAAACGGAACGTACGCTTCGTTCAGGGTGAAGGCCCGCAGATGGATCCGATCGATGTTTCCGGCATCCGAGGACTGAGGAGCGGTGGGGTTCTGGATCACCTGGCACCGGTCGTCGAGACCGTGCGGCGGCTGAGACAGGAACTGCCTGCGGAGACGACGTTGCTCGGCTTCTGCGGCGCGCCCTGGACGGTCGCGACCTATATGATCGCCGGTCACGGCACGCCGGATCAGGCCCCTGCCCGGCTGTTTGCCTATCGCCACCCGGAAGCCTTCGAGAAACTTCTTTCCTTTCTCGCCGAAGTGTCCGCGGAATATCTGATCGCGCAGATCGATGCCGGTGCCGACGCGGTGCAGATTTTCGATTCCTGGGCGGGTGTGCTGGGAGAGCGGGAATTCGAGGCCTATGCCGCGAAACCCGTCGCCCGGATGATCGATATCGTCCGCAGCGAAAGGCCCGGAGCGAAAATCATCGCGTTTGCCAAGGGAGCAGGCCTGAACCTGAAATCCTATCGCCGGAGGACGAAAGCCGATGCGATCGGCCTCGACTGGTCGGTGCCGCTTTCGTTTGCGGCCGAGCTGCAGAAGGATGGTCCGGTCCAGGGCAATCTGGACCCGATGCGGGTCGTCGCCGGCGGAAAATCCCTGGAGGAAGGCATTGACGCCATTCTCGACAAACTCGGCGCCGGACCGCTGATCTTCAATCTCGGTCATGGCATCACGCCGGAGGCCGATCCGGCGCACGTGACGTCTTTGGTCGAACGGGTGCGCGGAGCGAAGGCATGAGTGCACCCGAACTGCAGTCCGGCAAAGCGGCCGGAAGGCGATCCGCCATCCGTGCCGTTATCGCTCTTGCGATATTCATCGTCATCCTGGCGGTCGTCTATCTGGCGCGGCCTGACGATTTCGTCCTCTACATCAAGGCTTTCCACGTCATCGCGGTGATGTCCTGGATGGCCGGGCTTCTCTATATGCCCCGGCTTTTCATCTATCACAGCGATGCGGAACCCGGTTCGGCCCAGTCGGAAACCTTCAAGATGATGGAGCAGCGGCTTTTGAAGATCATCATGAACCCGGCGATGATGATCACCTGGGCTCTCGGTCTTTTTCTTGCCTGGGATGTCTATGAATTTCGGGGTGGCTGGCTGCATGCCAAGATCGCGCTGGTCGTATTGCTGACCATGGTGCATGTTCTGTTCAGTCGCGCGGTGCGGAATTTCGTCGCAGACGGGCCACGCAAATCACCGCGTTACTGGCGGATGATGAACGAAATTCCCACTCTTCTGATGATCGGCATCGTCATTCTCGTGATCGTGAAACCCTTCTGACCTTCTTTCTTTGAGAAGATTTCCGTGTTGCCTCTTGCGGCGTTCCACGTGAATCGCTATTTTCACCGCCATCTCATCTCGTGGCATGCGTGTAATTTCCCGTCGTCCCCGGATCATCTTCCGCGGTAGCGAATTTCACCGACACGCCTAGATTCTCCCTAAAATTCCTAAATGTGGTCCCCTCTTCATGGCTGAAATGAAGCTTCAAGAACTCAAGAGCAAATCCCCGACCGATTTGCTGACCTTCGCCGAATCGCTGGAGGTCGAGAATGCCAGCACAATGCGCAAGCAGGAGCTGATGTTCGCGATCCTCAAGGTTCTGGCGAGCCAGGACATCGAAATCATCGGCGAAGGGGTGGTCGAGGTCTTGCAGGATGGATTCGGCTTCCTGCGTTCTGCGAATGCCAACTACCTGCCGGGTCCGGACGATATCTACATCTCTCCGTCGCAGATCCGCCGCTTCTCGCTGAAGACCGGCGATACGGTCGAAGGTCCGATCCGCGGCCCGAAGGAAGGCGAACGTTATTTCGCGCTGCTCAAGGTCAACACCATCAATTTCGACGATCCGGAAAAAATCCGGCACAAGGTGCACTTCGACAACCTGACGCCGCTCTATCCGAACGAGCGGTTCAAGATGGAGCTCGAGATCCCGACCTCGAAGGATCTTTCGGCACGTGTCATCGATCTCGTGGCGCCGCTCGGCAAGGGCCAGCGCGGCCTGATCGTGGCGCCGCCGCGCACCGGTAAGACCGTTCTGCTGCAGAACATCGCCCATTCCATCACCGCCAACCATCCGGAATGCTATCTGATCGTTCTTCTGATCGACGAACGTCCGGAAGAAGTGACCGATATGCAGCGCTCGGTGCGCGGCGAGGTCGTCTCTTCCACCTTCGACGAACCGGCGGTACGCCACGTCCAGGTCGCCGAAATGGTGATCGAGAAGGCCAAGCGCCTCGTCGAACACGGCCGCGACGTCGTCATTCTGCTCGATTCGATCACTCGCCTCGGCCGTGCCTACAACACGGTCGTCCCCTCTTCCGGCAAGGTCCTCACGGGCGGTGTGGACGCCAATGCCCTGCAGCGCCCGAAGCGCTTCTTCGGTGCCGCCCGTAACATCGAAGAAGGCGGCTCGCTGACGATCATCGCCACAGCTCTGATCGATACCGGCAGCCGCATGGATGAGGTCATCTTCGAAGAGTTCAAAGGTACGGGTAACTCCGAAATCGTGCTCGACCGCAAGGTTGCCGACAAGCGCATCTTCCCCGCCATGGACATCCTGAAATCCGGAACGCGCAAGGAAGACCTGCTCGTGCCGCGCCAGGATCTCCAGAAGATCTTCGTGCTTCGCCGCATCCTTGCCCCGATGGGCACGACGGATGCGATCGAATTCCTCATCGACAAGCTCAAACAGACGAAGAACAACGGCGATTTCTTCGAATCGATGAACACCTGATTATTAGCCGGGTTCACTCGCTTATCGAAGCGCTCGGCTGGTCCGGGCGCTTTTGAGTTTGTGGACGGATCTTGGTAAAGCTCTTCCGATGAACGGCTCCAACGACACGATTTTCGCTCTCTCCAGCGGCACATTGCCGGCAGGCGTGGCCGTCGTGCGTTTAAGCGGTCCGGGAGCCTTTGATGCGATCAGAGCCCTGGCGGGTGGCCTGCCGCCGGACAGGAAGGCGGGGTTGAGGACGGTTCGGAACCGCGGCGGCCTTGTGATCGACCAGGCGCTCGTCGTCGCTTTTCCGAAGCCCAACTCGTTCACGGGTGAAGATTGCGTGGAACTGCAGCTGCATGGAAGCCGGGCAGTGGTCTCTGCGGTTTACGAGGAACTAGCTGCTATTCAGGGCCTGCGTTTGGCTGAAGCCGGTGAGTTTTCAAGACGCGCGTTCGAGAATGGCAGGCTGGACCTCGTCGAAGTGGAAGGTCTTGCGGACCTCATTGCGGCCGAAACCGAGATGCAGCGCCGGCTGGCGATCGAGCAGAGTTTTGGTGGGCAGTCGGCGCTCTATCTGGAATGGGCCGAAAGGCTTACACGCGCGAGGGCTCTGATCGAGGCGGAACTGGACTTCGCCGACGAGGATGACGTCCCGGGAGCCGTGTCGGAACGGGTGTGGGAGGATATTGCCGATCTTCTCCTGGAGATTGAGGAGCATATCGCCAAGGCCAAGGCCGGCGAAATCATCCGTGACGGCTACAAGGTGGTGATCGCGGGACCGCCAAATGCAGGAAAATCTAGCCTTATCAATGCCTTAGCAAAGAGAGATGTGGCGATCGTAACGGAGGTCGCCGGTACCACCCGCGACATCCTTCATGTCGATATCGATATGGAAGGCTACCTGGTCCGTTTCTTCGACACGGCAGGGCTTCGCGAGAGCGAGGATCGTATCGAGCAGGAAGGTGTGCGCCGGGCAAGAATAGCAATCGAGCAGGCCGACATGATCCTGCGGCTGGAAGAAATCGATTCGGATTCGAAATATATTCTCGGCCTCACTTCGCAGACAACATTGCGTATCGGGACCAAGCTGGACAAGCACGGCCCGTCGGCCGACTATGATCTGTGCATATCGAGCCGAACCGGTGAGGGACTGGAGGAATTGCGGGTCCGAATTCTGAACAAACTGCAAAGCGTATGGTCTGGATCGCTGGTGCCTAACCGGCTCCGGCACATTCAGTATCTGCGGGAGGCTTCCAATTCCATCGCAGAGGCGTTAAACGGCAGCGAGCTGGACCTCCGGGCCGAAAATCTTCGCGCCGCAGCGTCGTCGCTCGGCCGGATCACCGGACGAGTTGATGTCGAGCAGCTCCTGGATGTCATCTTTTCGCAATTTTGTATCGGCAAGTGATTCACGTGAAACACCAGCACCAGGGTGGTTCGTGAGGTGATGAAAATGGATGCGGTATTCGATGTGATCGTGATCGGCGGCGGACATGCCGGCTGTGAAGCTGCCAGTGCCGCCGCCCGCATGGGTGCCAAGACGGCCCTGATTACACACAAGGAGCAAACCATCGGGGTCATGTCCTGCAATCCTGCGATCGGCGGGCTGGGCAAGGGCCATCTCGTACGGGAAGTCGACGCTCTTGACGGATTGATGGGCCGGATCGCCGATGCTGCGGGTATTCAATTCCGCCTCCTGAACCGAAAGAAAGGGCCGGCCGTCCGGGGGCCTAGGACGCAGGCGGACCGGAAGCTCTATCGCATGGCGATGCAGAAGGCGATTCTGAACCATTCGGATGTGACCGTCATCGAAGGGGATGCCTTTGATATCGCAGCGGACGACGGGCGTGTGAATGCCGTGGAACTGAAGGACGGCCGTCGATTCGGATGCGGAACGGTTGTTCTGACGACCGGTACTTTTCTCAGGGGTCTCATCCATATCGGCGATCAGAAAATCCCTGCGGGACGAGTCGGCGAGGCGCCTTCTCTGGGTCTATCGGAAACGCTGGCACGCTTCGGTTTGCGGCTCGGCCGCCTGAAGACCGGCACGCCGGCGCGGCTTGATGGAAAGACGATCGACTGGAAGAGTATCGGCAGTCAGGAAGCCGACGAGAACCCGGTGCCTTTCTCGTTCATGACCGATCGGATCACGGTGCCGCAAATCGCTTGTGGTGTGACCCGGACGACGGAGGCGACGCATAAGATCATATCGGACAATATCCATCGGTCCGCCATGTATTCCGGCCAGATCGAAGGGATCGGTCCCCGGTATTGCCCCTCCATCGAAGACAAGATCGTTCGATTCGGCGAGCGCGACGGTCATCAGGTTTTCCTGGAGCCCGAAGGTCTGGATGATGATACGGTCTATCCCAACGGCATATCGACATCCCTTCCAGCCGATGTTCAGGAAGCCTTCATTCGCACCATTCCCGGCTTGGAAAGGGTCGCTATTCTTCAGCCGGGATATGCGATCGAATACGATCATGTTGATCCCCGCGAGCTGACGGCCAGCCTTGAAGTCAGGAAGATTCCGGGGCTGTTCCTTGCCGGGCAGATCAATGGCACGACCGGTTACGAAGAGGCAGCGGCGCAAGGCCTGGTGGCCGGGCTGAATGCCGCCCGTCGCGCTGCCGGCGGTGAAGCTTATCATTTCAGCCGCACGGATTCCTACATTGGTGTGATGATCGACGACCTCACATCTCGCGGGGTCACGGAGCCTTACCGGATGTTCACCTCACGCGCGGAATATCGCCTGTCTCTTCGCGCAGACAATGCCGACGTCAGACTCACGGAAATCGGAATCATGCTCGGATGTGTGGGCGAGGCGCGGGCGGCGAAATTCAAGGGCTATCAGGAAACGCTTGATGCTGGGCGGCGGATGCTGCGTTCTCTTGTAATCACGCCCAACGAGGCAGCCCGTTATGGCATGAAGCTGAATCAGGACGGGCAGCGTCGCACGGCCTACGAACTGCTTGCTTATCCGGATCAATCCTTGAGCTCTCTTGCCGTGATCTGGCCGGATCTCGGGCAATTGCATGCGAAGGTGGGCGAGGCTTTGGAGATAGAGGCATCCTATGCAGTCTATATGGATCGGCAGGCTGCCGATATTCAGGCGACCTATCGGGATGAGATGCGAATTATACCTCAAGGCTTTGATTTTACAGCACTTCCTGGCCTCTCGAACGAATTGAAGCAAAAACTGACTGCGGCAAATCCGAGTAATCTCGCTCAGGCTTCGAAGGTCGATGGCATGACGCCGGCGGCTTTGGCGCTCATCCTGGCCTTCCTCCGTAAGGAGGAGGTTGCAGCCAATCGCCTCAAGCGAGTCTCCTGATGTTGTTGAACGGCAAGAGTGTTTCACGTGAAACGCAGGAGAAGCTGGAGCACTTTGCAGCCCTCTTCCAGAAATGGGCCAAGACCATCAATCTCGTGGCGCCATCGACGCTTGATGAATTCTGGCAACGCCATATTGCTGACAGCGCGCAAATCTTCCAACTCTCTCCTGCGCCGCAACGGTGGCTGGATCTCGGATCAGGCGGTGGTTTCCCCGGGATCATAACGGCAATCTTCCTTGCGGAGCTCAAGGATGGCTGGGTTCACCTGGTCGAAAGCAATCAGAAAAAATCTGCCTTCCTGAGAGTTGCATTGACCGAAACCGGTGCCCGGGGATCTGTCCATCCACTGCGAATCGAAGCCGCGGCTCAGGCCATCCCGGATTGCGATCGGATTTCTGCCAGAGCTTTGGCGGAGCTGGATCAGCTGCTTTTTTTCACCTCGCCCTGGATGGACGGGACAAATGCAAGGGCTTTTTTCCATAAAGGCCGGGATTACGCCGCAGAAATCAGAAAAGCCCGTGGCCGCTGGACATTCGATCTGGTAGAACATCAAAGTGCTGTCGAGCCGGATTCCATAATCCTCGAAATCAGCAATTTAAGGTGCAAAGAAACCTAGATTTTCAGGTGCGGCATGTTCGAAAAGAACCGGATCATTACCATAGCCAACCAGAAGGGTGGCGTCGGCAAGACCACGACGGCCATCAATCTTGCGACCGCGCTCGCCGCGATCGGTGAACAGGTCCTGATTGTCGATCTGGACCCTCAGGGCAATGCCAGCACCGGGCTTGGAATTGAGCGCAGGGATCGCAAGCTTTCGTCTTATGATCTCCTGATGGGCTACAATACCATTACGGAAACCGCTTTGGAGACGGCGGTCCCGAACCTTTCCATTGTGCCATCGACCATGGATCTGCTGGGTTTCGAGATGGAAATTTCGCAGGCTTCCGATCGTGCGTTCAAATTGCGGCGCGCGCTTGGTGGCAACGAAGCCATGGCGTATTCCTATATTCTCCTCGATTGCCCGCCGTCCTTCAACCTCCTGACCATGAATGCCATGGCCGCTGCGCATTCCGTCCTGGTGCCGCTCCAGTGTGAATTCTTTGCTCTCGAAGGCCTCAGCCAGCTTTTGGAAACGGTTGATCAGGTGCGCCGCACGGTGAATCCGTCGCTCGATATTCAGGGTATTGTCCTGACCATGTTCGATGCGCGCAACAATCTCGCACAGCAGGTGGTGAACGACGTTCGAACCTATCTGGGGGAGAAGGTCTACCATACGTTGATCCCGCGTAATGTTCGCGTTTCGGAGGCGCCCTCCTATGGTAAGCCGGCTATCCTTTACGATCTCAAATGTGCCGGAAGCCAGGCCTATCTGCAGCTGGCGTCGGAAGTGATCCAGCGGGAGCGCCGCCGCAAGGCCGCCTGATGGCCCCAGACTAACAGGTGAATGAACAATGAGTGACGATCTTTCAAAGCGCCGCCTCGGACGAGGCCTTGCAGCCCTTATCGGTGAAATGGATCAACCGGTGCCGATTGACAGCGCTCCGCGGAGCGTCAATCCGGACCGGATGGTGCCGATCGAGTATGTAGCGCGCAATCCGAGAAACCCGCGCCGCAGTTTCGATGAGAACGAATTGCAGGATCTGGCGAGTTCGATCCGTCAACATGGGATCGTTCAGCCGGTTGTCGTGAGGCCGCGTGCCGGCGAACGGTATGAGATCATCGCCGGCGAACGGCGCTGGCGCGCCGCTCAGCTTGCAGGTTTGGTGGAAATCCCCGTCATCGTTCGGGATGTGGATGACCGCACGGCTTTGGAGATCGCCATTGTCGAGAACGTGCAACGGTCGGATCTTAATCCTCTCGAAGAGGCGTTAGGTTACGATCAGCTTATCGCCGAACATGGCTATACCCAGAACGATCTCGGCGAGATCATCGGCAAGAGCCGAAGCCATGTGGCGAACAGCCTCCGTCTTCTCAAATTGCCGGAGCCGGTTCGGGACATGCTTGCGGCCGGTAGTCTTTCCGCCGGGCATGCGCGTGCGTTGATCACCACGTCGGATCCGGCGGCGCTTGCCCGCACCATCATCGCAAAAGGCATGTCCGTTCGGGATGCGGAGCGGTTGGCCCAAAACGATATCAAGGCCCAATCGGAACCGGCATCCGTTTCGAAAGCGGAACAAAAAGATTCGGATACCCTGGCGCTGGAACGCACGCTTTCGGATTCCCTGGGACTGGAAGTCAGGATCAACCACAAGAACGGCAGTGGCCATATCCGGATCGGATACCGGACGCTGGAGCAGCTGGAAGAAGTTTGCCGCCTGCTGGAGCGGCGGTAGCTATCCTTACCGGCCTGACTGGAGAGCTGTCGCCATCAGCGTGTGAAGAGCGATGCTCGGCTCCAGGCTTTGTTTCTGACGCGACATCAGAATGGCTGCCTGCAATCTTTCCGTCTCACGGGCAAGCGCCGGGGAACTCCATGCTCTCAACGCTTTTTCGATGATCGGCTTCCGCTTGAAGTGGATATGCCGGCCGAGGGTCATCATCACCTGAGCGATCGGCAGCTTCTTTTCCTCCATCTCGGCCTTCATCAAATCCAGCATCTGGAATTGCCTGAGGCAGGATTGGAGGACGAGAAAGACCGGCGTCTTCGACGACAGAACCTTCTGGATGGCATGTTGCAGCCCGGGGAGATCGCCGTTGAGGATCGCATCCACCGCCTCATCGGCAGAGACGCTGCTTGCATCGCCGATGATCTCATCGATATGCTCCTCTTCCACCATTCCCCTGCCGCGGCAATAGAGAGCAAGCTTGCGGATTTCGTTGCGGGAGGCCACCCGGTCTCCGCCGAGCAATTCCAGCAGCCTCTGGCGGGCCGCAGAACTGATCCTGAGACCTTCATTGCCGAGTTCGGTATCGATGAGACCGTTGAGGGCTTTTATATCATCCGCATAGCAGGGAATGACGGCAATTGCCTTGGACGGCTCGGCGATCTTGCGCAGGCCGCTGCCCTTCTTGAGATCGCCAGCCTCGACGATCAGGATATTGGCTGGCGGCGGGCCGTCTGCCAATATCTGCATGGCGTCCAGCAATGGCTTTTCATTGGCCGCGCCACGCAGCCACACAAGTTTGGAATCGCCGAACAGGCCGAGCGAATTGACTTCGTCCAGAAGACGGCCGGGATCGCCCTGAAGGTCGGATATGTCGAGCTTCAGCATGGCAAATGGGTCGTCCTTGGAAACGCCCGTCTTGCCGGCGACAAGGGCCGCGCGCTCAGAAACAAGGCCCCGGTCGGGACCATAGATCACGAAAATCCTGTAGAGCTCGGCGCCTCTCTCGGCGAAGCGGTCGAATTCGTGGGACTTTACTTCTGCCATACCGTTTGCGGCTGAGGTTCGCGCGCCAGCACGATGGCGATTTCGGCGCGGATGAACTCAGCAAGCTCCCTTGCTGCGCGGTTTTCCGCATCGCGAATGGCGCGCAGCTTTGCGAAGCCCTGGCCGGAGACGTCGATGAGCGATACGACCTCACGCTTGCTGGATTTCAGCACCTGCCCGTCGCTCACGCGGATCAGCGTATAGGTGGCTGTCACTTGTACGCGGCCCGGAACCGGCACACCTGTCGGCGAGACATTGTCGTCGTCCTCGTCGTCAAGGATGCTCGAGGCCGTGCTTGTCGCCGTCAGCCTCAGATCATAGGCGGGATGAGTCGATTCCCCTGCGCCGCCGGAAGTCAGGAAAATCAAATGGTTACGGATAACCTGGTCGATCCGGTTCTGGGGCTGGGAAAAGCTGACCGCTGCCAGGCGTTCACCCGTGCCCGACGCCTCGGAATAAAGCGGACGCACCTGGCAGCCGGCGAGAAACGTGAGCATTGCCAGACCGGAAACAAGGCCGATGCGGCGAATAAAGCGGTCAGACGACAATGTTCACGATCCTTTGTGGAACCACGATGATCTTCTTCGGCCCTCGGCCATCAAGAGCCGCCTTCACCGCGTCCAGCGCCAGAACCGCAGCCTCGACGGCACTTTGATCCGCGTCGCGGGCGATTGTCAATTCGGCTCGCTTCTTGCCATTGATCTGGACCGGGAGTGTGACATCGTTCTCGACAACCAGCGCCTCGTCATATCGCGGCCAGGCGGTTCTGGCGAGCAGTTCTCCGTTGCCAAGCACTCTCCAGCACTCCTCTGCCAGATGTGGCGTCATCGGCGCGACGATCTGGACCAGGATTTCGGCAGCATTGCGGACCGCGCCGCGATAAGCGGTACCACCCTCTCCGGCCGCGACCTTGGCGAGCGGGGCGGCGAGTGCGTTCACCAGCTCATAGATGCGGGCGACGGCCTTGTTGAAGGAGAGCTTGTCGTAATCGCCCTGCACGGCCTTCAGGGTCTTGTGCGCGAGTTGGGAGACCTCCAGAGCCTCGCCTTCCTTAGCCGGAGTCGGATCGACGCCTGCCAGGTTTTCAGACGCTTCGGAGATCAGCCTCCAGAGGCGCTGCGTGAAACGGTGGGCGCCTTCAACGCCGGCTTCCGACCAGATGACGTCGCGGTCGGGCGGCGAATCGGAGAGCACGAAGAAGCGAGCAGTGTCGGCGCCGTAGGAGGCAATGATATCATCCGGATCGACGACGTTCTTCTTCGATTTCGACATCTTCTCAATGGCGCCGATCGTCACTTCTTCGCCGGTCGACAAGAGCGTAGCACGTCGCTTGCCGTCGACTTCCTCGATGCGGATATCGGCCGGGGAAACCCATTCACCGTTCGGGCCGGAGCCGCGGCGGTAGGTTTCGTGCACGACCATGCCCTGCGTGAAGAGGCCTTTGAAGGGTTCCTTGACGTCGACATGGTCAGTCTCCCGCATGGCGCGGGTGAAGAAACGCGAATAAAGCAGGTGCAGAATCGCATGCTCGATGCCGCCGATATACTGATCGACGGGCAGCCAGCGGTTGGCAACGGCGGGATCCGTCGGCTCATTCTCCCACGGTGCCGTGAAGCGGGTGAAATACCAGCTCGAATCGACGAAGGTATCCATCGTATCCGTCTCGCGGCGGGCATCCTTGCCGCATTGCGGGCAGGCGACATGGCGCCATGTCGGATGGCGGTCGAGCGGATTGCCGGGCTGGTCGAACGTGACATCATCCGGCAGCTTCACCGGCAGGTCCTTCTTCGGCACAGGCACGACGCCGCAGTCATCGCAATGGATGACGGGGATCGGGCAGCCCCAATAACGCTGGCGGGAAATGCCCCAGTCGCGCAGGCGGAAATTGACCTTGCGCTCACCCTGCGGCGCGCCGTCCAGCATCGTGTCCGACAGCCTGTCGGCGACGATCTCGAAGGCCTCGTCGGTGGTCTTGCCGTCCAGGAAGCGCGAGTTGATCATCACGCCGTCGTCGACATAGGCCGTATCGCCGACTTCGAAGGTGGCGGCATCGCCGTCCTTCGGCATGACGACCGGCACGACCGGCAGGCCGTATTTGCGGGCGAAATCCAGGTCGCGCTGGTCGCCCGACGGGCAGCCGAAGATAGCGCCGGTACCGTAATCCATCAGCACGAAGTTGGCGACATAGACCGGCAGTTCCCAGGACGGATCGAGCGGATGCTTGACCCTGATGCCGGTATCCATGCCTTTCTTCTCGGCCGTCTCAAGCGCCGCCAGAGACGTGCCCTGGTGCCGGCATTCCTCGGCAAAGGCTTCGATGGCAGGATTCTTTGCCGCAGCGCTCCTTGCGAGCGGATGGTCGGCGGCAACGGCGAGGAAGGACGCGCCGAACAGGGTGTCCGGCCGGGTCGTGTAGACCATGACTTCGGTCTCGCCGGTGGGGGCAGTCGAGCCCACGACTTCCCAGCGGATCGTCAGGCCTTCGGAACGGCCGATCCAGTTCTTCTGCATCAGCCGGACCTTTTCCGGCCACTGGTCGAGCGTATCCAGCGCGTCCAGCAGGTCCTGGCTGAAATCGGTGATCTTGAAGAACCACTGCACCAGCTCGCGCTGTTCCACCAGCGCGCCGGAGCGCCAGCCGCGGCCGTCGATGACCTGCTCGTTGGCGAGAACCGTTTGGTCGACCGGGTCCCAGTTGACCTTAGACTGCTTGCGGTAGACCAGGCCCTTTTCCATCATGTCCAGGAAAAGACGCTGCTGCTGCTGGTAATATTCGACATCGCAGGTGGCGAATTCCCGGCTCCAATCCAGCGACAGGCCCATGGCCTTCAGCTGCGTCTTCATGGATTCGATGTTCTGGTAGGTCCAGGACTTCGGATGCACCTTGTTGTCGCGCGCAGCGTTTTCCGCCGGCATGCCGAAAGCATCCCAGCCCATCGGGTGGAGCACGTTGAAGCCGCGGGCACGCTTATAGCGGGCGACCACGTCGCCGAGCGCGTAGTTGCGCACATGGCCCATATGGATGCGGCCCGAAGGATAGGGAAACATCTCGAGAACGTAATATTTTTCGCGCGGGTCGCTGTTGTCGGTTTCGAAAACCTTGGCCTCGCTCCACGTCTTCTGCCAACGAGGCTCGGCATCGCGCGGGTTGTAACGTTCAGTCGCCATTTCGATGATATTCCGGGAAAATAGGATCAGGAGTCGGGCGAGACCTTCACCACGAAAGCCCGCAAGCGTCAAGTTTTACAGGGCCTGGAAGGGTCAAAGTTTCAGGCGGAAGGCCTTGGCAGAGGCTTATATGAGGTCTATGCGCTGACTTCGCAAGAAATACGGAAGGTCGGTCATGAGCGTCGAAGAGCGGTTGCAGGATGTGAAGGCACGCATCGAGAAGTCGGAACGCCAGGCAAAGCGGCCAAAGGGAGCGGTGACGCTGGTTGCTGTTTCCAAGACCTTCGAGGCCGGACACATCCGGCCGGTGATTGCGGCGGGCCAGCGCGTCTTCGGCGAGAACCGTGTGCAGGAAAGCCAGGCAAAATGGCCTGAACTCAAAGCGGAAACGCCGGATATCGAGCTGCATCTGATCGGTCCGCTGCAATCCAACAAGGCTGCGGATGCCGTGGCACTGTTCGACGTGATCGAGACGGTCGATCGCGAGAAGATCGCCAGGGCACTGGCCGAGGAGATGAAGAAGCAGGGCAGAGCGCCAAAGCTTTATGTACAGGTGAATACCGGGCTGGAGCCGCAGAAGGCGGGAATCGAGCCGAAGCAGACCGTGGCCTTCGTCGAGCTTTGCCGGAAAGAGCTCGGCCTTTCGATCGAAGGCTTGATGTGCATTCCGCCGGCCGAGGAAAATCCGGGTCCGCATTTCGCGCTGCTCGTCAAGCTTGCCGAGGAATGCGGCGTCGAGAAGCTCTCCATGGGCATGTCCGGCGATTTCGAGACGGCGGTGGAATTCGGCGCCACCAGCGTGCGCGTCGGCTCGGCTATCTTCGGCACACGCTAGCGCGCCGGAACTCTAGCGCTTTCGTTGGGCTTTCCCGCATCTCCCGCACACCCTAGATTGATCTGATCCAGGCAGCGCAATGTAACGGGAGGTGCAGATGCAAAGCCGCTATTTCGACGTGTACGAGGGCTGGGAGAAGGATCCCGAGGCATTCTGGAGGATTGCCGCCAATGCCATCGACTGGTTCAAGGCTCCAGAAAAAATCTTCGACAAGGATCAGGGCGTCTATGGCCGCTGGTTCGTCGGCGGCGAGACCAATACCTGCCACAATTGCCTGGACCGGCATGTGGCGGCCGGCCGCGGCGGACAGTGCGCCTTCATCTACGACAGCGCCATGACCGGCAGCAAGAAGAGTTTCACCTATGACGAGGTTCTCCTCGAGGTGAAGGCGATCGCCGTGGCGCTGCGGAATCTCGGCGTCGAGAAGGGCGACCGGGTCGTCATCTACATGCCGATGGTGCCGGAGGCGGTCTTTTCGATGCTGGCCTGCGCGCGGATCGGGGCGGTGCATTCGGTCGTCTTCGGCGGTTTTGCGGCGCAGGAACTGGCGGCCCGGCTGAACGATTCGGAAGCGCAGCTGGTGATCAGCACCAGCTGCGGCCTGGAGCCCGGCCGCGTGGTGCCGTACAAGCCGCTGCTCGACCAGGCGATCGAGCTCGCGCAGGTGAAACCGAAGCATTGCCTGATCCTGCAGCGTGAGCAATTGCAGGCGACGTTGCGTCCGGAGCGGGGCGAACTGGATTTTGCCGAAACGATCCAGAAGACGCGTGGCACGGACGTGCAATGCGTGCCGGTAAAGGCGACCGATCCGCTTTACATCCTCTACACGTCCGGGACGACCGGCCAGCCGAAAGGCGTCGTGCGCGACAATGGCGGGCATATGGTGGCGCTCCACTGGAGCATGGAGAACATCTTCGGCATGAAGCCCGGCGAGGTGTTCTGGACGGCCTCGGATATCGGCTGGGTCGTCGGCCATTCCTATATCGTCTATGCGCCGCTGCTTGCCGGCAATACGAGCGTCATCTTCGAGGGCAAGCCGGTCGGTACACCGGATGCAGGGACCTTCTGGCGGGTCGTCAGCGATCATGACGTGAAGGTTCTGTTCACGGCGCCGACGGCTTTCCGGGCGATCCGCCGCGACGATCCGGAGGGAGAACTGGTTGCAAACCACGATTTGCTCGGGATGCGGGCTCTGTTCCTCGCCGGCGAACGCGCCGATCCCGAAACGCTGAAATGGGCCGAGCAGAAGCTGAAGATCCCGGTCATCGACCATTGGTGGCAGACGGAAACCGGCTGGCCGATCGCGGCCAATACGGTCGGCCTGGGCCTGATGCCGGTAAGGCACGGTTCCGCGACCCGGCCGATGCCCGGGTATGCGCTCGACGTGCTGGACGATGGCGGCCATCCGCTGCCGCGCGGTGCGCTCGGGAATATCGTCATCAAGCTGCCGTTGCCGCCCGGCTGCCTCGTCAGCTTCTGGAATGCCGATCAGCGATTCCGCGAAGCCTGCCTCGAAGAGTTCCCCGGTTATTACAAGACGGCGGACGCCGGGGTAATCGACGAGGAGGGTTATGTGTTTGTCATGACGCGGACGGACGACATCATCAACTGCGCCGGCCATCGGCTTTCGACCGGGGCGATGGAAGAAGTCTGCGCCAAACATCCGGATGTCGCCGAGTGCGCGGTGATCGGCGTGCATGATGCGACCAAAGGTCAGATCCCATGCGGCTTCGTGGTGTTGAAAAACCATGTTTCACGGGAAACATCGGCTATCGCCAAGGAAGTGGCCGAACTGGTGCGCAACGAGATCGGCCCCGTGGCCGCCTTCAAGACGGTGATGGTCGTCCATCGTCTGCCGAAGACCCGGTCGGGAAAGATCCTGCGCGGCACGATGCAGAAGATTGCCGACGACATGCCCTGGAAGATGCCCGCGACTATCGACGATCCGGCGATCCTCGACGAAATCACGGCGATCCTCAAGGCGAACGGCTATGCGCGGGAAGGAAGCGGTCTGAGACGGGACGCATAAAAGAAAAAGCCCCGGAGAAGTGAACTGACCCCGTAGAGTTGGACGGTTCATAGGCTTGGATGATTTAAGGGCTGGGTCCTGTATTGTACAGGGCTCAGCCCTTTGAGTTTCAGTTTGATGCGGTGATGGTTGTAGTAGTGGATGTAGTCTGCGATGCCATCTTGCAGGCTGTCGATGTTTTCGAAGCGCGTGGGATAGAAGAACTCGGATTTGAGGGTGGCGAAGAAGCTTTCCATGGCCGCGTTGTCGAGGCAGTTGCCTTTGCGTGACATGCTCTGATCGATGTTGCGCGCCCGAAGCATGCGCTGCCAGGTCGGCATCTGGTAATGCCATCCCTGGTCGGAATGCAGGATCGGCCGTTCATCGGCCTGCAAGCGGCGCAGAGCCTTGCTGAGCATGCGCTCGACCAGTTTGAACACAGGCCGTCTGGCGGTCTCATAGGCGATGATTTCGCCGTTGTGGAGGTCCATGACCGGCGACAGATAGAGCTTCTCGCCCGCCACGTTGAACTCCGTCACATCGGTCACCCATTTCTGGTTCATGCGCTCGGCGGTGAACTGCCGCTGGATGCGATCGGGCGCCACGTGTCCGGCCTGGCCCTTATAGGAGCGGTATTTCTTCGGCCGGACCAAGGACTTCAGGCCGAGCTCGACCATCAGCCGCTGAACCCTCTTGCGGTTGACCGTCTCGCCCAGTCCGCGCAACGCCGCGGTCACCCGGCGATAACCATAGCGGCCCTTGTGTGCCGCGAAGATCGATCGGATCCGCTCCTTGAGCGCCGTCTGCCGATCTGGCCGGGCGAGCGCCCGCTGCTGATAGTAAAAGGTACTGCGCGCCAGGCCGGCAAGCTTGAGCAGCCTGTCGAGCGGATAAAATGGCCTTAACGCTTGGACGACTTGCGCTTTTTCGGCGCCTGTTCCCGCGTTAAGGCCTCCAGTTTTTTTAGGTAGGCGTTCTCCATGCGCAGAGAGTTCAGCTCCGCCAACAGCTCCTCACGGCTCTTGGTTTCATCGCTCTGCGAAGCATCCGTTCCACTGGCTTTGACGGGTGGCTTTGGCATGGATGGCGGCCTTCCTCTCCGGCGCGGGGCCAAGGCTTCGATGCCGCCGCGTTCATATCGCCTTTCCCAATCCGAAAGGCAGCTGGCATTGCGGATGCCGAAGATCGCCGCTGCCTGCCGGCGGGACAGCCCATCCTCCCACATCCGTTGCAGAACCCACAGCTTGAACCCGGCGTCATAGTAGCTGAATTTCTTCTCCAATCCCGCCAAACCATGCGCCGCATGAGCCACCACCCATTTGCGCACCGTCGCATGATCGATGCCGAACTGCGCCGCTACGCTCCTGTAGCCGCGATCACCGCGCAGACAAAACCCCACGACCGACTGCTTGAAAGCCAGGCTGTGCTTGGACATGCAAAACCCCCGAAGGTTGATGTCCAACTTTCGGGGGTCAGTTCAAAGTCCCCGGGGCTTTTTGGATCGGCTGAGGCGTCCCGATTAAAAGCGCTCGTCCTCGTCTTCCTCGTCGCGGCGGTTGGACTTGAGCGAGCTGAGCTTCGCAAAAACCGCGTCCGCGTCGATTTCCTTTTCCTCCTCGCGCTCGGTGCGATAACCGAAGTCGAGGTTTTCGGTCTCGGAAGCCGGCTGCAGTGAGGCGCCGAGTTCGGCGGCGGTCGGCAGCGGACGGCCCTTGGACGCCTTTTCCACTTCGAGGTCGAGATCGATCTGGCTGCAGAGGCCGAGGGTCACCGGGTCCATCGGCGTCAGGTTGGCCGAATTCCAGTGGGTGCGCTCGCGGATCTGCTCGATGGTCGACTTGGTCGTGCCGACGAGGCGGGAGATCTGCGCGTCCTTGAGTTCGGGGTGGTTGCGGACGAGCCAGAGGATGGCGTTGGGCCGATCCTGGCGCTTCGAGACCGGCGTGTAGCGCGGACCGCGGCGCTTCGATTCCGGCACGCGGACCTTCGGTTCGGAAAGCTTGAGCTTGTAGTTCACATCGGCCTCGCCGCGGGCAATCTCGTCGCGGGAAAGCTGGCCGGTGGCGATCGGGTCGAGGCCCTTGATGCCCTGTGCCGCTTCGCCATCGGCAATCGCCTTCACTTCCAGCGGATGCAGCTTGCAGAACTGGGCGATCTGGTCGAAGGAAAGCGCGGTATTATCGACCAGCCATACGGCCGTCGCCTTCGGCATGAGCAATGTTTGGGCCATGGGTATAGTTCCTCTGTCCGTCCGCGCCGGTGTCGCGGGCCGTGGGTATCAACCACAATTTCCGGGAATTCACCGCCCTATAATCGAAATGCGACAGAATTGCAAATCTTCAAACCGGATGTCTTCAACCAAATGGACCGTTTGTCTAATTGCCGCTCTTGCTTCACCTGTTATGAATGCGGCACATATCGCTGACGGTTCGATACGTCGTGCTCAGTGCCAATAAGGGAGGAGTCCATGTCCGAAAAAGTCTATCCGGTCCTCAAATCCGCGAAAACACGCGCCCTCATCGACAAGGACAGATACGAAAAGTGGTACGAGGAGAGCATCGAGGATCCGGACAAGTTCTGGGGCAAGCACGGCAAGCGCATCGACTGGTTCAAGCCCTATACCAAGGTCAAGAACACTTCCTTCAAGGGCAAGGTTTCGATCAAGTGGTTCGAGGACGGGCTGACCAACGTCTCCTACAACTGCATCGATCGTCACCTGAAGACCCATGGCGAGCGCACGGCGCTGATCTGGGAAGGCGACAATCCCTATATCGACAAGAAGATCACCTATAACCAGCTCTACGATCAGGTCTGCCGGCTGGCGAACGTCCTGAAGAAGCATGGAGTCAAGAAGGGCGACCGCGTCACGATCTACATGCCGATGATTCCGGAAGCGGCCTATGCGATGCTTGCCTGTGCCCGTATCGGCGCGGTGCATTCGGTGGTCTTCGGCGGTTTTTCGCCGGAAGCTTTGGCCGGTCGTATCGTCGACTGCCAATCGACCTTCGTGATCACCTGCGACGAGGGCGTGCGCGGCGGCAAGCCGGTGCCGCTGAAGGAAAACACCGATACGGCGATCCATATCGCCGCCCGTCAGTACGTGACGGTCGACAAGGTCCTGGTCGTACGCCGCACGGGCGGCAAGACGAATTGGGCGCCCGGCCGCGACCTCTGGTATCACCAGGAAATCGCCAGCGTGAAGCCGCATTGCGAGCCTGTGAAGATGAAGGCGGAGGATCCTCTCTTCATCCTCTACACGTCGGGCTCGACCGGCAAGCCCAAGGGCGTGCTGCATACGACCGGCGGTTATCTCGTCTTCGCGGCGATGACCCACGAATATACGTTCGATTATCACGACGGCGACATCTACTGGTGCACCGCGGATGTCGGCTGGGTGACCGGCCATTCCTATATCGTCTACGGGCCGCTGGCGAACTGCGCGACCTCGCTGATGTTCGAGGGCGTGCCGAATTTCCCGGACCAGGGGCGTTTCTGGGAGATCATCGACAAGCACAAGGTCAACATCTTCTACACGGCGCCGACGGCGATCCGTTCGCTTATGGGCGCCGGCGACGAGTTCGTGAAACGATCCTCGCGCGAAAGCCTGCGGCTGCTCGGGACGGTCGGCGAGCCCATCAATCCGGAAGCCTGGGAATGGTATTATCACGTGGTCGGCGACGGCCGTTCCCCGATCGTCGACACCTGGTGGCAGACGGAGACGGGCGGCCACATGATCACGCCGCTGCCGGGCGCGACCGATCTGAAACCCGGCTCGGCCACCAAGCCGTTCTTCGGGGTGAAGCCCGAGCTCGTCGACAACGAGGGCAATGTGCTGGAAGGTGCCGCTGACGGCAATCTCTGCATTTCCGACAGCTGGCCGGGGCAGATGCGCACGGTCTATGGCGACCACGAGCGCTTCGTGCAGACCTATTTTTCCACCTACAAGGGGAAATATTTCACGGGCGATGGCTGCCGCCGCGACGAAGACGGCTATTACTGGATCACCGGCCGCGTCGACGACGTGCTCAACGTCTCCGGCCACCGTCTTGGCACGGCGGAAGTCGAATCGGCGCTCGTCTCGCATCATCTGGTGTCGGAAGCGGCCGTCGTCGGGTATCCGCACAACATCAAGGGACAGGGCATCTATTGTTATGTCACCCTCATGGCGGGGAACGAAGGCAATGACGCGCTGCGCCAGGAGCTCGTCAAGCACGTGCGCAACGAGATCGGCCCGATCGCCGCACCCGACAAGATCCAGTTCGCGCCCGGCCTGCCGAAGACGCGGTCCGGCAAGATCATGCGCCGCATCCTGCGCAAGATCGCCGAGGACGATTTCGGCTCGCTCGGCGACACCTCGACGCTCGCCGATCCGGCCGTGGTGGATGATCTCGTCGCCAATCGCCAGAACAAGGCAGGTTGACTTTTGGGAAAGGCTGCCCGGGAAACCAGGCAGCCCTTCCTAGTCCGTGCTGCAAATCTCGCGCGGCTTGCGGCCTCCGTCATAGACCTGCACGAGGCCGGCGAGGAGAAGATCATCAGAAACATTTCTGCCATCGAGCAGCATCACGTCGGCGACGATACGTCCGAAATACTTGTCCCCCGAAATGCGGGTCAGCTGAATTCTGCGTGATTTTGCCGCGAGAGCTTCGAGGGCATGCCGGGCGTCAAATCCCGCTTCGCGAAGGCGCAGGCATTTCGATTTCAGTTCCGGCGCATCGATGCCGCGGATGCGGACATAGACTTCCATCTTTTGCTGGGGCCAGGGTTGCGCTTCGACGAGCAGCGTATCGCCATCGACGATGCGCAGGATTTCTGCCGCAACCGGCCCTGAGACCTCGTCGCGTGCCGGGGCTTCGGTGGTAAACACCGCGGCAAAACCGGCGAAAATCAGGAATCCTTTGACCATGAAAGGAATAAATTCCGTTCTTTGGCCGAAGTCAATAGGAATATTTACTTATACTTTGGCGCGAGACATTATCCTCGTCGTCGGACCTTCGGCCCTTCGCTCTAGAAGTCGATGGCCCGGCCGTTGATTTCCCAGTCGCCGAAGCGGGCGGGATCGGCGCCGCCACGGCCGCCATACTCCGTCGGAATTTCGCTCCTGGCCGCTGCTTGCCGGCGTTCCTCGGCTTCCTTCAGCGCGCGCTGGGCAGCAGGCGAAAGCGGTTTCTTCGCGGCGCTTTCCTCGGGCGTTGTTTCGGTGTTGTCGTTGTCTGCGTTCTGCATCTTTCGGATCACTGGATGGTTTATTGAAAACTGTGGTTGAATTGACCACATCATAGGACGTTCGCCGACATGGGAAAACCCTTTGGCTATTCGGCAACGGGAGAGATGACGATGAATGTAATGCGCACCGCCATGCTTCTGGCCTTCATGACCGCCCTGTTCATGGGTGTCGGCTTCCTGATCGGCGGGCAGAGCGGCATGATAATCGCGCTGCTGATCGCGGCGGGCATGAACCTGTTTTCCTACTGGAATTCCGACAAGATGGTGCTTTCGGCCTATCATGCCCAGGAGGTCGATCAGCGTACCGCGCCCGAATTTTACAACATGATCCGGGATCTGGCAGCCAATGCCGGCCTGCCGATGCCGAAGGTCTATATCTACGACAATCCGCAGCCGAACGCCTTTGCGACCGGCAGAAATCCGCAGAACGCCGCCGTCGCGGCTTCGACCGGCCTCCTCCAGCGGCTGACGCATGAGGAAGTCGCCGGCGTCATGGCGCACGAGCTCGCGCATATCCAGAACCGCGACACGCTGACCATGACGATAACCGCGACGCTTGCCGGCGCGATCTCCATGCTCGGTAATTTCGCCTTCTTCTTCGGCGGCAATCGCAACAGCAACAATCCGCTCGGTATCGTGGGCGTGCTGGTGGCGATGATCGTCGCGCCGCTTGCCGCCATGCTGGTGCAGATGGCGATCAGCCGCACGCGCGAATATTCCGCCGACCGGCGCGGCGCCGAAATCTGCGGCAATCCGCTCTGGCTTGCCTCGGCGCTCGGCAAGATCGCCGGTGCTGCGCATGCGATCCCAAATTATGAAGCCGAGCGCAATCCGGCCACGGCGCATATGTTCATCATCAACCCGCTCTCCGGCGAGCGCATGGACAACCTGTTCTCGACGCACCCGAATACGGAAAACCGCATCGCCGCCCTGCAGCAGATGGCCGGCGGGTTCTCCAATGGCTTCGGGGGCGGCGGCTCGACGTCCGGGTTCCGGGCTGATAGACCGCAGCGCACCGCGCGCTCCGTTCCGAATACCGGCTCAAATTCCGGCTGGGGCCGCGGCTCGAACGAACCGCGCAAAGGTCCCTGGTCTTGAACGACAAGAAGAACAAGAAGCCTTCCAAACCATCGGAACATCGCAGAAAACCGGCTTCGCCCATGCGGGATGAAGGCCCCGGAAAGCCCGGGCTCGAGGTCCGGGCAACGGCTGCCAAGCTGCTGGCGGCCGTCGTCGATCGGAAAATCTCGCTCGACGGCATGCTCGATCTCACCCACGGCAATCCCTCCTACAAGACGCTCAGCGATGCCGACCGGGCGCTGACGCGGGCGATCCTGACGACGGCACTCCGCCATCTGCCGCGCATCGAGGCGGCGATCGCCTCGCTGATCGATACGCCTCTGCCGGAAGGCGCGCGCGCGCTTCACCATGTGCTGGTCGCGGCAGCTGCTCAGATCCTTTATCTCGATGTTCCTCCGCATGCGGCCGTCGATCTTGCGGTCGAACAGGCAAACCGCGATCCGCGCAACCGCCGCTTCGCCAAGCTGGTGAATGCGGTGCTGCGCCGGCTGGTACGGGAGAAGGACGAGGTTCTCTCGAAGATCGCTTCCGTTTCTCCGGTGCCGGCATGGTTCCGCGAGCGGCTGATCGCCAGCTACGGGGAGGTGGAGGCGGCGCGTATCGCGGAAGCGCAGCTCGTGCCGGCGGCGATCGACCTGACGGTGAAATCCGATCCGGAAGCCTGGGCGAAAATACTCGGCGGCAAGGTGCTGCCGACCGGCAGCGTGCGCCTGGCCGCCTTTGATGGTGCGGTATCGGGGCTGGAAGGTTTCAGCGAAGGTGCGTGGTGGGTGCAGGATGCGGCCGCCAGCATTCCCGCCAAGCTGTTCGGCGATCTGAACGGCAAGCGGGTGGCGGACCTCTGCGCCGCGCCCGGCGGCAAGACGGCACAGCTCGTCCAGGCGGGCGCCCGGGTCCAGGCGGTCGAACAATCGGCCAATCGTCTTGCCCGGCTCAAGGAAAACCTGACGCGGCTTGGGTTGGAAGCTGAGTTGATAAGTGGCGATCTCTTTGATTTCCAACCGGCGGAGCTGTTGGACGGCGTGCTGGTCGATGCGCCATGCTCATCGACCGGCACGACGCGGAGGCATCCGGACGTGCTCTGGACCAAGGGGCCGGAAGATATCGCCAAGCTTTCGGCGCTGCAGGAAAGGATGCTGCGCCACGCCGTCACGCTGGTGAAACCGGGCGGCATTATCGTCTTCTCGAACTGCTCCCTTGACCCGTCGGAAGGGGAAGAGCTGGTGGCTCGTGTTCTCGACCATCATCCCGAATTGAAGCGTCTGCCAATCGAGCGCGAGAATTGGCCTGGCCTGGAGGCGGCGATCTCGCCGCTCGGCGAATTCCGCACCACGCCGGCGATGCTGCCGGGCGATGAGAATTTCGCGGGCGGCATGGACGGTTTCTTCGCAAGCGTGTTGCAGCTTCAGTAAGGCTTTATTCACCATACAAGGCACATTCTTTCGAATAATCTAAAGTGATTCCCGCCAAACGGGCGGAGACCGATTCCTGCGGAGTATTTCAGATTGACGATGCGGCTCGCGGATCGCCGGAGACTGTTCTCCTTCGGCATTCGGGAATTCTGGCGCCGCCTTTGCCGGCGGTCCGCCGGATTTCGCCTGGCCGTGACATCTTCCGCCCTTCAAGTGCCGGAACGGCTGATCGTTGCGCCGACCGATCTGAGGGCACTCGATCCCTTCGTGGCGGAGGAAATCCTGGAAGGCCGGTTCCCGCTGGCCGGCCGAATTCTCGAAACCTACGGCCAGTCGCCCTTCTCGGCCGAGCTCCCATCGCGTGCCTTTGCCGAACGGCTGCATTCCTTCGCCTGGCTGAGACATATCCGCACCAACAAGACCGAAGCGACCTGTGCCCATGCCCGGCAGGTCGTGGCGGACTGGATGGCGCTGCATGGCCGGCGCCCGAAAGGGATTGCCTGGGAGGCGAATGTCGCGGCGGAGCGGGTCGTCGCCTGGCTTTCCCATTCGACCGTCGTGCTGCAGGGGGCGGAAGCCGGATTCTACCGGCGCTTCATGAAAAGCCTTGCCTATCAGGTCCGCTATCTCAAAAAGATAGCCGGCTGCACGCCGGAGGGCGAAACACGGCTGAAGCTCAGGATCGCGCTTGCCATGGCTTCGATCTCCATGCCGACGCGGACCGCCTATATCCGCCGCGAAGGGGTTCGGCTCGCCCGCGAACTGGAGCGGCAGATCATGGCCGATGGAGGGCACATATCGCGCAATCCGCGCACCGTCCTCGATCTGCTCATCGATCTTTTGCCGCTGCGACAGACCTATATCAATCTCGGCCACGATCTGCCGCCGAAGCTTATCCCGACGATCGACCGCATGTATCCGGCGCTACGGTTCTTCCGGCACCAGGACGGCGATCTGGCATTGTTCAACGGCGCGAACTCGACGCCGGCGAGCGAGCTGCTTTCGGTGCTGCGGTATGACGAGACGGCGGGCAAGCCGTTCAAGGCGCTGCCGCACATGAATTACCACCGGCTTTCGGCGGAAGGCACCACGCTGATCGTCGATACCGGATATCCGCTTTCCCCGGAGCTTTCCCGAAGCGCGCATGCCGGCTGTCTTTCCTTCGAAATGTCTTCCGACCGGCATCGTTTCATCGTCAATTCAGGCGCACCGAAACATGCGGGAAAGAACTACCGGCAGATTGCCCGATCGACTGCCGCCCATTCGACCGTGACGCTCAACGAGACATCGTCCAGCCGTTTCGCCCGTTCCCGCTTCACCGGCCCGTTGATGCTCGGCGGCGTCTCGGATGTGCTGGCCGAGCGGTGGGACGACGCGCACGGCAATGACTGGCTGCGCGCCGTCCATGACGGCTATGTCCGCGAATTCGGCTATTTCCATGCGCGCGAGATCGGGCTCAACCGCAAGGGCGACAAGATCAAAGGCCATGACCGGTTGTTCCCGCCGGAAGGCAAGCAGCCTGACGGAGAGCCTTTGGCCGCCGTGGCGCGTTTCCATATCCATCCAGGCATCATGCTCTCACGCCGGGACGAGGAAAGCATCCTGATGCGCGCGTCGGACGGCGAGACCTGGATATTCGCCGCTCCCGGTCTTCATGTCCTGATCGATGAGGACATATTCTTCGCGGACGTTTCCGGCGTCAGGCCGAGCCAGCAGTTGGTGATCGAGTTCTCGCCGCCGGAAACCCCCGAAATACGCTGGATGCTGAGGCGCGGCGAATAAACGTTTTCCTCTTCTGCCAAGCTATGCTAACCGGCGCGCATATTCTGTGGCGCCCGGTTCGTGGCGCGTTTTGAGGAGAGACCGATGGCCGTCGTTTCCAAGAAAATCCCTGCTCCCGATCGCGTCAAGATCCGTACCGCGCTGCTTTCCGTCTCCGACAAGACGGGTATCGTCGAGCTTGCCCGGGCGCTCGTCGAACAGGGCGTGAAGCTGCTGTCCACCGGCGGCACGCACAAGGCGATCGCAGCCGCCGGCCTGGCCGTCACCGACGTTTCGGAGGTGACGGGCTTTCCAGAGATCATGGACGGCCGCGTCAAGACGCTGCATCCGAACGTGCATGGCGGTCTGCTGGCGATCCGTGACGATGCCGACCACGCGGCGGCGATGAAGGAGCACGGCATCGAGGGCATCGACCTCGCTGTCATCAACCTCTATCCCTTCGAGGAAGTCCGCGCTGCCGGCGGCGACTATCCGACGACGGTGGAAAATATCGATATCGGCGGTCCGGCCATGATCCGCGCATCGGCCAAGAACCATGCCTATGTGGCGATCGTCGTCGATCCGTCCGATTACCCGGCGCTGATCGAGGCGCTGCGCACGAATGACGGCCAGACCGTCTATGCCTTCCGCCAGAAGCTGGCGGCCAAGGCCTACGCCCGCACGGCCGCCTACGACACGGCGATCTCCAACTGGTTCGCCGAGGCACTCGACATCGAAATCCCGCGCTACCGGACGATCGGCGGCGTGCTGAAGGAAGAGATGCGTTATGGCGAAAACCCGCATCAGAGCGCCGGTTTTTACGTCACCGGCGAGAACCGGCCCGGGGTCGCGACCGCCAGGCTGCTGCAGGGCAAGCAGCTCTCCTACAACAACATCAACGATACCGACGGTGCTTTCGAGCTGATCGCCGAATTCTCGCCGGAAAAGGCGCCGGCCTGCGCCATCATCAAGCATGCCAATCCATGCGGCGTGGCGACCGGCCCGACGCTGAAGGATGCCTATCTGCGTGCGCTCGCCTGCGATTCCACCTCCGCTTTCGGTGGCATCATCGCGTTGAACCAGCTGCTGGACGGCGAGACGGCCGAAGAGATCGTCAAGCTGTTCACGGAAGTCATCATCGCGCCGGAAGTCTCGGAAGAAGCCCAGCAGATCATTGCGGCGAAGAAGAACCTGCGCCTGCTCGTGACCGGCGGCCTGCCGGACCCGCGCTCACGCGGCGTCACGGCCAAGACGGTCTCCGGCGGCCTGCTCGTCCAGACCCGCGATAACGGCATGATCGAGGATATCGATCTTCGCGTCGTCACCAAGCGGGCGCCGACGCCGACGGAGCTCGAGGACATGAAATTCGCCTACAGGGTGGCGAAGCATGTGAAGTCGAATGCCATCGTCTATGCCAAGGATGGCCAGACGGCCGGCATCGGCGCCGGCCAGATGAGCCGTGTCGATTCCGCCCGCATCGCCGGCATCAAGGCGGAAGAAGCGGCGAAGGCCATGGGTTGGGCCGAGCCGATGACCAAGGGTTCGGCGGTTGCCTCCGAAGCCTTCTTCCCCTTCGCCGACGGCCTGCTTTCAGCGATTGCCGCCGGCGCCACCGCCGTCATCCAGCCGGGCGGCTCGATGCGCGACGAAGAGGTGATCGCGGCCGCCGACGAGCACGGCGTCGCCATGGTCTTTACCGGCATGCGGCATTTCCGGCACTGATTACCGAGCCGGAGCCCTTTCCGGCCTGTCGGCGGGATAAGGCGTTGTCACCAAAAGCAACAGTCCGGCTGTCAGGAAGATAATCAGCGTCGCCATGCCAAGCTGGGCGGAGCCGCTGGCATAGGTCGTCATCGAGAAGAAGAATGTTGCCATGAAGCTCGTGGCGCGGCCGGAGAGCGCGTAGATGCCGAAATAGCGGCCGGTTTCCGAAAGATCGACGCTACGGGCGAGATAGGATCGTGATGAGGCCTGGACGGGGCCGAAGGCGATGCCGATCAGCAGCCCGAACAGGATATAGGCCTTCTCGGCGGCCGTTCCGAACAGGCCGCCGCTGTCTTCCGGCGGTAACGACACGAGCCCGAAGAAGACGAAGCCGGGGCCGGTGGAGATGATGCCGAGCGTGGCGACGAGCAGCAGCGCCAGGCTGGCGATCACGACGATCTTCGAGCCGAGAATGCGGTCGAGTCTTCCGGCGGCAAGGCAGCCGAAGATCGCCACGACATTCAATATGATGCCGTAGATGCCGATCTCGATCGTCGCCCAGCCGAACATGCCGGCAGCAAAGGTGCCACCGAGGATCAAAAGGCCGTTGACGCCGTCCTGGTAGAGCATGCGGGCGATCAGGAATTTCGCGATGCCGGTGCGCCGCTTCAGTTCGCGGAGTGTTCCGCCGAGCTCCCTGAGGCCGGAGCGGACGGCCTTGCCGAACGGCAGGCCTTTGCCCGCGTCCGGCGTGAAGAAGAACATCGGCAGGATGAAGAGAAAATACCAAAGGGCGGAGATCGGGCCAGTGATGCGGGCATCCTCGCCAAGATGCGGATCGAGGCCGAAAAGCGGGGGTAAGCCGATCAGCGTCCTGCCGGTGTCCGGATTGGCGGCGAGCAGTGTCACGACCGCGATCAGCACGATCATGCCGCCAAGATAACCAAGGCCCCAGGCGATGTTGGAAATCCTGCCGACATCGTCCTTGGGGACGAGGCGCGACATCATGGAATCGTTGAAGACGGTGGAGAATTCCGCGGCGATCGAGGCGAAGATCATGAAGATCAACGGCCAGATGATCGGTGAGCCGGGCGCAGCGAACCAGAGAGATGCGACGCAGATGATCTTGATGACGGCGAAGAAGGCAATCCAGGGTTTTCGGGGGCCGGATTGGTCGGCGATCGAGCCAAGGACGGGCGAAAGGATGGCGATGACGATCGAGGAGATCGTCGCCATATTGCTCCAAGCGGCCTGGGCCGAAACCGGATCCTGTGTCAGCCGTGAGACGAAATAGGGGCCGAAGACGAATGTGGTCACGACGGTGAAGAAGGGCTGCGCCGCCCAGTCGAAGAGCATCCAGCCCCAGATGCCGCGCCGGCTGGTTTTCACCGGCGCATCGTCCACATGAGAAACGGCCATTCTTCCCCCGGATCAGCCTTTTGCCGGTTGTCCTACATCGATCGCCCATGCGCAAGGTCGCCGAGGAGGCCGGCGGCGACGGAGATCTTCGGAAGGGTCAGATCGCCGCTTTCGCTCAGGGCCACCAGTTCGGTGCCGATGCGGTTCACGCGTATCCGGTCACTGCTGTACCAGGCTTCTACCGGCTTTTTCTCCTTGGGATGGCTTGTCAGCGCGGCGATGACGATATCGCGGCGGGCCGAGGCGATCTGCTGCAGGCTGCGGGAGAGCGCAAGGCTTTCGTAGTGGTCCGAAGTGCCGATGCGCTCGCCGGCACTGAGCAGGCGGTTGACCCGGAATGTCTGGGTGACGGCGAAATACCCTTCCGTGGCACGTGCCATGGTTTCGCCGGTCCTGTCGGCGATCAGCATGATCTCCGGCACGAGAACAAGTGTCGAGAGCAGCGCGATCTCCCTGGCGAGAGAGGTCGGCACGCCCTGCGCCTCAAGCTCGGCGGCGCGGGCGACGGTCTCCTCGCCGCCATTGCCGATCGCCGATCGCAGGCCTTTGATCGCAGCCTTGAGCCGGCTTATGGCACCGGCCATCTCACCGGCGCCGATCTGCGTCTGTATGACGAGATAGCTCGCTCCCACGAAGACCCGGCTGATCTGGGCATAAAGATCGTTCTGCACCTGGCCGGAAATCCTGCCGTCCAGCGCGTCGATCTCGGCCCAGAGTTTCGGCAGGTCGAAACCATCGCGGGCGACGAAGGCGGCTTTTACGACATTGGCGGCCGTGGCGCCGGTCATGTCGCTCATGAGCTGTGCGAAGCCGGGGCCGCCGCGGTTGATCGCTTCGTTGGCAAGCGCAGTCGCGATGATTTCCCGATGCAGGCGATGATTCTCGATATCGGCCGCATAGGCCTTCTGCATCCTGGCCGGGAAATAGGCTTTCAGGACGGCGGAGAAATAGGGATCGTCCGGAATGGGGCTTTCGATCAGGGCATCGAAGAGCACGATTTTCGCATAAGAAAGCAACACGCCGATTTCCGGGCGGGTGAGCGACCTGCCGGAGAGGTAACGTTCGGCAAGCTCCGCGTCATCGGGCAAGGTTTCCACCTTGCGGTTCAGGTGCCCCTGGGTCTCCAGCACGGACATCAACCGCGACAATTCTTCCCGATTGGCGGTGCCCTTTCTCTCTGTCAGCGAGATCGAAAGCGGCTGCAGATAGTTGTTGCGCAGCACGAGATGGCCGACTTCTTCCGTCATCGAGACGAGAAGCTGGTTGCGCTTGTCGCGCGTCAGGCGACCTTCCTGCATGGCCGGATTCAGCGCGATCTTGATATTGACCTCGACGTCCGAGGAATTGACGCCGGCGGAATTGTCGATAGCGTCGGAATTGCAGCGGCCGCCATTGAGCGAATAGGCGATGCGGCCCTTCTGAGTGACGCCGAGATTGGCGCCCTCGCCGATCACGCCGGCGCGCACCTCGCCGGCGGTCACGCGAATCGGATCGTTGGCGCGGTCGCCCACTTCCGTATCGGTTTCCGACGCAGCCTTGATATAGGTGCCGATACCGCCGAACCAGAGAAGATCGACCGGGCTTTTCAGGATCGCCGTCATGATTTCGAAGGGCGTTGCCGTCGCCTTGTCGATACCGATCGCGGCTGCGGCTTCCTTCGTCAGCTTCACCGATTTCTCTGATCGCGAAATGATCATCGCGCCGTCGGACAGAGCCTTGCGGTCGTAATCCTGCCAGCTCGAACGGGGAAGCGCGAAGAGCCGCTCGCGTTCGGCGAAGGATTTTTCGATATCCGGATCGGGATCGATGAAGATGTCGCGATGGTCGAAGGCGGCGACGAGCCGGGTCTTGCGCGACAGCAGCATGCCGTTGCCGAAGACGTCGCCGGACATGTCGCCGACGCCGGCAACGGTAAACGGCGTCGTCTGGATGTCGATGTCCTTTTCGCGGAAATGCCGCTTCACGGTCTCCCAGGCGCCGCGGGCGGTAATGCCCATCTTCTTATGGTCGTAACCGGCCGAGCCGCCGGAGGCGAAGGCATCGTCCAGCCAGAAGCCGGCTTCCTGCGCCAGCCTGTTCGCAGTGTCGGAGAAGGTCGCCGTGCCCTTGTCGGCCGCGACGACGAAATAGGGGTCGTCGCCGTCGATGCGGATCGTGTCTTTGGGGCCGACCACCTCCGTGCCGACGATATTGTCGGTTATCGAGAGCAGGGTGCGGATGAAGGTTATGTAGGCCTGCCTGCCGGCGTTGAAGAACTCGTCGCGCGAACCGCCCACCGGGAGCATTTTCGGGAAGAAGCCGCCCTTGGCGCCCACCGGCACGATGACGGCGTTCTTGACCTGCTGCGCCTTCACGAGGCCGAGGATTTCGGTGCGGTAGTCCTCGCCGCGATCGGACCAGCGGATGCCGCCGCGCGCCACCTTGCCGAAGCGCAGGTGGACGCCTTCGACCTCCGTGCCGTAAACGAAGATCTCGCGGAAGGGCCGTGGTTCCGGGAGGCCATCGAGCTCCTTAGGATCGAGCTTGAAGGCCAGCATTCTTTTCGGCGAACCGTCCGCCTCGCGCTGGAAGTAATTGGTGCGCAGCGTCGCGTCGACTGCGTTGACAAAGCGGCGGAGCGTCCGGTCCTCGTCGAGATTAGGCACCTGGCCCAGCGCTTCTTCTATCTCCGCATGCCCATCGGTCAGTTTCTTTGTCCGGGTCCTCTCCGCGATCTTCGGGTCGAAGCCGTCGCGGAAGAGCCGGAAGATGGCGGCGGAGATGGAGGGGTATTTGTTGAGCGTGTCGGCGATATAGGTCTGCGAATAGACGATGCCGGCCTGGCGCAAGTAGCGGGCATAGGCGCGCAGAACCGTGACTTCCCGGGCGGAAAGGCCGGCAAGCAGGACAAGCCGGTTGAAGCCGTCATTGTCGATCAAGCCGCCGAAAGCGGAAAGGAAAGCTTCTTCGAGCAGCGGTCCCTCACGGGAAAGATCGATCTCGCGGTTATCGTCGAGCTGCAATTCCATATCGTGCAACACGACGAGCTTGCTTTCCGGACCGACATGTACCTCGAACGTCTGCTCGCTGACGACGTGGAAGCCGAGGTTCTCAAGAAGCGGCACGCGGCGGGAGAGCGACAAGTGCCGGTCCCGATGGAAAATTTTCAGCGAAACGGCGTTCGCGGTATCGGTCGGCCGACGGTAGAAGGCGATGCGGATCGTCTCGCCGGCCGCACAGGCGGCGATATCGGGCAAGTCCGCGAAGGTCTCTTCCGGCGAAAAGGTTTCCTGGAAGGCCTGCGTGACGGAGAGTCGGGGACCTTCCTTCGCGAGCGCTGCGAAACGCTCTTCCCACGGCGTTGCGATCAGGCGGATCGTTTCCTCGAGCTTCGCCTGTGGAATGCGCGGCGTCTTGCCGCCGCGCCGGCCGATGATGATGTGAACGCGTGCGACGCCGCCTTCCGGGAAGGCCGGGTAATAGGCTGAAACGTGGCCTTCATAGACCTTGGCCAGGTAATCTCCCACCTTCTGGCGGACATCGGAATTGTAGTCCTCGCGCGGGACATAGACGATGACGGATACGAAACGGTCGAAATGGTCGATGCGCGGCAGAGCCCGGACGCGGGGGCGCTCGCTCAATTCCATGATCTGTTCGCAGAAGCGGGCAAGCACGTCCGGGTCGATCTGAAAGAGATCGTCGCGCGGATAGAATTCCAGCGTGCTTTCCAGCATGCGGCCGGAATGGCTGTCGGGATCGAAGCCGAAATATTCCTCGATGCGGGCGATCTTGGCGCGCAGGAGCGGGATTTCGCGGACGGAATGGGTATAGGCCGTGGCGGTGAATAGGCCGACGATGCGCAGCTCACCGACGACCTTGCCCTTCTCGTCGAACCGCTTGACGCCGACATAGTCCATATAGGCGCGACGGTGGACAACGGATTTCACGTTCGCCTTGGTGACGATGAGGAAATCCGGTCCGTCGAGGAATTCCAGGATTTCCGGCGTGGTCGTGACCTGATCCTTGCCCTGCCGCAGCACGAGGACGTCCGGATCGGAGAGGATGCCGAGACCCCTGCCCTCGCCGCGCTCGACCTTCGCTTCCGGACCCTTGCCGGAATAGACGTATTCACGCATGCCAAGGAAGGTAAAATTGTCGTCGCGCAGCCAGGCGAGGAAGGCAAGCGCCTCCTCTCGGTCGGTTTTCCGGCGGTTCGTCGAATTGTCGAGTTGCTCTGCAGCGCCATCGAGGACGTCCAGCATGGCGCTCCAGTCGGAGATCGCCAGGTGAACCTGGTCGAGAATGAAGCGGATGCGTTCGACGAGCGACGCTGCCTGTTCTTCGGTCAGCGGCGCGATATGGATCTGAATGAGGCTCACATGGTGAGCCGGATTCCCCGGCTCTTCGTGGGAGCGCAGCACCGGCTCCTTGCCCGGCTCCAGATAAAGGATCGGATGGACCGCCATGAAAAGATCGCGGTGGGTCGCCGTCACCTCACCCATGATCGAATCGAAGAGGAACGGCATGTTCCGGTCGACGACCGTCAGTACCGAGACCGGCACGCCGTTCGGTTCGATGCCGGATACGGCCTCCACGGTGATGTCGGCTCTCACACGCGTCCAGGCATTCAGCCGTTCTGCCGCATGAGCAGCGGAGCGAGCCAGCATTTCAGGGCTGTAGCTTTCAAGGTCGTCATTGCTTGCCCGACCGAACAGGATGAGGGGGTCGAGATGGGGTCCTTTGCACTCGGCGGCAGCGATCTTGCGCGCGCTTTCGATCTGCTTCTCCCGTTTCGGATTCTGCCTGGCGGCCATGCCCCTCTCCCTTTTCCCGTTCAAAGACCGAATGAATTCACTTCATGTCATCTTGCTGCAACGTGGCCGATCCATGTCGGCGCCCATAGACGTTTCATTCTTCCGTGAAGCCTTGTTGACATGACACGGCGAAGAAACCATCAACAGGCGATCGAAGCCGGAAGCAGACTCATGCAGGATACTCGCAGTGCCGTCATCGTCATCTCCAGCCATGTCGTACGCGGCTCGGTCGGCAATCGCGCCGCCGTCTTCGCGCTGGAAACGCTCGGCTTCCCCGTCTGGGCCATGCCGACCGTCGTTCTCCCCTGGCATCCCGGGCACGGGCCTTCCACGCGGCTGACCTTTCCCGAATCGGATTTCGACAAGGCTATAGACGATCTCATCCGCGCGCCATGGCTCGGCGAGGTGAAGGCGGTGCTGACCGGCTATTTCGGCAATGCGGCGCAGCCCCGATCGGTGGCGCGGCTCATCCGGGCGCTGAAGGAGAAGAACCCGGATCTCCTCTATGTCTGCGACCCGGTGATGGGCGATCTCGGCGGGCTTTATATTCCGGAGCCGACGGCGGAAGCGATCCGCAACGAACTAATTCCGCTCGCGACTCTCGCGACTCCCAATCGTTACGAACTTGCCTGGCTTTCCGGCGCACCGCTTGAAACCAACAATGCGATCATGGACGCGGCAATCTCGCTCGGGCCGCCGCGCATCCTGGTGACGTCGGCCGTGCCGATGATGGCGGGTGGCACCGGCAATCTCTATCTCACCGGTAGGCATGCCCTGCTTGCCGAACACCGGTTGATCGACAATCCGCCGAACGGGCTCGGCGATCTTCTCGGCGCGCTTTTCCTCGGCCGCATCCTTGCCGGCATGGACGAGGAAAAGGCCTTGCAGCTTGCCACCGCCAGCGTCTTTGAGATCCTTGCCCGCACGGCCAAGCGCGGTGGCGACGAGCTGACGCTGGAGACGGATGCCTCCAGCCTCTCCTCGCCCATGGCAATGGTGCAGATGCGCCGGCTCGTGCATCCTTTGCAGCGGATCAAGCGTTAGATCGGTTCCTGATCTCCGGCCACGCACAATGGCCGTTGATCTTCGAGGGGCGGCGCTATAATCGTGGACCTATGACGGACTTTCCAGACAGACTTCTGGCGGGCTACCGCAACTTCATGAGCGGACGCTACAGCGACGAACGCGAGCGTTACCGGGTGTTGGCGGAGACCGGGCAGAAACCCCATGCTCTTCTCATTGCCTGCAGCGATTCCCGGGCTGCGCCGGAAACGATCTTCGACTGCGGGCCGGGCGAACTTTTCGTCGTGCGCAACGTGGCCAATATGGTGCCGCCCTACGAGCCCGACAGCCGGTTTCACGCCACTTCGGCGGCGCTGGAATATGCGGTCCAGGTTCTGGAGATCGACAATATCGTGGTCATGGGCCATGGCCGGTGCGGCGGCATCCAGGCGGCGCTGGATCCTTCCATGCAGCCGCTCTCGCCCGGCGACTTCATCGGCCGGTGGATGGCTTTGGTAAGGCCGGCTGCCGAACAGATTCAGAGCAACGAGTTCATGACCCAGGCGGAGCGGCAGACGGCGCTCGAGCGGGTATCGATCCGAAATTCAATCGCCAATCTGCAGACATTCCCGTTCGTCCGCGCTCGCGGAGAGAAAGGCGAACTCAGCATTCACGGCGCCTGGTTCGACATATCGACCGGCGAATTGTGGGTGATGAACGAAAAAGGCGATTTCGTCCGACCGGATCTGGACGAGCCGCCGACCGAGGCCGGACAGACGCTGCCCTGATATCTCAGCGGGAACTTGTTTCCAGGCCGTCGATCTCGGCGCCGATATAGGCGATCGCCCGCTGATAGACGGAGGCGGCGTTCCAGCCCTGGATGGCGGCGAAGTTCGGCTCTCCCGGCTGATAGCCGGCACCGGCTCTCCAGCCGTGACCGCGCAGGAAGTTGGCGGTCGAGGCAAGCGCGTCGGCGCGCGAACGCACCATGTCGATATGGCCATCGCCATCGCCATCGGCGCCGTAGCGGACGACGTTCAGCGGCAGGAACTGGGTCTGGCCGATCTCGCCATGGGCCGCGCCGCGGGCCGAAGGATTGAGGTCTCCGCGTTCAACGAGTTCGAGAGCGGCATAGAGCTGCTCGGTGAAATAGGCGGAGCGGCGGCAGTCGTAGGCAAGCGTGGCGACGGCCGAGAGCGTGTGCTGGTTGCCCATGAAGCCGCCGAAACCGGTTTCCATGCCCCAGATGGCGATCAGCGGGCCGGCCGGCACGCCGAAGCGGCGCTCGATCGACGCGAAGAGCTGTGCGTTGCCGGACCTCATTTTCTTGCCGCGGGAAATGATCGCCTGACCGCCTCGCTTCTTCATGAACTCGTCGAACGAGAGCTTGAAGCTTTTCTGCCCGCGATCGGCGCGGATCGTCTCGCGGTTATAGGAAACGTTGGCGAAAGCCCTCTCGACGACGGAGGGATTGATGCCGTTCGACGGGGCGGTCTGCTTGAAGTCCGCCACCCAGCTGTCGAAGCCGGAGGAATTGTTGCCGCATTGGGGCGCGGCGAAGGCCGGCGTAAAGCCCATGAAACCGGTTGCGATCAACCCTGCCAGCAAAATCTTCTTCATGTGATTAGAACCCGTCGTCAGCACCGGATCACTCGGCTGCAAGTGTTCCCGGAAACCATGTTTTGTTCTGCCTTATGGCGGTGGTTGCGAATATTCGCAACCACTCGTTTATGAACAGTTCGTGAAGTGCGGTTACTCGCAAACGAAGCCCCGCCATGTCCGACGGGGTTCTATCCGAACATGCTTAATAAACTTTTTATCGATCAGGCGGCAGCCTTGCGCGGCTTGATCAGCCCGCGATTGACGAGCAGCTCGGCAATCTGCACGGCATTCAAGGCGGCGCCCTTTCGCAGGTTGTCGGAAACGACCCACATGTTGAGACCGTTCTCGACGGTGGCGTCCTCGCGGATGCGGGAAATGTAGGTGGCGTCCTCACCGGCGCATTCGTAAGGCGTCACGTAGCCGCCGTTCTCATGCTTGTCGATGACAAGGCAACCCGGAGCCTCGCGCAGAATGTCGCGGGCCTGGTCGGCGGTAATCTCGCTCTCGAACTCGATGTTGACCGATTCCGAATGGCCGATGAAGACGGGAACGCGCACGGCCGTGCAGGTCACCTTGATCTTCGGATCGAGCATCTTCTTGGTTTCGGCGAGAACCTTCCACTCTTCCTTCGTATATCCGTCCTCCATGAAGACATCGATATGCGGGATGACGTTGAAGGCGATGCGCTTGGTGAACTTCTTCGCCTCGACCGGATCGGCGACGAAGACGGCACGGGTCTGGGAGAAGAGCTCGTCCATGCCTTCCTTGCCGGCACCGGAGACGGACTGGTAGGTCGAGACAACGACGCGCTTGATTCTGGCGACGTCGTGCAGCGGCTTCAGCGCCACGACGAGTTGGGCGGTCGAGCAGTTCGGGTTGGCGATGATGTTCTTCTTCGAGAAGCCGTTGATCGCATCCGGGTTCACTTCCGGCACGATGAGCGGGACTTCCGCGTCGTAACGCCAAGCGGAGGAATTATCGATGACGACGCAGCCCTGCGCGCCGATCTTCGGCGACCACTTCTTGGAAACGTCGCCGCCGGCCGACATCAGGCAGATGTCCGTATCGGAGAAATCGTAATTCTCGAGATTGGAAACCTTCAGCGTCCTGTCGCCGAAGGAAACTTCCGTCCCCTGGCTGCGGGCGGAAGCGAGCGCCACGACTTCGTCGGCCGGAAAACCGCGCTCTGCGAGGATGGACAGCATTTCCCTGCCGACATTGCCGGTTGCGCCGGCGACTGCGATCTTGAAACCCATTTTATGCTCTCTTTCTGTCTCTCCTCGATCCGGTGAGGGGGAGCCGCGCGGTCGAAGCGCGGTGTTCCTTGTCCCCGGCCTTGCCGGGGAGAGAGCGGCGGGCCAGAGACGTCAGACGGTTTTCGTCGTTTTGGCCTTGGTTTTGGAAAAAGCGGAAAAACATGCCCGCTGCGCGGCTCCAATAGCCGGCAGTGCAGAGTGAGCGATATCGAATTCGCAGGCACGCATATGGGTATCTTCCCGTTCGGAGAAGCTGTTTAGAAGATTTTCGGGACGAGTCAAGCGAAGGCTCGTGCGGTGATGCAACGCACGCCCTCATACCGCGTTGCAGCAATTCCTCTGCACGTGGCGCGCGATGTTAGACGAAAGTCATAATCCCAAAGCATCTCTCTTCCTTTGCCCCGAATTCTGCCACTCTGCGACAATGCGTCGCCATATCCGTGTCCGGGAGGGAAGGGTGCGGAGCCGGTGCGCGAGTTTTGACCTTGAGGGAGGACGACAATGGCAAATGTCGCAGCGGCGCCGGAAACAAAGGCCGGTCCGATGACGCGGGAGGAGAAGAAGGTCATCTTCGCTTCTTCTCTCGGCACCATATTCGAATGGTACGATTTCTATCTTTACGGCTCGCTGGCAACCTATATCGGCGCGGCCTTCTTCACCCAGTATCCGGAAGCGACGCGCAACATCTTCACGCTGCTCGCATTCGCGGCGGGCTTCTTGGTTCGTCCCTTCGGTGCGCTGGTCTTTGGCCGGCTGGGCGATCTCGTCGGTCGCAAATACACCTTCCTCGTCACCATTCTGATCATGGGCCTGTCAACCTTCCTGGTCGGTATCCTGCCGGGTGCCGCCTCGATCGGCATCGCCGCGCCGATCGTTCTCATCATCCTGCGCCTGCTTCAGGGCCTCGCGCTCGGCGGCGAATATGGCGGTGCGGCGACCTATGTGGCCGAACATGCGCCGCATGGACGCCGCGGCTATTTCACCTCCTGGATTCAGACGACTGCGACGCTCGGCCTCTTCCTGTCGCTGATCGTCATTGTCTTCGTCCAGTCCATCATGGGCACCCCCGCCTTCTCGGCCTGGGGCTGGCGCATTCCATTCCTCGTTTCCTTCATTCTGCTCGGCATATCCGTCTGGATCCGCCTGAAGATGAACGAATCGCCGGTTTTCCAGAAGATGAAGGAGGAAGGCAAGGGCTCCAAGGCGCCGCTCACGGAAGCCTTCGGCCAGTGGAAGAATGCCAGGATCGCCCTGATCGCCCTGCTCGGCGCCACGATGGGTCAGGCCGTCGTCTGGTATGGCGGACAGTTCTACTCGCTCTTCTTCCTGCAGAACGTGTTGAAAGTCGACCTGCAGGCCGCCAACATCATGGTGGCGATCGCCCTGGCTCTTGCAACGCCGTTCTTCGTGATCTTCGGTGGGCTGTCCGACAGGATCGGCCGCAAGCCGATCATCATGGCAGGCCTTCTGATCGCGGCAATCACCTATATGCCGCTGTTCAAGGGCCTCACCTCGATGGCGAACCCGGCGCTTGCCGAAGCCCAGGCGACGATCCGGGCGACCGTCACGGCCGACCCGGCGGATTGCAGATTCCAGTTCAATCCGACCGGCACGGCGAAGTTCACAAGTTCCTGCGACATCGCCACCTCATTCCTCACCCGCAATTCGGTGCCGTATGACGTGGTTCCCGGGCCAGCCGGTCAGCCGGCCACGGTGAAGATCGGCGACAGGAGCGTCACCAGTTTCGATTCCGTCGCAGCCGGTGCAGATGCCGCGGCAAGACAGAGAGCCTTCGAGAAGGAGGTCAACGTCGCGCTTCACGATGCGGGCTATCCGCTGAGTCGCGGTCCGGTAAAGGTGCCGGATTCCAAGCTTGACGCCTTCATTGCCGCCAATCCGGAACTCGGCCTCAATGCCGAAGCCGTCCGCGCCGGCGACAAGGCGACCGTCCCGGCCGCCGATCTCGTCTCGCAGAAGCTGCTGACTGCCGAGGAGGCGGCAGGCGTCACGGAGATGCCGGTCTTCACGATCGCCAATGGCGGCGCGTTCACGATGGTGGCCGATCCGGCCCGGGTGAACTGGATCGGCACGATCGCCATTCTGTTCATCCTCGTGGTCTATGTGACAATGGTCTATGGCCCGATCGCAGCGCTGCTGGTCGAGCTCTTCCCGACCCGTATCCGCTATACCGGCATGTCGCTGCCGTATCACATCGGCAACGGCTGGTTCGGCGGCCTCCTGCCGGCAACGGCCTTCGCGATGAGTGCTGCGGCCGGCAATATCTATTACGGTCTCTGGTATCCGATCGTCTTTGCGGCGATCACACTCGTGGTCGGTGTGCTCTTCCTGCCGGAAACCAAGGATCGCGATATCCACGCGATGGAATAAGTATCCGTTGCCTGTCCGGGACTATCCACCCCGTCAATGGAAAGCCCGGCGCAGCATGTGAACTGACCCCGTAAAGTTGGACGGTTTATTGGCTGGGCTGATTTAAGGGCTGAGTCCTGTATTGAACAGGGCTCAGCCCTTTGAGTTTTAGCCTGATGCGATCGTTGTTGTAATATCGAATATAGTCCTCGACGCCATCACGCAGGCTTTCGATGCTGTCGAAGTGGTTAGGATGGAAGAACTCGGATTTGAGGGTGGCGAAGAAGCTCTCCATGGCGGCATTGTCGAGGCAGTTGCCCTTGCGTGACATGCTTTGGGCAACGTTGCGGCTTTCAAGCATGCGGCCCCAGGCCGGCATTTGATATTGCCATCCCTGATCGGAATGCAGGATTGGCCTCTCGGCGTTGCAGAGTTGGTCCAGGGCCTTGACCAGCATGTCCTTGACCAGCATGTCCTGGACCAGCTTGAAGACCGGCCGTCTCGCCGTCTCGAAGGCAACGATCTCGCCGTTGTGGAGATCCATGACCGGCGAGAGGAAGAGTTTTTCGCCGGCAACGTTGAACTCGGTAACGTCCGTCACCCATTTCTGATGCATACGCTCGGCGGTGAACTGCCGCTGAAGGAGGTCCGGGGCCACGCGTCCCGTCTGCCCCTTGTAGGAGCGGTACTTCTTCGGCCGGACCAGGGACTTCAATCCCATCTCGATCATCAGACGCTGGACGGTCTTGTGATTGACCGTCTCCCCGAGGCTGCGGATCGCAGCCGTGACCCGACGATAGCCATAGCGCCCCTTATGGGCTTCGAAGATCGCTTTGATCCTGGTCTTCAGCGCTACACGCCGATCGGCCAGGGACGAAACCTTCTGCTGATAATAGAACGTGCTACGGGCCAGGCTCGCAAGCTTCAGCAGCCCGTCGAACGGATAGAGCGGCCTTAACGCCTGGACGGCTTGCGTCTTGTCGGCGCTTGTCGTGCCTGCGTTAAGGCCTCCAGTTTTTTTAGGTAGGCATTCTCCATACGCAGATAGGCCACCTCCGCCAGGAGCTCCTCGCGGCTCTTGGCCTCATCGCTCTGCAGGGCATCCGTCTTGTCGGACAGCACAGGTGGCTCGGGCATCGATCGGGGCCTTCCTCGACGACGTGGGATCAGGGCGTCAATACCACCGGCCTTATAGCGGCGCTCCCAATCCGGCAGGCAACTCTTATTGCGCAGGTTGAACAACACCGCCGTCCGGCGGTAAGAGAGCCCATCCTCCCACATCCGGCGCAGAACCGATAGCTTGAACTCAGCATTGTAGTGGCTGAACTTCTTCGCCAGACCGTCAACCCCATGCGCCGCGTGCATCGCCACCCATTTGCGCACCGTCGAATGGTCGATCCCAAGATGCGCACTCACCTCCTGCAGGCTGCGCTGGCCGCCGCTGTAAAATTCCACAACACTCTGCTTGAACCACGTGCTGTATTTGGACATGCAAAACCCCCGAAGGTTGATGTCCAACTTTCGGGGGGCAGTTCACATGCTGTGCTGGGCTTTTCAATTTCATTCAGCCCTTTTCTTTTCCCGTTGCGGCGGTACTCCGCGCGGCGGAAAGGGCGTGCTCTTCCAATCGGGGCGCGCCACTAGCGGGATCGGCCGGCGCAGGACCGGCCAGCCGTCGGGCTCCTGCCGGAACAGCAGCCCGTATCGGGCAAAGACGATCGCCATCATGATCGAGAACCAGGCGCCGAAGGAAAGACCGGCGATGACATCGCTCGGGTAATGGGCTGCGACGATGACACGCGAAAAGCCGAGCCAGAGGCCCATGATCACAAAGAGAAGGCGGTAGGACGGCGCAAGCAGGGCCATAGCCATCAGGAAGGCGCCCACCGTTGTGGAATGGCCGGAAGGAAAGCTTTCGAAACGGGTGCTGCCGGCGAAGGAATTCAGTCCGAAAATGCCCCATTCCTCGTAGAGTTCCGGCCGGGCGCGGCCGATCGCCCTCTTCATGAGATTGACGATAAGGCCGGAACCGGCGACGGAGATAAAGACGTAGAGCGCGATATGGCTGACGAGCATCGCCTGGAAACGGGCCTTCAAAGTCGGTGCCAGGCGGAGGACGGCGAGTGCTTCGAAGAAGAGGAGGGCGCTTCCGAGGAGTATCCAGCCGGATTTGCCGAGATCGGTAATGGTCTTGCCGAGCGGGCGCAGCACATAAGGCGTGTGGGCGGCATAGGAGCCGACCGGGGCATCGAGCAGGAAAAAGGCGATCAGGATCAGGTTGGCCGCAATGAGCGCATAAGGCCACCAGCGGGGCGACGGAGGCGCCGACCGGTAGCGTTCGCGGCGGAGTTTCAGTTTCTCGATGGTCGGTTTCATCGGCCTTTATCCGTGGCGCGGGTTCCCACGCCGCTTCTCCCATAGATTTTCCGATATGGGTAGCGGAATGCCGAAAACAATCGATGAAGGGTCCTTCCGCCCTGCGGCGGAAAGACCAGACGGCTGTTATGCAGAGAGGTTTGTGAATTCCTTGAGGATCGCATCGCCCATTTCGGACGTGCCGACTTGTCTGCAGCCTTCGGCCATGATGTCGCCGGTGCGGAGGCCCTGGTCGAGTACGTTGGCGATCGCCTTTTCCAGGTTGTCGGCTTCCTCCACCATGTTGAAGGAGTAACGCAGGCACATGGCGAAGGAGGCGATCATGGCGATCGGATTGGCGACGCCCGTGCCGGCGATATCAGGCGCCGAGCCGTGCACCGGTTCATAGAGCGCCTTGCGCTTGCCGGTCTTGGCATCCGGGGCGCCGAGGGAGGCGGAGGGAAGCATGCCGAGCGAGCCGGTCAGCATGGCGGCGACGTCCGACAGCATGTCGCCGAACAGATTATCGGTGACGATGACGTCGAACTGCTTCGGCTGGCGCACGAGCTGCATGCCGCCGGCATCGGCCAGCATGTGTTCCAGCCTGACATCGGAATAGGAACGCTTGTGGGTCTCGGTGACCACCTGGTTCCAGAGCACGCCCGACTTCATGACATTGCGCTTTTCCATCGAGCAGACAGCGTTGCGCCTCGTGCGGGCGAGTTCGAAGGCGACGCCGGCAATGCGCTCGATCTCGTAGGTATCGTAGACCTGCGTATCGATACCCCGCTTCTGGCCGTTGCCGAGGTCGATGATTTCCTTCGGCTCGCCGAAATAGACGCCGCCGGTGAGTTCGCGGACGATCAGGATGTCGAGGCCTTCGACCAGTTCCGGTTTCAGCGAGGAAGCGGAAGCGAGCGCCGGATAGCAGATCGCCGGCCGCAGGTTGGCGAAAAGCTCCATATCCTTGCGCAGGCGCAGGAGGCCGGCTTCCGGACGCACTTCATAGGGCACGTGATCCCATTTCGGGCCGCCGACGGCGCCGAAGAGCACCGCATCCGCCTTCATGGCCTTGGCCATGTCCGCTTCGGAAATGGCGGCACCGTGGGCGTCGTAGGCGCAGCCGCCAACGAGACCCTCGTCGAGCGCGAAATCAGCTTTCATGGCGCTGTTCATATGGGCGATGACCTTGCGGACTTCGCCCATGGCCTCGGGGCCGATGCCGTCGCCGGGAAGGAGGAAAAGGTTCTTTGCCATATCGTCTGATACCCTTGGGTTTGACAGGCTCGCCGTCCTCCCGCGCGGGTTACCCCGCGCCTGGCAAAACCTCGTCCGAGCCTGCTGGAGCGACGAGGCTGGAAAAGGTTCACGAACCGCCGGCGCCGATGCGGGCGGTTACCTCGATCTCGATCTTCATTTCGGGCGTGGTGAGGCCGCAGACAACCATGGTCGCCGCCGGGCGGGTCTCGGAAAAGGCTGCGCCCAGCACTTCGACCACCGCATCGTAATCGCTCATGTCAGTGAGGTAATAGCGCACCCGCACGACGTCCTGCAGACCGCTGCCGGCTTCCTTCAACGCTCTTTCGATCGTGCCCAGCGCGTTCTTCGTCTGATCGGCGACGGCATCCGGCATTTCCATCTTCGCATAGTCGTAGCCGGTGGTGCCGGAGACATAGACCATGTCGCGGTCCACGACGGCACGTGAATAGCCGATACGCGCTTCGAAGGGCGATCCGGAGGAAATCCGCGTGGCCATCGGGCCCTTCCTCTCCCTAGAGCCAGGGACGGTCGGTACGGTTCTTGCTTTCGAAACTCGAAATCGCCGCATCGCTCTTCAGCGTCGAAGCGATGTCGTCCAAGCCTTCGAGCATGATGTGGCGGCGGCCGGGATCGATGTCGAAATGGATCGAACCGCCATCCGGACCGGTGATTTCCTGGGTTTCCAGATCGACCGAGAGAATGGCGTTCGCGCCACGCTCGGCATCGTCCATCAGCTTTTCCAGATCCTCGGGGCTGACGACGATCGGCAGAATGCCGTTCTTGAAACAGTTATTGTAGAAGATGTCGGCGAAGCTCGTGGAGATCACGCAGCGGATGCCGAAATCGAGAAGTGCCCAGGGCGCATGCTCGCGGGACGAGCCGCAGCCGAAATTGTCGCCGGCGACGAGGATCTTGGCATTGCGATAAGCGGGCTTGTTCAGCACGAAATCCGGATTTTCGGAACCGTCTTCGTTGTAGCGAGCTTCGGCGAAGAGACCTTTGCCAAGACCGGTGCGCTTGATCGTCTTGAGGTAGTCCTTCGGAATGATCATGTCCGTGTCGATGTTGACGACCGGAAGCGGCGCTGCGACGCCGGTGAGCTTGGTGAACTTTTCCATGATCTGCCTCCACATGGGACTACATCTGCGGAAGCTGCCATAAAGCAAATCCGGGCGGATTTGAAGGCCTGTTTATCCTCAACCGGTACGCCAATGCGGCTGAAACCGGTCTCTTGATCGGCTTTCGGCAGTCAGAGATCGATGATCGTGCCGCGGCCGTCGTTCCAGACGCGCATCTCACGCTTGTTCGCCTTCGCTCGCACCGGAACCGGCTTCAGCCGCGCCGAAAGCGCGCGTCCGATGGAAAGAATTGCGAGAGTGCCGACAAAGGCGACGGTCAGCGAGGCCGTCAGCAATGCTGCCATGGCAAGCACGGCAATTGCCGAAACAATGACGAAGAATGCGCGGATGTTTTGCATGGTCCAAACCTTTCTCACGGAAGAATGTGGGCTCTTCCACCCTTTCTTGCAAGGGGTTTGCGTCGTCATGGTATTGTCGCAGAGCAAAAAGATTGGCACAAAGCGCCTATGACCGCTTTGACCGACATCAAACCTTTCCCGGTCCGCCTGCGTCGCTCGATCCTGAGCGTACCAGCCGGTAACGTCAGGGCTCTGGAGAAGGTTCCGGGTCTCGATTGCGATGCGGTGATCTTCGATCTGGAAGATTCCGTCGCGCCGGAAAAGAAGGGCGAGGCTCGCGACAATCTGCGCCGGCTCTTCAAGGAGAAGCCGCTCCAAGACCGGGAAGCCATCATCCGCATCAACCCGCTCGAGACCGAGTTCGGCCAGGCGGACATGGATCTCGTGGTTGGGGTTTCGCCGAATGCGGTGCTGATCCCCAAGGTCGAGCATGTCGCGCAAATCCATGCCGTGGCTGACATCCTGTCGGATGCCGGCGCTTCGGATCATCTTGCCATCTGGGCGATGATCGAAACCCCGAAGGGAATTCTGAACGCGGCAGCGATCGCCGGAACGGACGAGCGGCTCCGGTGTTTCGTGGTCGGCCTCAACGACCTGCGCAAGGAAACCGGCGTATTGCCGCAGCCCGGCCGTACCTATCTCGTGCCCTGGCTGATGCAGGTCGTGCTTGCCGGGCGCGCTCATGGCGTCGACGTCATCGACAGCGTCTTCAACGATTTCAGGGATGAAGAAGGTTTCGATGCAGAATGCGCGCAAGGCCAGGTCATGGGCTTTTCCGGCAAGATGCTGATCCATCCGGCTCAGATCGAGCCCGCCAACCGGTATTTCGGCCCTGATCCCGCAGCGATGGAAGAGGCCGAAGCAGTGATCGCTGCGTTTGCTCAGCCGGAGGCGCAGCACCTCAACGTTATCAATCTCAACGGCAAGATGGTCGAGCGTCTGCACCTCGTGGAGGCAGAGCAGCTCGTCGCCAGGGCCCGGATCATTTCCGAACGAAAGAAGACCCTATGAAACTCTACCGTCTCCTCACCGGTCCCGACGATTCCTCCTTCTGCCACAAGGTGACGGCGGCGCTGAACAAGGGCTGGGAGCTGCATGGCTCGCCGACCTATGCCTTCAACGCGACGACCGGCGAGATGGAGTGCGGCCAGGCGGTCACCAAGACCGTGCACGGCAAGGATTATGATCCCAGCATGAAACTCGGCGAACAGTAAGGCCGGGTGAGATTCAGCGCTGGGCGGCTTCTTCGGCGCTCGCCTCGATGCGCTCCATATCGGCGTCGCTGAGGCCGAAATGATGGCCGATTTCGTGGATCAGCACGTGGGTGATGATGTCGCCCAGCGTTTCCTCGTTTTCGGCCCAGTAATCGAGGATCGGCCGGCGATAGAGCCGGATGCGGTTCGGCAGTTCGCCGGTTTCCACGGTGAAACGCTCGGAAATGCCGCGGCCCTCGAACAGGCCCAGCAGATCGAAGGGCGTTTCCAGCGCCATGTCCTCGAACACGTCGTCGTCGGGAAAATCCTCGATCTCGATGATCAGATTGGTCGTGAGGGCCCGAAATTCTTCCGGCAGGTGACCATAGGCCTCGATTGCCAGCGACTCGAACGTGCTGATCGTCGGCGCGTGGCGATCCTGCCAATCGTCGGTCTGGTCAATACGGGCCATGAATTCTCCTTCTGATCACGCCCATATAGTGCCTTCGGCGATATTTTTCGAGAGAAGAATCATCGGCCTATTGGGAGAGGAAAAGATTCCTTTCATTTGACTGTTGACTCTGTCCCAGAGCTCTGGAATCCATAAGAACATAAAGTGAACATATGTGGATGGAGTTGACGCCATGGCTGGGAATGCCAAGGCGCAGGAGACCCTTTTTGCCCTGCGTGAACAGATCGCCAGACTGGAGGGAAGGGCCCTGCCGGCGTTCGTTGCGGCGGAGCAGACAAAGGCTGCCGAGAACCCGGAATATCAAGAAGCCAAAGCCGGCCAGCCTCGTCTGTCGCTCGGCATAACGTCGATGGATGCCGTCCTGGAAGGCGGTCTGCCGCTCGACGGCATTACGGAAATCCGCACGGTCCTGACGGGGGATGCGGGTGCGGCAAGCGGATTCGTTCTCGCGCTTTCAGCCTATCTCAAAACCAGGGAAAGGAGCGAGGCGCCGGTTCTGTGGATCGGTGACGTCGTCTCTACACAGGAGGCAGGCGCTCCCTACGCCGTCGGCCTCAAGCAATTCGGATTGAACCCCGAAGACGTCCTTTATGCGTCGCCGCGCAAGCTGGAAGACGCGTTATGGGTTGCGGAAACCGCTATTGCAAGCGGGGCGCTTTCCGCCACCATTCTCGAAATCCGGGGCAATCCCAGGCATTTCGGCCTCACCGAAAGCCGGAGGCTCGGCCTTCGGGCAAAGGCGGCGGGGCGGCCGCTTTTTCTGTTGCGGCATGGGGCGCAGGAGGAGGCAAGCAGTGCTTTCTTCCGCTTCCTTGCCGAACCGGCGCCGGCTTCCGGGCGGCGTCTTCCGGATGGATCCGTGCTTGGCGGCAGCATCGGCCATCCCGTTTTCCGATTGACCTTGGAGAAGAGCCGCAATCCGGCTCCGCTCTCCTTTCTTCTGGAGTGGAATCCCCGTGACCGTCAATTTTCCCTCGCCCGTGAAGCAGCAGAGACTTTCTCTTTCCGCATCCCGCCAGCGCATCCTGGCGCTCGTCTTCCCGCATCTGCCGACCGACAGGATTGCCCGCCGGCTCTGGGACATATCGTGGCGTTCGAAAGGGCGTCCTGACCATCCGCCGATCGTCTGCGCCGGCCGGCGTGACAATGCCATGCGGCTCACTGCGCTGGACGAGGTTTCCGAGCATCTCGGATTGAAGCGGGGGCAAGGGCTTGCGGAAGCGCGCGCCATGTTTCCCGGGGTCGATGTGATGGACGAGGACGAGACGGCCGATCGGGCGCTTCTCGAAGCGGTTGCCGACTGGTGCGACCGTTATACCCCGCTCGTGGCCATCGATGGCCGTGAGGGGCTTTTCCTCGATATTACCGGCTGCGCGCATCTCTTCGGCGGCGAGGAGGCCCTGCTCAAGGATATCCTCGGCCGGCTCTTCCGCATGGGTTTCGATGTCAAGGGAGCCATTTCGTCGTCTTCCGGCCTTTCCTGGGCGGCCTGTCGCTTCGGTCGTGGCGGCGTGATTGCCGACGAGATGATGGAAGAGGTACTGGCACCGCTGCCGGTCAATGCTCTGCGTATCGGTGAAGATGTGGTCGCGTCCCTCTGCAAGCTCGGACTGAAGCGGGTGGGTGATCTCATGCCCATGCCGCGCGCACCGCTTGCCCGCCGTTTCGGCACACAGCTGCTGCTTCGGCTGGACCAGGCGCTTGGAGCCGACGAAGAGGCCATTTCGCCCCGCAGGCCAGTTGCGGTTCTTTCGGCGGAGCGGAGGCTCGTCGAGCCGATTGAGACAGAAGAGCATATCCTTCAACTGACACGTCAGATCGCGGTCTCGCTGAAATCGGGACTGGAGGCGCGGGGTGTCGGAGGCCTTGTGTTTGAACTGGTGCTGTTCCGGGTTGATGGCCGTGTCTTCCGCATTACTGCCGGTGCCTCGCAGCCGCTTCGTGATCCGAAGCGTATCTCGTCGCTGTTTTCCGAGCGCCTGACCGCCGTGCATGACCATCTCGATGCCGGTTTCGGCTTTGAACTTCTGCGCCTCAATGTGCTGCAGCACGACATGTTTAAAAACATCCAGGACGATTTCACCGGCGATGGCCGGGATGCAACCTCGCTCGCCGATTTCATCGATAGGGTTTCGGCCCGGCTTGGGGCGGAGTGTCTGCAGATCGCCGAACTGCGGCAAAGTCATGCGCCTGAACGGGCGAGAGCTTTTGTGCCGGCGATAACGGCAAGGAACCTGCAGGAGAAAGGCGATGAAGTTTCAGCCTTCGCGCCGAGATCCGACCGGCCGTTGCGGCTTTTTCGCCACCCGGAGCCGATGGATGCTTTCGCCGCAACGGTGCCGGATGGTCCGCCTCAGCGTTTTCGCTGGCGTCGTTTCATCCATCGGGTCGTCCGGGCCGAAGGTCCCGAGCGGATTTCGCCGGAATGGTGGGTGGATCCGGAAGATGCGCCGGAACGCGACTATTTCCGCTTGGAAAGTGAGGCAGGCCGCCGCTTCTGGATTTTTCGCGAGGGTCACTACAACGGAAAGACAGCACCAAGCTGGCGCGTCCACGGGATTTTCGCATGAAAGACGCTCCTGCCTTTTTCGAGATCGGTGCCAAGACCAATTTCTCCTTTCTGGAAGGGGCGGCAAGACCGGAGGAAATGGTGATGACCGCGAGTCTGCTCGGGCTTTCCGGTCTCGGCATTGCGGATCGGAATTCGGTTGCCGGCGTGGTGCGGGCGCATAACCAAATCCGGGAAATGAAGGAGATATACACGCGTCAACAGGAGCAGGGAAAAAAGGAGGATGAGGACGATGCAGTCTGGCCTTGTGCCTTTTATCCTGGCGCGCGCCTGGTTTTTTCCGACGGTACGCCGGATGTCCTGGCCTATCCGAAAAATCGAAAGGGCTGGGCAAATCTCTGCCGGCTATTGAGCCGGGGAAATCTCAGGACGGAAAAGGGCTCCTGTATCCTGGAGGAATGGGATTTTCTGGAATGGTGCGACGAGATGATGCTCGCCGTCATTCCCGATTTTTCACGCGTGGAAGACGCCCGGTATCTGGCGGAGCTGGGTGAACGTCTGAGCCGTTACCAGGGGAAGTTCGGAAAGAACATCTATCTCGGCTTGTCGCCGATCTATGACGGGCGGGATGTGCTCGTCTTTGCCACTTTTGCGCAGGTCGCCTTCCGAAACCTCGTTCCCTTGATCGCAACCAATCTGCCGCTGTTCAGCCTTCCCTACCGGCGTTCGCTATCGGATGTTGTGACGGCTATTCGCGAGCATGTGACGGTTCAGGAGGCGGGGTTTCGCCTTGCGCCCAACGGAGAGCGGTACATCAAGCAGGGCGCCGAGATGGTGCGGATTTTCGCAAAATATCCGGATGCGATCGCCAACACGGAGAAATTCTTCGGGCAGCTGCAATTCTCGCTTGACGAGCTCAGCCACAATTATCCCGATGAGAGCGTGCCGGGGGAGACCGTATCGGAAACCTTGGAACGGTTGACCCGGGAAGGTGCGGAGCGGCGATATCCCGACCGTATCCCGCCCGAGGTTTCAGAGCAGATCAGATACGAGCTCGAACTCATCAAGGAGATGCAATACGAACCCTATTTCCTGACGGTGCGCCATATCATCTGGCATGCACGCGATGTGTTGAAGATCCTCTGCCAGGGGCGTGGCTCAGCTGCCAATTCCACGGTCTGTTATTGTCTCGGCATCACCGAGGTCGATCCGACATTTACCACGTTGCTTTTCGAGCGGTTTATTTCCACCGAGCGGAATGAGCCGCCGGATATCGACGTCGATTTCGAGCATGGACGACGTGAGGAGGTCATTCAGTATATCTATCAGCATTATGGTTTCCGCCATGCCGGCTTAACGGCGGCGGTCACAAGCTACCGCACCCGTATGGCAGGTCGCGAAGTAGCCAAGGCTTTCGGTCTTTCGGAGGATGTGCAGGGGGCGCTTTCCAGCCTCGTTTGGGGCTGGTCCGAGGATGCGCTTTCGGGGAGGGACGCGAACGCCGCGGGGCTTGATGTGAAAGATCCTATAACCCGGAAAGTTCTGGCCCATGCTAAGGAGCTTCTGGGGTTCCCCCGGCACCTTACTCAGCATGTCGGCGGGTTTCTGATCACACGCGACAGACTTGATGAGGTCGTGCCGATCATGAAGACGGCCATGCCTGGCCGTTATATGGTGGAGTGGGACAAGGACGATCTGGATACTTTAAAGCTTCTGAAAATCGACGTGCTCGCGCTCGGCATGCTGACCTGCCTCAAAAAGGCGTTCGATCTCATGCGGGTCCATTATGAACGTAATGAGACATTGGACAGCCTTCTGCATGATGAGCAGGAGGCCGTGTACGACATGATATGCCGGGCCGATACGCTCGGGGTCTTCCAGATCGAAAGCCGGGCGCAGATGAGCATGCTGCCGCGGCTTCAGCCGCGGAAATTCTACGATCTTGTGGTCGAGGTAGCGATCGTTCGGCCAGGTCCCATTCAGGGAAACATGGTCCATCCCTATCTGAGGCGACGGGAAGATGAACGAAACGGGCGGCCGGTGGAATATCCGAGCCCTGAGCTGAAGGAGGTTTTGAAAAGAACCCTCGGTGTGCCGTTGTTTCAGGAGCAAGCAATGCAGATCGCTATCACGGCTGCCAACTTTCCTGCTGAAAAGGCCGACCAACTGCGCCGTTCGATGGCGACGTTCAAGCGATCGGGACGTGTAGAGGAATTCAGGCGGGATTTCATCGATGGCATGCTGAAGAACAGATATTCAAGAGAGTTCGCGGAAAGCTGCTTCAGCCAGATCCAGGGATTTGCGGAATATGGTTTTCCGGAAAGCCATGCGGCTTCTTTCGCTTTGCTTGTTTATGTCTCGTCCTGGATCAAGGCCTATTATCCGGATGTCTTCTGCGCGGCGATGCTGAATTCGCAGCCCATGGGGTTTTATGCGCCGGCGCAGCTCATTCGGGATGCGCGAGAGCATGGGCTCGAAATCCGCCCGGTGGATATCAATTGGTCAGATTGGGATTGTCTGTTGGAGAAAGCCATTTTCGACAGGCAGGCGATCGATAAGCGGCATGAATCCATGCGCGATGTCATCAAGACCGAGCATGCCGTGCGGCTCGGCTTCCGGCAGGTCAAGGGGCTTGCCGAGAAGGACATGATCGAAAAGCTCATTGCCAATCGGGGAACTGGTTACGCATCCGTCCATGATCTCTGGCTGCGGTCGGGCCTCGACAAGTCGGACATCGAGCGGCTGGCGGATGCCGATGCCTTCAATTCCATTGGGCTTACCCGCCGTGAAGCGCTTTGGGCCGTGCGGGGACTCGAAGTGAAAAGCGCTGCCGAGAGGCTTCCTCTGTTCGAAGTAGCAGGTCAGGTGGATCTTCGGCCTGAGGCAAAGACGAAGCTTCCGGTTATGCTGCCGGGCGAAGAGGTCATCGAAGACTATCGATATCTTTCCCTATCGTTGAAGGCACACCCGGTTTCCTTCCTGCGCGAGGAGTTCAAGACGCTAGACATCACCCGCAGCGTCGATCTTTTGACCGTTCCGAATGGGAAACGGGTGACGATCGGCGGGATCGTGCTTGTGCGCCAGCGCCCGGGTTCTGCCAGCGGCGTGATCTTCATGACGTTGGAAGATGAGACCGGTGTTGCCAATGCGATTGTCTGGCCGAAGATTTTTGCGCGTTTCCGTCCGATCGTCATGGGCGCGCGGCTCGTGAAAATCAGAGGGAGGCTGCAGAGCCAGAGCGGTGTCATCCATACCATCGTCGAGCATATAGAAGATATCACGCCGATGCTTGGGCTTCTCCAGAAGGAGGTACGCCCCGTTCGGGTTTCAGCGCGGTCAGAGGAGACAGGGCAATCCGGCAATGACCGTTGGCAAAAACGGCGAGCCGACGGAGTGGAGGAGGGGTGCCGGAATGCGGCCACCGCACCCTCGCCTCATTCGACCGAGCCGGGTAGCGTCATGCCCAGGGGACGGAACTTTCACTGAGCTTACAGAACTTCGCTCGTTGGAAATTTTGATATCGTTGTTCAAACGTCCCTGCCGAGATCATGCATAAATGCCAAAATGCCGGTAAGGCGATGTCCTGGCAATCCATTGCATTCCGAAAAACCGGACTGCAGGAGCCGCATCCGCATATCTTGATTCAGGCCATGGAAGGGCAGGCTTTTCAGGAAAGGATGCGGGTATCTGATTTTTTCTTGACATCCCCTGTCCGGTTTCGCAAAAAAGAGGATGTTATTGGTCATGTTTCTCAGGTCGACCGAGAATGCTGGTTTGCAGTTGCAATTACATCACCGACAGGGAAATCCGGGACACGATCGTCCAGCTCCTTGACGAGGACTGTTGGCAGCTTATCGTTCCAGCAAAAGTCTATCATGCCATGGCGAAGCGCGGTCGCTGTTGCGGATGCTTCCCGAATGTGGTCGACCTGATCATCCATACAACCGAGGAATATCACGCCGAGCGCCACTCGACGGAAGCCGAAGTCGTCGTATATATCTCCCGCTTGAAACAATTCCACGAAGAAAACAGGAGAGCGGACATTGAAAGGCGACTCAAAGGTCATCGAGCGGCTTAACGAGGCACTGTTTCTCGAGCTCGGTGCCGTTAATCAATATTGGCTGCATTATCGCCTTCTCGAAGACTGGGGCTATATCAAGCTCGCGAAGAAAGAGCGTGCCGAGTCGATCGAAGAGATGCATCATGCCGACAAGCTGGTCGCGCGCATCATCTTCCTCGAAGGCCATCCCAATCTGCAGACCGTCGCACCCTTGCGCATCGGCCAGAACGTCAAGGAAGTTCTGGAGGCCGATCTTGCAGGCGAATACGATGCCCGCACGTCCTACAAGTCGTCCCGTGATATCTGTCATGCGGCTGGCGATTACGTCTCGATGAAGCTCTTCGAGGAACTCCTGATCGACGAGGAAGGCCATATCGACTTCCTCGAAACGCAGCTCGACCTTCTGGAGAAGATCGGTGAAGAGCGTTACGGTCTGCTCAACGCAGCTTCCGCCGACGACGCCGAGTGAGGTTGCAATAATCACGAACGAGAGAATCCGGCACATTATGCGCCGGATTCTTGATACCGCGACGATTTCCCTGGTTGCCTCCGTGAGCCAGTTTGAAAGTTCGCCTGAGCTCCAGGATCTGGAGAAACGGCAATCCCTGTCGATGCCTTTGCCGGTATTCCTCCAGAATCCGGGGCAAAGCGAAAACCGTCCCTCCAGCGGTCATCCCGGTTTGCAAGACAAAGCGCCGGAGCACCAGAAGCGGGTAGCTTCAGGCATGGTATCGTTTCATCAGCCGGTTGCTATCCCCGCTTGGTATTTCTTCGAGCCGGCCGGCCATTCCTTTCAGACGTAAATCGTCCGAGCGTGCCTTCGTCTCCTTGGAATACCGGACTTTCGTCGCCATATCCTCACCGTGGAAAGGCATTCGGCAGTTTCATGCACGGTGGCAACCGCTCATGACCGGTACAGGCGAGCCATCCGCTGTTGTTCGAGATATCTGAAAAATCCCCAGATCTCGCGGCGAGAAGCTCAGGCCGCAGCCTTGGCCAAATGCCCAAACTCCGCAACAACCTGTTCGTAAACCGCGCGCTTGAACGGCACGATGAGACCGGGAAGATCGGCCATCGGCTTCCATTCCCAAGCATCGAATTCAGGCTGATGGCCACCTGGCGGCGGGTTGATGGCAATCTCCTTTTCGTCGCCTTCGAAGCGGAAGGCAAACCATCGCTGCGTCTGGCCGCGATATCTGCCCTTCAATCCGATGCCGATCAGATGTGGCGGCAGATCATAATTGATCCAACTGTGGGATCGCGCCAGCAGCGTCACGGAACGGATGCCGGTCTCTTCGTAAAGCTCACGACGGGCGGCGATGAGCGGCTCCTCGCCCTTGTCGATGCCGCCCTGCGGCATCTGCCAGAGCTGCGGCGAACCGTCATATTCGCTATTGCCTTCCGAAAGGCGCCGGCCGGCCCAGACGAGGCCTTCCCGATTCAACACCATGACGCCGACGCAGGGCCTGTATGGCAGATCCTCAGCGCGGACGGAGGGTTTGTCCTTTTTACTCATGCGCAACTCCGGTCGATCGAGGCTCGACACTTTCACCCGCAAGCGCCGAGATACCAACGATCTCCACGCCGCGCTGCGATGCTTTCTCGCTCCATTGCCTTATCGCATCGACGCTCTCATCGAAAGCGGAAGCAATACCGACCGCCGTGCCCTTCCGGCCGGCGATACGTTCCAATTCGTCCAACTTCCTGAGAATCGCATCTTCCTGCAATTGGCCGTCGAGGACGAGATCGCCGAAGGCGTAGGGCAGTTCGATAGCCTTGGCGATGGTTTCCGTCTTGGATTGGGCGGATGTGCCGTCGTCCAGGAACAGCAGTCCCCGCTTGGAAATATCGCGCAGAATGGGCTCCAGCGCATCGGCATCGGCAAGATAGCGGCCACCCAGATAGTTCATCACGCCGGTATAGTTGGTGATCTTGCCCATAGCCTCGTGCAATCGATCGAGATTTTCCTTCGGCGATGTCTGCGTAAGCAGCGTGCCCGGGCCGGGATCGTTCGTCGGATAATCGAAAGGCTCGAAAGGCACTTGGATCAGGATTTCGTGGCCGCTGCGGCGAGCATCCTGCATCCAGCGCTGCAGGCTGTTGCCGCTTGCAGCGAAGGCGAGCGTGATCGCCGGAGGCAATTGCTGGATCGCGCGTTGCGTGCCTGTCTGACTGAGGCCGAGACCGCCCAGGACGATGGCTATCCGAGTGCCGCGAGCGCCGGACCATGGCCGTGCATATTGATCCATCGGCCGGAACCCATCAGTGCCAATGATGGGTAGCCGACCATAGGGCGAATCCTCCAGCAGCGCCTCATTGGGCTGAGCCGCCATGCGGGGATCCTGACCGATCCTCTGTGCGTCGATCAGGACCGGACCGCCGTTGCCGCGGGAACCCGGCGTATATTTGGTCACGACGGTGCCGTCATCGGTCAGTGTCCGCTCGATCCTGGCTCCGGAATTGGGACCCGAGCGGGGCATGCCGGTAGTCTGCTTCCCAGCGGTGCCCTGATCGTTGCCTATGGGAGATTGGATCTGGCCGGGTGTGGGAGCCGGCGCGTTTGCCGCAACCTGCTTCAGCGCGTCGTCACCCTGCATGGCATAGATCGAAAGGCCAAGGATACCAACGATAGCGAAAGCTGTAATGACGACTGCGAGAGAAATCTTCCTGGTCCGTCGCCGAGCGGCCGGCCGGCTTTGTCCGAGCGGTGCATGGAGATCGGTGCCCAAGGTCAAGTCCGCGTCAGGTCTGCAGATAAGAAAAGCCGGCCAGCAAAACGCTTTTGAATGCGCAATGCTGGCCGGCTCGCGGTGGCTTATTTATTGACGGCAGCGGCTGCCTTCTCCGGGCTGGCCGGGAAGGACGCATCGGTCTTCACGCCGTGGAAGAGATCGAGAGCGTAATTGAGCTGGATGTCATCCTTGGCTTCCGGCGGCACGTAAGCGGCAGAGCCCGAACCTTCGTCCGTCTCGGCGGCGCCCTGGATGTGGCCACGCAGGCTCGACTCCCCTTCAGCCTTGATCTTGCCCTGCAGCTCTGGTGGAAGCGGCTGTTCCACCTTGATGTCCGGATTGATGCCGGTGCCCTGGATCGATTTGCCCGACGGCGTGTAATAGAGTGCCGTGGTCAGACGCAGCGCGCCGGCATCGCCGAGCGGAATGATCGTCTGGACCGAGCCCTTGCCGAAGGAACGGGTGCCGAGGACGGTGGCACGCTTCAGATCCTGCAACGCGCCGGCGACGATTTCCGAAGCGGAAGCCGAGCCGCCATTGACGAGCACGATCACCGGCTTGCCGTCGGTCAGATCGCCCGGGCCGGCATTGAAGCGCCGGGTTTCGTCGGCATTGCGGCCACGGGTGGAAACCACTTCGCCGCGTTCCAGGAAGGCGTCGGAGACGTTGATCGCCTGGTCGAGAAGGCCGCCGGGATTGAGGCGAAGGTCGAGGACGTAGCCTTTCAACTTATCGGCCGGCACGTCCTGCTTGATCTTCTTGATCGCTTTTTCGAGGTCGTCATAGGTCTTCTCGGTGAAGGAGATGACGCGGAGATAACCGACATCGCCACCTTCGACGCGAGACTTCACGGCGCGAACCGCAATGATGTCGCGTACGACGGTTATATCGAGCGGCTTGTCGGCGCCCTGGCGGATCACGGTCAGCTTGATCGGTGTGTTGACGGCGCCGCGCATCTTCTCAACGGCATCCTCGAGCTTCAGGCCGCGAACCGGCTGGCCGTCGATCTCGGAGATGAAGTCTCCTGCCAGAATGCCAGCCTTGGAAGCAGGGGTGTCGTCGATCGGCGCGATGACCTTGACGAGCTCGTTTTCCATCGTCACTTCGATGCCGAGGCCGCCGAACTCACCGCGCGTCTGGGTGCGCATATCCTCCGCATCCTTGGCATTCATGAAGCTCGAATGCGGATCCAGCGAAGTCAGCATGCCGTTGATGGCATTCTCGACCAGTTTTTCTTCATCCGGCGGCGTCACATACTGGGCACGCACCCGTTCGAACACATCACCGAAAATCGACAATTCCTTGTAGGTCGACGGACCGGCTGCCTGTGCAGGCACCCCGGCCGAGTAAATCACGCTCATCGCAGTCGCACCCATGAGTGCACCGACGATCACAAGAGAAGCCCTACGAATCATTTCGTGCCCTTCCAATTTCCTTCGCGGTCCACCACGGCCTGGAATCGACCGGAGTGCCGTCCTTTCGGAATTCAATGTAAAGCGTTGGACGATCTGTTTCCAGCGCCAATGCCGTTGCGCTCGCGACTCTTTTTTCACCCATCACGGCCACCGGCTCGCCTGCAAAGACGAACTTACCCTGCCGCGCATTCACTTCATCCATGCCGGTCAGGACCACATGGTATCCGTCTCCGGCATTCAGGATGATCATCTGTCCATAGCTTCGGAAAGCCCCGGCGAAAACGACGAGGCCGTCGGCCGGCGCCGTCACCACTGCCCCGGGGCTCGAAGCGATCGTTATGCCTCTCGCCGTATGCCCCGTCCCGTCAGCATCGCCGAACCAACGCAATACATCTCCGGCGACCGGAAGCTCCAGCTTCTGCTTGAGGCTCGAGAACGCATATGCGGGCGCAATGCGGTTTTTGTCGGGCACACCGCTTTCGGCAAGCTGCTTTGCCTTCTCGCGCTCGGCTTCGGAGAGCATGCGCTGACGCTCTTCTTCAGCACGTGCATTGTCAATCGCCTGGCGCACCGAAGCTATCTCACCCTCAAGCGATTGAATAAGATTTTCAAGCGTATCGGCACGGCCGGCAAGCTCTTCCGAGCGGCGGCGTTCTGCTTCGAGATCGGCTGTATTCCGCTTGTTCAATTTTTCGTTTTCGGCAAGCAGCAGGTCCATGCGCCGATCTTCTTCGAGGCTCGCGGCGATGGTGTTGGAAACGTCCTTCTTCTCGGTCAATGCTGCCGTTTGCAGCGAAGCCAGCGACTGGAGGTCTGTGACGAGCTTGTCCGCCTCTCGCCGCATGCCAGGCACCACGGCGCCCAGCAGGATGGCGCTCCGCACGGATGCGAGTGCGTCTTCAGGTGTGACGAGAAGGGCAGGCGGCGGATTGCGACCCATGCGCTGAAGTGCGGCAAGAACCTCGGCCAGCACAGCGCGACGCTCCCGCAGGGAGGCGTGGATGCCATCCTCCTCGACCTTTATCCCGGCGATTTTCTTCTCGCTTTCCAGAATCTTTTTTTCGAGTTCCTTGCGGCGTGCCGCGGAATCGATCAGCGCCTGGCGGATATCGGCACTGTTCTTCTTGACCTCGGCGAGGTTCTTTTCGATGGCGGCGGCCCTGTCTGCCGAAAGCTCCATGGTTCTGGTCAGGACTTCGAGCTCGCCGCGGGTTTCATTGCGCCGGCGCTGGAGATCTGCCGTCGGGTCCACGGCCGCTGCCGGCGGACTCGCCTGCGGAGAGGCAGGCATACCGGTATCCTGAGCGCGGGCAGAGACGGGACGATCGGGCGGCGGCAGCAGGGCGAGACCGAAACCCGCCGCCAGAAGCAGCGCATGCCGGTAGGATATCATCCCTGTTGTCCTCATTCTCGCTCCGATTTTCTGCCGGATCGAGGAAGCGTAAGCTGATTTGCCCGATGAGGCCATAAACAACATCGTGTTTGAATCTAAATGAAATGTTTACGCGCGGTGATAGGGATGGCCTGAAAGAATGGTCACGGTGCGGTAGAGCTGTTCTGCGATGAGGATACGCACGAGCTGGTGCGGCCAGGTCATGGAGCCGAGATTGAGCACCATGTCGGCACGTGAGCGAAGGTCGGGATCGAGACCGTCCGCACCGCCGATGGCCAGCGTCAGGTCACGTTTGCCGTTGTCGCGATATCGGCCGATGATATCGGCAAAGGCTTCGCTGTCGAGTGCCTTGCCGCGCTCGTCGAGAAGGATAAGGATCGCGCCTTCCGGCAGCGCCTTTTCCAGCGCGCCGGCTTCCTCGCGTTTGCGGGTTTCGGCATTCGACGCTCGGCTTTCCTGGACCTCGAGAAGTTTCGACAATTCGAGACCCACCGCCGGACCAGCCTTGGCGAAGCGGTCCAGATAACGGGAGGCAAGATCCTTCTCCGGCCCGGCTTTCAACCGACCCACCGCAAAAAGACTTATCCGCATGTCTTGATCCGTTGATTTGGCAGCCGAAAAAACGTCAGGCAACGAACTCGCGTCCGGCCTCGATTGCGACCCTGGCCCCGTTCGGTTCAGGACATGCCCGAACCCGTCAGTGCAACAGCGTTCCCTCTTCGATATCCGGAGCGGCCCACATCTTCTCGATATTGTAGAACTCGCGGATCTCGGGGCGGAACACATGGATGATGATGTCACCCGTGTCAATGAGCACCCAGTCGCCGGCTTCCAGACCTTCGACGCGGGCCGTTCCCAGGCCCTCGTCCTTCAGGTCGGAAATCAGGTGATCGCAGATGGCCACGACATGCCGGTTCGACCGTCCGGAGACGACGACCATATAGTCTCCGAGCGCGGATTTTCCGGTGATGTTGATGGTGACAATATCTTCAGCTTTGGAGTCCTCGAGGCTTGCGAGGACCAGTTCGAGAGCACGGGCAGCAGCATCGGCGCCGCGTTCCAGACTCTGCGGGAGGACGGGGGCCGTCTTTCCCTTGGCGTGTACTGTTGTCAGGGTTTGTCCTTTCTTCCAGGTAACAGCAACATGCACTTTTTCAGCGAATCCGATTCTCGCTCGGCCGCTTCCTGAAAAGTGGCATCGAATGGTTAATCTTTCAAGGGAGGGGCCGAAAAGGTGATCGTGTCACCTGAAATCGTCATGGTTACGTCATGTCGGGACGGATCCGGTCACTTCAACCGGAATTCTTGCCGTTGGTCGCACGGATCGCGGTGGAGCTCAAAGCGGATCGCGGGCCGTGAATGAAGGTCCAGGCCGGCGCCTGGCGTTTCCAGAGCGTGCCCGCGTCGTCTTCGTCAACACGAGCGTAATCGAAGGTGCGGGCCATCTTGGAGGACAGGAACGACAGGGTCGAGCCCGGCCGGTCGATGACCGCGATCGGGAAGGTCGAGGCGATCTCCTGCCACTTCTGCCAGAGGTGGAAGGTTCTCAGGCTGTCGGCGCCCATGACCCAGATGAAATGGACATGCGGGTTCCGCGCCTTCACGAAAGAAAGCGTATCGGCTGTATAGGAGCCGCCGAGCGTCTTCTCGAAGGCGGTGACCCTGATGCGAGGATCGTGGATCAATTTTTCGCTCATCGCGAGCCGGTCGCCTAGCGAGGCGAGTTCCATTCGGTTTTTCAGCGGGTTGCCGGGGGTCACCATCCACCAGAGTTGGTCGAGGCCGAGTCTGCGAAGGGCGATTTCAGCAACCAGGAGATGCCCTTCATGCGGCGGATTGAATGAGCCGCCGAACAGGCCGACGGCCATGCCGCGCTCGACATGCGGCATTCCCAGGTATCGGCGGTCGATCGTCTCTTCGGTCACGCGCTATCAGGGCCGGATCTGGCCGGTGCCGTGCACGCGGTATTTGAAGGAGGTGAGCTGCTCGACGCCGACCGGTCCGCGGGCATGCATCTTGCCTGTCGAGATGCCGATCTCGCCGCCCATGCCGAACTCACCGCCATCGGCGAACTGGGTCGAGGCATTGTGCAGCAGGATCGCCGAATCGAGCTCGTTGAAGAAACGTTCGACCACCTTCGGATCCTCGGCGATCACCGCTTCGGTATGATTGGAAGAATAAGTGTCGATGTGGCGGATCGCGCCGGAAATGCCATCGACGATCGCGACCGAGATCACCGCGTCGAGATATTCGGTGCGCCAATCCTCTTCCGTGGCCGGCTTCAAGCCGGGGAAGACCTTCAGCGCCGCCTCGGAGGCGCGGATCTCGCAGCCGGCTTCAGTCAGGGCTTCGAGGATCGGCATCAGGTGGGTGCCGACCGCGGCGCTGTCGATAAGCAGCGTTTCCGCCGCTCCGCAGACGCCCGTCCGGCGCATCTTGGCATTGACGATGACCTTCTTGGCCATTTCGAGATCGGCCGAGGCATCCACATAGATATGGCAGAGGCCTTCGAGATGGGCAAAGACCGGTACGCGCGCCTCACTCTGGACGCGGGCGACGAGGCTCTTGCCGCCGCGCGGCACGATCACGTCGATTGTACCGTCGAGACCGGACAGCATGGCGCCGACGGCGGCACGATCGGTGGTCGGCACGATCTGGATGGCGTGCTCGGGAAGCCCGGCAGCTTTCAGGCCGGCCACGAGGCAAGCATGGATCGCCTGCGATGAAAGGGCAGAGTCGGAACCGCCGCGCAGGATCACCGCGTTGCCGGCCTTGAGGCAAAGCGCACCGGCATCCGCGGTCACGTTCGGGCGGCTCTCGTAGATCACGCCGATGACGCCGAGCGGCGTGCGGACGCGCTCGATATGAAGGCCGTTCGGGCGGTCCCAGGCGGCGATGACCTCGCCGACCGGGTCCTTGAATTCGGCGATCTCACGGATAGCCTGCGCCATGCCGGCAATGCCTTTCTCCGTCAGCGTCAGCCGGTCGACGAAGGAGGGTAGCAGATCCTTGCCTTCGACATTCTTCAGGTCGGCGGCGTTGGCGGCGAGGATCTTGTCCTTGCCGGCCAGAATCGCATCGGCCATGGCGTTCAGCGCCTTGTTCTTGGCCACGGTCGAGGCCGTCGCCAGCGCGCGGGCCGCCGCTTTGGCGTTATGGCCGATCTCGTCCATGATGGCCGTGACCTCCGTCATCGGTATCCTGTCAAGCATGGGCGGCATCCTCCCTGTGATCTTCTCTTTTCGTCTTGCGACGGGTTGGACCGGTCATCACCAGATCGTCCCGATGGACCATGGCCGCGCGGCCGGGATAACCGAGGATCGCTCCTATCTCGCCGGACTTGCGGCCGGTTATCTGGCGGGCTTCGTCCGCATCGTAGCTTGCAAGCCCACGGGCGATCTCATGCCCGTCGATGCCGATAATCGCGACCGTGTCGCCCCGATGGAAAAGACCCTCGATACGGCGCACGCCCGCCGGCAGCAGGCTCTTGCCGGTGCCAAGCGCGTTTTCCGCGCCCTCATCGACAAAGAGCTGGCCGGCCGGCTGGAGCTGACCGGCGATCCAGGTCTTGCGCGCCGTCACGGGTGTGCCGGAGGGGGCGAACCAGGAGGAGCGCGTACCTTGCTCTATGGCGCGCAGCGGATGGTCGGTCTTGCCCGATGCTATGATCATGGCGCAACCGGCACTGGTTGCGATCTTGCCGGCGTCGATTTTGGTGCGCATGCCGCCGCGCGAAAGCTCCGAGGCCGCACCACCAGCCATCGCCTCGATTTCCGGCGTGATCGCGGGGATGATTTCGAGGAATTTTGCTTCGGGATCGAGATGCGGCGGGGCCGTATAGAGCCCATCAATGTCTGAAAGCAGCACCAGCAGGTCGGCGCTGGTCATGGTCGCCACACGAGCGGCCAGCCGGTCGTTGTCGCCGTAGCGGATTTCCGTCGTGGCGACCGTGTCGTTCTCGTTGATGATCGGCACGGCGCCGATTTTCAGGAGCTGGTTGATGGTCGCGCGGGCATTGAGATAACGGCGGCGCTCTTCCGTGTCGCCCAGCGTCAGCAGGATCTGGCCGGCCACGATGCCATCGCGCGACAGGCTCTCCGACCAGGCGCGGGCAAGCGCGATCTGGCCGACGGCCGCTGCCGCCTGGCTTTCCTCAAGCTTCAGGGCGCCGGAGGGCAGATCGAGAACCGTACGGCCCATGGCGATCGCTCCCGAAGAGACGACCAGAACGTCGATGCCCTTCGCCTTCAACGCGGCGATATCGGCGCAGATGGCGTCCAGCCATTGCGATTTCAGACCTGTCTTGCGGTCGACGAGCAGAGCCGAGCCGATCTTGATGACGATCCGGCGATGGCTGGCCAGCGGTTTGCGGACGGCGGTCATTCCCCGTCCTCCTCGTCGAAATCCCCGACCGGCATGGAGCGGTCGGGAAGGGCGGTATCCTCACCCTCGCTCGCCTCGATGATGACGTCGCGGAGCGCGCGCAGCACGTCGGTCATGCCGTTGCCGGTCACGGCGGAGATCAGGAACGGTGTCTGCCCGCAGGCCTTTTCCAGTTCCTTTGTTTTTTTCTTCAACTCCTTCTCGTCGAGTACGTCGATCTGCGACAGTGCGACGATTTCCTGCTTGTCAGTCAGACCGCCGCCGTAGGCTTCGAGTTCGGCCTTTACCGTCTTGTAGGCCTTGCCGACCTTTTCTTCCACGGCCGAGACGAGATGCAGCAGCACGCGGGTGCGCTCCACATGGCCCAAAAAGCGGTCGCCGATGCCGACGCCTTCATGGGCGCCTTCGATCAGCCCCGGAATATCGGCCAGCACGAATTCGCGGCCGTCGATTGTCGCGACGCCGAGGTTCGGATGCAGCGTGGTAAATGGATAGTTGGCGATCTTCGGCCGTGCCCGCGTCACCGCCGCCAGGAAGGTGGATTTACCAGCGTTCGGCAGGCCGACGAGACCGGCATCGGCGATCAGCTTCAGTCGGAGCCAGATGGTCTTTTCCTCGCCCTCGAGGCCAGGATTGGCCCAGTTCGGTGCCTGGTTGGTCGAGGTCTTGAAATGGGCATTGCCGAAGCCGCCATTGCCGCCCTTGGAGAGCCGGAACTTCTGGCCTTCCTTCGTCAGATCAACGATCAGCGTTTCGTTGTCCTCCTCGAAGATCTGCGTGCCGACCGGGACTTTCAGCGTCACATGGTCGCCATTGGCGCCGGTGCGGTTCTTGCCCATGCCATGCATGCCGACCTTCGCCTTGAAATGCTGCTGGAAACGGAAGTCGATCAGTGTGTTGAGGCCGTTCACCGCTTCCACCCAGACGTCGCCGCCGCGCCCGCCGTCGCCGCCATCCGGACCGCCGAACTCGATGTATTTCTCGCGCCGGAACGAGACCGCGCCCGCGCCGCCGTCGCCGGAGCGAATGTAGACCTTTGCCTCGTCGAGAAATTTCATCTTACTGCCGTCAGTCTTGTGTTAGTCGGAACGCCTTGCTTTCCGTGGGCATCCGATGGAAGTCTTTGCGGATTTCGATATCCCCGGTTGGGGCATAGGTCAAAGATTATCATGAAGTTCGTCAGTTATAACATTCAATACGGGATCGGCATGGATGGGCGGTTCGATCCCGAACGCATTGCCAAAAGTATCGAAGGCGCCGATGTCATCGCATTGCAGGAGGTGACGCGCGGCTTTCCGAAGAATGGTCATGTCGATCTCGTCGCCCGTTTCGCCGATCTCTTTCCCGATCATTTCCATATCTATGCCGCGCCGTGCGATCTGCTGCTCGACGTGTCCGCCGAGAACGGTCGTCGCATCGAGAGGCGGTTTCAGTTCGGCAACATGATCCTGTCGCGCTGGCCGATCCTCGCCACCCGCCATCTTCTCCTGCCGCGCAGCCGCACCATCGAAAAACTCAACCTCCAGCGCGGTGCGCTGGAAGCCGTGATCGTGGCACCTGGCGGGCCGCTGCGCGTCTATTGCGTGCATCTCGACCATGTTTCGCCGGATGAGCGGCTCGATCAGATCGGCTTTTTGAAAGACCGGGTGATGAATTTCGTCGCCGAAGGCGGCGCGCTCACGGGCGCAGCGGAAGAGGGTTTTCCCGATCCGCCGCTGCCGGAGGATTTTCTGCTGATGGGCGATTTCAATATGGAGCCGGAATCGAGCGAATATATCGCCATGGCCGGCCAGCGGGACCGCTATTACGGCCGCATCCTGCGCGCCGACGAGCCGGTGGACGTGCTGGAGCGTCTCGGGCTGCTGACGCCGGAGAGCTATACCTGGGCCAAGCCGCCAGGTGACGGGCCGATGAAGATGCATCTCGATCATTGTTTCGTGAGTTCCGGACTGGCGCCGCGTCTGAAAAGCGCCCGGATCGATTATGAGGCGCTCGGTTCCGACCATTTCCCGCTCTGGGTCGAGATCGAATGAGAAGGCCCGGCGGAGGCTGCTCCGCCGGATATTTATCTATCCGAGCCTCACGGTCGGACAGGCAACCGGAAATCCTCGGGCAGGAGCATGGTTTCAATATGCGGCGCCATGCGGTTGCGCGATATGCTGAAGATCTGGTTCGCATCGATAATGCGGAAGCCGAGCTTCTTCTGAACATTCAGCGAGGCAAGGTTGTCCGCAAACGCACCTGAGTATATCCGTGCCCCCGGCATGCGCCGGAAGAAACGCTCCAGCGTGCCGGCCACCGCTTCCGTCATGTAGCCGCGATCCCAATAGAACCGGTTCAGCCAATAGCCGAGGTGCCATCCGCCATGCCTCAGCTCCAGCCCCACGACGCCGATATGAATATCGTCGCCAGTGGTGATCGCGAGCGTCCAATCGGGCAGGAGGCCGGAAGCCCGCGGCACGAGCCAGTCGAGCGCATCCTGGCGATCATAGGGTTGCGGCACGCGCGAAAGCATGCGGCTGACCTTGAAATCGGCGAGCGAACCAGCGATCGCGGCTGCGTCGGTGATCCTGTGCGGGCGCAGAGCCAGCCTTCCCGTGGTGATGACGGGGCAAGGCCCCGGCATCGACACGCTCGGGCTTGTCTTCTGGAGAACTGCGGCGTTCATCTCAGTTCTCCCCAGCTTCTGAGGGACATCCAGGTCTTGCGGTCGAGCCGGAACCATTCGACGGCGACCATGCCGCCGACCGCCAGGCAATCGATCATCCCGGTGCCCTGGAACTGGAAACCGCATTTCTGGATCACCCGCTTGGAGGCGACGTTGGTCACCCGGCAACGCGCATCGATATGGTCGATGTTGTTGCGGGTGCGGAAGGCCATGTCGATCAGCACATGGGCGGCTTCCGTTCCGTAACCCCTGTTCCAATAGGGCTCACCCAGCCAGTAACCTATCTCGAGCGTCCGCCCGTCTTCCTGGGGTTCCAGCGCGCAGCAACCGAGAAAGGCGCCGTTGTCTCCTCGCGTGACGGCATAGACGCACTTGCCGATCTCGCCGGCTTTCGCACGTCGTACGAAGTCGGCTGCGTCTTTTGCCGTATAGGGATGCGGCATACGCGACACCATGGTCGCGATATTCGCATTGTTGGCGAGATGGGCAAGGGCGTCGATGTCTTCTTCATGGGGGGCGCGGAGAACCAGTCTCTGCGACAGTAAGACAGGGCAATCGCTTCTCGACCGCTCGGGTCTTAGCGGTTCCTTGGGCCGTTCCTCCGGCGGCCGGGATTGGCTCGCCCTCAGTAATTCGCCTTGCATGTTCAGTCCTCCTGTTGGGGGTAAAGAAAAAGGGAAGATGGTGGTGTCCCATCTTCCCTTTTTTCTGACTGAACCTTGGACGTTCAACCGGGTCGATGTGACACCGGCTGCTTAAGTATGCTTACCGGCTTTATTCTGCTGCTTCGGCTTTCGGCATTACGGACACGTACACTCGGCCATTGGCCTTCGTACGGTAATTGACGTTGCCGGCGGTAAGCGCAAAAATGGTGTGGTCCTTACCGAGGCCAACGTTCTGGCCCGGATGCCACTGCGTACCGCGCTGGCGCACGATAATGTTGCCCGGAATGACGGCTTCGCCGCCGAACTTCTTCACGCCAAGGCGCTTGGATTCAGAATCGCGACCGTTACGCGACGAACCGCCAGCTTTCTTATGTGCCATTGGTGTTCTCCTTTACCCTTCGAAACCCTGATTAACCGAGAATGTCCGTGATGCGAACAACCGTGTGATGCTGGCGATGGCCGCGAATCCGCTTGGAATTCTGACGGCGGCGCTTCTTGAAGGAGAGAACCTTCTTGCCACGGTTATGCTCAACCACTTCGGCCTTGACCGTCGCACCCGAAACGAACGGTGCGCCGATCTTGGCATCGGCGCCTTCGCCGACGACCAGGACTTCGTTGAACTCGATAACTGCACCAGCTTCGGCTTCCAGCTTTTCGATGGTAAGCACGTCGTTGGCTGCCACGCGGTACTGCTTACCGCCGGTCTTGATGACTGCGAACATTTTTTATCCTTTCATGTTCGATCCGGCTCTGTCCCATAGGACGGCCGTCTTTTTATCAGTCGGACTCTGGCAGGGCTCGAAAGAGGTGATCTTCTGAACGTGTCTGCCGGTGAAGTCTGTGCGGAAACTTGGGTAGTCTCCCCGCAAACAAAGAGGCATGGACACTATTTCCACGCCTGATCGCGTGCGGGCTTACGCGACAGACAAAAAACTGTCAAGGCAAAAGGATATAAAGTCTTGATATTCGCCCCTTGCCAGCCCCACCTTTCATCGTTATGAGAACGCCGCGCTGACCAACGCGTCATCAGTTTCCGTGGAGAGGTGGCTGAGTGGTCGAAAGCACCGCACTCGAAATGCGGCATACGGGCAACCGT
>Ga0164243_10000412_pt1 | contig 83303 bp, 80 predicted proteins | sample OricompcompostOP_FD_108781 | JGI IMG/M metagenome (GOLD analysis project Ga0164243, IMG submission 108781) | Organic Plus compost microbial communities from Emeryville, California, USA - Original compost - Organic plus compost (OP) | ecosystem: Engineered > Solid waste > Mixed feedstock >... | reverse complement strand
CGTGCCACCCACATGATCGTGATCAACCGGCTCCGGATCGACCCCGCCACCCGCGAGTACCGTGACCGTCGAGTCGCCGAGGGCAAGACACCCAAAGAGGCCCGACGCTGTCTCAAACGCTACATCACCCGACAACTCTTCCGAACCCTCGCCAAGACAAAGCTTGACACCATATAGAAGCGTCGCGGGAACGTCACGGGAACATCCGGACCGGGCTCGTTCAGGGGTGCTGCTCACCGTCGACCACCAGGTCGGTGAGTCGCTGCCAGGTGGCGATCTTGGTACGGATCCGGCCGCGCGACTGCCCCTCGGCGCGTTCGGCGGCATCGATCCGCAGCCAGGCCGCGAAGTCGGCGACCGGCTTGCCCTGGGCGGCGAGGAGGTCGGGCAGGTCCGCCGGCTCGAGCGGCCGACCTGCCTCGACTTCGCTCGACGAGCGGGAACTCAGGTCGGAAACCAGGTGCGCCACCGTCTCCGCCGCGTCGGACTTGTTGGTGCCGATGACCCCGGTCGCACCCCGCTTGATCCAGCCCACCACGTACTCCCCCGGCTGGGCGGCACCGTGCTCGTCGGTCATCCTGCCCTCGACGTTGGGCATCACCCCACCCACGGGGTCGAACGGCAGTCCCGGCAGAGGCTGACCCCGGTAGCCGATGGCCCGCAGCAACAGCTGCACCTCGACATCGCGCCATTGCTCGGTCCCGGCCAGGTGTGCACCGTCCGGACGCGTCCGCTCCAGTCGCACACGTTCGACCTGTCCGTGCCCGGCCACGCTCCACACCCGATGCCAGAACAGGAACCGCAGCCGGACCCGAGGATCGGTCACCTCCCGGGCAGCGGCGTCCCGCAGCGCCTGCAGCACCTGCTGGGTCCGCCGGTCCGCTCCTTCGACCGGCTCCAGCTCGTCAGGGCCAACTCCTTCAAGGGTGACCGCGACGCCGTCCAGGTTGACCAGTTCCCGCAGCTCGACCGGGGTGAAGGCCGTCTGGGCCGGCCCGCGGCGGCCGACCACCCAGACCTCCTCGATCTCACCCTTGCGCAGTGACCCGAGCACCGGGTTCGGGATGTCGGTCTCCTCCAACGCCTCGACCGGCTTGGCCAGCACGCGGGCCACGTCGACGGCGACATTGCCGACCCCGATGACCATCGCCGACGAGACGCCGCTGAGCACGACCGGCGCCGCATCAGGGTGCCCGTCGTACCAGGCGACGAACTCGCGCGCCGACAGGCAGCCCACCAGGTCCTCCCCGGGCACCCCGAGGTGAGCGTCGCCGCTGGCACCCAGGGCGTACACCACGGCGTCGTAGGAGTCCCGCAGCTGGGCACGGGTGACGTCGCGACCCAACTCGACCATCCCGACGAACCTGACCGCCCGGTTCTCGAACACCTTCGCCAGTGTCTCGGCCACCCGCTTGATGGCGGTGTGGTCGGGCGCCACGCCGTACCGCAACAGGCCGTACGGCGTCGGGAGGCGGTCGTAGACGTCGATCACCAGCCCCGGGTCGGAGCAGCGGGCCAGCAACGCCTGGGCGGCGAACAGTCCGGACGGACCAGCTCCGACGATCGCGACCCGGGCAGAGCCCGACCTCACACCACTGGCGGAACCGGCACCCTCGCCGGTGGCAGCTGCAGACATGGGTGAACCTTAGCGGCCGTCGTGGGACCACGCCGGACCCGGCAGGCCGCCACCGACCACAGGGGATGCTTTGTAGAACTCCACAACGAGGTCTGTCCAAGTTCGTGGCGCGTCACGCAGGCGATCCCGAGCAGGACACGAAAGAGTTGGACCGTGCTCGCCATCGTCGCGCCCGGACAGGGTGCCCAGAAGTCCGGATTCCTCAGCCCGTGGCTGGAGATCGACTCCGCCGCCCGGCTATTGGGTGAGCTCGCCGAGGTCTCCGGACTGGACCTGGTGCACTACGGCACCGAGGCCGACGACGAGACGATCCGTGACACCGCGATCGCCCAGCCCCTGCTGGTCGCTGCCGGCATCGTCGCGGCCCGGGAACTGTTCGCCAGTTCCGGCACGACCGCAGCCGACGCCGGGGCGATCGCCGGGCACAGCGTCGGCGAGTTCGCCGCAGCCGCAGTCGCCGGAGTGCTGAGCGACGCCGACGCTCTGGTACTGGTCCGCGAGCGGGGCCAGGCCATGGCCGAGGCCGCTGCCGTACGACCGACCTCGATGACCGCTGTGGTGGCTGGGGACGCCGACGAGGTGCTCACCAAGATCGCCGCAGCCGGCCTCACCGCAGCCAACAACAACGGGGCCGGCCAGATCGTGGCGGCGGGCACCCTGGAGCAGTTGCAGGCGCTGACCGAGGACCCGCCCACCCGCGCCCGGCTGATCCCGTTGAGCGTCGCCGGGGCGTTCCACACCGAGCACATGGCTCCTGCGGTCGCCCACCTGGCAGGCGTCGCCGCGCAGGTGAAGGTGGCCGAGCCGGCGACCGCACTGCTCTCCAACGCCGATGGCGCCGTCGTCACGAGCGGCCGTGACGCCCTGGAGCGCATGGTCCGCCAGGTCGCCAACCCGGTCCGGTGGGACCTGTGCATGGCGACCCTCGCCGGGCGCGGCATCACCGGGTTGCTCGAACTCGCCCCGGCCGGCACCCTCACCGGGATCGCGCGGCGCAACCTCAAGGGAGTCGAACTGTTCAACCTGAACACCCCCGACCAGCTCGGCGAGGCCGGGGAGTTCGTCGCCCGGCACCGCGGCTGACCCGTACGCTGACCCAAGAACTCCGGGACACCGAGGTGGCCCGGCCCTCCGACGGACACCTGTCCGGCGGGCAAACCAGAAAAGGAGCGCCAGATGGCCACCACCGAAGAGATCCGCGCCGACCTCGCCGAGATCGTGAACGAGGTCGCGGGCGTGCCTGTCGACGACGTGCAGCTGGACAAGTCGTTCACCGACGACCTCGATGTCGACTCGCTGTCCATGGTCGAGATCATCTACGCCGCTGAGAACAAGTTCTCCGTGTCGATCCCCGACGAGGAGGCCAAGAACCTCCGTACCGTGGGTGACGCCGTCGCCTACATCGAGCGCGCCCAGGCCTGACCTGTGACGGGGAGGGGCCCGGAGCCCCTCCCCGCAGCGTGCCGATCCACCCCGTCCACCAGCCAGCAGAGGAACCGAGCCATGGAGCGTACGACCGTCGTCATCACCGGCATGGGAGCCGTCACGCCCCTGGGCGATGACGTGGCCAGCACCTGGCAGGCCATGCTCGCCGGGACCTCCGGGGTCACCCGGCTCGACCATGCCTGGGTCGACGACCTGGAGCTGCCGGTCAAGATCGGCGCCGAGGTGAAGTTCGACCCGGCCAGCCGGCTGGAGCGTGTCCAGGCCCGCCGGATGGACCGCAACACCCAGCTCGCGACCCTCGCCACGATCGAGGCGTGGGGCGATGCCGGGTACGGCTTCGGCGAGGAGAACCCTGTCGAGCCGGAACGACTCGGCGTCTGCATCGCCACCGGAATCGGCGGCATGAACACCCTGATCAGCGCCTGGGACACCCTCACCGACCAAGGCGTACGGCGGGTCAGCCCACTCACCGTCCCGATGCTGATGGCGAACTCGGCCTCCGGTTCGGTGGCCCTGCGCCTGAAGGCCAGGGCTGGCGCCCACACCACCGTCTCGGCCTGTGCCTCGGCCAATGAGGGCATCGCCCATGCGATCGACATGCTGCGGCTGGGCCGCGCCGACGTCGTGGTGGCCGGTGGCACCGAGGGTGTCGTGCACCCGCTGCCGATGGCCGCCTTCGGTCAGATGCAGGCACTGTCCCGGCGCAACGACGAGCCCGAGCGCGCCTCCCGGCCCTGGGACAAGGGCCGTGACGGCTTCGTGCTCGGCGAAGGCTCGGTCGTCCTGGTGCTGGAGACTCTCGAGTACGCCCAGGCACGTGGCGCCAGGATCTACGGTGAGATCGCCGGCGCCGGCATCAGCAACGATGCCCACGACATGGTGCAGCCCAACCCGACCGGGGAGACCCAGGCGCTCGCGATGACCCGAGCCCTTGCAGAGTCGAATCTGGCGGCGAAGGACATTGCCCACGTCAACGCCCACGCCACCTCCACCCCGACCGGCGACACCGGTGAGGCCAAGGCCATTCGACTGGCCCTCGGCGAGGCGACCGACCGAGCCGTGGTCACCGGAACCAAGTCGATGCATGGGCATCTGCTGGGAGGCGCCGGGGCCATCGAGTCCCTGGCCACTGTGCTGGCACTCAAGGAGCGCAAGGTCCCGCCGACGATCAACCTGGAAGATCCCGAGGAAGGGTTGGGCATCGACATCGCGACCTCCGTACGGGAGTTGCCCAGCGGCGACCTGGCCGCGCTCAACAACTCCTTCGGTTTCGGCGGTGCGAACGTGGCACTGGCCTTCACCAATCGGTACGCGAACCGGGACTGACTTGAGCAAGGGGGACGACCCCCTTGGACCCCCGATACGAACCGGGTGTCCAGCAAGAGGGGGACGATCCCCTTGGACCCCCGATACGAACCGGGTGTCCAGCAAGAGGGGGACGATCCCCTTGGACCCCGACACGAACCGGGTGTCCAGCAAGAGGGGGACGACCCCCTTGGACCCCCGACACGAACGGGCACCCGCGGGCGCGCCCGCGCGCGTAGGGTGCGCTCCGCGGCATTCCGAGTCAACGCGATCCTGCTCACGTCGCCAGCGGGTTGAGTTCGCTCCTCGGAACGGCAACGGTGGAAGGTGACCGTGAACGCCTACCGAAGGAGACGTACATGCTCACCCTCACCACGACCGCGAGCGAGCTCGTCGGCTCGCTCACCGGTGGTCAGGAACAGTCGGCGGACGCCGGACTGAGGATCAGTCCCTCGTCGGAGGGGGCCTTCGCCCTCACCACCGTCAGCGCCGGCGAGCCCGGCGATGACCTCGTCACGAGCGGCAGCGCCAAGGTGTACCTCGATGAGGTCGCCTCCGCCGCCCTGGATGACAAGGTGCTGGACGCCGAGGTCGGTCCGGACGGTGCTGTCAGCTTCCGGCTGGGATCCCAGTCGAGCTGAGGTTCGCCAGAGCCCCTCACAACGGCCGCGACGACCGGGTCAGCACCCTGCTGGCCCGGTTGCCGCGGCCGTTTTTCTCAACCTGCTGACCAGAGTCGCTCAGCCCGTCTGCAAGGGGGCGAAGTGCTCGCGCATCGCCGCCGTGACCCGATCGTCGTCACAGGCCCGGACGGCCTCGAGGATCTCGCGATGGTTGAGAGCGATCCGCCCGGCATCGTTGGCGAACGCACCGTTGACTCCTGCCGTCCGGCGTACGGCGTCCCAGAACGCATGGAGGATGTTGTCCAGCACCCAGTTGTCGAGTGGCCGGTAGAGCGCCTGGTGGAAGTCACGGTCGGCGTCGGGGGCGTGCTGACCGCGTGCCGCCATGGCTTCCATGGCCTCAACCGCCGACTCCAGCGCGGCGAGTGACTCCTGGTCGTGCTGAGCGAGCACCTCGTGCACCAGGGAACTCTCGACCGCCATCCGGACCTGGGTGATCTTGGCCAGTGACGGCGCCAGTTCCTGCCCGGAGAGCCGACTCCAGAAGACAAGACCGTTGCCCAGGCCGTCAAGCGCCCCGCCCTCCCGCAGGAAGCTCCCCCGGCCGTGCCGCACCTCGACGATCCCGAGGGCCTGGAGCGCCTGGATCCCTTCCCGTACCCCGGTCCGTCCGATCCCGAGCTCCTCGGCGAACTCCGCCTCGGTGGGCAGCTTGTCGCCCGGCTGGGCGCCGGTCTGGACCAGGTACTCCTGCAGCAGGTCAACCGTCGACCTGGAAGCCGGCTGCCGCCATGTCACCTCACCCACGTGCACACCCCTTGCTCAACACGTTCCCAGTGTGCCATTGTGTGCAGACATCAGACAACTGGTGTCTGTTAACTCAGGAGTGTGTGACGTGGTGGAGCTGCTGGCCGACCGGATTCGCGCAGGTGAGACCTGCCTGACCGTGAAGCTGAACCTGTCCGATCCCCAGTGCTGCGAGATCGCAGGCCTTGCTGGTGCCGACGCAGTCTGGCTCGACCGGGAGCACTGTCTGGGTGGGTGGTCCGAGCTCTACCACCAGGTGCTGGCCGCGCGCCGCCGCGGCTGCGAGGCGATCGTGCGGGTGCCCCGCGGCTCGTACAGCGACCTCGTGAAACCGTACGAACTGGGCGCCAGTGCACTGATGGTCCCCCAGGTCGCCGACCTCGCCGATGCCCGAGAGGTCGTCGCCCAGACCAGGTTCCACCCCATCGGTCGCCGCGCTCTCGACGGCGGCAACAGCGACGGCGACTTCGGACAACTCGGCACCGACGACTACCTGGCCTCGGCAGCACGAGAGACCTTGCTGGTCCTGCAGTTGGAGAGCCCGGGAGCGGTCGCCGACGCCGCGGCCATTGCCGCCCTGCCGGGAGTCGACGTCGTGTTCTTCGGGCCCGGCGACTTCGCCCAGGCGATCGGCGCCCCCGGTCGTCTCGACCACCCGGACGTGGCCGCCGCACAGCGGGCGGTTGCCGCCGCTGCCCGAGCCGCAGACAAACATGCCGGCACCGTCCTCCACCCGGGGACCAGCCTCTCCGAGCTCCGTCGTCAGGGCTACACCCTGGTCAACGTCGCCGCTGACGTGATTGAACTCGGCGCCGCCCTACGCAGGCGGATCTCCGCCGCCCGCCAGGAAATCCCTCCCGCCATCACCCAGGAAGGCATTGCCTCATGATCAACAGAAGACAACTCCTCACCACCGGTGTCGGTGTGGCAGCGATCGGCACCGGCGCCGCGATGCTGTCCGGCTGCACCACGACACCGCCCGACGACCGCTCGTCCGGCGGCTCCACCGCTGTGCTGCCGCGGACCTCGACCACCTGGCCCGTCAGCTACGACCATCCAGGATCCCCCGACGGGATCATCGCTCCGTTCCTGTACCGCTATCCGTCACCGCCACCGGTCACCTCTCCCACTCCCCCGGGTGACGGAAGCACCATCACGGCGATGTGCCAGCTGAACACGCCCGCACCCACACCGATGGCCCAGAACCCCGTGTGGCAAGCGATCAACACTGCGCTCAACGCCACGTTGGACGTCCAGTTCACCCCGGGCAGCGGCTGGGCACCAAAGCTGCAGGCAATTCTTGCCGGAGGGAACCTCCCCGACATCCTCCAGATCACTGCGACCCCGAAGCTGCCCGACCTGCTCTCCCGGACATTTGCCGACCTGACCGAGCACCTCAGCGGCGACGCCGTCTCGGCGTATCCGAACCTGGCCCTGCTCGGCGAGGCGGCCTGGCGCAACGTCACCTTCGACGGACGCATCGGCGGGATTCCGCAACCTCGCAACCGGGCCAGCGGATTCCCGTACCGGATCCGCGCCGACGTGTTCGAGTCGCTCGGGCTCGACCCGAAACCCACCACCGGCAAGGAACTCGAGGACCTGATGCACCAGGTCACCGACCCAGGTGCGAAACGCTATGCCTCGGCCGGGGTGCCGGCGGCACTCACCGCCTTCGCCACCATGTTCGGCGCACCGAACAAGTGGGAGGTCCGCGACGGCGCCCTGCTCAGTGAGTACGAGTCCGAGGAGTACCTGTCGGCGCTCGACCGGGTCCGGACGCTGTGGGCCCAGGAAGTGTTCCATCCGGAGTCCTTCAGCACCCCGAATGCCGTCACCCTGTTCGACAACGCCCAGTCGGTGATCGAGTACGGCAGCTTCGATGCCCTGCCCCGCCATGCCCAGGGGATCGCCACCGATCCCACCTATCGTGCCGGCTTCATGGTCGCCCCGCGGTACGAGGGTGGCGGGCCGGCCCGCGCTCGGCTGGACAGCGGCTACTACGGGATGGCAGCACTGCCGAAGACTGCCTCACCGGACCGGATCCGAACCCTGCTGAAGGTTCTGGACTGGATCGCCGCGCCGGCCGGCACCGCCGAGTTCCTGTTGCGACAGTACGGACTGGAGGGACGGGACCACACGATCGACGCGGACGGCATCCTGCAACAGACGCCCCAGGCCGGGTCGGAGATCGTCATTCTCGGCTACCTCTCCTGTCCGCGGCCGGTGTACGTGCCGCCGAGTCCGGAGCTGCGGCCCGACTACGACAGGTTCTACGAGGCGCTCGTGGCGCAGTACCAGGACCCCAGGGACAACGCTGCCAACGGCTACTACGTCGAGGCACCCTCCGCCGCAGCGAACTGGGAGCGTCGTCTGGCCGACACGGCCAACGAGATCATCAAGGGCAATCAACCGACCAGCGCCTGGACCGACATCGTCGCGACCTGGCGAGCCGAGGTCGGCGACCAGTTGCGTGACCTGATCACCACCGCCCGCGGCTAGGTACCGCACGGCGCACAAGCACGATCCTGAAGCCTCGACATCCGTCGGGCGTTCCATGAAACAGGCGCACCAGCGCCGGAAAGGTTCTGTCATGTCTCACGACACCGCTGTCGGTGACACCGATCCAGTCGCCCGGGCCTCCCGTCGCGCCGCCCTCGTCGGCGGCGTCGGAGCGGCACTCGGCCTCGCCACGGCCTCCGTCGCCCAGGCCGCCCCGACCGACATCGGTGATGCCGATGAGGACCGTCCGTTCATCAACATCGCCGCTGCGCCGTACAACGCCGTCCTCGACGGAACGACCGACAACAGCACCGTGATCCAGCAGGCCATCGATGACCACCCCAACGGCGCGACACTCTACTTCCCTGCTGGCGTGTGCATCGCGAGCAACCTGGCGCTGTATCCGTCGTTCCGACTGCTCGGCGACTCGGCGAATCGCTCCATCCTGCGCAGCCCGAACGGCCCGCTGTTCAACTCGGTCCGCGTCGTGCGCTACTGCGTGTTCTCGAACATGAGTTTCGAGGCCACCGGCGGCGACGTGTTCGCCTTCCACGCCAAGGGAGTGTCCCGGACCGTCTGGGAGTACTGCATCCTCAAGCAGGGCAGCCCCGACCACTCGATCATCTCCTCGACCGGCACGGGTGCCCTGTTCATCGACACGACGATGATCGGCTGTGACCTGTTCCGGGTGGCGGAGTCGACAGTGCCGGCCGTGCTGCTGACCAGTTCCACCTCCGGGGTCAACTCGAACCGCTGGCTCTACTCCCGGATCAACTGCGCCGAGGCTGATGCGTACTTCTTCCATCTCGAAGCGGGTGCGTGCAACGACAACGTGTTCACCGATCTGACCTTCGAGCAGCCCACCGGAGGTGCCATCAAGGTGTTGTCGGCCGTCGGCCTGACCGTCACCAACTGCGCCGCCTGGGATTCCCGTACCCCCTGGACGAACCACCTCTACCACGTCGGCCGCAAGGAGGGCGGTGTCCTCAGCAAGAGTCTCGTCTTCATCAACTCCGGTCGCCGCGATGGCAATGCCGTCGACGGGATCTTCGACATCCACTGTGCCCCCGACGAGACCGAGCACTGCGTGGTGGTCAACGCCAACGCCGAACACGACGGCGTGCTCGGGACGGTGAACGTTCCCGAGACCTCCGTCGTGATCGGGACCGGGGCCGGTCGTGGCGAGCTGCGCGCCGGCTCCCTCGGCATCGGCAACGTCCAGGCCACCAGCCGGTTCCCCGGTGCGGTCGTGGGAATCTTCGAGGTGTTCGACATGGCCGGCAACAGTGCCGGTTACGTACCGCTGTACTCCGGTCCCGCTCGCTGAGCCGGGACGGGTGACGGTTCAGCGTACGGCGGCGGCAGCGTCCACCAGGCCGGCGCCGTAGAAGCCCTGACCGGCCGTCCCGGTGCACACAGCATCCGGGCGGCCGTCGCCGTTCACGTCGTAGTTGGCCGGACAGGCGATCGGCTTCGCCTCGGCGCCCAGCATCGAGCGGACCTTCGCTGCGGTCCAGTCGGGGTGGACCGACCGCATCAACGCCACCACCCCGGTGACGTGGGGTGCCGCCATCGACGTGCCCTGCTGCCAGCCGTAGCCGCCACCGGGCAACGTCGACCAGATCGTGTCGGACTCCTCCGGGGTCTCGGCCTTCCAGTCCAGCCAGCCGTCACCACCCGGGGCGGCGACGGTGACCGCTCCCGCGCCGTAGTTCGAGTAGTACGCCTTGACCCCGGTCGGCCCGACCGCGGACACGGTCACCACATTGGGCAACCCGGACGGTACGGCGACACACCCGGCGCCGGTACGGCGGGGGGTGGGCGTGCCGTTGGTCGGGCTGGAGCTGTCGGTCCCGGCGGCGGTCAGGTCGGACCGACCATTCCCCGCCGAGGCCACAGTGACGACCTGCTGCTGATCACTCCAGGCGAATGCCCGACGCAGGGCCGTCAGGACTGCTGCCTGGTCGGGATCGTCGGAACACCAGCGGGTCCACGGATCGACCAGGTACGAGTTGTTGGTCACCGTCATGGCGTGGTCGGCCGCCCACATCACGCCACACAGCACGTACTCGGGATAGATGTACCCGTCGTCGTCGACGACCTTGACCGAAGCGAGCCGGACACCCGGCGCCACGCCAACGATGCCCTTGCCATTCCGCGCGGCGCCGATGATGCCGGCGACATGGGTGCCGTGGCCCGAGGTGCTGGACAGCCATGCGCCCGGGCTGGTGTCGGCGACACCACTGCTGGTGCACCCGACCGATTGGGTGGCGTCGACATTGGCGGCCAGATCGGGATGGCTGGCATCGATCCCGGAGTCGAGAATGCCGACGGTGACCTCGCGTGAACCGTCGCTCACCTGGTGGGCACGGTCGGCGCCGATCATCCGGAGGTTCCACTGGCGATCGCTGTCGGACTCGGATCGGTCGTCGCCACCGGCCGTGCCGGGACCCAGCGCTCCGAGGATCGGGTCATCCTCCGACTCGGCAGCTGCCTGCGGGACCACCCCGGCGAGATCGCGGGTGGCACCGACCGCTTCAACTCCCGGTTCACCACGCAGCAGTGCTGCCAGGTTCGTTCGCCGCGAGCTGACGACCGCCACTCCGATCTCCGGCCAGTTGGTGAGCACTCTGCCGCCCAGCTCCCGGGCGGCGGCAGTCGCGGTGTCCAGCGTGGCCGGTGTGGTCGCAACGACGAGGAAGTTGGTGGTGTCACGGTCCGGGCCCGCTGCGGCGGCCGCGCCGACCGGCATCGCCAGGGCGAGACACAGCGCCATGACGACGCCACCCAGTAGCGCCCCGACGCGACTGACCATGGTCGCCCCCTCCCCGGGCCGGTCCCAGCCTGTCCCGGGATCGGCCTCAGGTCAAGACTGATGACCGGATTGGCGAGGTGTCCTCGCGTCGGACGACCTCAGACGACCTGGTGCAGCCAGCGCACCGGGGCGTCCTCGCCGGCGTGCCGGAACACCTCCAGCTCGTCGTCCCAGGGACGACCCAGGAGCTCGTCGAGGGACTTCATCAGGTCCTTGCCGCCCAGTGCGTCCGAGACGATGGCCTGCTTGATGCGGTCCTCGGGGATCATGATGTCACCGTGGAGCCCGGTGATGGCGTGGAAGACACCCAGGCTGGGCGTGTACGAGTACCGCTCGCCCTCGGTGGCCGCCGTCGCCTCCTCGGTGACCTCGAAGCGGAGTCGCTGCCACCCCTGGAGCGAACTCGCAACACGGGCGGCCGAGCCGACCGAGCCGCTCCAGGAGTATTCGGTGCGATAGCTGTTGCGTTCGGCCGGCTGCGCGGTCCACGTCAGCCGTACGGGCATGCCGAACACGCCCCCGATGGCCCACTCGACATGTGGGCACAGTGCTCCGGGGGCGGAATGGACGTACAACACGCCACGGGTCTTGCTCATCGTTCCCTCCACGCTCGAGCTGCGCCTTCCCCAGCGTTCTCGAACCGAGGCAACTTCTGCCCCATTCTGCACCATGCGTCCCAACCGCACCAGAGCCGGTGCGCGCGACAATGATGGGCATGAGTGATGACACCCTCCGCAGCATCGACCTGGCCCGGACCGGACGTGGACGTTACCGGGCGACCAACGTCCGGGGCGGCACGCTGGCCCTCGGCGACGGCAGTTCCGACGACTTCACCCCGGTCGAACTGCTGCTGACCGCGATCGCCGGTTGCACCGCGATCGACGTCGACCTGCTGACCACGAAACGCACCGAGCCGGTGCGGTTCAGCGTGCGAGCCAGCGGCGACAAGCTGGCCGAGCACCGGATGGACAACCTCGAGGTGAGCTTCGACATCAGCTTCGGCGACGACGAACTCGGCCGGGCTGCCCAGGAACGGGTGATCGGCGCGATCAGTACCTCGCACGATCGGCTCTGCACCGTCAGCCGTACCGTCGAGCACGGCACCCCGGTGCGCAGTCACGCCGCCGAGCCGCAGGCTCAGCCCTCCGCGTAGCGCCGAGCCACCAGATCGACCAGCCGGGGATCCGGTCCGGCGTCGGGGTCCAGCAGCGGCGGGGTGACGATGTCGGCACCGCAGTCACCGAGCAGACCGGCGAAGTACCCCGGCGCCAACAGGTAGCCGGCCACGATGACACGGGATGCCCGGGCCTCACGGGCATCGGCCACGGCGTCCGCGACCCTCGGCTCGGCAGCCGACAGGTACGCCGTGCCCACCGGATGCCCCAGCCGTACGGACAGTGCCTGCGTCATCTCCTCACAGCCGGCGACCGCGGCCGGATCACTCGACCCGGCGGCGGCGAGCAGCACCACGTCCCCCTCCACCAGGCCACCGCTGCGTACGGTGACACGTTCGGCCAGGATGTCGACCAGCGCAGGATCCGGACCGAGGGTCCCCGCGACCTGCGCCCCAGCGGCCTCGCCGGCCTCGATCAGGTCGACCCGGACGTGGTAGCCCGTCGACAGCAGCAGCGGCACGACTCGTACCGACCGGCCCATCAGCCCGGCCAAGGCCGTCGGAACGTCCGGCTGCTGCACGTCGACGTACGCCTGGTGCACCTCGATCTCGGGATGGGCCACGGCGAATCCCTCCACCAACCCGGTGATTGCCCGTTGACCCGCGGCCGAGCGGGTGCCGTGGGAGCAGGCAAGCAACACCGGCGGTTGCCTCATGTGCCCTCCTGGCTCGCGACTGGTTCCGTGCTCCGGGGCGTAGGCTAGCCGCTCGACGCACTGCGTGCTGGTCGACCTGCCCGGCCCTGGACGAAGGAGTGCAGATCATGGTGCTGCGCCGGACCAAGGACATCCCCCGGGCGCAACGCCGCTGGGTCGATGTCACCCTCGCCGGGGCCCGCTTCCACAACAACGACCTGACCGGAGCCCGGTTCAACGGCGTGATTCTGGACGACGTCGAGATCGACGGCCTGTTGCTGGGACTCACCGTCAACGGCGTCGACGTCGTTCCGCTGGTCCGGGCCGAACTCGATCGCCGCCACCCCGAGCTGGTGCTGATCCGATCCGACGACCCCGACGACCTGCGCGCCGGCTGGTCGGTGGTCAAGGAACTCTGGCAGCAGACCACGGCGACCGCCGCCGCGCTCGAGCCCGCGCTGCTGTCCGAGCAGGTGGACCACGAATGGTCCTTCCTGCAGACACTGCGCCACCTCGTGTTCGTGACCGATGCCTGGATCAGCAGGCCCGTCCGCGATGCCGAGCGGCCCTACTGGCCGGCCGGACAGCCGGCAACCGCCATGCCGGCGTGGTTCGTCGAGGCGTGCGGTCTCGACCTGGCGGCTGCACCGTCGTCCGCCGAGGTCATGTCCGCGCGGGCCGAGCGGATCGAGATCCTCGACCGAGTCCTGGCCACCCTCACCAGCGACGAACTGCAACGCCGCTGCACGGCCAACCGTGACCCGGGCTATCCCAGTGACACCAACAAGTACACGGTCGCCCACTGCATCCACACCACTCTGTCCGAGGAGTGGGCGCACCACCGCTTCGCCGCCCGTGATCTTGCCCGGCTGTGATCCTGCCCGGCTGTGATCCTGCCCGACTGTGATCAGTGGCGAGAGAGCAACCGCACCGGTCACTCCCCCGGTAGGTTCTCGATCACCAGGGGCGGCAGCTCATCGGCCGGTCTGAAGCCGAGAACCCTTCCCAGGAAGGCCTGCATCGACTCCAGGTAGTTGACCAGCGACGCGGATCGCCGGAACCCGTGTCCCTCGCCCTCGTACATCACCAGCGCCACCGGCAGCCCCTTGCCCCGTACGGCAGCGACAATCTGCTCGGCCTGGTTCGGCGGCACGACCTTGTCCTCGGTGCCCTGCAGCACCAGCATGGGGCTGGCCAGGCGATCCACGTGGTTGATCGGGGAACGCTCCTGGTACAACGTCTCGGCCTCCGGCCAGGGCCCGACCAGGCGGTCGAGGTAGCGGGACTCGAACTTGTGGGTGTCTCGTGCCAGGGCCGTCAGGTCCCCGATTCCGTACAGGCTGACACCGGCCGCGAACACCGCGCTCGAGGTCAGTGCTGCCAGCGTCGTGTAACCCCCGGCGCTGCCACCGGTGATCACCAGACGATTCGCATCAACCCAGCCCCGCTCGGCCAGTGCCGTGGCACCCCCGATGCAGTCCGCGACATCGACGATCCCCCACCGGCCGACCAGCCGGTCCCGATAGCTACGGCCAAAGCCGCTGGACCCGCCGTAGTTCACATCGAGCAGGCCGTATCCGCGGCTGGTCCAGTACTGCACCGAGGTCGAGTGGACCGGCCGCGCCATCGATGTCGGACCGCCGTGGGACTTGAGGATCAACGGTGGGCGTTCGCCGTCAGGAGCCGAGACCTCGGGGTTCGTCGGCGGGTACCACCAGCCCTGGACCGGCCCGTCCGGGCCGTCCCACCACACCGAGGTCGGCACCGACACCCAGGCCCGATCCGGGTCACGGTCGCTGCTGCGCACCACCGTCTGCCACTTCGCGACCGGATCGCCGACCTTGCCCACCAGGATCTCGCTCGGTCGAGCCGCGTGGCCGACGACCATCACCACCCGGTCCCCGGCGGCCCGGATCGACCCCACCGCGTCGAGCAGCTCGAACGACCTCGGGGATGCATCGTCCCACCGAAACAGCCCGAGCTGCCGTCGCCCGTCGACGAACCAGGCGGCAAGGATGCCGTCCGGGACAGCCACGTACGGTGACCCGCCGAGAGTCCACATCGGGCCGCAGATGTCATGCTTCCCGCCCCACAGCCGATACCGGTCGTCGCGATCATCGGGATTCAGCGACCACAGCTGCCACCAACCGGCGGTGTCACTGCTCACCACGAGACGCTCGGCACCTTCAGGATCGCCGTGCCACAACGGATGCAGCACCGAAACGCCAGGACTGTCGAGCAGCGTCTCCACCGTCAGCAGACCGTCGGCGGCCGGGGTGCCGACCATCAGACGGGTCCGGTCCCACGGCATGGCCGGGTGGTCCCACTCGATCCAGGCGAGCCGACCGCCGGGTGACAACTCCGGGGAGGCGTAGAAGTCAGCACCGGACGCGATCACCTCACCGCCGTCAGCATTGGCTGCCGCGTTGACCAGGGACAGCCTCACCAACACGTTGACCGGCTCGGCGTTCTCGGCGTCGCGGGAGTGATCCTCCCGTACCGCCAGCACCAGGTCTCGGTCCGGATGCACCCTCAGATCGGCAAAGCGGTACGGCAATCCCTGTGGTGTCAGCGGTTCCGGCACATTGTCACCTCGCACCACCCACAGCCCGTGGTCGGGGAAACTGCTGAACACCACCACAGGTACGCCGTCGCTGCCGGTCGCCACGGCCCAGGCACCACCGCCGTACTCGTGCACCCCGGTCCGAACGTTGTGGTCAGGGGTCACCTCAACGGCTTCGTCAAGGAGACCGACTTCCCTTCTCCACAAGGAGATGCGACCACCGTCGGAAGGGTCACCCTGGGTCCACCAGACGGCGTGGTCAGTGACGGCCACCTCGTCCAGGGTGCGCTCCCCCGCGACCGCTGCCGCGGCACTGATCGGTGAGGCCCACGTCCCGTACGGCTGCTGTCCTGCCACCCGATTCACCACCAGACGTCCGGCTTCGGGCGCACCCCGAAGATCGCGGTGCCGACCCGGACGCAGGTGGCGCCGTGTTCGATGGCCAACTCGAAGTCGCCCGACATCCCCATCGACAGCTCGTCCCATCGTCCGGGGGCCCCGACCGAACGGAGCCGATCCTGCAAGTTCGTCATCGCCGTGAAGTTCTCCGCCACCATGCGCAGGTCCGGGCTGTTCACGGCGAGAGTCATCAGGCCCGCCACCTCGAGGCGCGGGTGGGCTGCGAGTTGTTCGGCGAACGCCGGGACCTCGTCAGGGTCCAGACCATACTTGGACTCCTCGCCCGAGGAGTTCACCTGCACCAGGACGCGGAGGGTGCGCCCCGCTGTCGCGAGCCGCTTGTCGAGCTCGGCAGCGAGCCGCAGGCTGTCGAGGGCATGGAACTCGGTGGCCAGTTCGGCCACGATCTTGGCCTTGTTGGTCTGCAGATGGCCGATGGCGGCCCACTGCAGGTCCGGCAGGTCGTCATGGGTCTCGGCCCACTTGGCCTGAAGTTCCTGGACCTTGTTCTCTCCGAGCATCCGCACTCCGGCCGCGTGGGCGGCTCGTACCGCATCGGGGCCGAAGGTCTTCGACACCGGGAGCAGACGTACGTCCTCGACAGCACGGCCGGCACGGGCACAGGCCTCAGCGATGCGCTGCTGGACAGCGGCCAAGTTGGCCGCGATCTCCGTGGTCCGGTCGGTTGCTGACCCGGGTGTTCGCTCGCATCGGGGGTCCGAGGGGGTCGTCCCCCTCGCTGAACTCGTGTCGGTCACGTCATCCTCCGTTGCGGATCCACACCGTGGCGTTGTTGCCTCCGGTGCATGTGGTGAGCACGCTGTTGCGGACACAGGTCATCGTGTAGTCCTTCTTGGTCACTGGGCTGTGTGCCTTGACCTTGAGGTCGACGGCCGCGGGGTCGGCGGCCGCGACGGCCTTGGCCACTTCGCCGGCAAACTCGCAGGAGGTGCCGGACGCGGGGACGCCGACGGTGCTGCTGCACCACTTCGTGTCGGCCGGTGTCGTGGTCGGGCCCTTCTGCGCCGACGGTGACGGCGACGTGGCGGCCGATGACGGCGGTGCCGACGACGCCGGCCCCGTGCTCTGCGACGGCGGTGGTGGAGCCGTCCCGGTCGCCGCTCGGGTCGGCGTCGAGACAGGCACCGTCGGGTCCGCGGTCGAGTTGTTCAACGAGACCAGCACGACGATCCCACTGATCAGCGCGATGGCCAGGACGACAGCCCCCAGCACGATCAGGCTGATCGTGTTGCGCCGCTGGCGCTCCTCCCGCGGATCGGCCGGCGGCTCGGGCGTCTGCGGTGGCCCGTACGGCTGGCCGTAGGACGGACTTGTCGGCGGCGCGTACGTCGGCTGTTGGCCGTACCCCTGTCCGGAGGGCTGCTGCCCGTACGCCGGCCCCGGGGCCGGTGGTGGTGGCGATGGCTGCTGGGGCGGAGGGGCCGACCACTGGCCCTGGTCCAACGGGATCGAGCGGGGTGGCGGTGGTTCCTCCGGACGGTACGACGGGTCGGGCCGGTACTGGGGGTCCGGGCGATAAAGGGGTGATCCCACCGAAGTCGCTGTGGCTCCTCCTCCCAGCGCCGTCTCGCCCCAGGTACCGGCCTGGTGCCCGTGGTCCGGGGACAACGGCATCCGGCAACGGGCACAGGACAGCACGGTGGGTGCCACCTCCGCGCCGCAGTTCGGACAGTTCGCCATGGCTCCCTATCATGGCCGATGCCGTGGCGGACCACCCAATGACGGTCCACGCCGACCGTCGGACGAAGCCCCACCGGCAGGCTCGGATGACCCGTACCGGGTGAAGGATGTCGTGGCGACTGATACCCGACCGGAGGCGGTGAGGCGGTGCGACGTCGGGGACTCCTCCTCGGTGGTACGGCGCTCGCCCTGGGACTGGCCAGTTGTCTCGCGCCACCTCCCACCGACCGGCCGCCGTCCTCGGAGCCGGACCCGCCCGGCCCATCGTCGGCGGATCCCTCCCCGACGACCCCGTCTCCAGGAGCCAGCAGTGCTGCGACCGCCGCCCCTTCCTCCGGTGCCGAGTCTCCGTCGGCCCCGATCGTGAGCAACCTGGCCGACCTGCGCCCAGGAATCGCCGACCTGGAGGACGCTCTGGGCGCTGTCCTCGGCGTGGCCGTGGCCGTCGCCGGCGCCGACGGTGTCCCGGGCCGGGAGGATGCCGCCGGGTCCATCAGAACCGGGCCGGCCTGGTCCACTGCCAAGGTGCCGCTGGCGTTGGCGGCCCTCACCGAGCATCCCGGCGCCACCACCGATCAGCTGGTGTCACGGGCGATCCGGCTGTCCGACAACGATGCGGCCCAACGGCTCTGGGACGCCTGGTCCAGCCCCCGGCAGGCGGCAAGAGCGGTGGCCGCGGTGCTTCGGGCGGGCGGCGACGAGACGACCACGGTCCCGTCGGCACCGCAGCGCACCGGCTACTCGGTGTTCGGCCAGACGGACTGGTCGCTGGCGCTGCAGGCCCGCTTCGCCGCCGACCTGGCGTGCCTGCCCCATGCCAACGCCGTACTGCAGCACATGCACCACGTCGGTGACAACCAGCGGTGGGGTGTCTCCCCCGCGGACGGGTTCACCGACGTGGCCCGCAAGGGCGGCTGGGGGCCCGATGCCAATGGCACCTATCTCGTCCGTCAGCTCGCAATCGCCGAGGTGGACGGCCACCGCATCGGCATCACTCTCGCCGCCCGGTCTGCCGGCGGCTCCTTCGACGACGGGACCCACGACCTCGACCGGCTGTCGCACTGGCTCGGGTCACGGCTCCGGATCCGCGAGGACGGGCGGTGCCCCCGCTGAGTCGGATCAGGGCCAGCGTGCTGCCAGCGAGGCCAGCCCTGCCGCTGCCAGCACAGCGAACAACAGGCCGATGCCGGCATAGATCGCGGTGACCTCCTGGTCGACCAGTTCGGTGCCGACCGAGGAGGCGATGCTGTCGTAGACCGCCTTGAGGTCCGCCGCCGACTCGGCCTCGTACGCCCGGCCGCCCGACACCTTGGAGACGTTGGCGAGTTCCTCCTTGTCGACCGGCACCGGTTCGCGTCGGCCGTTGGAGATGATCGTGCCGTCCGGTGTGCCGTACGCGATCGTGTAGATCGGGACGTTCTGCTTCTTGGCCTCGCGCGCGGCCGTGTCAGCCGATCGACCGGTCTGGGTCTTGCCGTCGCTCAACAGCACGATCCGGGCCGGCACCTCGGCCTGCGGGTCCGTCGGATCCGGCGGCACCAGCAGCAGCGCCTCGAGCGAGGAGTAGATGCCTTCGCCGATCGCCGTACCGGGCTGGAGATACAGGTTGTTGATCTGGGCGACGACCTGATCATGGTCGGTCGTCGGGGGCACCACCAGTCGCGACGTCGCGGCGAAGGTGACCAGGGCGACGTTGAACTTGGCCGGCATCTTGCGGACGAAGTCAGCGGCCGCCGCCTTTGCCGCCTCGAGCCGGTTCGGCTCGACGTCGGTCGCCTCCATCGACTTCGACACGTCGATCGCGACCACGATGGTGGCCCGCTCCCGCGGCACCGGCACCTGGGTCTTCGGCTGCGCGTACGCAAGAGTGAGGGTGGTCAGGCTCAGGATCGACAGCAGCACAGCGATGTGGCGCCGCCACGGCGAATCCGGCGGGATGACACCGTCGAGACTGGACCGGACCCGGTTGAGCCGCTTGCGCTGCAGCACCAGGCTCACCACGACGTACAGCACGCCGAGAGCCGGGACCAGCAGCAGCCACCACAGTCGCCACGGGGCAAGGAACTGCATCAGCGACGCCCCCTCATCATGGCCACCTCACGGCCAGCGAGATGGCTCCCAGACTGGCCACCACGGCGAACACCAGGCCGAGGCCGGCGAACCGTGCGGTGATCTCCTGGAACTTGGTCACATAGCCGATCGAGCTGCCGATGTTCTGGTAGACGACCGAGAGCTGCTCCGGGGTCGCCGCGTCGAAGGTCTTGCCATGCGACAGCTCAGCGATCTGCTTCATCTGTTCGTGGTTCACCGGAACGGGCTCCCGCTTGCCGTCGAGGTCGACGTAGCCGTTTCCGGTGCCGTACGCGATGGTGTAGATCGGCACGCCCTGTTCGCCGGCCTTCGCCGCCTCATTGAGTGGCGACTGGCCCGTGGTGTTCTCGCCGTCGGACAGCAGCACGATCGCACCGGGGATCGGAGCATTCGGGTTCGACGGGTCCTTCGGAGCCTCGGCCAGGGCCTGGAGTGCCACCCCGATGCCGTCACCGATGGCCGTCGAGTCCGACAGGGTGAGGGTTTCGATCCCCCGGATCACCGAGTTGTGGTCCAGGGTCGGCGGGATGATGAGTTTGGTGTTGCCCGCCATCGACACCAGGGCCACGTTGTACTTCTCCGGCAACGACGTCACGAAGGCCGCGGCGGCGTCCTGGGCGGCCCGGAGCCGGTTGGGTGGCACATCGGTGGCCTGCATCGAGAGCGAGGTGTCAATCACCACCACGATGGTCGCCCGCTCCCGGGGCACCAGTGCCTCCCCCATCGGTTTGGCGAAGGCGACCGTCAGAGTGATCAGGCTGAGCAGGGCGAGCGCGAATGCGAGATGCCGGCGCCACTGTGACTGTTTGCCGAGGACGGCCTGCAGCACCGAGGTGTTGGTGTAGCGCATGCCCTGCCGGTTCTTGCGTGACATGGCGAAGATGTAGAACGCCACCAGCACTGGCACCAGGAGTAGCAACAGGAGCAGCATCGGATGCTCGAAGGCCACCGGGGTGAAGCTGCGGAGCAGGTCGGTGAAGAAGTCCATCAGCGGCTCACCCCCTGCGGTGGAGCGTGCAGGATGCTGGCCACCCGTCGGTACGAGAGCACGAAACGAGCGATGTCGGCCACCCAGTCACGGTCGGTACGGAGCTGGATGTGTCCCACTCCACAACGACGAAGGGCAATCCTGATTCGTTCCCGCTGGGCCGTGGCCGCCGCGTCCATCCGCTGCCGCGTGGCGGCGTCGGAGGTGTTGACGTATCGCTCGAAGTCGGTCTCCGGATCACGGATCAGCAGGTCGCCCACATTGGGGAACTCGACCTCGCGCCGGTCGACCACCTCGATCGCCAGCACCTGGTTGCGGACCGCCAGCCGCCGCATCGGACGCTCCCACTCCGGCTCGACGTCCGGGTCGATCACGGCATCACCGGGAGTCAGGAAGTCCGACACCACGACCCGCATGCCACGGCGCCGCTGCGAACGAGCCAGCTGGTCGATGCCGGCTCCGAGATCGATCGGGCCCTTCTCGTGGTCACGGACCATCGGCTCGTTCAGCATCCGTCGCAGCAGCCCGTACAACGCCGTACGGCCCGACCGTGCCGGAAGCCGCTTGAGGCCTTCGGGCCGCAGGATGTAACCACCGAAACGGTCACCGACCTTCTGGCTGAGGAACCCGATGGTGGCGATCGCGGCGATCCCCAGATCACGCTTGGTGACGCCAGCGGTCCCCCAGTTCATCGAGGGCGTCGCATCGAGCAGCGCCCACACCTCCAGTTCCCGGTCGGCCATGGTGTCGCGGACGTGTGGCTCCTGGGTCCGGGCCGTGACCGCCCAGTCCATCTTGCGGATGTCGTCCTCGCCTGGCTGGTACACCCGGGCGTCGTTGGTGTCGCTGCCGGGCCCGGGGAGCAGCCCGAGATGGTCACCGTGCAGGAAGCCTTCGAGCCTCCGTACGACCGTCAACTCGAGTCGGCGCAGCGCGGCCTCGGGCGCCAGCTTGTTCAGCGGGATCGTCGGCTGGGTCGGCTCACCGACCAGCGACGAGGCGATGTGGGCCGGTGGGCCCGTCGGTGGAGCGAAATTGGGTGTGGCGGACGACATCTCGGCCGATCAGCCGAAGTCGGGACGACGCGGCTGCTGCCCGTACTGTCCCTGGCCCTGGGGACCCTGCCCGTGCGGAGCACCCCCGGGCGGTGGGTACTGCCCCGGTGCCGGGTACTGCCCGGGGGGTGGGAACTGACCAGGAGCCTGCTGATGCTGGGGGGCCTGCTGGTGCTGCGGCTGGTGCCCGCCCTGTTGACCGCCCTGCTGCTGGTTGCCCTGGTGCGGCGGTGCCTGCAAGTTGGGGCGCTGCTGCTGCGAGCCGCCCCCCTGCCCCTTCCACACCGGGGTGGGCGGCGGCACCATCGCGATGATCCGCTCGACGACCTGGACCGGGGAGATGTTGTCGGCCACCGCATCGAATCCGAGCACCAAACGGTGCGCCATCACGTCCTTGGCGACCGCCTGGACGTCAGTCGGCAACACGTAGTCGCGACCGTTGATCAACGCCAGTGCCCGCGCGGCGGCGACCAGGCCGAGGGTGGCTCGTGGCGAGCAGCCGATCTGGATCACCGGCTCCAGGTCGGGCAGGTCGAACTCGGCCGGCGAGCGGGTCGCCATCACCAGACGGACGATGTACTCACCGAGCAGGTTGTGCACGAAGACGTTCGACGCCTTGCGCTGCAACTGCAGCACCACGTCCGGGCTCAGCACCGGTGTCGGCTCCGGCGGGTCCACGCTCATCCGCCGCAGGATCTCGAACTCCTCGTTGCCCCGCGGGTAGGGCACGTCGACCTTGAGCAGGAAGCGGTCACGCTGTGCCTCGGGCAGCGGGTAGACGCCCTCGGACTCGACCGGGTTCTGGGTCGCGATCACGATGAACGGCTTGGGCGCGGGGAAGGTCTGGCCGCCGATGGAGGCCTGCTTCTCCGCCATCAGCTCCAACATGGCCGACTGCACCTTCGCGGGTGCACGGTTGACCTCGTCGGCCAGCACGAAGTTCACGAAGACCGGGCCGAGCTGGACCTCGAACTTCTCCTGCTTCGCCGAGTAGATCCGGGTGCCGACGATGTCGGAGGGCACCAGGTCCGGAGTGAACTGCACCCGGGCGAAGTCGCCACCCACGACGGTGGCGAAGCTGCGGACGGCGAGAGTCTTGGCGACGCCGGGGACACCCTCCAACAGGATGTGTCCCTTGGCCAGCAGGCCGACCATCAGCTGCTCGACCATGTGCTCCTGGCCGACGATGACGCGCTGCACCTGGTCCATGGCCTGGCGAAGCAGGTGGGCCGCCTGCTGGTTGTCGAGCTCGCGCCCACTGCTGGACTCGGTGGCCGACCCCGAGCCGGCGCCGTCGGACTCGGCGGCGCTGTCAGCGGTGGCCTGTTGGCTTGTCACGCAAGTGCTCCTCGGTTGTGCCGGTCGGTGCGCACGGGGACCAGCGCGGTGAGTTGGCTGTGGCCCGCACGCCAACGATACTGAACCATGTTGCGCGGGCCAGCATGCCGTACCGCACCAAGCCGCCTTTGATCGTGATGCTTTGATCATGCCGGGTAGCGTGCGGTGCACCCGCACCACCGGCTGTGAAGAGATGAGGCGATGGCTGACCAGGACCAAGGCGCCGGTATCGGGGCTTCCGGGGGGTCGTCCCCCTTGCCCGGCCCAGCCGTTGAACCTGACCGGGAGACCGGAACAGGGTCACGGTCCACCGCGGGTGATGCAGCGCCGCCACCGGCTGGCCCACTGCTGCCCAGCGATCCACCCCGGGTCGGGCCGTACTGGCTCGACGCTCGGCTCAAGACCCTGCCGAGCGGGACCGCCTACCTCGCCCATGACAGCGCCGACACCGCGGTCGTGGTGGTTCGCCTCAGCGAGGGTGCCGCCGCCGATGCCGCCGCGCGCGACCGCCTGGCCGGCCTGGTCAATCGACTGCACATCGACACCGTCCTCGCCCGCGGGGGTGAGGGCCAGGATGAGGGCCGATGGGCCCGGAAGTTCCTTCCTGAACAAGGACTTGCCGCCCACGACGACATCCCCGAGGCCCCGTGGGTCGCGCTGCAACACACCGGTACCGAGGCGGACGCCAGGCTGGCCGAGCACCTGTTGGCCGAGGTGCAGCTGAACCTGCTGCCCCAACAGGGCACCCCTGCCGGGCCCACGTACCGGCACTACTGGCTCAACCGAGCACGTCCCGGGCTGACGAAGGTGTGGCCGCTGCCGTGGCCGGGCCGGCACGAGCGGGCGGGCTGGGTGTCGTTGCTGGTGTCATGGCTGCTGGTCGCGCTGCTGCTGCTGATCGCGCTGCTGATGGCCTGGCTGCTGTTCAAGGACATGCCGCCGGAGCAGACCCCGCCGCCGGTCGAGAACTCCCAGTCGGCCAGCGGCGGTTCGGGCAGCCCCCAGGAGAGCCCGCAGAACACCAGCAGCGCCTCGGCCAACTCCAGCGACTCCGCCAGTGCGTCCCCGAGCCCCTCCGAAGGCTCGGGCAGTCCCTCCTCGGCGAGTGCGTCCCCCCAGCCGAGCGGCACCGAGTCCGGCGGCGGACAACAGTCCCCGCGTTCCCGGCTGTGACGGGCACGGTCCTGCCCGGCGGTGACGCCACCCGGGCCCCGGCTGACGCGTCCTCTGTGTCAGCAGCCGTTCCCTCGCTGGTGGTCACCGATCTCGACGGCACCTTCCTGTCGCCCGACGGCACGGTCAGCCCGGCCAACGTCGACGCCGTACGGCGGTGGTGCTCCAGTGGGAGGCATTTCCTGGTCGCCACCGGCCGACCGCCGCGATGGCTGGACTGCCTGCTCGACCTGGACGAGGTCCACCCCACGGTGATCGCCAGCAACGGCGCCGTGGTGTACGACTGCGCCACGGCCGAGATCGTGGCGAGCCACCCGATCGACCCGGCGACGGTGGTCGAGGTCGTCGCCGACGTCCGTGCCGCCGTCCCGGGCACGAGTTTCGGGGTGGAGCACGGCTGGCGTTTCGGCCATGAACCCGGCTACCACCGCTTCATCGATCCCGATCACGAGCCGGACGGGATCGCGGTGGGTCACGTCGAGGAACTGGTGGCGGCCGACATCGTGGTCAAGTTGCTGATCCAGGACCATTCGCTGGCACCGGACGAGCTGGCCCGGCGGGTCGAGCCGATCGTCGGTGACCGGCTCACCGTCACCCATTCGGCGGCGAACGGGCTCGGCCTGTTGGAACTGAGCGCGACCGGGGTGACCAAGGCGTCCACGCTGGCCGAGCTGTGTGCGCGGTTCGGGGTGGACCGGGCCGAGGTCGCCGCCTTCGGCGACATGCCCAATGACCGCGAGATGCTCACCTGGGCGGGCCACGGGTACGTGATGGCCGATGGCCATCCGAGCCTGCGCGACCTGGGCACCGTCATCGGCAGCAACGCCGACTCCGCGGTCGGCCAGGTGATCTCGAGCTGGCTGGCCGACGCGTGAGGGCGCTACGCATCGGTGTCACGCTGATCGTGCCGCTGCTGGTCGGTCTCTTCGCCCTGGGCGGTGTTCCCTGGCACCCGAATCCGGTGGACCTCGAGGTGTATCGGCTCGCCGGCGAGTACCTGGCGACCGGGCGCGACTTCTACCAGCTGCCCGGCGACCTGCCGTTCATCTACCCGCCGATCGCCGCGTTGCTGGCGGTCGTGCTGTGGGCGATCCCGACCTGGCTCGCCCAGCTGCTCTGGACCGTCGTCAACACGGCCTGCGTGCTGGTCGTGGTGCGGCGCTGCGGGGTCAGCGGCTGGGCCCTGCCGGTGGTGGCGTCCCTGGCCATCCTGTTGCTGCAGCCGGTCCGGTTCACGTTCTCACTGGGGCAGGTCGGCCTGCTGCTGTGCGCCCTGGTGGTGGCCGACCTGTTCGGTCAGGAGGCACCCGAGCACGGAGAACTCCTGCCGAGGTCCGCCGGATGGCGTACCGGACTGGCAGCAGCGCTGAAGCTCACGCCAGCGGTGGTCGTCCCCCACCTGTTGCTGACGCGGCAGTTCCGGCCGGCGCTCGTCGCGATGGCCAGTTTCGTCGTCCTGACGCTGGTCGGGTTCCTGGTCCTGCCGGGGCCGTCGCTGGCGTTCTGGGGCGGCCTGGTGGGCGGCGACACCGGGCTCGGCGACTCGATCGTGTACGCCGACAACCAATCGGTGCTCGGGACGACGCTGCGAGTTCTCGGGGTGGACGCCAAGCTTCCGGGGCTGGCGGCGTCTGCGCTCGTGGCACTGGTGGGGATTGTGGCCGCCGCACTCTGGGCCCGCCGGGGAGAGGCAGGCTGGGCGGTGTGCCTGGCCGCCTTCGCCGGTCTGGCGGCGTCTCCGGTGTCGTGGAGCCACCACTTCGTCTGGATCCTGCCGCTGCTGTTGCTCGCCGCCCGCAGGAATCTCCCGACTCCGCAAGTCGTGATCGCCGGCCTGCTCGGTGCTTGGCTCGGGACCGCCCCGTGGCGCCTCCTCCCGATGGGCGAATGGGCCGAACTCTCGTACGGCCCGGGAGAGAACCTGGTTGCCTCCGTGAGCGCGCTGTTGGTCATTGCCCTGCTGGTCACGGCAGTCGTCACCGGCCTCCGAACACGCCACTTGGCGAGCGCTTTCACGAGGGAGTCCTCCGCTGTGGTGGGATGACCACCATGAGTTCGAGCCCTCCTCCCACGGGGCGCCCTCGGGTGGCGTTCTCGATGACCGATGCGAAGTTGCGTGACGCGCTGCTGCCCCCCGCCGTACGGCAACGCCTCGATCGGGTCGCCACCGTCGTCTCGGAGGAGGTGCTGACCTCCTACGACACGACCGAGGCCCGCGCCATCCTGGCCGAGACCGACGTCCTGCTCACCGGTTGGGGAGCCGGTCGGGTCACCCCTGAGGTGCTCGACGCCGCGCCGGGCCTGCGTCTGGTGGCCCACGCCGCCGGCAGCGTGCGCGCCGTCTTCGATCCGGCCTGCTACGACCGGGGCGTGATGGTCACCACCTCCGCCCAGGCCAATGCCTGGCCCGTCGCCCAGTGGACCTTGGCGATGGTGCTGCTGGCCGGCAAGAAGGTGGTCCCCCGCAGCCGTGCGTTCAAGGCCAGCCGCGCCCGCTCACGCCCCTGGCAGGCGCCGGTCGGCAACTTCGGCATCACCATCGGCATCATCGGTGCATCCCGGATCGGCCGCCTGGTGCTCGACGAACTCCCCCGCCACGGTTACCGTCTGCTGCTCGCCGATCCCACCGTCACCGCCGAACAGGCCCGTGCACTCGGCGCCGAACTGGTGTCGCTCCCCGAGCTGATGGCCAGCTCGGACATCGTGTCGCTGCACGCCCCGATCCTGGAGTCGACCAAGGGCATGATCACCGCCGAGCTGTTGTCGACCATGAAGGACGGTGCGACGTTCATCAACTCGGCCCGCGGCATCCTGGTCGACCATGACGGCCTCCGCGCCGAGGCCCGGACGGGAAGGATCGACCTGATTCTCGACGTCACCCTGCCCGAGCCACTCCCCGACGACGATGAACTGTGGGACCTGCCGAACGTGTGGCTCACCCCGCACCTGGCCGGCGCGCAAGGACGTGAGGTCGGGACCCTCGGCCTGTCGGCCGTCACCGAGATCGAGCAACTGGCGGCCGGACTCCCGTACGTTCATCCGGTCCCGGCCGACGCGTACGAGGCAACGGCCTGAGTCCCGGGGACGCTCAGGGCGCGAGGTCGCGCTCACGGTCGGCGATGGCCGCGGTCGGACCCGCACGCCAGCATCGGTACGCGGTGGCCATCAGTTGCGCCGCCCGTCCCGGGTCGACCCGGCCGAATCCCGTCCCGAACCCGGGACAGGCGATCGATCTGATGCGCTGCTGCTCGTCGACAGCATGGTTGTGCCGGACGACGGCAACGAGGGCAGCCCAGAAGGCGTCGTGCACGGCCGACTCGAGTGGGCCTCGCAGTGACATCGGGATCCGCATCGTCGGGGCGTACACCAACCACGGCGTTGCGGCGCCGGTCCCCACGACCAGGGCCGAACCCACCGGGAGGTAGCCGCGCGCATGCGTGGCGATGGCCTTCCACACGGCAGACTGGATCCCGGGGATGTGCTCGGCCACGGCGCGATCCACGCCGCCGTCCATCTGGCCGTAACTGTTGCCGGCCGTGACCCAGGCGTCCACGTCATCCACGGACTCGAGCTGCCCACGGCGCACCCGGACGGAGTCCGGCCACGCGGCGAACTCCTCGCTCCAGCGCTCCACCAGGAGACCGTCGCGATCGACGAGGGTCAGTTCCAGACCTCCGGACTGCGGTGCGGCAATCATGACGACACCCTAGCCAGCGGCCCGGCGGCGTGGACGGCGCACGCTGTCATGATGAATCCCATGACCAGAGGCGGTCGTTCATCATCGCGACCGGCTCGACACCTGTCGGACGAGCGAAGGGAACAGCCATGAAGTCCGTGATGCAGCTGCTCAGCCTCGGCATCACTCGGGTGGCGCCATGACGATCCTGCCGATCGACCTGTCCGCCCTGCCCGACGGCAACCTGGAGGGTCGTCTGTACGGCTCCTCGGTGTCGGTGATCTTCGAGCACATTGAGCGAGAGGGCGTCGGGCCGCGCCTGCACCGCCACCCGTACGACGAGACGTTCCTCGTGCACGCCGGGGCCGCGCGTTTCACCGTGGCCGACACCGAGCTCGTGGTCCGGGCCGGGCAGATCCTCGTCGCACCGGCCTTGGTGCCGCACCGATTCGTCACCCTCGGCGAGTACGCCGCACATCACGTGCACGCCAACGACGAGTTCATCACTGAGTGGCTCGAATGAACTCGGTTCGTGGCCGCACCGGGCTGAGGTGGCCACGGCACCGCACGATAGATTGACCCGGCGCCCCGAGCAGGGCGACGCGAGGGGCGGTAGCTCAGCCGGTCAGAGCAGGCGACTCATAATCGCTCGGTCGCGGGTTCAAGCCCCGCCCGCCCCACCAGAACAACCCCGCCCAGGACGGTCGTCTCATCCGATCGGCCACTTTTCGCTGGCTCACCGGCAGATGTCCACACCGGCTCGGCGAAGCGAATCTGGGTGGCATGACGAATCACATCGCCTCCAGGACCCTGACCCGCCTCGCCACCTCGATCGCCGCCCTCGCCGCTCTCGGCGCCGTCGTGGCCTGCAGCCCGGCGACCACCTCAGCCCCGACCCCGAGCACGTCGGTCAGCGCCTCCGCCGAGTCGAGCACCGCTGCCACACCGTCGGAGGTGTTGGCAGCCACGCCGTGGGAGACCACCAGCGCCACCGACCAGGACGGCAACCAGGTCGCACTGACGGACGAGAACGTCGCCATGTACGTCGGTTGGGCCTACTTCAAGGCCGACGGGACCTTCGCGATGTACAACCTGGACGACAGCCCGAAAATGCGGGGCGACTGGACGGTGACTGCGGACGGCAGCACCCGGACCATCGTGTCCAAGGACGAGAAGGGCGAGGTGAAGTTCACCCGCGACTCGAAGATCGTCACCCTGACGGCCGAGGAGTTCACCTACCGGGTGTTCCCGGACGCGAACAACGCAGCCGTCTACTTCGACATCATCCACACCCCGACCAACCACGCCGAACCGATCAGGTGAGATCCGGCCGACATCGACGGTTCGCAATCACCGACCAGGTTCCTGAGCCGGCTCGCCGCCACCGGCCACGATGGCGGCGAGCTCGGCCAGCCATGCCTCGAAACCCGCAGGACCATCGACCGTGATGTCGGCAGCAGCGCGCAGCACCTCCTGCTCCGGTCCACTCTGGCCGGGCTCCCCCGCGACGAACACCGAGCAGGTCTGCAGGCCCGCAGACCTGAAGGCCCGTACGGCCTCGAACGCGGCCAGATCGCCCAGGTCGTCGCCGGCGTAGACCACCGTACGAGTGCCGGTCTCGGCGACGATGCGTCGCAGGGCATCGCCCTTGTCCATCCCCGCCGCCCGCACCTCGAGCACGTACTTGCCTGGCTCCAGGTGCAAGCCGTGGTCTGCCGCCAACGAGCCTATCGGTCCGCGAAGCTCGTCGAAGGCGCGCTGCGGGTCGGTCTCACGGCGGGTGTGGACGGCGATCGCACGCCCCTTGTCCTCGATCGCTGCCCCCGGCCAGCCGTGCTCGGCCAGCAGCGACGGCAACGCGGCAGCCACCTCAGCCACGGCCGCTGGCGCCGCGGGCTCGTCGTACTCGCCCGTGGCCGCATCCCACCGTTCGACGCCGTACTGGCCGAGCACCACGAGACGTTCCAGCCCGGGAACCCGGTCCAGGCTGCCGAGCCGCACCGCAACCCGCGCCGACCGGCCGGTGACCACCACCACCCGTCCCAGGCACTGGCCGAGGGCAGCCAGAGCGGCCAGGGTTCCCGGCCGTGGCCGCGACTGTTCGGGGTCAGCCACGATCGGGGCCAGGACACCGTCGAAGTCGGTGGCCAGCAGGGCCGCGGCAGGGTCGGCGGCGATTGACTCAAGGGCCGAGCGGGGGTCGTACGACGTCACGGGATCCAAGCTTGTCAGAGTCCACGACCGTGGCACGTAGCGGGACCTCCCGTCGCCGCACCGAACGCCGTCGACTACCCTGAGCGATGATCCGAGGAGGCTGGCCGTCTCAATGACCACCAGATCTGCACGCCCCGCAGCACGGTCCGCAGCACCGCGGTCCGGCGCACCGAAACCTGCCGGGCCGAAGTCGGGCCAACGGGTCCGATCATCCTTCGTGGTGGTGGCGAACCGGCTGCCCGTCGACCGTGTGGTGCTGCCCGACGGCAGCACGGACTGGCGCACCTCGCCGGGCGGGTTGGTGAGCGCTCTCGCACCGGTGATGCGCAAGAACCACGGCGCCTGGGTCGGCTGGCACGGTGCCGCTGACGAGGAACTCGAACCCTTTGTCGATGACGGCCTGCAACTGGTGCCGGTCCCGCTCAGCGCCATGGAGGTCGAGGAGTACTACGAGGGCTTCTCCAACGGAACCCTCTGGCCGCTCTACCACGATGTCGTCGAGTTCCCGGAGTACCACCGGGAGTGGTGGGATGCCTATGTGAAGGTGAACCAACGGTTCGCCGACGCCGCCGCCGCCACGGCCAAGCGCAACGGCACCGTCTGGGTGCAGGACTACCAGCTGCAGCTGGTGCCGCAGATGCTGCGCGACAAGCGTCCCGACCTCACGATCGGCTTCTTCCTGCACATCCCGTTCCCGCCGGTCGAGTTGTTCCAGCAGCTCCCGTGGCGGCGCCAGGTCCTGGCCGGCCTGCTCGGTGCCGACCTGGTCGGTTTCCAGCTGCCGGGTGGCTCGGCCAACTTCGTCCGGCTGGTACGGCAACGGGTTGGTCTGCCGACCCATCGAGACCGGATCCAGCATCCCGACGGCCGCGAGACGGTGGCCCGGGCGTACCCGATCGCCATCGATGCGCGGGGCTACCAGGAACTTGCCGACGAACCAACCACCCTGGCGCGGGCGGCCGAGATCCGCCAAGATCTGGGAGATCCCCGCACGGTCTTCCTTGGTGTTGACCGCCTCGACTACACCAAGGGCCTCAAGCAGCGGATCAGGGCGTTCGGCGAGCTCTTCGCTTCCGGCCAGCTCGACCCCGACGAGGTGGTCTTCGTCCAGGTGGCGACGCCGTCACGGGAACGGGTCGACAAGTACCGCCAGCTGCGGGACGAGATCGACCGATTGGTCGGCCGGATCAACGGTGACCTGGGCCGGATCGGCCGCTCCCCCATCGTCTACCTGCACAACTCCTATCCCCGCGACGAGATGGCAGCGCTCTACAAGGCGGCCGACGTGATGGTGGTGACGCCCCTGCGGGACGGCATGAACCTGGTGGCCAAGGAGTATGTCGCCTGCCGCTCCGACGGCAGCGGCGCGCTGGTGCTGAGCGAGTTCGCTGGCGCCGCCCAGGAGTTGCGGCAGGCGTTCCAGGTGAATCCGTACGACATCAACGGCATGAAGGACGTGTTCCTGCTGGCCGACCAGGCCAGCCCGTTGGACCTGCGGCGCCGGATGCGCGCGATGCGTCGGCAGGTGTTCGACCATGACATCGACCGCTGGGCCGAGCGGTACCTCGCCGACCTGCGGCAGACGCGCGGCGCGGAGCGCTGAGATGCGGCTGCTGCGTCGCCGCCCGTCGCTGCCTGCCGACCAGCGTGACGGCCTCCGTACGGCGATGGGAACTCCCGTCCGTCCACTTGCCGTCGCGACCGGTCCCGATCCCGCGGTGCCCGGGGCCGTCAGGTACGTGGTCGCCCTCCCGACCCATCTGGCGTACGGGTCGGCGACAGACTGGACCACGGTCGCCTGGGACCAGATCGACCGCGGCTCCTGGAACGGCGAGACCTCCACCCTGGAGGTGGACCAGCGCGGTCCTGTCACCTCATTGGGCGAAGAGGTCGGCGGGATCGTGGAACGCACCGGACGACGGCACCGCATCCGGTTGGAGCATCCGGAGCGGGTGGCCCAGGTGATGGCCGAGCGGGTGGCGGCGACCATCCTGCTCCACCGTTCGTTGACGATTCCGGATCGTTCGGCGGGGGTCACGGTGGTGACCCGCCGCAGCCTGGTCGACCAGTCGATCAACTGGCTGGCCGTGCCCGGCCGTGGCCTGCGCGCCGACGATCCCGACGTCCGGTCCTTCGCGGCAGCGGCCCTGCGTCGGCTCCGGCGCGAATTCGCCTGAGCGAAGGCACCTCGCCCGCCCAACCAGCCTGCTCGACCGACGAGTACCGCCTCGAGATGGCTCGCGACACGATCATCCTCGCCGACGACGCCGGGGTGAGCGGCTGGGACACCCGGGGAACCGACGCTGGCACCGCGGCCCGCCTCGTGACCGAGGGCATCGGCGAGGCCGGGGTGACACCGGGCTCATCCAGGACGGCCGCCCGGTGCTCGACCCGGCAACCGGCCGACCGCTGATCCGGGTCAGCGCTCCCGTGGGCACCACTGCCGCACTGCCCTGGCTGCCGGTCGCCGGAGGGTACGCGGTGGCCAACGGGCAGGACGTGACCTGGTACCCACCAGTCTGACCGGTGCTTGGCGGCTACCACCGCTGCAAGCGGTGACAGGACTCGGAATCTGTTCGGACACCGTCATGACATCCGGTCGCCATCGCGCGGATGAGCCGTCGTCGCCCACGTCGGCCAGTTGGCGCCGACAGCGCTGCACAGCGGCGACACGACCGCACCACGTGGCGCACTCCCCCATGAACGTCAGTTCAGACAGGACCGCAACCCGATGACTGCACACTCCCGCCGGAGCTTTCTCAAGACATCTGCCGCCGCCGGCTTCAGCGCCGCAGCGCTGGCCGCCTTCCCGCCCAGCATCGGCAAGGCGCTGGCCATCCCGGCGAACAACGAGACCGGCACGGTCAACGACGTGAAGCACGTCGTGATCCTGATGATGGAGAACCGCGGCTTCGACCACTACTTCGGCACCTTCCAAGGTGCCCGCGGTTTCGGCGACCGCTTCACGATCCCGCTGCCCGGCGGACGCACCGTGTGGGAGCAACTCGACGCCACCGGCAAGGTGGACCTGCCGTACCACCTGGACCAGACCCGGGGCAATGCCCAGCGCACCAGCGGCACTCCCCACACCTGGGTCGACTGTCACCAGGCCTGGGACGGTGGACGCATGGAGCAGTGGGCGCGCTACAAGAAGGACCAGTCGATGGGCTACTTCGACCAGGCGGAGATACCGTTCCAGCGTGCTCTGGCCGAGGCCTTCACCTTGGCCGATGCCTACCACTGCTCGATGCAGACCGGCACCCACGCGAATCGCATGATGCACGTCACCGGGACCAACGGCGCCAAGTTCAACAAGGCCTTCGTCAACAACTTCAGTGGCGACTACAGCGTCACCGCATCGACCGCTGCCTACTTCGACTGGACCACCTGCGGCGAACGACTGGAGGCCGCCGGGGTGAGCTGGAAGGTCTACCAGAACATCAAGAACACCTATGGCTCCAACCCGTTCCTCGGCTTCCAGCAGTACCGCGCGGCCAACGAGGCCCTACCACCGGAGCGGCGCGTCAACACCTCGCTGAGCCAGGCCGACGAGCCCGTCTACGACCCGGCCGATGCCGTCGCCCACCCTTGATCAAGGGCTATGCCAACACGATGCCCACGTCCGATCCTGACCCGAACACCAACGGAACCTTCGTCCAGAGCTTCCGTGACGACGTGCTGAACGGGCGTCTCCCCGAGGTGTCGTGGGTCGTCGCCACCGACGTCTACTCCGAGCACCCGGGACCGTCGAGCCCGACGCAGGGTGCCTGGTTCATCCAGCAGTTCCTGGACGCCCTCACCGCCGTGCCGGAGGTGTGGAGCAAGACGGTGTTCCTCGTCAACTACGACGAGAACGACGGCTTCTTCGACCACGTGCCACCGCCGGCCCCGCCGTCACCGGTCGGTGACGGCAGCTTTGCCGGCAGGACCACCTTCCGTGCCGAGGACCTGGCACTCGAGTACTGGACGCATGACCTTCCGCGCCGTCCCGACACCGGCGCCCAGGCACCGGGCCATCCGCCACGCGACGGCAAGCCGTACGGCCCGGGTCCACGAGTACCGATGTATGTGCTCTCGCCGTGGAGCCGTGGCGGCTGGATCTATTCGCAGTCCTGCGACCACACCTCGGTGTTGCGTTTCCTGGAGGCTCGCTTCGGCATCGCGCAACCCGACATCAGCCCGTTCCGCCGAGCCCTCAACGGTGACCTGACGAACGCGTTCAACTTCGCCAACCCCAATGACGAACCGCTGCCGTCACTGGCCGGCCGCAAGAGCAAGACCGAGGCCGACGCGCTGCGCAACGCCCAGCAGCAGCTGCCGCAGATCGTCCCCGATCCCGGCCGTGGCCTGCCGCTGCAGGCCACCGGCTACCGCCCGTCGCGCGCTCTCCCGTACGAACTGCAGGTCACGGCCAGCACGGATGTGGCGACGAGCCAGGTCTCGTTGAGCTTCGTCAACTCCGGTGCCGCTGCCGCGGTGTTCCATGTGTACGACCAGCAGCACCTCGACCGTCTGCCGCGGCGCTACGCGGTCGAGTCGGGCAAGTCGCTGGCCGACACCTGGGCGATCGACGGCCGCTACGACCTGTGGGTCCTGGGACCGAACGGATTCCACCGGCTCTTCCAGGGCACGCTGGCGGGGCCTCGTGCGCAGCACCGTCCCACCCCTGAGGTCGCAGTGCACTACGACCCGGCCGAGGTCGGCCTGCGTCTGGAAGCTCGCAATGACGGACCCGGCCGGGTTCGCGTCACGGTGCGTTCGAACAAGGTGTACGGCGCACTGGAGCCGGTGAGGGCCAGCGGCCACGGCGACGGCGAGCAGGCGCGCGACGCGGGCACCCAGTGGTCCCTGTCCCTCGGCGGCCACAGTGAGCAGTCGCTGTCCTGGAGTCTCGAGGCCACCGGTGGATGGTACGACCTGATCGTCACCTGCGACACCGATCCGGACTTCGTCCGACGGTTGGCCGGCCGGCTCGAGACCGGCCGTGACTCGGTCACCGATCCTGGGATGGGCCTCACCGACCGGTTCTGAGGCGACGGCCCACGTGTCCTCGGGCCAAAAAGGTGAACAGCAGAAATGCAGAGAGCCCGCTCCAAGGAGCGGGCTCTTTCTGCTCCCCCGGTAGGGCTCGAACCTACGACAACTCGATTAACAGTCGAGTGCTCTGCCAACTGAGCTACAGGGGATCGTCCGTTTCCGGCGACCACGAAAACTTAGCCGACACAGCGCTTTCACGCAAACCGTGTTCCGTCGGCTCAGGCTGCAGAGCCGAGGACGTCCCGGGCGGCCAGCCCGAGCCGGTCGACCGCCCTCCGCAATGAGGCCATGGCTCGGCGCTCGTGTCGTCGCACGGTGGTGTCGCTCACCCCCAGCACCAGCGCCACCTCCTCGACGGTCCGGGCCTCGCCCACGAACCCGAAGCGCAGTTCGACAACCTCCCGCTGACGCTCCGGGAGCCGGGCCAGAACGCGGGTCCAGGGGACCTGGCAGGTGTCGATCTCGTCGAAGGCGCGTCCGGCGTCAGGATCGACCAGGGCCCCGGCCGCCGCGTCGTCCAGGGCCACCACGCCCGCCAGGACCCGCCGCGCGGCGGTCGCCGCCCAACCCGAGACGCCTCCGGGCTCAAGCACGTCACGTTCACCGAGGTGACGCCCCAGACGCGCCTCCGCCTCGGCAAGATCGCGCAGGCCCGCCCGGTACTGCTCACGTCGGTGCGCCGTCACCCTGATCGGGTTCGCGGCCGCGACGGCCTCGCCGATCCGATACCGCACCCAGGGCAGGGCGAAGCTGGCGAACCGCACGCCGCGACGATGGTCGTACCGCCTGATCGCATCGCCCAGCCCGAGGCAGCCCTCCTGGAACAGGTCCTCCTCCGGGACTCCCGACCGACTGGCCGCCGGGACGGAGACCATCTTGACCAGCCGGAGGTTCGACTCAAGCAGGCGATGCTGGGCGCGCCTGCCGAGGTCCGCGAGGCCGGTCAGTTCGGCGTGGGTGGGTGAGGCGAGTCCGGACCACGGGTAGGTCCCGGACAGCACGGCTGCGGCGAGTACCCCGGCCTCAATGTCGCGGGCCAGACCGATTTCCTGGTCGGCGGTGAGCAGTGTGTGACGCAGCGGGATTCCCATGACGGCAACGATGCCGCTCCGCCACGCCCTGTGGCCGATGTCCCCAGCAGAATCCGGAACGACCAACCGATACCCACAGATCGGGATCCGGGGCTCATGCGAGGACCTGTCAGGGGGCCTTAGGGCCAGCAGGCTCCGTCGAGGGGGCTATCCCGGTCAGCTCGATGGCGATCTGGGTCCCGAGCGCGACGAATCCGAGGCGTTCTCCGGTTCGTCGCGACGCCGGGTTCGTCTCGCTGCTCCGCCACTGCAGCACCAGGCCATGGTCAAGGGCGTCGAGTGCGGCGGCCGAGGCCACCATGGCGCCGAGGCCCTGGGAGCGATGGCCGACCGCGACGGCCAGGCCGAGATGGGCGACAGCGTTGTCCCAGGTCTCGTACCCGGCTGCGGCGACCGGGCTCCCCCGGTCGTCATCCAGCACGAACCGGTGGTCCATCTGCGTCACCCCGCTCTCATCCGTTTCGGCGGGTGAGCACTGTGCCTTCACCGCCGCGACATCGCCGCCAACCCGAAGCGTTGCGCCCACAGGCGCCGCACCGCCTCCACCGAGCGAGGGTCAAGGCTGGGCGTCACGACGTCAGCCGGCCGAACCGTTCGCGAGCTGCTTCAGGTTCGCCCGCTGGGTCTCCAACCCGAGCAGGGTCGAGAACATCTGGTTGTAGCTGGTGGTGTCGGTGACCGGATTCGTCCGCTGGAGCTTCGACTTCAGGTCGTTGATCCGGCTGATCAGGTGGATCAACCGCAGTTGGGCCGCCCAAGCCGCGGTGAAGGCCGAGTCCGGTTCCCGGTTGGTCGCCAAGGGCTCGACGGTGAGGGCAACGGCGAGCTGTTGCAGGTCCGCATCGGTGAGCGATCCCCGTACCCGCTCCGCCCAGTCCGCCGCAGGTTCGCCGGCCGCTCGTACGGCGAGAGCGGCCTCGAACACGGCCCGGTAGGCGCTGTGGGCGAAATCCTCGGGGACCAGACCGCTCCACTCGGCGCTGAAGGTCTCGGGCGCCTGCAACACCAGTTTCGTCGCCTCACGCTCGACCACCAGATCGCGATCCCGTGGGTCTGGCAGGACCGCTCGTACGACGGGCGCCTCCTGGACCTCCGGGGCGGGATCGGGCACCTCGCTCGTACGGGAACGGCTCGCGGCCCGCAGCACCTCGGAGCGCACCTCGTCCATGTCCAGGCCGATGAGCTGGGCGAGTTCGCGGATGTAGCCGGACACCATCGACTGATCCCGCACCGAGGCGACCAGCGGTGCGGCGGCCCGCAACGCCTGTACCCGACCCTCGACCCGGTCCAGGTCGTGGCGCTTCACCACGTTGTTCATCACGAAGCGGTACAGCGGCACCCGGCGCGCGACGAGCTCGCGGACCTGGGCGTCACCGTGCTGCAGACGCAGGTCACACGGATCCAGCCCGGTGGGCTCGACCGCGACATAGGTCTGGCCGACGAAGTTCGCGTCCTCGCCGAACACCTTGAGGGCGGCGTTCTGGCCGGCCTCGTCGCCGTCGAAGGTGAAGATCACCTCGCCGTTGAAGGCGTCATGGTCCCCCATCAACCGCCGCAGCAACCGGGCATGGTCGTTGCCGAAGGCCGTGCCACAGGAGGCGACCGCGGTGTCGACCCCGGAGAGGTGGCACGCCATCACGTCGGTGTAGCCCTCGACGACGACGGCCTGGGACTTCTTGCCGATCGCGCTGCGGGCCAGGTCCAACCCGTACAACACGTGGGACTTCTTGTAGAGCGGGGTTTCCGGAGTGTTGACGTACTTCGCCGGCATCCGGTCGTCGTCGAAGAGTCGGCGGGCACCGAAGCCCAGCACCGAGGTTGCCGAGTCCCGGATCGGCCACAGCAACCGACCCTGGAAGAAGTCCCAGCCACGGTCCCGCACCAGGCCACCGGTGACCAGTTCCTCGTGGGTGAAGCCCTTGGAACGCAGGTGGTCGGCCAGCTGCCGTCCACCGCGCGGCGCATAGCCGACGCCGAAGTGCTCGGCCGCGGCGCGATCGAAGCCGCGCTGGTCGAGGAACTGACGAGCGCCGAGGGCGTCCGGGGTCAGCAACTGCTCGGCGAAGAACTCGGCGGCCAGCCGGTGCGCCTCCAGCAGCCTCATCCGCAACCCGGGGGCGACCGACGGCCCCCCGCCTTCGGTCCACCGCAACACGATGCCCACCTTGTCGGCGAGGCGCTGCACGGCTTCGGTGAAGGTGAGGTTGTCGATCTTCTGCACGAAGGTGATGACGTCACCGCCCTCGCCGCAGCCGAAGCAGTAGAACAGTCCGCGGGCCGGGGTGACCTGGAAGCTCGGGGTCTTCTCGTCGTGGAAGGGACACAATCCCTTCTTCGACCCACCCCCGGCGTTGCGGAGCTGCAGGTAGCTGCCGACGACATCGTCGATCCGCGCGCGTTCCCGGACCGCTGCCACGTCCTCGTCGTTGATCCTGCCTGCCACGCGGGAAGTCTACGCAGGCCTGCCGACACCCGACTCGACGGTTCCTGCTCCCCCTCGGATCGACCGGTCAGTGGTGCGGTGGACACACTGCTGAGCGTGGCCGGCGAGGCTCCGGCACTGCCGACCGGTCGATCCGAGGGCATGCCCGCGCGGACCGGAGGTCAGAGCAGGAAGCTCCACAACAGCACGGCAACACAGATGACGAGCATCCCCGTGGCATTCAGGAACAGGGTGCGGCCGATGTCACGAGCCCGCAGGTGCGCCCCGATCGCCAACAGGAAGTAGACGACCAGACAGGCGCTCGTGACCAGGCCGAGGTACGGGATCCACAGCCCCGCCACCAGCCCGGCGGCGGCGGCGAACTTGATCACCGGCATCAGCGGCCACCACCGACGTGGGAAATGCACCCGCTCGAAACAGTCGGCGATGAAGGCAACCGGCTTCAGGCAGAGGATCGCATCGCCCAGGCAGATCACCGCCAGCACCACGACGGGCCACCACGGGTCAGGAAGAGCAGTCACGCAACCAACCATACCGTACGGTATGGAATGTTTCGGCTAGGGTGAGGGCGTGCTCCGTACCGAGGACTGGCTGCAGATCGGATTCGACGTGCTGGCCCGCGACGGTGAGCCCGGACTGCGCATCGACCGGCTGGCGGCTGAGCTCGGTGTGACCAAGGGTTCGTTCCACCACCACTTCGCCGGGTCGGCCGGTTTCCGTACGGCACTGCTACGCCGGCACGAGGAGCAACAGGCGGCACTGCTCACCGAGGCCCGGCGCGTCACCTCCGACCTGGCCGCCGAACCCGCCATCCACGCACTCCCCCGTCTTGTCGCCGATCACCTCGACCTGGCCCGGGAACGCGCCCTGCGCGCCTGGGCGGTCGGCGATGCCGAGGTGGCCGCCACCGTCGAGCGGGTCGACCGCGCCCGGTTCTCGCTGCTGGTCGACCTGTGGTCACGCACGCTGCCTCCCGACCGGGCCCGCGTCGCCGCCCTGGTCCCCCATCTCGCGCTGATCGGCGCGATCACTGCCGGCACCTCGGCCGATGACCTGGGCGCGGTGTTCGCACTGCTGTCGGTCACCACGACCGCCGTGGTTGCCGAGGCAGGTCCGGCCGCATCAGCAGGCGAGTCCTGAACCGATCAACCCGTACCCTTGCGGACCATGATCAACCAGCTCCGGGACCGTGCCCGCCGCACCGCCACCTTGACCGCCGTCGCCGCCGCGGCAGCGCTCACCGCTGCTCTGCTCGCCGGATGCACCAGCACTCCCGAAGCAGCTCCCCAGCCCACCAACGAGACGTCCACCTCGGCGAGCGCACCAGCCTCGACCCCGGCCAGCTCGGCACCTGCCAGTACGGCTGCCACCAGCGCCAGCTCCAAGACCGACAGCGGCAGCTCCGACGGCAAGCCCAGCAAGGACGAGGTCATCACCGGGCTGGTGGACTTCTACACCTCGTCCCAGGGCATGGCGAAGGCACAGGCCACCAAGTTCGCCACCTGCATGGTCGACGAGATGTACGACAAGGCCAGCGCCAAGACGTTGAAGGCAATGCAGGAGGGCAAGGCCGAGAACATCGATCCCGATGACGCCTCCTTGTTCGCCTCCGCCGGCGTCGCCTGCGCCAAGAAGGCGGTCTGACCCGAGCCGATGATCGCGATCGGTGGCCGCCGGGATCAGCCGCCGATCGCGATCGTCCCGGCGCCGGGAGCCGGGGCGACCCACACCACCGATCCTTCCTCCAGACCCTTGGCGCGAGCCTCCGTACGGGTCAGGGTCACCAGCACCGGTCGGTCCACCGCACCAGCACCGTCCAGGCCCACCTCCAACCGCACCTCGAAACCCACCCGGGTGAGTCGGACGATCCGCCCCGCCCGTGCCCCAGGGTGGGGATGCGCCTCGACCGCGACGTCATGGGGCCGCACCAGGCGGCCATCCAGCGTGGTCACCGGACCGAGGAAGTTCATCACGAACTCGGTCGCTGGGGCGTCGTACAGCTCGTCCGGAGTGCCCACCTGCTCGATCCGCCCGTTGTTGATCACCACGATGGTGTCGGCGACCTCGAGGGCCTCTTCCTGGTCATGGGTGACGAACACCGTGGTGACGTGCACCTCGTCGTGGAGCCGACGCAACCAGTCGCGAAGTTCCTTGCGCACCTTGGCATCCAGCGCACCGAACGGTTCATCCAGCAGCAGCACGGCCGGTTCGATGGCCAGCGCCCGCGCCAGCGCCATCCGTTGCCGCTGCCCCCCGGACAGCTGTGACGGCAGCCGGTCGGCGAACTGTGACAGATGGACCAACGCCAGCAACTCCTCCACCCTGGCAGCGATCTCGGCCTTCGGCCGGTGCCGGATCTCCAAACCGAAGGCAACGTTGCGCGCCACGCTGAGATGACGGAACGCGGCATAGTGTTGGAACACGAACCCGATGTTGCGTTTCTGGGCAGGGATCTTGGTGGCATCGAGGCCGTTGATCACCACCGATCCGGCATCGGCGGTCTCCAGGCCCGCGATGATGCGTAGCAGGGTGGACTTGCCGCCACCACTCGGCCCCAGCAGTGCCGTCAGGCCTCCGTTGGGGACATCCAGGGTGACGTCGGCGAGCGCGGTGAAGGAGCCGAACTTCTTCGACACATCACTGATCTCGATGCTCATCGTCTCTTCTCTCCCGGCAAGGGGGACGACCCCCTTGGACCTCCGATACGCGCGATTTCACGGTCGCCTCTCTGGACGAAGGGCGGCCACGACGACCAGCGCCACCACGGCGATCAGGGCGAGCACGAGGGCCGCGGTGTAGGCGGTGACGGTGTTGGCCGCGCCGAACTGCTGGTAGCGCTCCTCGACCAGCAGGGTCGCCGTCTGGGTACGCAGGGCCACCCCACCCGAGACGACCTTGACGGCACCGAACTCGCCGAGTGAGCGGGCCAACGAGAGCACGACGCCGTACACGACGCCCCAGCGGATGCCCGGCAGGGTGATGCGCCAGAACGTCTGCACCGCACCTGCCCCCAGCGAACGGGCTGCCTGCTCGGCGTCGGTGCCGATCTCCGACAGCACCGGCACCACCTCGCGCACCACCAGGGGCAGGGACACGAAGGCGGTGGCCAGCACGATCCCGGCCGGGGCGTACACGATCTGCAGGCCGAGACGCTCCAGCGCCGGACCGAACCACCCGGTGCGATTGCTGTACACCAACAGCAGGGCCAGACCGACGACGACGGGCGAGACCGACAACGGCAGGTCGATCAGGGCGGACAGCAGCCGGCGCCCCGGGAACCGGGCGCGCACCAGCAGCAGCGAGATCGTCACCCCGAACACCGTGTTGATCAGCACCGCCCAGAAGGCCGACACCGCGGTCAGCTGGAAGGCGAACTGCACCTCGGGCTGGGCGAAGGTGTCCAGCACCGGCTGGACTCCACGGGAGAAGGTGCTGATCGCGACGAGCGCCACCGGCCACACCACGAGCAGGCCGAGGTAGGCGATGACCAGGATCCGCAGCAGGTGGGTGAATCCCGTACGTCGGTGCTCACGCATGACGAGCCACCCGACGCGACACCAGGTCCAGCCCGACGATCACCACGAGCGCGACGACCAGGAGCACCGAGGCCACCGCGGCGGCGTCGATCAGCTTGTCACCCTCGATGTAGGACAGGATCCGCACCGAGACGACCTCGGTGCGGTACGGCAGGTTGCCCGACAACAGCACCAGCGACCCGTACTCGCTGAGGCCACGGGCGAACGACAATGCGGCCCCGGCGGTGATCGCCGGAGTCAGGCTGGGCAGCACGATCCGCCACCAGACGGTGAAGCGGCCAGCGCCCAAGGATGCCGCCGCCTCTTCGGCCTCGGGTTCCAGCTCCAGCAGCACCGGCTGCACGGCACGGACCACGAATGGCAGCGTGACGAACGCGAAGGCGAGGAACACCGCGACCCGAGTGTTCGCCCAGTTCAACCCCAGCGGGCTGTTGGGCCCGTACAGGCTGAGCAGCACCAGTCCGGCAACGATCGTGGGCAGTGCGAAAGGGATGTCGATGACGACCTCGAGGGCACGCTTGCCCCAGAAGTCGTCCCGCACCAGCACCCAGGCGATGGCCGTACCGACGACGATGTTGAGTGCCGTCACCGCCAGCGCTGTACCCACGGTCAGGCCGAGGGCACTGGCGGTCTGGGCACTGGTGAGGGCATTCCAGTACGCCGCCCACCCGCCGGAGGCCGAGGTGACAATCACGGCGGTGAGCGGGATCAGCACCAGCAGGCTGAACCAGACCAGCGAGATGCCCAGCCCGAGGCCGGACCACCTGTTCACTGTTTCTTGCCCGTGGCGGCCTGGATCTCGGGCACCAGACCGGTCTTCTCGTCGAAGAACTTGGCAGTCACCGCGTCCCAGCCGCCGAGGTCGGCGATCGTGACCAGATGGGCCGGTTCGGGGTAGGGCTGGGCCGGGTCGATCGCACCCTCGACATCGACGTGGGGTACCCCGTCGATGACCGGGCGGAACCCGAGCTTGGTGAACTCTGTCTGGCCGGCGACGCTCAGCACGAAGTCCAGGTACGCCTTCGCACGAGGATTGGCATCCTTCAGCACGGCCGCCGGGTTTTCGATCAGCAGGGTCTCGTCCGGGACGACGTAGTCGAGCTCCTCGCCCGACTGGCGGGCCAGGATCGCCTCGTTCTCGTAGCTGATCAGCACGTCCCCGGCACCCTGCAGGAACGCGTTGGTGGCGTCCCGCCCGCTGCCCGGCAACGCCGCGACATTGTTGAAGAAGGCCGTCAGGTACGCCTTCGCCTCGGCCTCGGTGCCGCCGGCCAGGATCACCTGTTGGTAGGCGGCAAGAATGTTCCATCGCGCCGATCCGGAGGATGCCGGGTTCGGCGTGATGATCCGAACCCCGGGCTTCACCAGGTCGGCCCAGCCGGTGACCCGGTTCGGATTGCCCTTGGGCACCACGATGACCACGACCGAATCGGAGACCATGCCCTTCGTCGGTCCCGCATTCCAGTCCTCGGCCACCAGGCCCGCCTTCACGAGCCGGGTCACGTCGCCCTCGAGGGAGAAGTTCACGTAGTCGGCCTTGAGCCCATTGACGACGGCACGACTCTGGTCCCCGCTCGCTCCGTACGACTCCTCCCAGACGACGCCCCGCCCAGCCTCGGTCTCGGCGAACTTTTTCTGCGCAGCGTTGTTGGCCTCCTTCGGCACGGCGAAACCGACCAGATGCAAGGTCGTGGTGGCCGCCGAGCCGCTGCCGCCCGGGGTCGCCGACCCACCGACACAACCGCTCACCATCGCGCCCACGGCGAGACCGATGGCGCCGATGCCGAAGCTCCTCCGGCTGAACGTATCCAGTGCCGCTGCCCTGCTCATGCGTCTGCTCCCCCAGTCGATCCCGACCCCGGTCGGGCATCTCCTACTAATTCCGGCGTCAATGTAGACGCGATAGGAGTTCGGTGCCGAATCGGGTCCGGATGGCGGACGCCGGGATCGTGGTGCAGCATGACCGAGTGGCGCAGTCGAATCCTCGAGAGCTCAGCCGCGCGGAGTGGGAGCTCCGCAGGGCCACCCACCGGGCACGGGCGGACGCGGCCGTCGGCGAGCACCTCGACCGGGCCCGCCGAGGCATCAAGCATCCGGTCGAAGACTTCCTCTTCGAGTACTACCCGCTCCGACCGGGCGTGCTCCGCCGCTGGTACCCCGGGCTCGGTGTACGGCTCCTCGACGTCAGCGAGGACCTTGCCGAGCTCGATCTGTCCGATCATCGGCGGGAGGGCACGACCGTGTGGGCGGACCCCAGCGTGCTGGCCCACCGCCGGGAAGGCATCGAGTGGATCCACACCCTGCTGTCACGCTCGGCCGACCGCGCTCCGCTGCTGGGCTGCTTCGGACTCCACGAGTGGGCGATGGTCCATCGGACGAGCCGGATTCGCCATCCCCAGTTGGGACTGCGACTCTCCGACGACGAGGTGGCCGGTGTCGTCGAGCAGCGGGGTGTGCGCTGCACCCACTACGACGCCTACCGCTTCTTCACCCCGACCGCACGACCACTGAACGAACTCGTGCTCACCCGCACCAACCAGGCCGACCACGACCAGCCCGGCTGTCTCCACGTCACCATGGACCTGTACAAGTGGGCCGGGAAACTGATCCCGCTGACCCCTTCGGAGCTCCTGCTGGACTGCTTCGAGCTGGCCCGCGACGTCCGCTGGGTCGACATGCGGGCGAGCCCGTACGACCTCTCCTCGTTGCGTGATCCGGACGCCGGAATCCGCACCTGCCGGCCGATCAGGATCGAGACGACGCCGGGCCGGTCAGAATACGTCGCGTACCAGCGAGAGTTCGCCGAACGGGCTGCCCCGCTGCGCCGACAGCTGCTCGCGCTGGTCACGAACATCCTGGCCGAGCCGGCGATGCAGACGCCCCCGGCGATGTGATGCCGGCTCAGCGAGGTCCGTACGGGTTCTGTTGCCCGTAAGGGTTCTGACTGATCTGCGGCGGCGGCCCACCGTACGGATTCTGTTGCCCGTAGGGGTTCTGGGCCTGTCCCGGTGGCGGGTAACCGTACCCCGGTGCCGGTGTCGCCGGGTCGATGAGACCGCCCTGGGCGATGGCCGCGAGTTGCTCGGGCTGACGGGTCTGCACCCCGGTGAGGCGATGGTCGAAGGGTGTCTTGGTGACCAGCACGACGATCACCCAGAACCCGATGATGATGCTCAGGATGTTGAGCGTGTCATCCAGCTTCAGCCCCTTGCCCAGCCGGTAGTAGGAGATGTAGGCAAAGATCACCGTGACGATGTTGAGCCCCGGGACGAGCAACCCTGCCGCCCACCAGCCGCTGTAGCCACCGGCCTGCAGGATCGCGGCATAGTTCACGAACGGGACCCAGGCGCGCCACGAGGCGATACCCAGCCTCCGGAAGGTGAAGTGCATCAGCAGCGCGCCCACCACGTAGGCGATCGCCAGCGTCACCAGGTAGACCACCACGAACACGGCAGTGGTCGCGGCAACGACCTCGTCATCACTCATGAACCTTGCTTCTCCCTCACGGACCGGCAGGACAGTTTCTCTGGGCAGTGATGTCCTCTGGGCAGCAGCGGCGCACCGCCGAGGCGACTGTACCGGTCGACAGGACCGTCTACCGTTGCTGCATGACCCTCACGGTGCCGGGCATCTTGTTGTACGACGGCGACTGCGGTTTCTGCACGACGACCGCGACCGCCCTCGAGCGACGGCTCGGGGCGGTTGATGTGGTTGTTCGTCCTTGGCAGCCCGACGACGAGCAGCGGTACGGGGTCACCACGGCGCAGGCGGAGCTGGAGATCCACTGGGTCGACCGGCGCGGCGGGGTGTTCGGTGGCGCTGATGCCGTGCTGGCCTGGTGGCGGACCGGTCATGGGATCTGGCCGGTACTCGGACGGATCCTCACCGCACCCCTGCTGGTCCAGCTGACCCGGTGGGGTTACCGGATCGTCGCCCGCCATCGTCACCGGTTGCCCGGCGCGACCGAGGCCTGCGCCGTCCCCCAGCCCTGACCCGTGTCGGCCCGGCCAGCGGTTTGACCTTCGAGTGGCACGAAGGTCGAGGATCGACTCCGTGAGCGAGCCCCTGATGTCGATCGGCACCTACGCCGACGCGGCCGGACTACCGGCCAGTGCGTTGCGCTACTACGACGAGATCGGGCTCCTGGTGCCCGAACAGGTGGACGCCACCACCGGCTACCGCTGGTACACCCCCGCGACCGTGGACCGCGCCCGCCGGATCCGGGATCTGCGGGCGATCGGTCTGTCGGTCGAGACCATGCGGGCGATCCTGGACGGTCCTCGTACGGCGGCGGCCACCACGCTCACCACGATGGCGGAGCTCCGGGAACGGGAGGGCGCCGAGATCGTCGCCGTGCTCCGCGCCCTTGCAGCGGAGTACCGCAATGACCCGGTGCCCGGGGCGGCGGATGCCGGGGTCGGCGCCGAGGTTGACGGCCCCCGGCTGGGCGAGGCGCTGCGGGCGGCCGCCGCCCTCTGCGGGGATCGGGCGCCGGTCGATCGGGTCCTGCTGGAACCCTCGGCAGGGCACCTGGATGTCCTGGCCACCGATCGTTTCCGGCTGTTCGCCGATCGGCTCCCGGTCACCGGCGCCGTACCGTCCCGGGCCACGATCCCGGCCGGCGAGATCGACGCACTCGCCGCCTGGGCCGAACAGCAGACGAGTGTGACCGTCACCCCGGGCGCCCCGAGTCGTCTCTCGGCCCTGGGCAACGAGGCCCCGGTGCAGCCCAGGCCTGCCGACGACTTCCCCGATCTGACCAGCCTGCGCGATGCCTGGGGCACCGCGGCCCGGCTGGTGCTGGACCGGGCCGCTCTGCTGGCCGCCCTCGCGGCCACGAACACACTGTGCACCGTTGCCGTGGACGAGCACGGCCAGGTGCACCTCGACACAACGCGACTCGGGTGGGTACCCGGTGGAGTTGCTGCAGTGCCGATGGTCAGCTTCACCTCGACGCTGTTGTCCGGGGCCGTGGCGCTACTGTCCGGGCCGACCGTCTCCCTCGGCATGACTCAGCCCGAGCGCCCCTGTGTGCTGTGGGGCACGGCCCAGCCCGTACGCCAGGTGATGATCATGCCGGCGCGGCGCGACCACGCCGTACGGGGGTGATGGGCGCAACAGTCGGCGGGGCCTTCCGTGCCTGCCTCGACCGCGATCGCTTCGTCGACGCCGTGCAGTGGGTGGCTCGTACGGCGTCGCCCCGCCCGGTCGCGCCCGGCGACGGAGCCGTGCTGCTGTCGGCCACCGACGGGGACCTGACTCTCTCGGTGACGGCCGCCACGACCACGGTGTCCACCGTCGTTCCGAACCGGGGTACGGGTACTGCCTGCGTCCCGCCCACACGCTGGCCGACCTGGCCCGCCTGCTGCCGAGAACCGACGTCGAACTGGGCACCGACGCCGACGGCCGCATCACCCTGGACTGCGGCGAGGTCTCGTACCGGATCCCCACCCTGCCGGCCGATCTGGTGCAGCACGCGGAACCGGCGACGGCCACCCGTCTGGCCACGGTTCCGGCCGCGGCGTTCGCCCAGGCCGCTCGTCGCGCGGTCGTCTCCGCGGGCCGCGACGCGCTGCTACCCGCCTTCACCGGGGTCCGGATCAGCACCGTCGACGGCGGCCTCCGTCTGGTGGCGACCGACCGCTATCGGATGACCAGTGCGACTGTGCACGGCGAGACGTCCCTTGCTGAACAGGACTTTCGGACCTCGGTGCCGGCCGAGGTACTCGCGGCGGTGGCGCGCCACTCCTGCCACGGCACCGTCCTCGCGATCGAGCTCGGCCGCGACGCGGCGTCGGTGGGTTTCCTCGGTGCAGGAGTCGACGGCGCAATGCGGCGGACCACCACCGCCGTGCTCGACGACGGCTTCCCCGACAGTCAGGTCGACCGCATCCTCGCCGCACCGCTCACCACCCGGCTGCGGACCGAGGTCGCGCCCCTGGCCGCAGCCCTGCGACGGGTCGCGGTCGGAGCCCCGGACCGACAGCCGGTGGTGGTGCAGCACACCGGTGACCGTCTGCAGCTGTCGACTCCTCCCGGGGCGGCGCTGGCCGCCGTCGCAACGGTCCGGTGCGCCCAGATCGTCGACTCCGACACAGCCACACCGGTGCGGTTCGGCATCAACCCCGGCTACCTGGCCGAGGTGCTGGCCGTGATCGAGACCGAGCGGGTCGAGCTCGGGCTGGCGGCCGGCGGCCAGGGCTGCCTGGTCCAGCCGGTCACCACCGAACAGGAGCCGGCTCCGTACGCGCACCAGCACGCGCTCGGTCTGATGCGATTGCCACCGGGGGCGACGGATACGAGGTCGTAGCCTGCTCCCGCGACCGTCGAGCCGTCCCTCCCCCTCGGGCTGTGTGTGGCGGCGCTGATGCTGGTGGCCATCGGCGTCCTGCCGGTTGTGGCGATCACCTTCGCCTCCGGCGCCGTGCCGTTCAGCGGTGTGGCGATCGGGCTGACGCGCCGCCAGTCGTTCTCCGAGGTGATCCAGCGTCGGCGAGGCCCCTGGTACCCAACCTGGACCAGACCCGTGACATGACTCCCTCACCATCTCACGCCAGATTTTTGAGGAACCGGTCCCTGTGGCGTTTGCGCGAATCTGGCGTGAGAAAGTGAGGGTGGGTCACTCGATCCCCTGCGGCAGTTCCGAGACCGGCCAGTCAAGCAACCGTATCGCTGAGTCGAAGGCGAATCGATCCGTCATTCCGCCGACGTAGGCGACCGCGGCCCGGACGGCTTCGTCACTGCCAGGATCACAGCTGACCGGCCACGGGATGGCCCGCGGGTCACCGGCGTAGTGCTCCACCAGGGCACGGAGCACCTTCACGACAGCAGCCGACTGGGCCAGTGAGGCCGGCCGGGTGTAGATCCGCTCGTAGTTGAACTTCCGAAGGGATGCCAACGCCGCGGCAACCTCGGACTCCATCCCCACCACTCCGGTGCGCACAGTCGTGGCCACCACCGAGCGGATGAAGCGGGAGAGCTGCGTCCGCCGGTCCGTCCCGCACACCTGGACCACCTCCGGCGGGAGGTCGGCAACCGTGACGATGCCGGCGTCGATGGCATCCTCCAGATCGTGGGCGCAGTAGGCGATCCGGTCGGCCCACGACACGATCTCCCCCTCGACCGTCGACGGTGCCGGACGTGACCAGGAGTGGTTGCGGATGCCGTCGAGGGTCTCGGCGCAGAGGTTGAGCGGAGTGAGCACGACGTCGGCCCCCCACGGACCATGGTCGTAGCCCTCGCCGATGAACTGGTCGAAAGCATCCTCACTGGCGTGTCCACCCGGCCCGTGACCACAGTCGTGGCCCAGCGCAATGGCGTCGGCCAGCGCGGTGTTGACGCCGATCCCCCGAGCGATGGAGGTCGCCACCTGGGCAACCTCCAGGGCATGGGTCAGTCGCGTCCGTTGGTGGTCGGTCGGGTGGACCACCACCTGGGTCTTGCCGGCGAGCCGTCGGAACGCCGCGGAGTGGACGATCCGGTCCCGGTCCCGTTCGAAGCAGGTCCGTTCGTTGTCGGGCTCCTCCTCGACCGCTCGACGGCCAGCCCCACGGGCCAGCGTTGCACCGGCCCGGTAGGTGGCCGCTTCCTCCGCCTCCCGAGCGAGCCGGTCATGCACCGGTGCGCCGGGGTCGACGGCGGCAGCCGAATCTCGGTGGGCATGGACCACGCCGGGGTCGTGCTCCCCCGGGGCGACACCGACATGCCCGGCCATCGTCTGCGCCCACTGCAGGGTCCGTTCACTCAGCCGGGTGGCCTTGCTCGACTCCTCCATCACGCGGCAACTCTGCCACGGCGCCCCGGACGGCCGAGCGGTGACCGCCGGTGGGAATAGTCGGGCATCCGAGTATTTTGTAGAACTCGACAGAATCCACCCGACTTGCCTGTCGTACGGCCCGGGCTGATTGTCCCCGAGGCAGCCCAACTGGCAAGGTCAGCACGTGCCAAGCCTCATCGGGTCCCGCTTCTCTCGCATCGCCATCGTGAACCGCGGTGAAGCCGCCATGCGTTTCATCCATGCGGTCCGTGACCTGAATGCGCGACAGACCCCCGAGGCAGAGGCCCCCCGGCTGCACACGATCGCGCTGTACACCGACGTCGACGCCTCAGCGGCGTTCGTCCGCGAGGCCGACGAGGCGCACCTGCTGGGCGCGGCCGCAGCCCGGCCCTATCTCGATCTGGAGGTCCTGGAGGAGGCCCTGCGCGCCACCCGGGCCGAAGCGGTGTGGGTCGGCTGGGGCTTCGTTGCCGAGGACCCGGCGTTCGCCGAACTGTGCCAGCGGCTGGGTGTGGTCTTCATCGGGCCGAGCGCCGAGGCCATGCGCAAACTGGGCGACAAGATCGGTTCCAAGCTGATCGCCGAGGAGGTCGGGGTGCCGGTCGCCGCGTGGAGCCGCGGTGGTGTCGACACCGTGGAAGCCGCCCTGGCGAGCGCCGCCGAGATCGGCTACCCGCTGATGCTGAAGGCGACTGCCGGCGGCGGTGGCCGCGGCATCCGCAAGGTCGCCTCCCCCGAGGAACTCGCCGAGGCCTACCAGCGCACCTGTGACGAGGCCCAGCGTGCCTTCGGCAGTGGCGTGGTGTTCCTGGAGAAGCTGGTCACCGGCGCCCGGCACGTCGAGGTGCAGGTGATCGCCGACGGACAGGGCACCGCCTGGGCCGTCGGCGTCCGGGACTGCTCGGTGCAGCGCCGCAACCAGAAGGTCATCGAGGAGTCCTCCTCGCCACTGCTCGATCCCGGGCAGGCCGCCGAGCTGAAGGCCTCGGCCGAACGCCTCGCGATCGCCGTCGGCTACGCCGGTGCCGGCACCGTCGAGTTCCTGTACCACCCCGACACCCGGAGCTTCGCCTTCCTGGAGGTCAACACCCGGCTCCAGGTGGAGCATCCCATCACCGAGATCGTCACCGGCCTCGACCTGGTGGGCTGGCAGGTCCGGATCGCCTCGGGCGAACGTCTCGTCGGCGAGCGACCGGTGGAGCGCGGTCATGCCGTGGAGGCCCGGCTCAACGCCGAGGACCCCGACCGCGACTTCGCGCCGGCGCCCGGACGTATCGCGCACCTCGAGTTCCCCGCCGGGCCCGGGATCCGCGTCGACACCGGAGTGGCCGAGGGTGACGCCATCCCGGCCGACTTCGACTCCATGGTGGCCAAGATCATCGCCCACGGCGCGGACCGTAGCGAGGCACTCGCGCGCCTGCGTCGGGCCATGCTCGAGACCTGCGTGGTGATCGAGGGTGGTGCCACCAACAAGGGCTTCGTGCTCGACCTGCTCGCGCAGCCCGAGGTGGTCTCGGGTGACCCGGTCTGGGCCGACACCGGGTGGATCGACCGGGTTCGCGACGAGGGCCGATTCTCGGTCCGCGGCCATGCCGGTGTGGCGCTGGTGGCCTCCGCGATCGAGGCCTACGTGGAGGAGGAGTCGAGCGAGGTCGCACGATTCCTCGAGACCGCGCGCGGGGGGCGTCCCCAGGTGCAGCACGAACCCGGCCGCACGATCGAGCTCAAGCTCGGTGGGGTCCCGTACGCCGCGACCGTCTGGCAGACCGGACCGGAACGCTATCGGGTGACAGTCAACGACGCCGCCGGGTCCCACACCGTCGAGGCCTGCCTGGACCGGCTGGACGGAGTGCACAGCCGACTCACCCTCGGCGATCGCCGGCACCGTCTGGTGACCGCCAGCCACGGCACGGTGCAGTTGGTCGAGGTCGACGGCATCACCCACCGGGTGAGCCGCGACGAGGGCGGTGTGCTCCGCTCCCCGGCCCCGGCACTCGTCGTCGCGACCCCGGTCGCGGTCGGAGACCAGGTTGCCGCCGGGGACGCGGTGGTCGTGCTGGAGTCGATGAAGATGGAAACGGTGCTGGTCGCGCCGGTCGGGGGCATGGTCAAGGAACTGCCGGTCCGGGTCGGTACCCAGGTCGAGACCGGTGTCCCGCTGGTGCGGATCGAGCCGGCCGGCGACGACGTGGCGGTGGCCGGAACCGCTGCCAGTACAGGAAGTCCCGACCTGGAGCTCCCTGCGGCCGACGAGGTCGAGGAGTCCGTACGGGGATTGGCCGCCTTGCGCGGCCTGCGCAGTCTGTTGTTGGGTTACGACGCCGATCCGGACCAGCGTGATGCCATGCTGGCGACCTACCTCGGCTCGCGCCCCGGGCTGGCTGCCGCCGGGGTCGACGTGTTCGCCGAGGAGCTGGGCCTGTTCGAGCTGTTCGCCGACTTCTCCGAACTGACCCGCAACCGTCCCGCCGCCGACGAGTTCCATTCCGAACTGCGGGTGCACAGCTCGCGGGAGTACTTCCACTCCTACCTGCGCAGCCTCGACCCGGAGCGCGGGGCACTGCCGGACCATTTCCGCGACAAGCTGTTGCGCGTACTGCGCCACTACGAGGTGACCGAACTCGATCGGTCACCGGAGCTGGAGGAGGCCGTCTTCCGGATCTTCCTGGCACAGCAGCGATCCTGGGATGTCGACATCATCGTCGCAGTACTGCAGAAGTGGGCCGGCGAGGCACCACCGTCCCAGGAGCGTGCCGCCGATGCCCGCGCCATGCTGGAGCGGATGGTGCGCGCCACCCAGCTGCGCTACGCCGTCATCGGCGACCTGGCCCGTTCGATCCGGTTCCGGTGGTTCGACCAACCCGCCGTCGATGCCGAGCGCCGTGCCGTCCTCGGCGGGGTCGCTGACGAGCTGGCCGCCCTGTCCGATCCAGCGGCCCTGGCCGCGCCCGACGCAGCCACCCGGATCGCCGCCCTGGCAGCGATCCCGGAGCAGCTGGTCGGCTTCCTGCGAGATCGCCTGACCGAGGGGCTGCCGGAAGCCGAACCGATGTTGGAGGTGCTGATCCGGCGCCACTACCAGGAGTTCGCCCTGCATGACCTGGTGCGCAGCGACGTGGCTGGCCGTCCGGTGGTGCGAGCCGAATGGACCACCGCCGACGCCGGGCCCACCCGGGTGGTCTCCACCATCGCCGACATCACCGAACTGGAGTCGGGCACCGCTCTGGACGAAGCCATCAGCAGCGCCGTGACGCCGGGGAATCCCACAGTGGTGGAGATCTACCTGCGCTGGCCCGATCCTCCGGCCGATGCCGACGAGGCAGCAGCCCGACTCACCGAACTGGTGAACGCCCAGCCGTTCGCCGCTCAGGCCCGCCGGGTCAGCGTGGCGATCTGCCCGACCCCACCACGCCCGGTCGACTACGTCACCCTGCGCCGGAGGCGCCCCCTGACGCCAGGGGCTGGTGAACCCGAACCCCTCGTCGAGGATGCACTGGTCCGGGGCATGCACCCCGCCGTCGCCCGACGGCTGAACCTCTGGCGGCTGCGCGACTTCGACGTCACCCGCCTGGATGCCCCGGCCGACGTGCTGCTCTACGAGGCTGTCGCGAAGTCGAACCCGGCCGATCGGCGCCTCATTGCCATGGCCCAGGTTCGTCAGGTCGCCGTCGTTCACGACGCCGACGGCAACTTCCTCGGCGTGCCGCACGCCGAACGTGCCGTGGAGCACTGCCTGGAAGCGATCCGCCGGGTCCGCACCTCCCGTGGCCGAGCCGGGGCCAAGCTCGATCTGAACCACGTGTGGGTCACGGTGTGGCCGGCGGTCGAGGCCAGCGTCGAGCAGCTCACGGCACTGCAGGCCAAGATCACCCCGTTGAGCGAGGGCGCCGGTATCGAGGAGGTCCTCACCCAGGGCCGCGTCATCGCTCCGGACGGCAGCATCCATCCGATCGCGATCCGGTTCCACGCCCAGCCGGGTCGTGGCGTCGTCGCTGATCTGGTGCCGCCGCCCAGCGAACCGCTGAAACCCGTGGACGAGTACGGATCCCGGGTGTTGCGCGCCCGCCGTCGAGGCCTGGTCTACCCGTACGAACTGGCGCCGGTGCTGGCTGGCGGGGGCTCGCTCGTCGAGCACGACCTGGACGATTCGGGGCGTCTGGTACCGGTGGATCGTCCGTACGGGCAGAACACGGCCGGCATCATCACCGCCGTGGTGACCACGCCGACTCCTCTGCATCCGGAAGGCATCACCCGGGTCGTGCTCTGTGGTGACCCGACCATGTCGTTGGGCGCACTGTCCGAGGCCGAATGCTCGCGCATCATCGCTGCGATCAACCTCGCCGAGGAGTTGGCCGTCCCGATCGAGTGGTTCGCCCTGTCGGCCGGCGCTCGGGTGTCGATGGACAGCGGCACCGAGAACATGGACTGGGTCGCGGCCGCCCTGAAGCGGATCGTCGAGTTCACCCAGGCCGGTGGCGAGATCAACGTCGTCGTGGCCGGCATCAATGTCGGGGCGCAGCCGTACTGGAACGCCGAGGCCACGATGTTGATGCACACCAAGGGAATTCTGGTGATGACCCCGGACAGCGCCATGGTGCTCACCGGCAAGCAGTCGCTGGACTTCTCCGGTGGTGTCTCGGCCGAGGACAACTTCGGCATCGGCGGCTACGACCGGGTGATGGGCCCGAACGGACAGGCGCAGTACTGGGTGCCCGATCTGGCCGGGGCCCTGGACCTGCTGATGTCGCACTACGCCCACACCTACGTGGTGCCGGGCGAGGCCGGACCACGGCAGGCCCCGACGAGCGATCCAAGCGATCGTGACGTGTCCCCGTACCCACACGAGGGCGACTTCCGCACCGTGGGCGAGATCTTCTCGGCCCAGCACAACCCGGACCGCAAGAAGCCGTTCGACATCCGTACGGTGATGCGAGCACTGAGCGACCAGGACCACCCGATGGTGGAGCGCTGGGCCGGCATGGCTGATGCCGAGACTGCGGTCGTGGTCGACACCCGGCTGGCCGGACATCCGGTGTGCCTGGTCGGCATCGAGTCCAAACCCGTTCCCCGGCACGGATTCCCACCCACCGACGGGCCTGACACCTGGACCGCTGGCACGCTGTTCCCGCGCTCCAGCAAGAAGGTCGCCCGCGCGATCAACGCCGCCTCCGGCAACCGTCCTCTGGTGGTGCTGGCGAACCTGTCCGGCTTCGACGGTTCGCCGGAGTCGATGCGCAACCTGCAGTTGGAGTACGGCGCCGAGATCGGCCGGGCGATCGTGAACTTCGACGGCCCGATCGTGTTCTGTGTGATCTCCCGCTACCACGGGGGTGCGTTCGTGGTGTTCTCCAAGCAGCTGAACCCACGGATGACCGTACTCGCGGTGGAGGGCTCGTACGCCTCCGTCCTCGGAGGGGCACCCGCGGCAGCCGTGGTCTTCGCCTCCGAGGTGGACAAGCGTGTTGCCCGTGACCCCGAGGTGGCGGAGCTGGAGCAGCGCACCGCCACGGCCACCAACGGGCAACGCGGCCGTCTGCTGGTCGAGTTGGCCGACCTTCGCGCCGAGAAGCGGGCCGAGAAGATCTCCGAACTGGCGAGCGAGTTCGATCGCATCCACTCGATCCACCGGGCCGTCGAGGTCGGTTCGGTCGATGAGGTGATCAGCGCCGCCGAGCTGCGGCCCAAGATCATCGCCGCCCTGGAGCGCGACCTGTTCGCCTGACGGCTGTCCCGCGATACAGTGACCACCCCAGCCAGGAGGTCGGTTGACAATGCTCCCCACGCATGCGCGCAGAGAACATCTTCCTGGGAACGTGCGAGCACTATGCCCGCCACCTCGGGACCCATCAGGCGGAGGCGTTCACCAATCTGTGGACGATCCACGACACCGATGACCCGCTCATGAACAGCGACCGAGCGGCGCGACACATCAACATTCAGATGCAGACCGACGAGGGAGTTGTGATCCCACCGAAGGAGGTCATGGCCGAACTCCACCAGGGTTTGCGGCAGGTCGAAAGCGGATACCCAGCAGAGTCCACCGCTCGCGACGTCAGTTACGCCCCGATCGCCCCCCCATGATCTTCTCCAGCGGCCCGTTGAAGCCCAGCACGTGCTGGAACAGCGCCACCACCACGACCCAGGACAGGAAGTGCAGCAGGTACAAGATCAACTGCAGGATCGTGATGATCAACGTGTTGGCGAGGGCGTTGAGGAAGGCCGGGTCACCGTTGACGAGGTCCATGGCTCCGGCGAACCACGCCAGCGTCACGCAGCCCTTCGAGAAGTCCGACGGCGTGCGTCGTCATTGCGAAACGGCAAACGCCTCGCCGTACTCTTGCGCCACCTGATCGCCGCCGTCTGCGTGCCATTTCTTCAGTGCAGCGTCAAAGTCACTGATCGAGTTTCGTTCGAACATGACTCCTGTGACGACATCCTGCAGTGCACGTTCGAGAGTCGCCGACTTCCTGACAGCTGTTGCTGAGTAGAGGCCGGTGGTTGGGCTGAGCACAACGCTTTTGGCCATTCGCTCGTTCCATTGGTACAGTGTTGTGATCTGGTCCTTCGGTCCCGGACCGAGAACGATCGGCGAGTCGACGATGTACTGGAAATCAAGGAAATTCTTGTTGCCGCTCTCAGTCAGCTCGGGCCGATCGTCGATCCAGGTGAAATCCGTGCCTTCGGCGCCAAACTTCCGCTCGAGATGCTCGGCGGACCCGATCGGTGCCGCCAAGTAGTTCAACACCCCGACTGCTGCCTCCAGCTTGTCGCCGGTCAGCTGCTTGTTGACTGCTGTGATGCTCTGGATGCCGGTTCCGCCGAACTGCGGACTGTCACCCCCACCACCCCACTTCGGGGCGACCAGGAGGGCGAGACGCGCATCCGGTGGAAGCGAACGAACATACAGGTCCCACCCCGCAGGCCCGTCGAGAAGAAGTCCGGTCGAACCGGCGTAGAACATCTCGCGATGCTGGCTGTAGGTCGCCGAGACAGAGTTCGGATGGGCAAGGCCAGCCTTGATGATCTCGGCGGTCTTGAGGAGAGCCTCCCTGAAGGCCGGGTGATCGTAGGCCGACGAGAACTTTCCATCCGTCTCCTGCCATCCATTCGGTCCTCCCATCATCGCCACAAGGAGGCGCTGGATGTTCGACGCGTTGGAAAATGCCCATCGATTCTCGCGCGCGTCGGTCAGACTCTTCATGAGCTCGACAAGTTCATCACCATTCGCCGGTTCCGCCGAAAGGCCGAGACGATCGAACAGCTCGGCACGATAGAAGATTCCTCCGCCCGTGAGCACCCGATGCTGAGGAACCGCGTACACCGTTCCGTTCGACACGGTCCACTTCCAGCTCGGGTGCGGAATGTTCGCCAAGTAGGGATAGTTCTTGGCTGCGTCGCCACTGAGAAGGGGTCCCAGATCGGCGAACAGCTTCTCGAAAACGCGCGGCTTGTCGGGGGTTCCGACCGGGAAGTTCACAATGTCTGGAAGTTGGCCACCCGCTATCATGGCCTGGAACTTTGTGTTGTAGTCCGCCGACGAGATCGGTTGCAGATCGACTTTCGTGCCCAAACCATCCTCAAGCCTTGACCACCATCGATTGCTGGTGGCATCGCGCGGCGCCGGGACGTACGAGATGTAGGTCATGGAGATCTGATCGAGAGCGGCGGCGGGCTTTTCAGTGATCGCCTTCGCCGGATTGTGTGGGTAGGTGAAGTAGCCCGGCGGGACCAGGTCGGTACTTGGCAGATCCGGCTTGACGAGGTCCACCGGCACGTAGGTGGGAAGCGTTGCGTGCGAGTTCTGCTCCTGGACGCTTGCACCCCGACCCGGTTGCTCAGTTGAGCAACCAGCCAGTCCTGATACAGCTCCTGCAACTGACAGCGCCCCAGCAGCACCCAGCAGTGCACGGCGATCGATGGTGTTTCCCACGTGATCTCCACTCCCTCGTAGATGTTGGTCCAACGCGTGCCGGCTACCCCTCGAGCACCTCATCGGAGGACGATCGCCTCAGGGACGAGCCCCAGCGCCGTCCGGACCACCCAGCCGCCGCAGCGTGTTGCCGCAGCTGCTGACGCGGTCCTTCCCTCCCGGGATGTCGTGGCAGCGGCTTGATAATCCGTAGCAATCAGGAAGTTACACCGCGATCGCGGTATCGTCAAGCCGCTGGGATCGATCGGGAGGGACGTACGGATGGCCGTGGAGCAGCGCCCGCCCCGTCGGCGTGTGTCGCAGGCTGATGTCGCGAAGGCGGCAGGCGTGTCTCCCACCATCGTGTCGTCGGTCATCAACAACAAGTCCTACGGGTCGATCCGGATCGGAGACCTCACGCGTCAACGCGTTCTCGACGCGGTGCGCGAGCTCGGCTACGTTCCCGATCCTGTGGCTCGCCGGATGACTGGTCACACCAATCGCTTGATCGGGGTCTTCACCTACGAATCGGTGTTTCCAATGCGGGCCCACAGCTTTTACCATGAGTTTCTCGTCGGCATCGAACAAGCCGCTGAAGAGGCCGATCACGATCTTCTCCTGGTGACCGGCTCCCGCCGCGAGCGCCAGCCCTCGCTCTACGCTCGGGGCTCCAACGGGCTGCGCCTTGCCGATGGCGGCCTTCTGTTCGGCTCGGCGGAGAACACGGACGAAGTCGTTCGTCTCACCAAAGAGGGCTTCCCGTTCGTCGTCGTGGGTGAGCGCAACTATCCCGGGATCGAGGCCTCCTACGCAGCCGCGGACTACCGCAGAGGCACAGCCGCTTTGGTCCATCGCGCCCACGAACTGGGACATCGGCGGATCGCGTTCGCCCAGTCCTACGACGATCCGGTCCCGGGACGCCTTGCCGGTTTCCTTCAGGCCAAGGCAGATCTCGCCATGTCCGCTGACGATGCGCCGGTCCTCGATCTCCGCACCGCCGACCCCTGGGCTGAGCCCGAGGTTCAAGGCGTGCGAGCCGCGCGTGCGATTGTCAACAGCGGCGCGACCTGCGTGCTTCTTCAGGGCGGGTTCTGGCTGGACGAGTTCTGGGCCGAGGCGTCGCGACTGGGCGTCTCGCTGCCGCACGACCTGTCGATCATCCTCTTGCGCAGCGAGGAACGCAGCGTCGACGGTTGGCCCGTGACCGAGCTCGACATACCCCGCAACGAGATGGGCCGCGAGGCAGTGCGCATCTTGCTTCAGCTCATCGATGACCCAACACTCGGCCCGCTGCGGCGCAGACTTCCCTGTGGAGTAAGGGAAGGCGCGACCCTGATGTCGGGACCGCGACAGGTGCCCGCCAGCACCTGACCGCCGGCGACTCACCAACCGGGGGTTGACGCGCCTGCGATCGTGGGCGTAGCTTCCTCCGCCATGCAGACACCAGCGGGCTGCGACGACGCAGCAACCGTCCACGATCAACCTTCGAACTCGCGACCAACTTTAAGCCGCCGTAATGTTCTTGCCGGTGCGGCCGCAAGCAGTTTTGGCACCATTCTTGCTTCCCATGGAAAGAGCGCGGCCTTCGGTGGGGACCAGGAGGAATTCGCCACGTTGCGAGAGCGCTGGCGAGGCCTCTGGCTCGGAACCGGATTCGATCCGACCGACGCCCAGTTTCGTACGAAACTGGCAGCCATAGGCGCCACTGCCCAAGCACATCTGGATGCGATGGCTCCTTCTCCGGGAGCCATCTGGCCCGACTTGCGATACATTGATCCAGATCCTTCGGACACCCCGGACACGTACGGCTACTCCGCGCGTATGAACACCACGATCACCCGCCTCCGAGAGATCTCCGAGGCAATCCTCCAGCCTGAGACAGGCCTGACGGGTGACAGCATGGCCACCCAGTCGGTCATTGCCGGGCTTGACCAACTCAACCACGAGGTGTACGGCGACGGCATCCCGCGTTTCGGCAACTGGTGGCATTTTCAGGTCAGCGGACCACAGAACCTTCTGACCACTGCGATCCTTCTGTTCGACCACCTGAGCATGACGCAACGATTGGCCTATGCCGCAGCAGTCGACTACTACGTGCCCGACTCGATCTTCGACGACTACTCAGGCACCAGCACCGGCGCGAACCGCGTCGACCTGTGCCTCAGTGTCATCCTCCGCAGCCTGCTCGCCGACAACCGAGAGCGCCTCACCAAGGCCCGCGACGCACTGTCGCCAGTGTTTCCGTACGTGACGACCGGCGACGGGTACTACGCCGACGGATCGTTCATCCAGCACCTCAAGATTCCATACATTGGTGGTTACGGAGCCGTCCTTGTCAGTAGCCTCGGACGAATCTTTGCACTTCTTCGCGGGAGCAGTTTCCAGGTCACCGACCCGAACCAGTCCCTCTTTCTGGACACGATCGACCGTGCTCTCGCCCCGTTCATCTTCAATGGTCTGATCATGGACTGCGTCTCGGGTCGACAGATCAGCTACTCCGGAGCCAATGACCACGAGAAGGCTCATGCCATTCTTCCGTCTATTGCATTGATCGCCAAGGGCGCTGATCCGGTCCAAGCCGCACGTTGGCGGGGCATGCTGAAGGGCTGGGTTCAACGGGACACCTACGACCAGGGACTCGGTTCTCGTCTTGGAATTGTCCAGCTCGCCGACATGCACCAAGTGATGAACGATCCCACGGTTGTTGCTCTCGACGAGCCTGTCGAGCACCGGGTCTTCGGGAACATGGATCGGGCGACTCACCGACGCCCCGGTTGGGCAGCCGCAATTTCCGCCGCGTCGCAACGCATCGCGTTCTACGAAACTGGGAACGACCAGAACCTCAGGGGTTGGCACACGGGTGCCGGATGGTTGCAGTGGTGGCTCGCTGATGACCTTGGGCAGTACTCTGACGCGTACTGGCCCACAGTCGACCCGTACCGCCTCCCCGGGATCACGGCGTCGAAGAAGCACCTGGCTGACGCCGCCGGCGGGGCATGGAAGAACCCAAGCCCCAACACGACGTGGGTGGGGGGCACAACTGACGGCGAGTTCGGCACATTCGGTCAGCACCTGATCGGGTTTCAGAGTTCACTCGAGGCGAAGAAGTCATGGTTCAGCCTGGACAGTTTTGTTGTGTGCCTTGGAGCCGGAATCAGCTCGAGCGATCCCGAGGCCGCGGAGACGGTCGTCGACAATCGCGCCCTTGGTGAGCATGGCGTCGCTGCATTCACCGTGGATGGCCACTCCCAGCCGGTGGTTCAAGGATGGGCCGCTGCGTTCACCAACCCGACTTGGGCACATCTTGAAGGCCACGCCGGCTACGTCATGCTGCAGCCGACCGTGCTGACAGCCGTGCGCGACGAACGAACGGGGGCATGGCGAGACATCAACGCCGGCGGGTCCAGCGCGCCGATCACCCGTCGCTACCTGACAATGGTCATCGATCACGGCGTGAACGCCACTGATGCCGGGTACGCCTACGCTCTTCTGCCCGGGGCCAGCCTTGCTGACACCGAGTCGTTCGCCGGCGACATCGGGGCTCAAGTCCGCGTCTGCGCCAACACACCCGCTCAACAGGCGATCCAGGTCCCGTCACTCGGTCTGACAGCGGTGAACTTCTGGGACGCCGGCATGGTGCGGAACCTGTCCGCCTCCGGGCCCTGCGCCGTGCTGATCCGACAACAGGGCAACCTCGCCACCATCTGCGTGTCCGATCCTGGTCGACAGATCGACGATCTCGAGATCATCTGGAGACACCCCGTGGTCGAGATTGTGTCGTCCCCCGACTCTCTGGTTGCCGCAACGACAGGCGCTCAACTTCGAGCCACCTTTGCGGGCTTGTCGGCCCTCGCGGGCGGTACCCAACGACTGGTCGTGAGGCTCCGATGACACCGGTGTCAACGTCCGGAGCATTTCGGGAGCGGCGGTCCGGACCGCCCGATCGCCATCGGAAGGTTGGCCTCCGGTGAAGATCATTGCAGCCGCCGTCACGCCGATCGTGTTCGCCGATCCGCCATTGTTGAACTCGAGCGGTGTTCACGAACCATTGGCGCATCGAATCGTCGTACGGCTCGAAGTCGCCGATGGAACGTACGGGTACGGGGAGTGCAGTGGTGGAGCGGCGCAGCTTCGGAAGCTGCAACGTGCCGCAGAACTGGTGATCGGGCTTGAGATCCACGAAACGAGCAGGCTGGAGTCGATCATCGCTGCGGCGATGGCCGCAGAGCCGGGAGGTGCATCGCTGTCGATCGTGTCGCCGTTCGAGGTCGCCGCACTCGACATCCAGGGCAAGCTCGCCGGCGTCCCCGTTGTCGACCTGCTCGGCGGCAAGGTACGAGACAGGGTGCCGTTCAGCGCCTACCTGTTCTACAAGTGGGCCGAGCATCCCGCCGTCGCCGACCGCCCTGCCATTGGCGACGAGTGGGGCGAGGCGCTGGACCCCGACGGAATCGTGGGCCAGGCCCGCCGGATGGTGGAGATGTACGGCTTTGGGTCGATGAAGCTGAAGGGCGGTGTCTGGCCGCCCGACCGAGAGCTCGAAGCGCTCCAAGCCCTGCACGCAGCATTTCCCGACGCTCCCCTGCGGCTCGACCCCAACGGTGCGTGGACGGTCGAGACGTCGAAGTGGGTGGCACGTCAGGCAGAAGGGCTGCTGGAGTACCTCGAGGATCCGACAATGGGCCAGTTCGGCATGGCCGAAGTTGCGAAAGAGGCGACAATGCCGTTGGCAACCAACATGTGCGTGGTCAGACTCGACCAGATCCGCCCTGCCGTCGAACTCGGCGCAGTTCACATCGTCCTCGGCGACCATCACTACTGGGGCGGACTCCGCCGGACCCGGGACCTGGCGGCGACCTGCGCCGCCTTCGGTCTCGGTATGTCGATGCACTCCAACTCCCACTTGGGTGTCAGCCTCGCCGCGATGGTCCATGTCGCTGCAGCAACCCCGATCCTCACCTACGCTTGCGACACCCACTATCCGTGGAACGCTGATCATGACATCGTGACCGATCCGCTCCCCTTCGTCGACGGTTCGATCGCAGTGCCATCCGCCCCTGGGCTCGGGGTCGATGTCGATCTGGACAAGCTTGGATCGTTGCACGAACAGTACTTGGCTTCCGCCAGCGTCAACCGGGATGACACCGGCTACATGCGCAGGTTCTTCCCAGAGTTCGACGCACGGCGCCCCAGATGGTGACAACCACAATTGCGGGAATGGAGAATCCATGACTCTTACGGTGACGATGACCGGAGCCGCAGGGCAGCTGGGCACCCTACTGCGGCCGCGCTTGCGCGCACTTGGCTGGCGGATCCGCTTGGTCGACCTACGGCACCCTGACCCGTACCCCGAGGACAACGAGACCGTGGTGGCGGGCAGCGTGACCGATCCGGCCGTGATGGCCCGGGCGGTCGAGGGTGCCGACCTGATCGTTCATCTCGGAGGGATCCACCGCGAGATGGATTGGGACACTGTGATGACGACGAACGTCACGGGCACCCGCGTCGTACTGGACGCGGCACGGGACGCCAATGTCACTCGGATTCTACTGGCGAGTTCCTCCCACGCTGTTGGCTACTGGCCCACGGCAGCAGCCCAAACCGGACGACCTCTGTCGCCACGTCCTGACACCTACTACGGACTCAGCAAGGTGGCTGTGGAAGGGCTCGGCAGCCTCTACGCCGACCGCTTCGGGATGAAGGTGGTCTCCGCGCGTATCGGCACGTGCAAGCCGGTGCCGGACACTGTGCGTTGCCTGTCGACATGGCTGTCCCCCGATGACCTGGTCCGCCTCGTCGTCGCTACCGCCTCAGATGTTGGCGCTCCGGGACATCACACGGTCTGGGCAATCTCGAGGAACACTCGGCGATGGGCGGACCTCGACTCCGGTCGGACGATTGGCTATGAACCAGTCGACGATGCAGAGCTCTGGGCTGAACATGTCGGGCCACAGGACGACCGCCACCTGGAACGTGTGGGCGGACCTTGGGCAACGCCGGAACACGAGCTCGGCCGAGACGTCTTCCAGTCAATCCGATCAAATCTCGGTCCCTACTCCGCCTCGGTGGGCCCCATGTGACAGCCGCAGACCACATTCGCGGCCATTTGCTGTGAATACCATGATGCACCGAATCGGAATGGCCCGGGACTGGCCAGACTCACCAACGACATTCTGAACACACCTAGCTCCCACTCTTCGCCATCGATCTGATTGATTCGACCACAGAAACAGGATTGGACTTCGACCATGCCTCCTCGTCTCTCACTCCAGCTCTACACCGTCCGGGATGCCTTGGGTGCCGATATCGACGGCACGATCGGCCGGTTGGCCGAGATCGGGTACCGCCATGTCGAGCCGTACGGCATCGAGAAGTTCGCCGACCAGCTCGCGGCGAGCCTGCCGGCCCACGGCATCGATGCGACGATGACGCACGCGCGCCCTGTCACCGGTGACATCACCGCGACGATCGAGGCCTGCCACAAGGTCGGGGTCACGACGGTCATCCAGCCGGGGTCGCCGCGGGAGCTGTGGACCAGTGCCGACGGCATCAAGCAGTGGGCCCAGCAGCTGAACGAGGCGAACGCGAAGCTTCGTGCCGAGGGTCTGACGCTCGGCTACCACAACCACGAGTTCGAGCTGATCCACGACATCGAGGGCAGCCACGGTCTGGACCTGCTGGCCGCCGAGACCGATCCGTCCGTCGTGCTCGAGGTCGACACCTACTGGGCGTTCGCCGGCGGTGCCGACGTCCCGGCCCTGCTGGAGCGACTCGGTGAGCGGGTGGTCGCGATCCACATCAAGGACGGCCCGGGCAACAAGGACACCAAGGCCCAGGTCGCCGTGGGTGCCGGCCAGGTGCCCGTGCTGGAGTTCCTCGCGGCGGCGAACCACGTCACCGACGGTGTCGTCGAGCTCGACGACACCTCCGGCGACATGCTGGCCGCGGTGCGCGACTCGTACACCTTCCTGACCGGAAAAGCGGAGTGGGCATGAGCACACCCGTGGGTGTCGGCATCATCGGTGCCGGGGTCATCTCGAAGCAGTACCTGACCAACCTGACCTCGTACCCCGACGTCACCGTGGTCGCCGTCGGCGACCTGTACCCGGAGGCTGCGAGGGCGAAGGCGGAGGAGTACGGGATCGCCAAGCACGGTGACGTCGCCTCGTTGCTGGCCGTTCCCGAGGTGGAGCTGGTGGTGAACCTGACGATCCCGGCCGCACACGCCGAGGTCGGGACGGCGATCGTCGAGGCCGGCAAGCACCTGTGGAACGAGAAGCCGCTCACCGACAACCTGCAGACCGCCAAGGACCTGCTCGCCGCGGCCGAGCGGAACAATGTGCGGGTCGGGTGTGCTCCGGACACCGTCCTCGGGCCGGGGTGGCAGGCGGTGCGCCGGGTGATCGAGTCCGGCGCGATCGGCGAGCCGAAGTCGGCGCAGATCCTGTTCCAGAGCCCCGGGCCGGAGAAGTGGCACCCCAACCCGGACTTCCTGTTCCAGGCCGGTGGTGGGCCGCTGCTGGACATCGGCCCGTACTACCTGACCGCACTGACGCAGGTGTTCGGTCCGGTGAAGGCGGTCGATGCGGTGGGTTCGCGTGCCCTCGACACCCGCACGATCGGGGACGGTCCGCGCGCCGGTCAGTCGTTCGACGTGACGGTCCCGACCCACGTCGGGGCGCTGCTGCAGTACCTCAACGGTGAGGTCGCCCAAGCGGTGTTCAGCTTCGAGTCGGCCATCAAGCGGACCGTGATCGAGATCTCCGGCACCGAGGGTGCCCTGGTGGCCCCAAACCCGAACCAGTTCGGCGGGGAGATCACCGTGACGAAGATGCACGAGACCGACGCGGTCGTCGCCGCCACGGCGGATGCGGCAGGGCAGGGTCGCGGCATCGGTGTGATCGACATGGTCCGCAGCATCCGGGCCGGTGAGCCACACCGGGCGTCGGGGGAGCAGGCGCTGCACATCCTCGACGTGATGCTCACGGCCGAGGCCAAGGCCAAGGGCGAGGACGCGGCGTTGTCGACCTCCTCGGTCCAGCCGGCCGCCCTGCCCGAGGGCTGGGACCCACGGATGCCATCAAGCTGAACGCCTTGGCTCCGGGGACGGGCTTGTCGGTCCCGTCCCCCGGCGGATCCAGTCCTCACACAAGCTGGTCCATTGCCTAACCGTGGGATTGGAGTAACCCAGGCCCAGACCGTGTTGCCCCTCTGGAAACACGTGAAGTTCGAAAGACACGTTGTGTGCCGCCAGCGCGTGTGCGTAGACAAGGCTGTGCGATACCGGAACCATCAGGTCGTCAGCGGTATGCCAAAGGAACGTTGGCGGCGTCGCCGAGGTGACTTGGGTTTCCAACGACATCCGCGCCAGCTCCGCGGGTTGCGGATCGAGCCCAAAGAGCCTTCGGATCACTCTTGGCAGCGGATCGCGCACCATCGATATCACCGGGTAGCAAAGGACTGCGAAGTCCGGCGTGGCATCAGGTGCGTTGGCCAAGGCGCCTGCGTTGCTCAACGACGCCGCCAGATGGCCACCTGCGGAGAAGCCAAGCACGCCGACGGAGTTCGCTGCGATTGACAGCCCGTGGGCATTTCCTCGAATCCATCCAATGGCCTCGATGGCGGCCTCAAGGGACGCGGAGTACAGCGGATTGGTAGTCGCTGTGTAAGACACCGGGTAGCGGAGCACGAACGCATGCCAGCCGGCAGAGGCCACCCAATGGGCTACGGCCTCGGCCTCGTGCGTTGCGTGACCTGCGTACGCGCCACCCGGCAGCACGAGGACCGCCGACGTCGGCGCGATGTCGACCACTCGAACAGCAGCCGGCACAACCGTGATGTGATCGTCGATCGGCACGCGCACATCATCTCATGACAGCAATGATCCGGTCGTCGGCCACGGATGCGGCCTGATGAGAATTGGGTACTTGGACTCGTCAACTCATGATGCCGAATACTCTCGGAGAATCCTCTCCGGGCGGACCTGAGCGGGAGGTTCCGAAGGTCAATTGTTCTCTCGAGCAGCCGCGGCGCGCTTCGTCGAGCCACATCGCATTCCGAGTGACGCCGACGACCAGGACGAGACGTTCAGCGGTGCTGGCACCGACGTCGGAACCGCTCTCGGTTCAGGTCCAGTTGTCGATCATGGGAGCCCCGCGAATCGCATCCACAGTGCTGATCGGCGTACCAGACCTTCCCAGCCCGGTGGAGATTCGCGGGTCGATGATCAAGGTCGACGACGGCTCCAGTGGGCGTGGTCCTCGCCTTCCCCCGTCTCGGCCACGGACCTGCCGCTCGCCATTCCGTGCGCGATCGAAACCACGGCTCTCGAACGGTACGACTACGGCGGGCTGCGAGTGGTGCCGTCATTCCGTCCGGCCGACACCACGCCAGCCTGACGGTCCGCACCCATTCACGCCGATCGTCGGAGGATCCGTGGATCCGCGCCCTCGTCATTCGGCTCTCGGCCGCCGCCAGGACTTCTTCGGTCGCGAGCAGAACGCCATCGTCCCAGATCCAGGGATGACCTCCACAAGATCGACGTCGAGACATCAATACCCTGACACTAATGTATGTCAAGGAGCAAAGTATTGACATTGGTCGTCAGCGAATCGCCTTCCATCCGGCGGCTGCCGATGCCGCTGGTGTTCGGACAACAGGTGCGGCTCGCGCGAGCAGCAAAGAACTGGACGGCCACCGAGCTCGCTGCCGCCGCCGGCGTCTCCCCGCGGACCATCAGCCAGATCGAGTCGGCGCGACCACCGTGTCGGTGGGCAACGCGTTCAACGTCGCCGCCACCGCCGGCGTCCCCCTGTTCGGTGTCGAGGATCCGGCCGAGCTGACCCGACTGCGCCGGCGCGGCGACGAACACCTCGCCCTGCTGCCGCAGCGGGTCCGACATCCACGAGCCCGGAGGACGACGATGGCCTCGACTTCTGATCAGGCCTTCGTCTGGGTCTGGCTGCCGTCCGCCACCCGCCCGGTGCCTGCGGGTCGGTTGCAGCGCCGCGGCACCTCGGGGTTGTGGTTCGAGTATGGCCGCGGTTATCTCGCGCGACCCGACGCGGTGAGCCTGTCGCCGACGCTTCCTCTCTCGACGGCCGCGTACGGCCCCACTGAAGACCTCGGTATGCCCGACGCCTTGCGGGACGGGTCACCGGATGCGTGGGCCCGGCGGGTCATCCCCAACCGTCTGACCGGGCCGCGTGGCTTGGGCGCCGACCCGCTCGCCCTGGATGAGCTCACCTACCTCCTCGAGTCGGGGTCCCATCGCCTCGGCGCGATCGACTTCCAGGCCACGGCCGACATCTACCGGCCCAAGGCCGAATCGGCAGGTCTGGACGAGCTCCATCGTGCAGCGCAGATCGTCGAGGCCACCGACCCCTTCCCCGTGTCGGCGCCGAGGCTGCCAGGCATCGAGCTTGCCCGGGTCGTCGGGATCGCCGTGCCGCGAATTCGAGTCACATCCTCACTGGGACGTGCTTGTCGAGCGATTCGACCGACCCGCACCGCAAAAGCGGTCGATGGTGGTGTCGGGACTGACCCTGCTCGGGCCCTCCAGGCGAACGGCGGACCAGGCCATCGCCGAACTCGTCGAGCGGATGCACGACAACTGGCCGTTGGCAGCGGATCTCGCCCGGCTGTCGGCGTCCGACCGAACCCTGCTGTGGGGCCGGCAGTTCCTCCACCCCGGCGTCGTTGGGGGCTGGCACCTCCCTGACCGGTCAACCGCCAGAGATGTCGCTCTCGGCATCGCTCAGGTCGAGCCCACAGCCTCCGTACGGCGAGTCGAGCCAGCCCTCGGGCACGACGACCTTGCCACGCGGGTGTCCCTGGCGGCCGCGCGGGGTGCCGAGCTCCCCCACCGGATAGGGCGCATCCAGGTCGAGCTTGGCGAGCTGTTCGTCGAGATCGGCCAGGCTGGACACCATGGCCAGCGCGGGCCGGATCTCCTTGCCCACCGGGAATCCCTTGAAGTACCAGGCCATGTGCTTGCGCAGGTCGATCAGACCGCGCTCCTCCCCCATCAAGCCGGCGAGCAGTTCGGCGTGCCGACGAAGGGTGGCCGCGACCTCCCCGAGGCTCGGCAGCATCTGTGTCGTCCCGCCGGCGAAGGCATCGGCGAGGTCGCGGAACAGCCAGGGGCGACCGAGACAGCCACGGCCGACGACGACGCCGTCGACCCCGGTGTGCTCGACCATCCGGAGCGCATCCGCAGCTTCCCAGATGTCGCCGTTTCCCAACACTGGAAGCGAAACCGCCTGCTTGAGCTCGGCGATGGCGTCCCAGTCCGCCACCCCGGAGTAGGCCTGCCGGGCCGTACGACCGTGCAGCGCAATCGCTGCGCAGCCGGCGTCCTCGGCGATCCGTCCGGCATCGAGGAAGGTCAGGTGGTCCTCGTCGATCCCCTTGCGGGTCTTGCAGGTCACCGGCACCTCGTACGGCGTCGCCGCCCGTACGACCGAGCGCAGGATGGCCTCCAGCAGGTCACGCTTCCACGGCAGCGCCGCACCTCCGCCCTTGCGGGTGACCTTGGGCACCGGACAGCCGAAGTTCAGGTCGACGTGGCCGACACCGAACTCGTCGCACAGGATCCGCGTCGCCTCACCCATCGTCACCGGGTCGACCCCGTAGAGCTGCACCGACCTGGTGGTCTCCCCCGGATCGAACTGCAGCATCGACAGCGTCTTCGGGTCCCGCTCCACCAGTCCGCGACTGGTGATCATCTCGCAGACGTACAGACCTGCGCCCTGCTCGCGGCAGAGCTGGCGGTAGGCGGCGTTGGTGATGCCGGCCATGGGGGCGAGGACGACCGGCGTCGCCACCTCGACCGTGCCGAGGCGCAACGGTCCGGGCAAGGTTGTCGTGGCGGCCACCGGCCAATCCTACCGGTTTGCCCATCACACCGTTGCGCGGTGACGGCCCCGCCGATCCGCTTCAGCGATTCGCCCGCCGGACCACCTCGGCGACCATCGGCTCGACGTCGCGGCGGCTCGGGGTCGCGTTGTCGTACGGAAGTGACTCGACCCCGATCCGGCCGGCCTTCACGGTGAACGTGGTGCGCCACGGCACCCAGACCGTCACCCGCTGGTCCGGATGGGCTGGCCCGGCCATCACCGTGAGAGCCGTCGCCATCGCCTCGACGAGAGCTTCGCTGCGGACCGGCTCCGAGGCGTCGATCCGCCAGTCACGGCGCGCCCGGAAGAGATCCACGTCCAGTGAGTCGGCGAGGGTCGACAGCGGCTCGACCACCTCGGCCAGGGCAACGTTCTCCAGTTCGACTCCAGCCTCGATCGTCGCCCCAACCTGACACGATCCGGCGATCGGCATCATGCCCCGGGTGACCATCGCCAGCCCGTCGGGCACCGGACGCAGCAGCAGGGCGGGATCGAACCCGTCGAACCGCGCCCGCAACACCAGGTCATCATCGGTGGGTGACCCGGTGCTCGCCCAGACACTGACCGCACCCCGGTCGAGTTCGGAGAACGCCGGGTCGAGGAGCGCACCGAGTCGGCGGCTGCCGGCCGGTCTCCCCAGGGCCACCTGGAGGTCGTCGGTGCCGTACCACTGCCGCACCTCGGCCTTGACGACACTGCCGGCGAGACTGCCGGGGACCTGCACGGCGGAGAACCAGGCGTCGACCGACGCCACGGTCTGGCGCACCTGGTCGTGTGCTCGGTCCGGCAGGCCGTCCACAACAGCTGTCACGTACGTCCCGTCGCTGAGCCTCCGGATGGTCAGATCGGCATGGCTGACCCCGGACAAGCCCTCCAGCTCGGCCTCGCATGCGCTCGCCCAGACCCGCTCCTCCTCGCTGGGCCCGGTGCAACCACTCAGCCCGACGGCGCCGACGATGAGCGGAATCCCCAGGGCAAGCAGCCGCCGTCGCGACCAGTTCGTCATGGCCCGGCCACCTTCCGCACCAGCAGGCCGACCCCACCGAAGACGAGGAACAGCCCGACGCCCAGTGCCCCCAGCAGGATCGGCACCCAGATCACGGGAGCGCCGAGAGCGATCTGCCGCGGATGCTCCGGGTCGTAGCGGATCGTGATCCGCTCACCGACGGTGACCTCCTCACCGAGGGTGAGCTCTTCGTTGTACACGTGCTCCTCGACCGAGTAACGCACCACGGCGAGCCTGCCGCCGTACGCCGGGGGTGCTGCTCGGATCACCTGCGCCTCGACTGTCGGCCAGGGGTGGGCGCTCTGGACGCCGAGCACGATCAGCGCGGCGACACCCAAGGGCACCAGGACCGCCACGCCGACACCGATGAAGATCCTGCTGAGGGTCCACCGGGCGCGCACCGACTGCCATCGCATGCGCTGATCGTACGGACCGTCAGGCTCCCACCAGCCGGGTTGCCAGGTAACCCTCGACCTGGTCCAGCGCCACCCGCTCCTGCGTCATCGAGTCACGCTCGCGGATGGTCACGGCCTGGTCATCCAGGGTGTCGAAGTCGACGGTGATGCAGAACGGCGTGCCGATCTCGTCCTGGCGACGGTACCGCTTGCCGATCGCCTGCGAGTCGTCGAAGTCGACGTTCCAGTTCCGACGCAGCGCGGCGGCAAGGTCCCGCGCCTTCGGCGACAGGGCCTCGTTGCGCGACAACGGCAGCACCGCGGCCTTCACCGGGGCCAGCCGCGGGTCGAGCCGCAGCACCGTGCGCTTGTCGACCCCGCCCTTGGTGTTGGGGGCCTCGTCCTCGACATAGGCGTCGACCAGGAAGCACATCACCGAGCGCGAGAGGCCGGCTGCCGGCTCGATCACGTACGGGACGTAGTGCTCGTTGTTCGGCTGGTCGAAGTACTCCAGCCGCGTGCCCGAGTGCTCGGCATGGGTCTTCAGGTCGAAGTCGGTGCGGTTCGCGATGCCCTCCAGCTCGCCCCACTCGCTGCCGGCGAACTGGAAGCGGTACTCGATGTCGACGGTCCGCTTCGAGTAGTGCGACAGCTTCTCCTTGGCGTGCTCGTAGTGCCGCAGGTTGTCGGCGTTGATGCCGAGATCGGTGTACCAACGGGTCCGCTCGTCGATCCAGTACTGGTGCCACTCCTCGTCCTCGCCGGGCTTGACGAAGAACTCCATCTCCATCTGCTCGAACTCGCGGGTGCGGAAGATGAAGTTGCCCGGGGTGATCTCGTTGCGGAAGCTCTTGCCGGTCTGGGCGATGCCGAAGGGCGGCTTCTTGCGCGAGGTCTGCACCACGTTGGCGAAGTTGAGGAAGATGCCCTGGGCGGTCTCGGGACGCAGGTAGTGCAACCCGGACTCGTCCTCGATGACGCCGAGGTAGGTCTTCAGCAGGCCGGAGAACTGGCGCGGCTCGGTCCACTGCCCACGGTTGCCACAGTTCGGGCAGGGCAGCTCGGCCAGGTTGACGCTGTCCGGGTCGTCGATCCCCTTGCGCTCGGCGTACTCCTCCTGCAGGTGGTCCTCGCGGTACCGGGTGTGACAGCTCTTGCACTCGACCAGCGGGTCGGTGAAGGTGGCGACGTGGCCGGAGGCCACCCAGGTCTCCCGGGGCAGGATGATCGAGGAGTCCAGGCCGACGACGTCCTCCCGGCCGGTGACCATCGACTTCCACCACTGCCGCTTGATGTTCTCCTTCAGCTCCACACCGAGGGGCCCGTAGTCCCAGGCCGACTTCGTACCGCCGTAGATCTCACCGCAGGGGAAGACGAACCCCCGCCGCTTGCACAGGCTGATCACATTGTCGATACGGCTCGCAGGGGCCACGTCGGTTCACTCTCCACTTGGTGCGCAGGTGTCGAACTGGTCGCGGGCCAGGCGGCCCGATCGGGGCAAGACTACGCTGGCGCGGTGATCGTGCTCACCCGGTTTCGCGTCCCACCCGCCTCCTCCGACGACTTCCTCGGCCGGGCACGGACGGCGACCGCCGTTCTGGCCACCAAACCAGGCCTGCTCTCCCTCGACCTGGCCCGCAACGTCGACGAGCCGGAGCTGTGGACCCTGACCAGCCGTTGGGTCGACGTCGGCTCGTACCGGCGCGCCCTGGGCGGTCTGGAGTCGAAGATGGTGGTGGTTCCGCTGCTCAGCGAGGCCATCGACGAGCCCTCCGCGTACGAGGATCCTGAACTTGTCGGGGAGAATGTTCCTCGTGGCTGGTGAACAGAACAAGAAATCCGACCAGGGCGCGCCCGTGAGCCCCCTCCGCAAGGAGGTCGAACGGGTGAGTCGCCCTCTGCTGGTGCGACTGTCGTCGCTCCCGAAGTTCGTCGTGCCGATCTTCACGATCGCGCTGCTGGCCATCGGTGTCCTGGCCCCGACGGTGATCGGCGTGATCGCCCTGGTGCTGGTGCTGCTGTGGATGGGATGGCTCGCCTACCTGTCGTGGCCGGCCGTCGGCACCGGGCCGAAGTTGATGCGGCTGGCGACCGTGGCCCTGTTGGCCATTGCCGTGGTCGTGCGCCTGGTCCCCGGGATCGTTCCCTCCGCCTGACCCGCCCGGCCCGCCGGGCCCGCCTCCTCATTCGCCGAGTTTCCCGCGGGGATCTCGCGAGCGTTTGACAGCCTCCCACACCAGGTTGAAAATGGTTGTCATGTTGAAGTTGTCACGTGTCCTGGGTGCCCTCGTCGGCGCCACCGCCCTCGTCCTGACCGCCGGTTGTGGCACCACGGCGGGAGGCGCCGGGGCCCAGCCGGGACAGCTGAGCGTGGTGACCTCGTTCTACCCGCTCCAGTTCATCACCGAGCGCGTGGCCGGCGACCACGCCTCGGTGACCTCCCTCACCCAGCCCGGTGCCGAGCCCCATGACCTCGAACTGACTCCCCAGCAGGTCGGTGCCATCGGGTCCGCCTCACTCGTCGTGTACGAGAAGGGGTTCCAGTCCGCCGTTGACGAAGCGGTCACCAACAGCGGCAACGCGAATGTGGTCGATGTCACCACGGCCGTGCCACTCCAGAAGGTCGCCGAGGACGAGCACGACCATGACCACGAAGGCGAGGAGGGCGAGGAGGACGAGGGGCACGACCACGATCACGGTGACCTCGACCCGCACATCTGGCTCGACCCGAACAACATGGCGACCATGGCGACCGCCGTCGCCGACAAGCTCGCCGCCGTCGATCCGGACCACGCCGCCGACTACCGTACGAACCTCGCCAGCCTGGTCGGCGAGCTGACCACCCTCGACGGCGAGTACACCAGCGGCCTGGCCCAGTGCACCCGTACCGAGTTCATCACCTCGCACGCCGCCTTCGGCTACCTCGCCCAGCGCTACCACCTGACCCAGATCGGCATCTCCGGGCTCAGCCCCGATGCCGAGCCCTCCCCGGCGCGCATCGCTGAGATCCACGACGAGGCGAAGGAGCACGGGATCACCACGATCTTCTACGAGACCCTCGTCTCCCCCGCCGTCGCCCAGGCGGTCGCCGGTGATCTCGGGCTGAAGACCGATGTGCTCGATCCGATCGAGGGCATCACCGGCGAGTCCAAGGGACAGGACTACCTGGCCGTCATGCGCTCGAACCTCACCGCGCTGCGTACGGCCAACGACTGCCAGTGACCACGCTCGCCGGCACCACCACCGCAGCGACGGTGGCAGAATGCGGCAACGTGACCGCCGACACCGCTGCGCCATCCGAAGGTGGCACCGTACTCGCCGCCGAGGACGTACGGGTCGTGCTGGGCGGCGTCCCGGTGCTGCGCGGCGTCAGCCTCACCGTCGCTCCGGGCGAAGCCGTGGCGCTGCTCGGCGGGAACGGTTCGGGCAAGTCCACCTTCCTGCGGGCTGCCCTCGGCCTGTTGCCCCTCACCCACGGCCGGCTCGAACTGTTCGGCACACCGGTCGCCAGGTTCCGGCAGTGGCGACGCGTCGGCTACGTGCCGCAACGGACCCCGGGCGCCCTGCGCGGTGCCACCGTCGCCGAGATCGTCGCCTCCGGACGACTCTCCCTGCGGCCTGCGTTCTCGCCAGCCAGCCGTAGGGACCGCGAAGCCGTCGGGATCGCGCTGCGGCGGGTCGACCTGCTGGACCGGCGGCGCGACGAGATGACGAACCTGTCCGGCGGACAACAGCAACGGGTCCTGATCGCGCGTGCCCTCGCGGCCGATCCCGACCTGCTCGTCCTCGACGAGCCCACCGCCGGTGTCGACCTGGAACACCAGCAGGTGCTGGCCGACCTCATCGACGGTCTGGTCGCTGCCGGGCGTTCCATGCTGGTCGTCCTGCACGAGACCGGCCCACTCGGCGCGGTGATCGACCGCTCGGTGACCCTGCGCAACGGCCGGGTCGACACCGTGACCGGCATCGACGGCCCGAGCACGGCCTGTCACCCCGGCGAATCCGATCCGCCCGAACCTGAAGGACTGCTGCCGGGCTCGCTGATCGGGGATGGCCGTGCTTGAGATCCTCGCCATGCCGTTCATGCAGCGGGCGCTGCTGGCCGCCCTGCTCACCGGTCTGCTCGCCCCGGCGATCGGGGTCTACATCGTGCAGCGACGGCTCAGCCTGCTCGGCGACGGCCTGGGCCATGTCGCCATCGCCGGTGTCGGCCTCGCATTCATCACCCAGCAGGCCCCGATCCCCGTCGCCACCGTGGTGTGCGTCCTCGGCGCCGTCCTGATCGAGACCCTGCGGCAACGGGGTCAGGCCTCCGGTGACGTCGGCCTGGCGATCCTGTTCTACGGCGGGCTGGCCACCGGCGTGCTGCTGTCGGGCCTGGCAGGGGCCGGCACCGGAACGCTGTCGCAATACCTGTTCGGCTCCCTCACCTCGCTGAACAACACTGACCTGGTGACGATCCTGGTGCTCGGCATCATCGTCCTGGTCCCCGCCATCGGCCTCGCACCCCAGCTGTTCGCCGTCTGCGCCGACGAGGAGTTCGCACGAGTCCTCGGTCTCCGGGTCCGGCTGCTCAACTACCTGATCGTCATCCTGGCTGCGCTCACCGTGGCGGTTGCCATGCGCACCGTCGGGCTGCTGCTGGTGAGCGCCCTGATGGTCATCCCGGTCGCTGCCGCCCAGAACCTGGTGCGGGGTTTCCACCTGGCGATCATCGTCTCCATGGTGATCGGGGCCCTTGCCGCCACCGGCGGGGTGATGGCCTCGTACGGATTCAACGTCGCCTCCGGCGCCCTCATCGTCGTCGTCGCGATCGCTGTCTTCCTGGTCAGCTGGCCGGTCGGGCTCCTGCTGCGACGACGACGTACCCTGCCAGAAGTGGTCGACGAGGGCGACACCGTGCACACCCACGTCGCCGGACACGCGCACCGGCACTCACCCGAGTGCGGGCATCCGGCGGTCCAGCACGGCACCCATGTCGACTACGTGCACAACGGTCACCTGCACGCCAGCCACGGTGACCACTACGACGAGCACTGAATGGAGCAAGGGGGGCGACCCCCTTGAACCCCCGATACGAGCACTGAATGGAGCAAGGGGGGCGATCCCCTTGAACCCCGATACGAGCACTGGATGGAGCAGCACACCATGGTGACGACGGACCGACCCGCCCCCCGCCGCACCCGGCAACGGGACGCCGTCGCGGCCGCGCTCGGCGGCCTGGAGGAGTTCCGCACCGCCCAGCAGATCCACGAGACCCTGCGCAGCGGCGGCGACTCGGTCGGCCTCACCACCGTGTACCGCACCCTGCAGGCAATGTCGGACGCCGGCGAGGTGGACGCCATCCGCACCCCGGACGGAGAGGCGGCCTACCGCCGCTGCGCGACCGGAAGTCACCACCACCACCTGGTGTGCCGCAGCTGTGGCCGTACGGTCGAGATCACCGGGCCGGCCGTCGAACGGTGGGCCAGTGCCGTGGCGACCGAACACGGATTCCGTGACGTCAGCCACGAGCTCGAGATCTTCGGGACCTGTTCCGAGTGCTGACGCGCCGGAGCAGCAGGACCCTCAGTCTCAGTAGTTGAGGCGCCCCAGGGCGCGGGCCAGGCTGGCCGCCATCGGGTGACCATCGCTGTGACCGGCCCACGGTGACCCGTCCCCCGGTACCTGTGCCCACAGCCAGACCAGACGGCTGCCGTGTCGGGCGACACCCCAGGCACCAACGGCGGTGGTCCCGTTGTCGGTCCACACCACATCGGTGAAGACGCCGTGCCCCAGCGGCAGGTCCAGCTCCATCCGAGGCCCCTGCCTGCCCTGGATCCTTTCCCCACAAGACATCCCGTCACTGATCACGGATTCCGCCGCACGTTCGGCGTCAGCCTCGGAGGCGTAGCTGATCACGTACGCGATCGCACTGCCGGCCCCACTGTCGGCCTTCTGCAACGAGTAGGTGCGCACCTGGACGGCGGTCTCGGGTGGCTCGCCCGTCGGCCGCCAGGTCTGGCAGGGCGCCGTGACGGCGGCCTGTGGTCCCTCTGTCGTCGTCTCGACCTTCCACGCCAACGGGGCGGGCCAGACGAGATCGCCCGAGGTGGGAAGGTTCGCTGCGCCGACCGGTGGCCCCGGGCTGCCGGTGGGCAGCTGCGGCGGTGTGCTGTCGCCGCCCGAGGCGGAGCCGGCAGAGGGGCTGCCGGTCGCTCCCGGATCAGGATTCGCGCTGCCGTTGATGGTCCACACCACGACTCCGGCAACGATGCCGAGCACCACAACCACGGCCAGAACCGCAATCACGATGGCGATCCCGCCGAGCCGCGAGGGCGGTGGCGGGGCGGCCGGGGCCGGCGCGGGGGCACCGGGCGGGTACGACCCGTACGACATCGCCCCACCCACCTCCCCTGCTCAACGGTTGTCCCGGCCGGGACGCCGTCCCATCGTGCCACGGGTGGGTCGCACCGCCGCCGCAGGTGCATAGAGTGCGGACCATGCGCGTGTTGCTGGTGGACGTTCCGGATGATCTTGCCCAAGGGCTACGGAACACCCTCGGCGAGGACGTCACGATTGACGATCTCGCCACCGACCTGTTGGATCCGGCGACAACCACGGGGGCCGACCATGATGTCGTGGTCCACGCCCTCGGCCGCGGCAGCACCGACGAGGACCGGCTGCTGCGTTCCACGCTCGGCACCTGGAACCTGCTGCAGGCGAAGGTCACCGGTCGCTACCTGCAGCTGTCCAGCATGCGCCTCCTGGACGGCTATGACGACGGCTGGGCGGTGATGGAGCACTGGCTGCCGCGACCGGCCACCGACGCCGCCACGCTGGCCTGCCATCTCGGTGAGATGGCCGCCCGTGACCTGACGCGCAGCCGCGGCATCGACACCCGGTCGCTGCGCCTCGACGAGGTCGTTGCCCCCGAGGTGTTCGCCGCCGGGCCGGTCCAGCCTCGCTGGTTGCACCTCGACGACGCCGTGGCAGCGATCGCCCTCGCGATCACTGCCGAACTGCCCACCGCCGGCAATCCTGGCTCGGTGACGGCACCGCGGATGGCCAGCTGGGAGCCCTTCCACGTCGTTCGAGGTGGCGGCCGCCACCGGCTCGGCCACCTCACCAGACTCGGATTCACCCCGAGGCACCCGCACCCCGACGACACCCCCGTACGCCCGCCGCGGCGGCCGGAACGCCCGGCGCCGATCACCGACCTGCCGCGTCCTGAGCGGATCACCGTGTACGGAGCCGGTGGCCCGATGGGCGTGGCGACGACCGATCGGCTGCTCGACCGTGAGTTCGTCCGCGCCACGGACAAGTTCGACCTCACTGAGCTGGCTGGCCGGCCGCCCCAGTCGGTGGGGGCTCCGGTCCCCCATCCGATGCCGGCACCGCACGAGTTCGTGACCGTCGACGTGACCGATGGTGAACAGGTCCGGGCCGCTGCCGTCGGCAGTGACTGCCTGGTCAATGTGTCGGTGTTGCGTGACGACGTACCACTCGCCTTCCGGGTGAACCTGCTCGGTGCCTGGCACATCATGCAGGCGGCGATCGCCGAAGGAGTGCGCCGGGTGGTCTTCACCGGGCCCTCACTGTCCATCGCCCCGTACCCGTTCGGACAGTGGGACCGCGCCCTGGACGGAACCCAGACGCTGCGGGGCGGGGACTGGGTCTACCTGGTGACGAAGATGCTCGGCCAGGAAGTGACCCGGTTGCTGGCCGAGGAGCACGGCATCGCTGCGCCAGTGCTGTTGTGGGTCGGTTTCACCTCGGCAGAGCGCATACGATCCGGCGGCGCAGCGACCCACCCCAACGACTTCTGTGTGACCTGGCGTGACACGGGTACGGCGATGCAGGCGGCGATCGACGTCGCCTCACTGCCCGAGCCCAGCCCGGTGATCAACATCCTGGCGCCTTCACCGACCGACAGGTGGACCACGGATCGGGCGCGGGACCTGCTCGGCTGGGAGGCCGCCGACGATCTCGAGCCCTACTGGTGGGACGAACGCGCAACCCTCTGAATCGCTCGAGGAGCGGCCGTCTCACACCCGCTCGACCAGGGGCAGCGACCGCAGCCCACGCTCGAGATGCCAGGTGGTGAAGGCGGAGACCAGGCCGCTGGCCTGCCGTACGACCCGGCTGTCCGAGACACGGGTGGCATCCCAACGGCCCTCCAGCAGCGCCCCGAGCAGGACCAGGGTCTCCGGCTCGGGTCGGGCGCACCCGGGAGGCCGGCACTGCGCACAGACGACACCGCCGAGCGCCGGGACGAAGGCCTGGTGCGGCCCGGCCAGTCCGCAACGAGCGCAGTCGGTGAAGGACGGGGCGTACCCGGCCACGGCCAGGCTGCGCAGCAGGTAGGCGTCCAGCACCATCGCGGCCGGGCGCGGCCCGTCGCTGGTGCCGTCCTGGAGCACCCGCAGCGCGCCGAGCAGGAGTTGGAACTGCTGCACCGCAGGTTCCCGCTCCTCGGCGACCAGCCGGTCGGCGGTCTCGAGCATCACCTGACCCGCGCTGTAGGAGGCGAAGTCATCGGCGAGCGGTGGTCCGTAGACCCGCACCGACTCGGCCTGGGTGACGACGGCGAGGGTCCGGCCGTCGACGAACTGCAGGTCCACATGACTGAACGGTTCGAGCCGTGCCCCGAACTTGGACGAGGTCCGGCGCACCCCTTTCGCGACCGCACGCACCTTGCCGTGCCGGCGGGTGAGCATCGTGATGATGCGATCGGCCTCACCGAGCTTGTGGGTGCGCAACACCACGGCATCGTCTCGGTAGGTCGGCACCGCTCCATTCTGCCCGCCCACACCAGCAGTGCTGGGTAGATTGGCCCCGTGTCAGGCCATCGCGCACGCCGTCCCGTACCGCCGACTCCGCATTCCAGCGGGGCTCGCCCTCCGGCGCTGAAGGCGTCGCAGGTCCCTCGGCACGTCGCTCTCGTGATGGACGGCAACGGCCGCTGGGCCAAGCAGCGCGGCCTCCCCCGGACCGACGGGCATGCCCGTGGCGAGGACAGCCTGTTCGACGTCATCGAAGGCGCCATCGAGATCGGCGTGAAGTACCTGTCGGCCTACGCGTTCTCCACCGAGAACTGGAGCCGCTCCCCCGATGAGGTCCGGTGGCTGATGGGCTTCAACCGTGACGTGATCCACCGTCGACGTGACCAGCTGGACTCGCTCGGGGTACGGGTGCGTTGGGCCGGCCGCAGGCCCCGGCTGTGGAAGTCGGTGATCAGCGAGTTGGAGGACGCCGAACGCCGTACGGTCGACAATGACGTGCTCACCCTGCAGTTCTGCGTCAACTACGGCGGCCGGGCCGAGATCGTCGATGCCGCCCGTGCCATCGCGATCGCTGCCCGCGAAGGCCGGCTCGACCCGGAGCGTCTGACGGAGAAGCGATTCCGCGCCTTCCTCGACGAGCCGGAGGTGCCCGACGTCGACCTGTTCATCCGCTCCTCCGGTGAACAGCGCACCTCCAACTTCCTGGTGTGGCAGATGGCCTATGCCGAGATGGTCTTCCTCGACCGGCTCTGGCCCGACTTCGACCGCCGTGACCTGTGGCATGCCATCGAGTCGTACGCCACCCGGGACCGCCGCTTCGGCGGGGCGATGCCGAACCAGGTCGGCTGACCGAGGACCGAGCTCCCCAGCGGGTCGACTTGATTTGTTCCGCCGCGAAATTGTAACGTTTCGATCCTATGCTCCACCCCTCTGGCGGATCGAAGGGCCGACGTGAGAGATTCGTCCCACGCCAACCGACGACCAACCTCGGGGATCGGTGACTTGACGCCGGACAACTTGGCCGCTTCACTGGAGCCACGCGGCCGGAGAGCGGTTTCCCATTGGAGACCGGGCCCTTCAATGTGGAAAGGACACGATGCGATGAGCACCACGGCACGGGCGGAGGTGACTCCATGAGCGCCTTGTCGGAGCTGTCGTCGATGCGTCGGCCGAAGGGCAGCCGTGCGTTGACGCCGGAGGAGAAGGCGGTCCGGAGGCGGGAGAACAATCGGGACAACCTGGCGGGATATGTGTTCCTCGCGCCGTGGCTGTTGGGGTTGTTGGCGATCACGGTCGGGCCGATGGCGATGTCGTTGTATCTGGCGTTCACCGACTACAACCTGATCCAGACGCCGAACTTCATCGGCGCGGAGAACTTCGTGCGGATGTTGTCCGACACGCGGTTGCACCAGTCGTTGAAGGTCACGTTCATCTACGTGCTCGTCTCGACCCCGATCCAGCTCACGGTCGCGTTGGGGGTGGCGATCCTGCTCGACAAGGGGATGCGGGGGCTGGCGTTCTACCGTTCGGTGTTCTACCTGCCGTCGTTGTTGGGTTCCTCGGTCGCGATCGCGGTGCTGTGGCGTCAGATCTTCGGCACCCAGGGTTTGTTCAACCAGTTCCTCGGGATGTTGGGGCTGCCGTCGGACTACGGCTGGATCTCCTCCCCCGACACCGCGTTGGGGGCGATCATCCTGCTGCACGTGTGGACCTTCGGTTCCCCGATGATCATCTTCCTGGCCGGGCTGCGGCAGATCCCGTCGATGTACTACGAGGCGGCCCAGGTTGATGGGGCGACGAAGTGGTCCCAGTTCATCCGGATCACGTTGCCGTTGTTGTCGCCGATCATCTTCTTCAACCTGGTGCTGCAGATCATCGGGGCGTTCCAGTCGTTCACCCAGGCGTTCATCGTGTCGAACGGTTCGGGTGGCCCGTCGGACTCGACGCTGTTCTACTCGTTGTACCTGTACCAGCAGGGCTTCTCCCGGTTCGACATGGGGTACGCCTCGGCGATGGCCTGGTTGTTGCTGGTGATCATCGCGATCTTCACCGCGATCAACTTCTTCGTCTCCAAGTTCTGGGTGTTCTACGATGACTGATACCGCACTCGCCCCAGCACAGGGCTCGGCCAAGGACTCGGGCACGGAGTTGCAGTACAAGACGCGTCATCCGGCGGTCAGTGTCATCCGGCACGTGATCATGATTGCGGCGAGCCTGTTCATGATCTATCCGTTGTTGTGGATGCTGGTGTCCTCGCTCCGCCCGACCGAGGTGATCTTCCGGACCCCGGGGTTGTTGCTGACCGATTTCTACATCAGCAACTACATCGACGGCTGGACCGCGTTGACCAACCCGTTCGGCCGGTACCTGCTGAACTCGGCGATCATCACCTTCGGCGCGGTGATCGGGAACATGGTGTCGTGCTCGTTGGCGGCGTACGCGTTCGCCCGGTTGAAGTTCCGGGGCCGCAACATCTACTTCGCGATCATGCTGATCACGATCATGCTGCCCTGGCACGTGACCGTGGTGCCGCAGTACATCTTGTTCTCCCAGTTCGGCTGGGTGAACACGTTCTGGCCCTTGCTGCTGCCCACGTTCCTGGCGACGGACGCGTTCTACGTGTTCTTGATGGTCCAGTTCATCCGCGGGGTGCCGCGTGACATGGACGAGGCCGCGAAGATCGACGGGTGTGGCCAGTTCCGGATCTTTTTCCGGATCATCCTGCCGTTGATGACCCCGGCCCTGGCCACGACCGCGATCTTCACCTTCATCAAGATGTGGAACGAGTTCTTCGGCCCGTTGATCTACCTGACCAAGTCCGACATGTGGACGGTGTCGGTCGCGTTGCGGCAGTTCCTCGACTCGGAGTCCTCGTCGAACTGGGGTGCGATGTTCGCCATGTCGATCGTCTCGTTGATCCCGGTGTTCCTGGTGTTCCTGTTCGGCCAGCGCTTCCTCGTCAAGGGCATCGCCACCACAGGCATCAAGTAACGCAATCCGATGGTCGAGCAGCACCGCGCCTGCGTGGTGCCCCAGACCCGGGGATGCGTCCACACCGTGGGCGCATCCCCGCCGTGCACTAAGCTGAGAAACCGATTCCCTGTTGGTGTCCAGGAGAGGACCAGACCAGATGACAACCCGATACGCCATCATCGGCACCGGCCACCGGGTGGAGATGTACACCCACGCGATCGCCGGCGACCACGCTGAGGACGCCGTGCTGGTCGCCCTGCTGGACAAGAATCCCGGCCGGGTCGAGTGGCACCGCAACGACCTGGCCGACCGGGGTCTGGACGTCTCCCAGGTCGT
>Ga0164243_10000410_pt1 | contig 83488 bp, 83 predicted proteins | sample OricompcompostOP_FD_108781 | JGI IMG/M metagenome (GOLD analysis project Ga0164243, IMG submission 108781) | Organic Plus compost microbial communities from Emeryville, California, USA - Original compost - Organic plus compost (OP) | ecosystem: Engineered > Solid waste > Mixed feedstock >... | reverse complement strand
GCCGGTAAGCTCTAAAGATATAATCATCAACAGCTTTACTGTGTTTGATAGATGGGGTAAGCCTGTCTATGAAGGTTCCGGTAAAAGCATTGGCTGGGATGGAACGGATAAAGGCAGACCGGCAAATGCTGGTACATACCATTACCTGCTGCAATATGTCTCCCTGAAGGGTAAGCCTGTTGTGCTTAAGGGAACTATTACCCTGGTAAGATAATTTTGAATGATCCTTGAGCTTGTCGAAAGGAAAGAATGTTCGGAATGTCGCTTCGAAAAGCTCAGCAACCACTTTAGACCAGATAATCCAAAAAACAGGAGCGGCAGGGTAGCACTGCCGCTCCATCACTTATCCATATTACCCCTCCCTGTATTATAAGCAGTAATTCAGGCTTAATGGGCAATAGTTGGTCCATGCTGCCGATGCCCATGCAGTACCTGTTGTGCCAAATGCTCCACGAGGTCTGGTACCTTTGTCAAAGAAAGCTATGTCAACCGGGCTGCCCGATGGATAGGTTGAGTTCAGTAAGCTGGTACCGCTCAAAGTAAAGTTAGGCGCCGCGCTGCAATAATTGCCGCATACCGAAGCCTGGAAACCCGAACCGCTGGTAAGCGTCTGGTATCCCTGTGAAGCGCAAGCTACCAGCATAGGATTTACGATAAAATTGGTCAGCGAGCTTACACAAGTTGTAGGCCACGTTCCAGCTCCAATATCATATCGAGTAGTAGTTGTTGTATAACCATAAAATGTATTGTAGCGCCAGGTAAGCGTACCGTTGGTACCCGCGTTGTCAAGTGTCTCCTGACCATCAAAGAGTACTCCATGTGATGGCCATCCCATGACTACTGAATTATAAATGTTTCCTTCCGCATTTCCTGTTAACAGGATGGCATTTTTAAAATCAGTGCTTAAGCCACTGCTTGTACAATATCCAGGACCTACAATACTAAAATTGCTTATAACAGGATGTGTTTTGCAGCTCCGCTACCAGCGCCTCCAGGTTATCGACCCGGTAATTGATCATAAAATCTTTGGAAGAAGGCTCGAAGTATTTGGTATCGCCGGCAAAAGCGCTCCATTGGGTGCTGCCGCTTTTTTCGGGATCGTCGGCATGCCGCCATTCAAAGCTGGCGCCGTACTGGCTGGTCTCCATACCCAGGTGGGTCTTATACCATTCGTTCATCCTGTCGGGATCCTGGCATTTAAAGAAGATGCCGCCAATGCCTGTTACTTTTTTCATACGGGTAGTATTTATTACAATGACGGGGAATATTTCCGCAACCGGAAAATACGCAATTGCTATTATTTTACCCCGTACAGGAAAATAATATTTGGCAAACAAGACCGATCGGTCTATATTTGTAGCCATGTTGTCTAAAGCGGAAAGAACAAAACAGATGATCGTCGAGCAATCGGCGCAGGTCTTTAACCGGAAAGGCTACAGCGGTACCTCTATGAGCGATATCATGGAAGCTACGGGCCTGGCCAAAGGGGGTATTTATGGCAATTTCCGGGACAAGGATGAGCTGGCGGCCGCCGCTTTTGATCATACTTATCAAAAAGTACTGCTGGCTATCAGGGCCAGGGTGCTGGCCGAGAAAACGGCGCAGTGCAAACTACTGGCCATCTTCCGCTTTTATCATAATTATACCGTTAATCCAGATTTCCCCGGTGGCTGCCCGGTGCTGAATACCGGCGTGGAAACTGACGACCAGATACCTTTCCTGAAAGAAAAGGCTGCGGCAGCCATGCAGGAGATGCTGCAATCGTTGCAGCGTATCATACAGAAGGGCATCGATACCGGCGAATTCAATACCGGCCTGGATGCGAAGCTGGAAGCGGCGCTCATCTACAGCGTGATAGAAGGCGGCATTATGATGAGCAAGCTCTCCGATCAGCCGGGCATACTAAATAAATTGCTCAAGCATTTAAAAAAGGAAGTGGAAGAAAGATTTGTTAAGTGAATTTTTTTTGCACAATAAAAGACCGACCGGTCCAATAAAACAATTGTTATGAATAAGATCCCCGTATCCGGATATACCATCCGCTTTGCCGACTGCGACCTCTTCGGTCACCTGAACAATGCACGCTACCTGGACTATTTCCTGCAGGCACGTGAAGAGCACCTGCTGCATACTTATGATCTTAACCTGGCCAACTATTATAAGCAGGGCCTTGGCTGGCTGGTGGGCGGCCACCAGGTCAGCTACCTGAAGCCTGCGGCTTACCAGGAGCCGGTCAGCATCAGCAGCATGCTGATCAGCGCAGCGCCCGACAGCCTGCTGGTAGAGATGCAGATGAGGAACAAAGACCGGACGCAGCTGAAATCGCTGCTCTGGACCCGGTTTATCCCTGTCAATATACAGACCGGCCAGCGGCAGGATCATCCCGCGGCGTTTATGGATTTTGCCCGCTCGATAGCGGTGGATGTAGCTGTGGAAGACGGTTATGACCTACGTCTGAAAACCGTGCTGGCGACGCTGAAGAAAGAAACGCGGAAAGTATAAAAGGATTGCAGCCAATAAAAATTCCCCGGTCGTAACCGGGGAATTGATGCGGATAAGCCGTCTTCGCCGTGGTTGATGTTTTCACCAACGACCGTGTGATCGCAGATGTAGTGAAGAATACTGAAGGGTAGGCCAGAGCTATCCTTTGTTATTCGCGGCAAAATCAATCATCCATTCGATACCGTATTTGTCCCGGAACATACCAAAATAGGAGCCCCAGGGACTGTCTGCCATAGGCATCTCCACCTGTCCGCCCGCAGAAAGCCCGTTGAATAATTTATCGGCTTCCTCTTTGCTTTCGGCAGTGATAACGATCTTACTCCTGTTCTCATTTTCATTTGTTTTGCCCATTATTTCCGGTACATCATTGCCCATTAAGCTGCTGCTGCCAATGGGCAGGGCGATGTGCATGATCTTTTCGGCCTCATGTTCTGCGATAGGCATTCCCGGGCTGGACAGGTCCTTAAAACGGACGACCCTGGTGAACGCACCGCCAAATACTGACCGGTAAAAATTGAATGCTTCTTCGGCATTACCGTTGAAATTGATGTGTGGATTAATCGATGCCATCGTTTTTTGTTTTTGTTAGTACAAATGTACCACGCAGCCTCAGAATAAACAGGGTAGGAAAACGTCAAAAAGAAGGGTTGTTTGCGTCAAACTTATTACATGGCCCATGTAGTGCTGGCCATGACCAAGTGGCTGGCAAAGCACAATTATGAAGAAAGCCGCCCATTTCTGGACGGCCTCTTCTGTCATCATTAAAAAAATTAAGCGTTTACCACATAGACACCCGCCTGTTACATTCAGAAGGCTTTCCGCAATACCCGGTGATATGCTTCTTGTATACATCAAATAAAAAAGCATGCACGAAGCATGCTTTGATCAATTAAACAGGTTATGACTAGATAACTCTTACATTAACTGCGCTTGGGCCTTTCTGGCCATCACGTACTTCGAATGATACTCTGTCGTTTTCACGAATATCGCTCATAAGTCCGGTTACGTGGACAAATAAATCTGCACCACCGTCTGCTGGTTTAATAAAACCAAATCCTTTGCTTTCATTGAAGAATTTTACTATTCCTTCTTGCATTACTTTACTATTAAAATGAATAAAGAACGAAGATACGAAAAATATTATGAAAATTCATAAAATTTATTTTTTACCCAATTTCTTTATCAGTAATCATTTGTATTCGTTCCCAGTTAACCGGTTATTGCAGCATTAGAAAAGGCTGGTAGACCTGGTATTGATTCAACAATTGTAACATTGGTTCGTAGCGTCTGATCAGGTACACGAAAAGATTCGTGCGCCAACGGATAGCAAAGCATTATCTGCAAGTGCAAGCTGCCGTAGATGTAGCTCACAACTATTGTCATGTTTCTACCTAATATTTTATGTTATGCCTGTCATATAAATAAATAAATTTGCCTTACAACATTATCTAAAAACAGGCCATACGTATGCATATAAGTGCTTTCGTTAAAACGGGTGCAGATAATATATTATGCTTAATTTTTTACTCTTATATGTTTGTTATAGGACTGCTGAATCCCTAGCAATGGTGATGAGTATCCTGGCCGGGCGGTATTACTCCATGACGAAAATATTATCTATTTTTTGAACTATGAAATGGATTTCATTATTACCAGCTTTATTTTTGGCTTCAAATGTTTTTGGACAATCAGTAGAAGCCATTTGTAATACGCTTGCAGAAAGTAAACAATTTGAATCGGCCACAGTTGGTTACGCCGGATCAACATCTGAATTTTATCAAAACCTGCAGGCACTTTATAGCATCAGTACAGTTGGACAGTTAGATTCAATAGCATCATCAACTGATAATAATATTCTGAAACTGGCAGCATTAGTTTGCCTCAAGCGTAAGGACTTAGCAGTAGCCAATAAAGTAGCTAATAAAATAGGCGCAATCCAAGATAAAACCATGGTTCCTGTTATGAATGGTGATATAAGAATGGATAAAGCTGTCGCTGTTATATACCTGTCAGAAACTTTGCTACTTCCCGAAGACACAACTAAACATGAGTTTAAGAAAAATAAGTTCAAGTAACAAGTTCGTTACATTAAAATAATTTTTATAAAATATGAAGTTTTACTTAAATTTAATAATAGGGAGTTTACTATTTAGTAGCTTGGTTATAAACGGTTTAGATTTAATAAATAGAAATATCAAGAACAAAATACTATTATTTTTTCTGAAATTTGTATTTGTATCTCTTTGTCTTTGGCTAGTGATTTACATATATGAAGAACAGCTTAGGATAATATTTCAAAAATAATGAAAAGCCCATCTCAAAAAGGTGGCTTTTTGCAGCAGCCCCACTGGCCTTCCAGCCATTATCTTCGGACAAATATCTATTTTCAAAAAGTTGCTCGTTTGGAATTCCCTTGCTTAACTCCTTCACTTTCTCAAGGGAAATTTAAGAGTTTTCTTTTTGAAACACTTTGGCCTGAAATCGCTTGAAAAATAATATTGTTGGTGATAACACCAACAAAGGCAACACCAGCAATAGCGATTTTTCGCCGTCGTTGGTGTTATCATCAACGACACATGATCTTAATAAAATGCGGATAAAAACTGCCAATCGTCAAGACCTGTTTCATAAAACCTGGCCGATGAATACCAATATTCGGCGGGATTGTCTGTCATACCCGCTTTTGCCGGATTTTCATGAATGTACCTGAGCTTTTGTAGCAGAACTGCTTCTGTCACTATGTCTACCGACAAAGCATTGCGCTCCCAGAACTGGTACATCCGGTCTTTGGCAGCTACTTTAAAGTGAGCCAATATATCCGGATGGTTTTCCATAAGTCAAACTTAATCCTTTGCGCCGTAAACTTCAGAAGATCGCGCTGTACAGCTGCTCTTTTGTGCGGGTACCGGGTATGCCACAACAAGTGCAGATGATTATCCATAATAACGAAAGCGTGTATGACAACACGCTCTTCCTTTACCAGGAACCGGAAACTATCGATAATGAAGTCTTTGTATTTATCCGGGCGCAACAGTTTTTTCCATTCAAGGATGGTAGCAGTGAAAAATTGCAACTCATATTTTCCGAATACAGCCATTTACAAATCCTGAGATGGTTAAGAATTTTATCCGTACACTAATTATTGTTGGTGATAACACCAACAATGGCAACACCAGCAATAGCGGTTTTTCGCCGTCGTTGGTGTTATCACCAACGACACAGGGCCGGGGTTGAGTACAGATAAAACCACCATTCATAGATATCGCATCATTATTGATAAAAAACACCAGCAATAATAGTGAGACGATCGCTTCTTTGTTTACCGTTCCGGCGTTCCGCTCAGCAACAAACTTAGTTTTTAGGATTGTATATGCGCGGTATTCAGCTTTATCGCAAGTATTTGCCGGTTTTATTATACAAAAATACCCGGCCAGAGCCGGGTATTTTTGTATAAATATTCCTGTTCATTATTTGTCTTAGCTGCCACAAGCCAGGCACTCGTCGCGGTTGTCCAGCGAGCAGGCGATCTCGCTCTGCTGCTGCTCCTGTACCTGCGGACGGTTAAGCGCCGCCACATCTACAGTGAACTTGATCGCATCGGCCGCTGCCTTGGTACGCAGGTAGTACATACCGGTCTTCAGTCCTTTTCTCCAGGCATGGAAGTGCATAGAGGTCAGCTTGGCAAAGTTAGGCTGGTCCACAAACAGGTTGAGCGATTGCGACTGGCATATATAAGCGCCCCTGTCGGCGGCCATGTCGATAATGCTTCTTTGCTTGATCTCCCATACGGTCTTGTAGATCTCCTTCAGCTCCGCAGGCACCTCGGGGATATTCTGTACTGAGCCGTTCTCGGCGATCAGCCTGTTCTTCATATTGTCATTCCACAGGCCCAGGCTTACCAGGTCTTTCAGCAGGTGCTTGTTCACCACGGCAAACTCACCCGACAGCACACGGCGGTTGTAGACATTGCTGGTATAAGGCTCAAAGCATTCGTTATTGCCCAGTATCTGCGAAGTAGAGGCTGTAGGCATCGGCGCCAGCAGCAGGCTATTACGCACGCCATGCTCCATTACTTTCTTACGCAGGTCGTCCCAGTTCCAGCGGTCGGTAGGTGTTACGTTCCAGAGGTCGAACTGGAATTTGCCTTCACTCAGCGGGGAACCTTTAAAGGTTTCGTAAGCGCCGTCCTGCTGCGCCAGCTCCATGGAAGCTTCCATAGCGCCGAAGTAAATGGTCTCGAATATATCCCTGTTGAGGATCGCCGCTTCCTCGCTTTCAAACGGCAGGCGCAGCAGCATAAATGCGTCTGCAAGACCCTGCACGCCTATACCCACGGGGCGGTGGCGCTTGTTGGAATTCTCGGCCTCCGGCAACGGATAATAGTTGCCGTCGATCACCTTGTTCAGGTTGCGGGTTACGATCTTCGATATTTCGTATAATTTCTGGAAGTCGAATTTATTGCCGTCTACAAATCTCGGTAAAGAAATCGAAGCCAGGTTGCACACCGCTACTTCATCAGGAGCCGTGTACTCGATGATCTCCGTGCAGAGATTCGAGCATTTGATCGTACCCAGGTTTTTCTGGTTCGATTTTTCATTGGCCGCATCCTTGTACAGGATATAAGGCGTTCCGGTCTCGATCTGCGCTTCGAGTATGGCATTCCACAGCTCGCGTGCCTGCACCGTTTTCCTGGCTTTGCCTTCCTGCTCATACTGTACATATTTGGCTTCAAAAGCATCACCGTACAGCTCTTCCAGGCTTTTGGCCTCGTTGGGGCAGAACAGCGACCAATTGCCATTCTCTTCCACGCGCTTCATAAACAGGTCGGATACCCAAAGGGCAGGGAAGAGGTCCCTGGCGCGCATTTCTTCCTTACCGTGGTTCTTACGCAGGTCGAGGAAGTCGAAGATATCGGCATGCCATGTTTCCAGGTAGATGGCGAACGCGCCCTTGCGCTTGCCGCCGCCCTGGTCTACATAGCGGGCCGTATCGTTAAAGACGCGGAGCATGGGTATGATACCATTGCTCACACCGTTAGTGCCTTTTATATAGCTGCCGGTAGCGCGTATGTTGTGGATGTTGAGGCCTATGCCACCGGCGCTCTGCGAGATCACCGCGCAACGCTTCAGCGTTTCGAAGATACCGTCGATGCTGTCTTCCTTCATGCTCAGCAGGAAGCAGGACGACATCTGCGCCTTGGGTGTACCGGCATTGAAAAGGGTAGGCGTGGCATGGACGAACCACTTTTCGCTCATCAGGTTATACGTTTCAATAGCGGCATCGATATCGTTCTTATGGATACCGATAGCTACACGCATAAACATATGCTGCGGGCGCTCGGCTATCTTGCCGTCGGTACGGAGCAGGTAGGACCGCTCCAGCGTTTTGAAGCCGAAATAGTCGAAATGGTAATCACGTTCGTAAATGATAGCCGAGTCGATCTTGTCGGCATTGGCCTTTACGATCTCGTACACCTCGTCGGAATACAACGGGGCCGTTTCCTGGGTTTTGGGATCGATATAGTTATACAGGATCTCCGCTACCTCGGAAAACGATTTCCGGGTATTCTTATGCAGGTTGCTCACGGCTATACGTGCCGCCAGCACCGCAAAGTCGGGATGCTGCGTGGTAAACGAGGCGGAAGTTTCCGCCGCCAGGTTATCCAGCTCGGTGGTCGTTACATTGTTGTAGATACCCATGATCACTTTCTTCGCGATCTCGATGATATCGTCGGAGCTGACCTGCAGGCCATAGCTCAGCTTCATGATCCGCGAGGTGATCTTATCAAAATGTACGGCTTCCGGCTTGCCGCTGCGTTTAATTACAAACATATGTTTAAGGTTTTTAGTATTGAGTATTGAGTATTAGGTATTAGGTATTAGGTATTAGGTATTGTTTTTTGTAAGGGACGCTCTTAATTTCCATAATTTCTTCATGATCTCTGTTCCTTTTTCCAACAGACTATCCAGTGTTTCATTCGAAATAAAGCCGAGACGGTTAGCAATGATCAATTGTGTTTCTACTTCCGCAACAGAACCTGATGATACCCCTATAAAATGAGCGAACTCCTTTGCTGTATTTCTGCACGATCCTTCTGCGATATTCGATGCTATAGAAATTGCTGCTCTTCTTATCTGTGCTATAAGGCCAAATTTTTCTTCCTGTGGAAAATCTCTGGTGCATGTATAGATATTCTCTGCAAAGTCAACTGCATTTTGCCACACATTTAATTGCTTGTATTGATGCAAGGTGTCTAAGATTTAGTTTTGGTACCGGTCATTTAGTACCTCATACTAAATACCTGATACCCGGTACAATTTTAAAAATCCTCGTCGAGGGAAAAAGCGCCGGCGCCTTTATCCTTGGTGGCTACGCCGCTCTTCTGGTATTCGCCCACACGCCTTTCGAAGAAATTGGTCTTTCCCTGCAGGGAGATCAGCTCCATAAAATCGAAAGGATTCACGGCGTTCCATATCTTGGAGCAGCCCAGGGCCACCAGCAAACGGTCGGCCACAAACTCGATATACTGGCACATGAGGTCGGCGTTCATACCGATCAGCCTTACCGGCAATGCGTCACTCACAAATTCTTTCTCGATCTCCACGGCATTGCGTATAATGTCTTTTACCGTTTCTTCCGGAAGGGGATTGGTTATATGGTTAAGGTACAGCAGGCAGGCAAAATCGCAGTGCAGGCCTTCGTCGCGGCTGATAAGCTCGTTGGAGAAAGTAAGGCCCGGCATCAATCCACGTTTTTTCAGCCAGAATATGGAGCAGAAGCTGCCGGAGAAGAAGATGCCTTCTACAGCGGCGAAAGCGATCAGCCTTTCGGCAAAGTTTCCCTGCTCAATCCAGCGCAAGGCCCATTCGGCCTTCTTCTGCACGCAGGGTATGGTCTCTACCGCGCGTAATAAATGATCTTTTTCCTGCGCATCCTTGATATAGGTATCGATCAGCAGGGAATACATTTCGGAGTGGATGTTCTCGATCATTACCTGGAAGCCGTAGAAGCAACGGGCTTCGGGATATTGCACTTCCTGTAGAAAGTTAACGGCGAGGTTCTCATTCACGATACCGTCGCTGGCGGCGAAAAAGGCCAGGATGCGGGAAATGAAAAAGCGTTCGTCATTGTTGAGCTTGTTCTGCCAGTCGTTCATATCGGGCGAGAGGTCTACCTCTTCCGCTGTCCAGAAGCTGGCCTCGGCTTTTTTATAGAACTGCCAGATATCGTCATGCCTGATCGGGAAGATGACAAACCGGTCTTTATTATCCTGTAGTATAGGTTCTGCCTGCATATATGCTGAGTATTAAATTCTGTCATAAAGCCGACGGAAGTAACAGGGGATAAGTTGCCTTACCTGTCTGGCAAACAGGTTCCGCTCCTCCGCTTTTCCTCCGAAAGCAAAATATTTTCGATGCATTAAGGCAGGTCTTCTGGCTCGTAGCTCATCTTTACGCCTTCCCGTATAAAAGGCTGGTTACAGTGGCTTATGCAAAAGATGGTTATATGTGCTACTTACAGCTGCGGGGACAGCGCCGGCTTTGCACCGGACTTCCCTTTTAATGAGACGTTCTCAACTTGTCCTTTGAAAACACATCAACCTAAATGCCTTACAAAGATGTAGCAGGAAACAGGGATATGAAAATTTAGATTTGCACACATTGTGGAGAAGTGCGGAAAAGCAAAGCAGGCTTATTGCCGCCTGCGTCTTTCGCGCCATTGTTCAAGCGTGGTGCGATCTCCATGGTCCCAGTCTTCAATATAGATCATATTATTGGCCAGGTCTACATAGAAATAAAAATGCGGCTGGAAGCGGGTATTTCCCTGGTAGCCGGCTTCCACATAATAATAATTCACCATGGAATCGGGTGGGGTGATCTTAATGATGATCCGCTGCATACGGTTGGTCAGAGAATCGTAAACATGATCCTTTTCCTTTACCTCCGGCAATGCCTCTATCATGCTTCTTACGGAATCCTCTGCGGTAAGCGCTACGCCTTTATGCTGCGCCTGCGCAGCCAGCGTTAACAGAACAGAGCATGTCAGCAGCAGCATTTTCATAATTAACCCGGTTTGCAGTTACAACAAATGCCTGCTGATAAGGTTTAATGCTTTTTTACCAACAAAAAAGCTGCCCCGGAAGGACAGCTTTATACATTCTTTGGATATGATTTTATTCTGCAGTTTCCGCATCTGCGATAGCGCCGGCGTTATCACCCGTCTTTGCAGAGCTTTCCTGCTTTTTCAGCGCCTCGCTTACCGGCAGACTGTCTGCCGCAGGCAATACATCAGATGTCTGTGAATCTTCATAAGGACGCTTGCCAATCAGGCGCTCGAGGTCATCTTTGAACAGCACCTCTTTTTTCAGGAGCTCTTCGGCCAATGCCGTCAGCTCTGTCAGCTTGCTTCTTAAAAGCTCCTTAGCCCTTTCGTACTGCGATTGTATCAGTATACGTACCTCCTGGTCCATCATTTCGGCAGTGGCATCAGAATAAGGCTTGCTCATGCTGTATTCCTGCTGTGAATCGTGGAAGGAAACATTACCTACCTTACCATTCATACCGTAGATCGAGATCATGGAATAAGCCATCTTGGTAATGCGCTCCAGGTCGTTCTGCGCACCGGTAGATACGCGGCCGAAAATGATCTCTTCCGCCGCCCGGCCGCCGAACAGGCCTACCAGCTGGTCGTTCATTTGCTCTGTGGTGTACAGGAACTGCTCTTTAGGCAGGTATTGCGCATAGCCCAATGCTGCCACACCGCGCGGTACGATCGATACCTTAACCAGCGGATGCGCATGCTCCAGGAACCAGCCGCAGATAGCGTGGCCTGCTTCATGGAAGGCGATGATCTTCTTCTCTTCGGGAGAGATGATCTTGTTCTTTTTCTCCAGGCCGCCGATCACACGGTCGATCGCGTCATTGAAATCCTGCATCCTTACCTCGGTCTGGCCTTTACGGGCAGCGATAAGGGCTGCTTCGTTACATATATTGGCGATATCGGCACCAGCAAAACCCGGTGTCTGGGTCGCCAGCTTCTTGATATCCAGATCGGCTGCCTTTTTGATCGGCTGCAGGTGGACATTGAATATTTTCTCACGGCCGTTTACATCCGGCACGTCGATGGATATCTGGCGGTCAAAGCGTCCCGGGCGCAGCAATGCCGAATCCAATACATCCGGACGGTTGGTCGCCGCAAGGATAATAATGCCGCTGTCGCCGCTGAAGCCGTCCATCTCCACCAGGAGCTGGTTCAGGGTGTTCTCGCGCTCATCATTGCTCATCACCGCATTTTTTCCGCGGGCGCGGCCTATGGCATCTATCTCATCTATAAACACGATACAGGGAGCTTTATCACGCGCCTGCTTGAACAGGTCCCTTACACGGCTGGCGCCCACACCTACGAACATTTCCACGAAATCGGAACCGGACATAGAGAAGAACGGCACCTGCGCTTCACCTGCCACGGCTTTGGCCAACAGGGTCTTACCGGTACCCGGAGGACCTACCAGGAGCGCGCCTTTAGGTATCTTACCACCGAGGGAGGTGTATTTCTTGGGATTCTTCAGGAAATCCACGATCTCCATTACCTCTACTTTCGCCTCATCCAGGCCAGCTACATCATTAAAGGTTATGCTCACCTTGGTACCTTTCTCAAAAAGCTGGGCCTTGGATTTTCCGATGCTGAAAATACCGCCGCCACCGCCACCGCCGCCCATCGGCCCCATCTTGCGGAAGATGAGCACCCACATAGCGATCAGCACCAGCAGGGGTAGTAAAGCTGTGCTGAGTATATCCCGGAAAAAATTACCCCTTGTTTCCACTTCCACAGGAACCTGAGGCTTCCCTTCCTGGGCATAGGTCTTCATTACATCCTGGAAATTCCTGTCGAAAACTTCGTATGAACCGATATTGAACTGGAAATCCGGGTCTTCGGATTTCTTGCTGAACATGGGGTTTTGTCTTTCGGGTGTGGCATTGGCAGGTTTATTGAGGTAAACCTCCGCTATTTCTTTATTGACCACCACTACCTTTTTTACCTTCCCCTGGTCCAGGTAGCTTTGCCTGAATTCAAGAAAAGATATGTTTTTGGAGGAGGATGGTATGCTGGACCCGAAATAGTTAAGACCTATCAGTACTACTACCAATATGCCGTATATCCAGTATATATTAAATTTCGGACCTTTCTTGTTTTGCTGGTTATTTCCGTCAAATCCGGGAGGTTGTCCGCCCGGCATTCTGTTTTTATTATCTTCCATAGATATTCTTGCCTGTTACAGGCACAATTAATAAATTCCTGTTTAAATTCGATCCTATCCTGCGTGCTCTTCCCTGCCTGCATCCATCCACAGGCCTTCCAGGTCGTAAAACTTGCGCTCTTCTGTCTGGAACACATGCACCACTACGTTTACATAGTCTACCAGCGTCCAGGTAGTGCCTATTTCGTAGTGATACGGACGTTCATTACAGCCTTCACGCACTTTCTCCTCCACATTATCTGCAATAGCTTTTATCTGGATATGTGACTGCGCATCGCAGATGATAAAAAAATCAGCTACGGCTTCATCGATCTTTCTCATGTCCAATGAAACAATATTCTGTCCTTTTTTATCGCGGATAGCATCAAGGATAACTTTGAACAACCTGCTGTTACGGTTAAGGCGGACTGGCGATTTTGGTGAAGCAGTTACTGTGCCGGTTATTTTACTCAAATTGCTTTTTCTTTCGAAATGTTTAATAAAAAAACTGGAAAACGGTCATATCTTTCCTGAAAGATATCAAAAAATCATTTTGAATCCGCTTTCCAAATAATATCTTGCGTTCAAAATTACGAAATCTTTTGGCACGAAACTCAGAAAATACATTTCCTAAATGGCTCAGATACTTCGATACTATTGACAGTACCAATAACTATGCCATGCGCCTGACGGACGACGGAATGGCATATCACGGCGATGTTGTATGGAGTCTGCACCAGACTGGGGGAAAGGGACAGAGGGGGCGTCAATGGCAGGACGAACCGGGAAGCAACCTCGCTATGAGCATCATTTGTCAGCCATCCTTACCTGCAGATAGCCAATTCCGGCTGAGTGCCCTGGTAGCGCTTACAATTGCTAAATATTTGCAAACAATTTTCAGTGGCTGGCAGGTCGCGATCAAGTGGCCTAACGATATTTATATAAATGACAAAAAGGCATGCGGCATACTTATTGAGAACATTTTCAGGGGTATGGAATGGACTTATGCCATTATCGGCATCGGCATCAATGTTAACCAGCAAAGCTTTCCGGACAACATACCCAATGCTGTTTCATTAAAATCAGCATCCGGCAAAAGCTACGACCTTGCAGAGCTGGTAACCGATATACGTGCGGGAATACTGAATGCCTTAAGCACTACCCAGACCAGGGCAGACACACAGAAACTGATGGACAATTATAATAATTTACTGTTCAGGCGGGGCAGGGAAGTCGCTTTTGAAGAGCTGGCGTCGGGCAGAAAGTTTGAAGCTTTTGTCCAGGAAGTAAACAGCAACGGGGAGCTGGTTGTACTATCACATTCCGGTATCGAGACATTTGCATTCGGATCTGTAAGCTGGAAAATATAGCTATCTGTAAAACGAAGGACGGCAAGCATTTCCTTACCGTCCTTTTGTTTTCATCATTAAACTGTATGCTACTTCTTTACAAACTGCAATACCCTTACCTGTTTTCCGTTTGATATTGCGAGGGTATAAGTACCTACAGACAGGTGATGTAGGTCAAACGCCTGCTCAAAATCTCCGCCTGTTACCTTATAATCCCTGGAAAATACAGCCCTTCCGGAAATATCACGGATGGCAAAATTATAATTGCCTGTACTGGCCGATGTCATTTTTACGTGCAGTGATCCTTCAGAAGGATTGGGATAGATACTGGTCAGGATATTCCTGTCCAGGTCGTTCAGACCTGATACTTCTTTTTCGCTGAATGTGACCTGAACCTTGTTGGGCGTATCATCTCCCGGCATGCTGTTATTGTTGTTCACCACCATCCTTGCATAGAATTTTGCATCACCGCTGCCGGCTGCCGGCGCGGTCCAGCGGAAAGAGGCTTCATATGCATCACCTGTTTTAGGCAAGGGGGATGTGTGTTCGATCAGTGTAACGCCTGCCGATACGGTTTCGGTTGATGCTAACGTTGCTGCTATGGTACCGATATCCTCACTGCTGCTGCCTACCACGGATGCCTGGAATCCCAGGTGCGTATAGGCCGAAGCACCCGAATAGGCACCGGAGAGCTTTACCGTATATTCATGGCCCGGCATATATTTCCCGTCTGTAACCACTTCCCCTGAGGCATTGTCCGTAAGGGTAAGCGTAATAAGGAGCGAGGAGCTTTCTGAAGGATGACAGCTTCCCTGGGAGCATGAATTAGGGCTGCCGGTACTGCCGGTACGGTTTCCCAGTCCGCCATGCGCGGGCCCTGTCCTGTAGCTGGATAATCCTATAATACCAGCAGATAGTAAAGTAGTAATAAGTATAGTTTGTCTTTTCATAATATGCTTTTCAAATAGCCTGAGAAAATATGTATTGTATGCGCAAATATTATTAAAAAGAACAATGACAGCCAGCCATCTCTTACAAGCAGGGAAAACCGTTGCTTAAAGCGGTAAAAAGATACCCCGGATAGCTAACATGCCGGAATAATAATAAGAGGAAAGATGAATAGAAAAGAGAAAACCAGTTTTTCACCTGTAGTTTTTCTAAAAAAGCCCTTTTAATTTTGCAATAGAAAGCCTGGAATTAATAGCACTAAGGGCTGTAAAGAAAAAATGATCTTATCAGATTCGATCACTGAAAACAAAGCAAAAAAATTGCCCCGTGATTGCGGGGCGTTTTTGTTTAGTTTATCATCACCCAGTTAAAGCCAAAGCGGAAGAGCGCGTTCTGTGCAGGGTATCCGGGAGCATTGATCACGTTCTTTTTAATGACCAGCTGCTGCAACTGGTCGCCGGAGACAAAGCACCTGAAATTCCTGACCTTGAAATTAAAAAAGGCCGTACACTCAACAGGGTTAGACACCCTGATAGCGTCCTGCAGGTAAAACTGGTTAAAATAAGGTGTATAGCCGTTGGCAAAATACGGTGTATGATACCTGGCCTCAAGGCCTACTGCCGCTTTTAATGCATTTTTAAAAAGATTGGTCTCCACGCTCAAAATATGCCGCAGCATAAACGCGGGGAGGTTGACCGGCGCATTGGCTGTAGGCTGCTGCCAGATCACCTCGTTATCCAGGCTAAAGCTCCTGTACACGAACTGTTTGCGACCATATACCTGCAGCACGGAAAATGCCTCGCTTTGCTGCTGTGGGGTAAACGTATCGTCGTAGTAGAGATAGTTGGCCATCAGGTAATTCCTGGCGCCGAAAGATAGCCGTAACCGGTCTATTGCTATATCTCCCCACAGCTTAGTAACGCTGGGCTTATTAAAAGAAAAATTACGGTTATAAAAATTGCTCTGGAAATACTCCCAGGCATATGGCGCATTGCTCAGGGTCTGCTTAAAGCCTGCAGACAGTCTGCCCAGGGTTTTAAGATCCTTGCCGGCCGACGCATTGATATCGAAATCTCCTGCTGCAGTTCCGGTAAAGAAAAACCTGGCCGCAGCCTCATAGCTCCATTGTCCTTCTTCCTGGGCTTCCTTCCTGATCTGCCCAAAAAGATAGTTGCTGACCGTAGTCGACTTATTAACATCAGTCCTGTAATCAGTCGAAAAATTATCGATCCGGTTGGCAATGCCTGCTTCCACTAAAGCCAGGGCCTCGCCCTTACCGAGGTACCCGTTAAGGCTGAACCTGTTTTCTATATAGAACCAGCTTTGTATGCTTTCCAGCGTATCGTTTGGGGCAAAACGGCTGGCTATGCCCAGAAAGGCGTAACGCGCCGAATCCGGCTCAGAATCCCTGAAAGTATGTTTTTCGGAATGGAGCTGTAGCTGATGTTTTACGCGAAAACGGGGTGTAAAACGGTAGGTAGCTGCTGTCGAATCCTCATTGTACAAGGTATCCGCTTTTCCCCATGCATAGCTGTTTTGCAGATACAAATCCCAGGTCCGGTAAATATTTGTGACCGCAGATCTCCTGGAATATGTACTGCCGCCTCTTCCCGGTAAATTCACCTCTATCAGCTCCCGGTTAGTAAGAGAAGGGTCGGTAAGATCGCTTTCCCTTACAATACCACCATTCTCGTCCTGGTTGAACTTATTATAGATAAAAGCCAGCGCCATCTGGTATTTCTGGTCCCGGCTGGCATATCCTGTATTAAAGCTGCCACAATTGCTGGTTGTCTGGTGAAAGCGGAAATAGCCGGGAGAATTGATATTCCGGAAATGAAAGGCAAAATTCCAGTCAGGATTAATGTTCTGTGTATGCAGTATTTCTGCCTTCTGCTCCGTTTTACTTCCCAGCTGGAACTGAAAAGAGGAATAGGGGCGGGTAGTATTGTAGAAAGGCAGGCTGTCCAGCGTTATCATCTGCATATCCCAGATATGATAACCGAGCTGCGGACCGATCACCTGGTCCGGTGTATAGAACATGTTAAAAGTAGGGGATGCTATATTGCCCATATCCCGTCCCCACCATGGCTGTACCGGCTGGTAATGATGAAACTTCCGCAAGGAAGTATCGGGATAATGTTTCACCAGGGAGTTAAGATAATGGTAATTGATCCTGGCCTGCTCATCGATCCATTTGTTACCCATCTTATTTTTCCCGTTTGTCGTATCGGTAAGAAAAGGGTTGGCTGGCTGCCCGTCGCTGTTCAGCGTATTGGCTATCTGTGCATCGGTCCGTATATGAACAAGCAGCAAAATGGTTGCCAGCAGAGGAAACAATAATTTATTAAAGATTGCCAATGAATGCCCGTTATTTGTTGTAGACTATTTTATTTGCCGCAAATTTAGGCAATTCACAGTACAGAATCCGCAAGCCGGCAAATTACAGGGAAGCCCACCAAAGTGTTACAAAACCATATTTCCCCCAGTCCTTCAGGCTTTTGCTGAGTTCCGTCATCAGCTGGGGCGTCGATACATTCTTCCCCTTTTTCATTTCTTTTATTGTTTTGTCATCAAAAGGCTCCAGCTCCACCCTGGTAGCAAACCAGGTAGTGTAAAGCCTGGGTACAGCAAGTCCCAGTATCATGCCGGGTAACCCGTTGAAGGATTCCGGGCCACCGCTTACCATAATCTGGTCTGTATAAAAAGCGACAACCACTACCGAATCACAGATCGTCGTCACTGCTTTCCTGCAGCTATAGCCTGCAATAGGTCTTATTTCGTCTTCAATTTTCCATTGAAGCTTTTTAAAACTGTCCGTTACGATAAAGTTGGTCTCATAAATCTCTTTCTGTGCAGTTACTTTCTTCAGGGTAAAATCCGTGATCACCAGGTTTTCCCTGGCAGGCCCCTTGCCACCGAACATGGGCATCTTTATTTCCTCATCCTTATCAAAAGCGTACATGCTTTTGCTTTCATTAAAGGAAAGTGTAAAGTAAGAGGTCAGGTATTTAGGCATTTTCTCCAGCATCGCCGCCATCCAGGGGTTATCTCCGTTGTCGTCGCCCCATTCATACTTCATGCTCATTTTCAGATTGGTCTTTCGCTCAAAGTATATTTTACCATTACCGGTAAACTGGCCGGATGAAAGCGAGGCATACAGGATAGCCAGTACTGAAAGGAATATTTTTTTCATAAAGTTAGTGAATCGTTTATTTATGCTATTCGCCAAGGGTACCTATAATTTCATCGTCTGCCTGCGCCATGGCGCCACTTTTGGTAAAGTTCCAGGTAAGGCTGAACATGAAATAACGCCTGATATTATTATACCGGCTCTCCGTAATATAGTTATCGAAAGTACTGCGACGGAAGCCTATATTCTGGTTAAGCAGGTCGTATCCGGCTGCTTTCAGCACCAGCGAACGGTCTTTGAGAAATGACTTGCTTATATAAGCATTCCAGCGGAAAACGTTATTATTGACATCCTGGGCATCAATTTTCTGCCTGATGAACCATTCCACTGATGTCCCCAGCTCGAAGTTGAGCGGCAGGTGTATACTCCCTTCAAATTCCTGCTGGTAGCTCCAGTAATCATTCACAATGTCTTTCCGGATTGACGACGTATTCCTGTTGTACTGGACATTCGTATTATAGCTAAGGTCCAGCAAAGTATCTTTGGAATAAAACAACGATAAAGTAGGACCGTAGTTCTGGTTAATGCTGACATTGGCCAGATCGTTTACAAAAGAGTTGGCTTTTGAGTAGCTTCCGTTAAAGTTGAGGTTGGCCCTTGTATTGATCGGTCTGATCTTAAAACCGTATCCCGCGTAGGCATAGGCCATAAGATTACCATTTACATTCACATACTGGTATGTCCGCTGCCCTATTTCATTAACAGATTGCTTCTGGCTGATCGCATCCTGGGTAAAAGAGAAGCTGGCGCTGCCCCATATATATCTTTCGGAAAGCACCTTATAATCGCCGAAGTTCAAAGAAAAATTATGCCGGAACTCTTGCTTCAGGTTCGGATTGCCTATCATAATATTCAAAGGATCTGTATTTTCCCTGATCGGCTGTATCTGGCTGATAGTCGGCTGATTGGTATTTCCGTTATAGGTCAGGGAAATGTTGCTTTGTTTGGTCCGGTTAAAGCGGAATGATGCCCGCGGGAAAAAGTTAAGATAGGAATAGCTGATTTCCGAATTGTCAAACCTGTTCTTTTGCGTAAAAGTTGCATTGGCGATATTTCCGCCAAACGATAAATTAATCTTATCGAACTTAAACCGGAGATTGGCCCCGCCATTATGAGTAATTATATTAAATGCGTAATTACTGCTGAACAGGGGATTGAGCGTATCGGTGCCTGGCGCCTCGCTCACCTGGTCAAAGCTCAGCCTTTTGGATTCATTATTATTCACATCGAAGCCGTAGTTAACCTCCAGGAAAGCCTTTTGGGAAAGCGGCTCCGTATAGGACAAGCGGGTATTGAGCTTAAGACCCTGGCTTAAATTATCCTTACGCTGTAAAATGGTATCAGAGATACCGATACCGAAAAAGCTGTTGACAGACTTGTAGGCGCCTTTTGCCCCGTTCTCATTCCAGTTGCCGGTAAAATTGGCAGAGATCGTGCGCCCTTCCTTTCTGAACTTACGCCGGTAAAGAATATTGGAATTAAGTGATTTTCCATCGGAGGTATAATCCTGGACCTGATTGCTAGAGTTTATTAGGTTACCATGCAGATCTGTAGAAGCCACATCATTGCTGGTCCGGTTAATGCCATTGCTCAGCTTCCCGGCTATATTTACTTTCAGTGACGACAGGGAATCTATCTTATACTCAATAACGGCGCTTACCTTATGACCATCTGTACTGGAAAAACGATTGGAATTGGAATTGGTGACATATTGGGTATCCGGCAGCACATATTGCGTCCGGGTATTGTTAAATGCTTCTATGTTGCTTCTCCGGAACCTGTAATCGCCATTAAAGTTCAGTGCATCTTCATTCAACCATTTATTGCCGTAATGAATCCCTCCGTTCCAGTTCTTGGGAAGCCCTTCACCCATATAAGCGCCGCCGAAACTTCCGTCATCATCAGATGTGATAGTGCTGATCATTGCGCCATCATCAGTTATTTCGACAGAACGGGAGCCGCCATCTCCGTATTTGGACGCATCAGCCCAATCCAGCCCGCTTGTATTGGTATTGCTCATAACGCCGAATGCCGATAGCTTTCTTTTCGATTTAAAGGCATTGATCATTGCCTGGTTTTCCCAGTATTCTGGAGGACCTGCACCAGCCGATATTTTACCAAAATAACCTTTTTTGGCATTTTCCTTTAGCTTCAGGTTTATAGTCTTGATCTTTTCACCATCATCTATCCCGGTGAATTCGGCCTGGTCGCTTTTTTTATCAAATACCTGTACCCGCTCAACCGCGCTCGCCCGCAGCATTTTGGCTACCACAGCGGGGTCATCGGCAAAAAACTCATCTCCATCCACCAGCATTTTCTGTACTTTTTCCCCATGCGCCGTAATATTACCTTTCTTATCTACCTGCAGGCCGGGCAGCTTCTTCAGCAATTCATCCACATTAGCAAATTCCCTTACACGGAAACTATCGGCGACATACTCTGTAGTATCGCCCTTTATAATAATAGACCTGCTTTCATTAACGATCACCTCCTGGAGTAGCTGCTGCCTGGAAATCAATGCAATTGTTCCTATATCAGTAACCGGGCCGGCTGTTTCCACTACATCTACATAATCTGCAAACAGCGGATGAGCTATAATGATAATATACCTGCCGGGGCTGTCCACGCCAAGCGAAAAATTCCCTTCCTCATCGGCCCTGGTGAAGGTCTGCAATATGGAATCTGTTGCCCGGATCAGCGATACGGAAGTATACTGGGTAGTGGCATAGCCCACAGTATCCTTTGCAGATCCTTTAATGATATATTCCTGGGCATGTCCTGTTTTGATAAAGAATAGAAAGCCAATGATACAAAAAGCGGTCTTCAGGATGTGCTTCATAAGTATTGCAGGGTATTAGCTAAATCAATAAGTATTCAGAAGATAAGGGTAAAACAAAGCGTTAAAAATAGAAAATAACGTTTAGGTTTAAAAAAAATTGTTCGCAGCGCCATTTAAAACCGGGAAGCCACAGGTATGATCTCCGCCCAATATTTAATTAGTGCAAATACTTTTTTAATTTACTTTTGCTGCCATGACACGATTCTATACTTTGGTGTTATTGCTGGCACTGCTCGTGCCTCTATCAGCTTTCAGCCAGGATTCATTGTGGACCCTTGAGGGAAGCATCCAGTATGCTTTACAGCATAACATAGACATAAGGCAAAGTGTATTGAACGAAAGGCTTGCGGCATTACAGCTAAAGCAAAACCAGCTCTCGCAGATACCTTCGGTTTCAGGATCCGCCGATTTCGGCCGCAGCTTTGGCCGCTCTATCGATCCGACAAGCAACCAGTTCATCAATGCCGGCTATAATTTTGCGGGCATTAATGCCAACGCCAATGTATTGCTGTTCGGCTGGTTCCAGAAAAGGAATGCCATTGCACGCGATAAGTTTTCCCTGCAGGCCGCCAATGCCGATCTTGACCAGCTCAGGGATGATGTATCGCTTAACGTAGCTACCGGATTTTTAAGGATCCTGCTGGCCAACGAGCAGGTAAGGATTGCGGAGAACCAGGTAAACCTTTCCCAGAAGCAGCGGCTGCAGACAAAAGCTTTTGTTGACGCGGGGAGCAAGCCGGAGATCGATCTCACACAACTGGAGGCCCAGGTAGCCACAGACAGCGCCACTTACTTCAGCGCTCTTACCGACTACAATCAGGCAGTGCTCGATATGAAAGCGCTGCTTAACCTGGATATAGCCGCGCCTTATATAGCAGCCGCTCCCCATGTAGATAATTTCTCCTACGAAGAAATAATGGCTACCGGACCTGATGAAGTGTATGAGCAGGCAAAGGGACACCTTGGCTCTGTAAAAAGCAGCATGCTGAAAGAGGAAGCTTCCAGGAAAGGGCTCGCTGCTTCCAAAGGGGCATTGTACCCGCAGCTGAGCCTGGGAGCTCAGGCAGGTACCAACTATTCTTCCGCATTAAAGGAAATTACTGATTTTACCGTGATCGGAGCTCAGCCAAGCGGTAATTTTGTTACCATTGGTAATGAGAACTACCAGGTTCTTGAGCCGGTAGTACGCTATGGCCAGACAACAACTCCTTTTGGCAAACAACTGAATAATAACTTCAGACAAACGGTAGCCTTAAGTCTTACAATACCTATATTTAACGGTTGGACGGCGAAGAGCGCTGTAGAACAGGCCAAAATAGATGTGCAGAACAAAGGACTTGAACTGGAAAGAACCAAAGTAAAATTAAAGCAGGATGTCTATAAGGCATGGTATGATGCCAGAACAGCTATACAAAAGTATTATGCTGCCGCACGGGCCGCTGAAGCGGCTGAAAAAGCTGTAAATATTGCCAGCCAGCGCTATGAGCTGGGCCTGATGAATGCCGTAGAGCTGCTGACCACACAGAATACAGGCTTCAAGGCAAAGGCCGACGCCCTTTCCGCAAAATATGATCTTGTATTCAAGCTGAAGGTAATAGATTATTATTTAGGTAAAGCCATTAAACTATAATACGCCGGTACTAAATCTATGAAGGAGACTTTATTTGAAGCAATAAAGCAGGCAGGGGCGCTGATCAAGCAGAGATTTTCAGAAACTTTTTCCATTTCTCATAAAGAAGGCGTCAATAACCTTGTTACGGAAGTAGACCAGGCATCCGAAAAGCTCATCACCGATATTATAAGGGAAAAATTTCCTGACCATGGAATTATCGGCGAAGAATATGGCGCTCATGACAGCAAAGCACGGTTTAAATGGATCATTGATCCTATAGACGGTACCGTCAATTATGCGCATGGCATTCCGCTATGCTGTATCAGCATCGGTATACTTGACGGTGATGAAACAGTGATGGGAGCAGTATACAATCCTATGATGGATGAGCTTTTCTTTGCGGAAAAAGGTAGAGGAGCCTTTCTAAATGACCGGCAGATACATGTTTCTGAAAAAGCAGATTTCGAACGTGCTTTTCTTGTTACCGGCTTTCCCTATCATTTCCCTGAGGGAAAAAATCCCCTGAGCGCTTTTCAGCGTATTGTCAGCCAGGGCATACCGGTAAGAAGGCTGGGGTCGGCGGCGCTTGACCTTTGCTGGGTAGCCTGCGGCCGCTTTGACGGATTCTGGGAGTTTAACCTTAATCCCTGGGATATAGCGGCGGGGTACCTGATGGTTACTGAAGCCGGCGGCAAGGTCACGGATTTCAAGAACAATCCCTGTTCCGTATGGGATAAAGAAACGCTGGCAACAAACGGAAAAATACATGATCAGTTAAGAGCAGTTATCACCGAATAAAGATATCCGTATATTTTAAAAAATCGCAAAAAATGATTGCCGTAAATATTATCAACCGCTCCCATCACCCGGCCCCGCAATACCAGACGTCAGGTTCTGCCGGTATGGATCTCTGCGCTTTTATCAGCGAGCCGGTCGTCCTGCAGCCTATGCAAAGACTCCTGATCCCAACTGGCCTGTTTATCGAGCTGCCTCAAGGCTACGAAGCCCAGATCCGCCCACGCAGCGGAATGGCCATAAAAAAGGGCATCACCATGATCAATACACCTGGTACCATCGACAGTGACTACCGGGGCGAGATCAAAATACCCGTGATCAACCTTTCAGGTGAAGTGCAAACCATTGAAGACGGGGAAAGAGTTGCTCAGATGGTAATTGCAAAACATGAGACCATCAGCTGGAATGAAGTTGCCATATTGAACGAGACTGTACGCGGTGCAGGTGGGTTCGGGCATACAGGAATAAAGTAGGCGCGTTTTAAACATGCTGCCAGTATAGACGTTTTAACCAGAGCGCATAAAAATAATATCATGAAAAAGATCGCTGTGCTTACTTCCGGTGGCGATTCGCCGGGTATGAATGCTGCCATAAGAGCTGTCGTCCGTACCGCGCTCTACAACAATCTCGAGGTTTTTGGTATACGCCGCGGCTACCAGGGTATGATCGAAGGAGATATCTTTAATATGGATACCACTTCCGTAGCCAATATCATCCAGCGCGGCGGCACCATACTCAAGACTGCCCGCAGCAAAGAGTTCATGGCCGCTGAAGGCAGGAAAAAAGCTTATCACCAGCTCAGGAAACACGAAATAGATGCGCTGGTACTGATTGGCGGAGACGGAACATTTAAAGGCGCCAATGCATTCTTCCAGGAACACTCCCTTCCAGCCGTCGGTATTCCGGGTACGATCGATAATGACATAGCGGGGACAGATTACTCGCTTGGGTTCGACACGGCAGTCAATACAGCAGTGGAAGCTATTGATAAGATAAGGGATACAGCCGAGGCCCACGACAGGATATTTGTGGTAGAGGTAATGGGGCGGGATGCCGGGTATATAGCGCTCAACAGCGGAATCGCCTGCGGGGCGGAAGATATCCTGGTACCGGAGCAGGACACGGACTTCAAGGCGATCCTGAAAAGGATTAAAAATGATAAAAGGAGAAAAAAGCTGGTCAATATTATCGTAGTAGCAGAGGGAGATGATTTCGGCGGCGCAGATACGGTCAGCAAAAAAATACTGGAGCATTACCCCGATATGGACATCAGGGCCACTATACTCGGGCATATACAACGCGGAGGATCACCTTCCTATTTTGACAGGGTACAGGCAAGCCGTATGGGCTACGCGGCAGTAAATGCATTATTGAAAGGAGAAACCCAGATCATGATCGGGCTGGAAAATCAAAAGATCATATTCACCCCCTTCAGCGAAGCGATCAAGCAGCATGCCCCCCTGGATACAGAAATGCTGGAAATGGCCAAAATACTGGCTTCGTAATTTGTTCGTATCATCCCATATAAGCAACAGGAGCGGACATACCGTTCCTGTTGTTTTATTTTTCCGCCATACGCCACCGGTCGCTGCTGATTTATCTTCTGCAGCCATAATCTATAATGCTATTATTACCCGCGTTTGCAATAAACATAAAAAGTACTATATTTGATTTTTACAACCTGATTAATGAAGCCTGTCAAACCTGCAACGTTGGATGACTTTTACCGCGAGGCTGCGCAGTTCACCGGTAAGGATATCAATGCTCTGTTACCGCCGGGTATCAATAAAGATGTCGGCCATTTCAACATATTCGACATTGCCAGTACCATTGAAGAAGTAAAGCGTAAGTCGGTGATGCCCTATAACCGGCGTGCTTATTATAAGATCAGCCTGATACGTGGCAAGAACCGGGCCGAATATGCCGATAAGGTAATCGACATTCCCGATAATGCATTGCTCTTTGCCACACCGCGCGTACCATACCACTGGGTGCCGCAGGATCCGCGGCAATCAGGCACCTTTTGCGTATTTACCGATGAGTTCATGACGCGCAATAAGAGTGGGGTAGTCCTCGACGAGCTGCCGATCTTCAGGTCTGGCGGCTACCCGGTATTCCGTATCAGCAACGAGGAAGCGGAAGAGCTTGCTGCAATATTCCGGAAAATGCAGCAGGAAATAGTTTCAGACTATGTGTATAAATACGATCTGCTGCGCAATTATGTGGTCGAGCTGATCCACTACGGACAAAAGCTGCAACCTGCAACGGCGCTCTATCCCCCGCATAATGCGGGAGCAAGGGTCACCGCTCTTTTTATAGAGCTGCTTGAACGGCAGTTCCCGATCGAGTCGCCGGGCCAGAAGATACAGTTACGGTCTGCTAAAGACTATGCCGACCGGCTGGCTGTACATGTAAACCACCTCAATAAAGTGCTGAAGGAAAGTACCGGGCAGACCACGACGCATATTATCAGCAGCAGGATAGCGCAGGAAGCCAAAATGCTGCTCCGGCAAACAGACTGGAATATCTCTGAGATCGCTTACTGCCTTGGCTTTGAAGAAGTGGCCCATTTCTCCAATTTTTTCAAAAAGCAGGCTGCCGTTTCTCCCCAGCAATTCAGATAATACTTCCCGATTTCCCGCTTTGCCTGAAGCGCATTTAATTTTAATTGTTCAGAGCCGAATGGATTTGATTTTTACAAACATTGGTTTGATGTTTGCAATAGACCTGTCCGGGATTCTCTCGACCTTTGTCCTGTCAAATTAAAAAGCAAAACAAAATGGCAGTAAACACAAAAATCGCCCTTGTTACCGGCGGCAGCCGCGGACTGGGCCGTGATATGGCGCTGAGCCTTGCCCGTAAAGGACATGACCTTATTATAACTTACCACAGTAATCGCGGGGAAGCTGACAAGGTGGTAGCGGAAATACGGAGTTTAGGGCGGCAGGCGGAAGCTTACCAGCTCGACACCGGTAAGGTAAGCAGCTTTGACACCTTCTTCAAAGAAATGACCGGCCACCTGGAAAAATATACCGGCAGCCCGAACTTCGACTTCCTGGTCAACAATGCAGGTACGGCGCTTTATGCCCCCTTTGCCGAGACGAGCGAAGAGCAGTTCGATGCGATCATGAACGTTCATTATAAAGGTGTGTTTTTCCTTACCCAGAAAGCTTTACCCTTCCTCAACGATGGCGGACGTATCGTGAATATCTCATCCGGTTTAGCCCGTTTTGCCACACCGGGCTCTTCGGCCTACGGATCGGCCAAAGGTGGTATTGAAGTGCTGACCCGTTACCTCGCAAAGGAATTAGGTGTAAAAGGAATTACCGCTAATGTAGTAGCGCCCGGGCCAATTGCAACGGATTTTGGTGGCGGCCGTGTACGTGATAACAAGGAGCTGAATGATCACCTGGCTACATTAACGGCGCTCGGCCGTGTAGGGCAGGCAGATGATATAGGCGGTGTTGTGGCTTTCCTGTGCAGCGAGGATGCCAAATGGGTAACCGGCCAGCGGATCGAAGCTTCGGGCGGCATTAACCTGTAACGACTCTACTTCCCGCAGATGGATATTTACGGGCAGCAAAAAGCTTCCTGTAAAATTAAAATGAATTCCACCTGCGGGATTTATCGCTTATTTCAGCCGTTCCAGTACACCCTTTCGCTTTACGATATTCTTATAATCCCATTGGATATTCCGGGCTTTCTCCAGCCAGCGACGCAGGTCTTTGGTATTAACCTCATCCGCAGAACTGTAACGGATCTCTGCGGCTTTAAATTTTCCTTCCGGCGCCAGGGCCGGCTCGTCAAAAGATTGCCCGCTCCAGAACATAAGGTTTATACCGCTCTTGCGCTTGCTGTAACCTGCTACAGGATTACCGTCCAGGAACCAGACAGGATGCGCGTGCCATACTTTGCTTTCAGCTTCAGGTAAGCAATTATCTATTTCCTGCGCCAGCAGCCTGCATATCTCCTGGTCAGCGCTGTCCCGGGATTCGTTGTAAGCAATGATATCGGGGTGCATATGCTAAGAATATTTTATTAAATATTTCTGCGGTATTTATTTTCACTATTGAGGCAAAAGAATAGCAAATAAATATCGTAAGATTATTTTTACACTACCTGTATCAGTATCTCTCCGGCCCGCTGTTCCTCCAGCCATCCCAACGGCTGCAATTCGTAACCCTGTTCCCGCATCAGGGCCTCAAATTCATTACAGCCCTCCGGCGATACCGCCACCAACAGTCCTCCGCTTGTTTGCGGGTCAGCCAGGATATGCTTTTGCCGGTCCGTCAGCGTACTGATCTTCGCGCCATAGCTTGCCCAGTTGCGATTGGTACCCCCCGGCACACAACCCTGGTCCAGGTACCCGTGTATCGCGGGAATTACAGGTACCTTGTCAAATTCCACAACCGCTGTGAGGCCGCTGCCCGCGCACATTTCGGCCAGGTGGCCCAGCAGGCCGAAGCCGGTTACATCCGTCATCGCCTTTACTGATGGCAGCTTAGCCAGCACCTCACCTGGCTTGTTCAGTGTGGTCATGCTGCGGAGCGCGATGGCCGCGTCTTCCGGCTGCAGCAGTCCGCGTTTTTGTGCAGTGGAAAGCACGCCCACGCCCAATGCCTTGGTCAGGTACAGGCGGCAGCCCGCTTCGGCAGTAGCATTCTGCTTCAGGTGAGGTACATCCACTATACCATTTACGGCAAGGCCAAATACCGGTTCGGGGCAATCTATGCTATGACCGCCCGCCAGTATGATGCCGGCTTCGGCACATATGGCACGCGCACCTTCCAGCACCTGTCCTGCCACCTCGGGCGCAAGCTTATCAACAGGCCAGCCAAGGATAGCGATCGCCAATACCGGCTTACCGCCCATTGCATATACATCGCTGATGGCATTAGCCGAAGCGATACGTCCGAAATCAAAGGCATCATCTACGATGGGCATGAAAAAGTCAGTGGTAGAGATCAGGGCGGTACCATTGCCCAGGTCCAGCACGGCTGCATCATCACGTTTATCGTTACCAACCAGCAGGCGGTAATTGCCACCGGCAATCTTTTCCGTGGTCTGGTGTACCGGCAAGGTAGCGGTGCTGTGCAGTATCCTGTCAAGCAGGGCAGGACTGATCTTGCAGCCGCAGCCGGCTCCATGCGAATATTGTGTCAGCTTAACAGGAATAATTTCGGGTGTTTCCATCAATATGAATTAATAAAAGCTGCCGGAAGGCAGGTAAAACAAAGCGCCTAAATTAGGCAATTGTAACTTATGCACATAATACGGCAGAGACAGGGCGAATTCCGAACCGGCATGATACTTAAGCATAAGCCTTACAGGAAATACCAGGGATTTACTTTTTAGCATGCCATACCATCTTTAATGCCACGGGGCGCCACAATGGGCACAAATGATTATCTTCGCTGCCTGATCGGTACAGCGTTACACGGTCTTTTTATATATTAAATCTGTTTCACATTAAGTAAGATGTATCGTACACATAATTGCGGCGAGCTCCGCAGTGAGCATGTTCATTCAACTGTAACCCTTGCCGGCTGGGTGCAAACCGTGCGCAAATTCGGAAGCATTACCTTTATTGATCTCAGGGACCGGTATGGTATTACCCAACTGTTTTTCAATGAATCGCTTACGCAGCAGCTCGACGCGCAGCCACTGGGCCGTGAATACGTGGTACAGGCCACGGGAAAAGTGATCGGGCGCAGCAATAAAAATGCAAAGATTCCTACCGGTGATATAGAATTGGAAGTAACGGAATACAAAATACTCAACAAATCATCCGTACCGCCCTTTACGATTGAAGAAGATACGGACGGCGGGGAAGAGCTGCGGATGAAGTACCGTTACCTGGATCTGCGCCGCCCGGTATTACAACGCAACCTTGAATTGCGTTACCGGGTAAACCGCTCTGTACGTAATTATATGGATGCGCAGGGTTTTTATGATATAGAAACGCCTTTTCTCATCAAGTCGACGCCGGAAGGCGCACGCGACTTTATTGTGCCGTCGCGTATGAACGAAGGCCAGTTCTACGCATTGCCCCAAAGCCCGCAAACCTTCAAGCAACTGCTGATGGTAAGCGGCTATGATCGTTATTACCAGATCGTAAAATGTTTCCGTGATGAAGACCTGCGTGCTGACCGTCAGCCGGAATTCACACAGATCGATTGCGAAATGGCTTTTGTGGAGCAGGAAGATGTCCTCAATATGTTTGAAGGCCTGATGAAGCATGTGTTCCGGGACGTAAAAGGTATGGAACTCAGGGATGCTTTTCCGCGCATGACCTGGGCGGAGGCCATGAGGCGCTATGGTAATGATAAACCTGATCTGCGTTTTGGTATGGAGCTCGCTGAACTAAAAGCTCCTGCCGGAGCGCTGGAAGAAAGCGATCCGGCTATCGATATGGTAGGCGGGGCAGATTTTAAAGTAATGGACGATGCCGCATACGTAGTTGCTATCGTGGCAAAAGGCTGCAGCGAATATACCCGTAAGCAATTGGATGAGCTGACAGAGTGGGTGAAACGCCCGCAGATCGGCATGACCGGCCTGATGTATGTAAAATATAATACCGACGGCTCATTGAAAAGCTCCGTTGATAAGTTCTATAATGAAGAGCGCCTGGTACAATGGGCGCAGCATACCGACGCCCGTCCCGGAGACCTTATATTGGTACTGGCCGGCGCTATGGAACGCACCCGTAAAGCCATGAGCGAGCTGCGCCTGGAAATGGGCAACAGGCTTGGCCTGCGTAAACGTGACGTATACAGACCCCTTTGGGTAATGGATTTCCCTTTACTGGAATTTGCAGAGAATAACGATGACGGCGGGGGAGCAGGCCGCTGGGTCGCACGTCACCATCCTTTTACCGCGCCCAGGCCGGAGCAGATCGGATGGATGCAGGACAGGGACAAATATCCATATATAAAGGCCAATGCTTATGACCTGGTACTGAACGGTACGGAGATCGGCGGAGGTTCTATCAGGATACACCAGCGGGACCTGCAGCTGAAAATGTTTGAAGCTTTAGGCATAAATGAGCACGAAGCACAGGAAAAGTTCGGCTTCCTGCTGGGAGCATTCGAATACGGCGCACCACCTCATGGCGGGCTTGCATTCGGCTTCGACAGGCTCTGCGCCTTGTTAGGCGGAGATGAAACGATACGCGACTATATTGCATTCCCCAAAAACAATGCCGGCCGCGATGTAATGCTGGATGCTCCTTCAGCGGTAAACCCCGTTCAGCTGGATGAGCTGAAGCTTAAAATCACTTTATAAGAGGATAAGCATCTATATATGCCCGCCCGCAAAAAGGGCGGGTTTTTTAGTATATAAATGACTAAATATCCTAATTACTATCAAAAAAAAACAGCCCGTATTCTCTACGGGCTGCTTGCATTTGAACAGGACTTCTTAATCGTCACTACTTACGGTCACTGTTACGCTTCCGGGCCCTTTGGTCTCCTTGACATCCGTATTTACCTTCGGCGGCTTGCTGCCGAATTTCCAGGTATTGTTACCCGGTGTACGGTCTATTAATTTATTGTAAGGGTCGATACCCGCTGATACCGGCTTTTCATCAACGATAAACTCAAATGTCTTTTCAGGCTTGTCCATTTTAATACGTTGCAGCACCAGCTCCTTTTCTTCCGTGTTTCCTTTCATAGTATTACCCGCGAAGACACCGATATCCATATAGTCCGCAACAGGGATCTTCGAATTTTTGCCGACGCTGTCCGACCTGAACTTGACGCTGCCTACAGTAAGGCTAACCTTATACTTTCCTTCGGGGGTTTTGGTATAACTCAGGTCCTTTACATAGTTCTCATAGATCGTGATCGTTTCAAACATGTCAGTGATAATGTATTTCAGGCTGTCTGGCGTCGCGGCACGCAGGTAGCTCACAAACTCAACCGAATTGGTATAGGGTGGCTCCTGGAATTTAACCTTATTAAGATAAGAACTCAAAGCATTGTTCAGCACCTGCTCGCCCAGGTAATCCTTCAGCGAATACATGATCACGCTGCCTTTATTGTAATGAATATAGTCCTGGTTTTCGCAAAGCATCAGCGGCAGCTCTTTTTTGGTTTCCATGGTACGTCCGGTCAGGTATTTATCCATTTCGTATTTCAGGAATTTCTTCATAGCCTGCTTGCCGTACTGCTTTTCCATTACCATCAGCGCCGAATACTGGCTCATGGTTTCGGACATCAGCACACTTCCCTGCACATTGCCGCCGATTACCTGGTGTGCCCACCACTGATGCGCTACCTCATGCGCGGTTATATAAAAAGGCACATCTATTTTCTCCTGGTTTTTATCATCCACCTTCGCGATGAAACCTACCGATTCCGAATAGGGTATCGTATTGGGGAAGGATTGGGCAAAGGAAGCATACCGCGGAAACTCCAGGATGCGTACCTGACGGTGCTGATATGGCCCGAAGTTAGCAGTAAAATACTCCAGCGATTTTTTGATGCTGCTGATCATCCTGTCGAGGTTATATTCATGCCCCTTCTGGTAATATATCTCGATATTGACATCTTTCCATTTATCTTTCCTTATCTCGTATTCCGCGCTCAGGTAGGAATAAAAATTGAGGATGGGGCTATCCATTTTATAATGAAAATACCTGCGGCCATCTTTTTTCCATTCCTTTTGCAGGTAACCCGGCGCTATCGCGATCTGGTTTTCGCTGGTACTTACAGTTGTCTCAAACCGGATCCAGTCCGCATCATTCGAAATATAAGTGTTCATTCTTGCCAGCGAGTCATTTACCGGCGCCATACGGGGTTTTTCCTTTAGCCCGTATTTCTTCCTGGCGGCATTGCTGCTCAGCTCCGCGTCGGGGTAATAGCCGATCGAAGGGAATACCATGTTATTAAAGAAAGTACCGTTATAGACAACCTCTGTCCCCGTGCTATTGTTCCTGAACCCTTTTGGCGTATAGTCGATCTCAAAATCAAACCTGATCGAATCTCCCGGCGCCAGCGGCTTATCCAGCAACAGCATCTTTACACCATACTTTTTATCGTCAATAAGCATGCGTGCACCGGTTTCCGGCTCCAGCCGGGTATAATGATAGTCGCTGTTATCGCCCCCCATATAGTTGATAAATAAAGTGTCCAGCGCAGCGGCGTGCTTGTTCTTCAGGTAATAGCTTCCTTTAACCGATACGTTTCTTTTTTCAGGGAAAATATCTACACTGATATTTGACGCCACGATCCTCGGCTGCAGGGTACGTTCATATTTCTTGTATTTTTTCTCAAAAGCAACGGCATCTTCTTCTGCCTGTTTGGGCGTAACGATGCTGTGCAGCACGTTTGTATTATAAAAGATAAAAGCGCCGGCGCTGATCGCCATTAACATGCATACTGCAAGCGCCAGCTTATGCTTTGCCCCGAACGAGGTACGCGAAAGACGGAAACGGGCTTTTAATCCCTTCTCCTTTCCGCGGGCAAAAACGAGGAGCGCCAGCATACAGATGATCAATACGATGCTCAGCCAGTAAGTTTTATACAATAACCAGGTTCCTACCGTATGGCCATAGCCATTCATATCGGAATAGGGCATAGAAGGGCCCGAGGAGTTAAAGATATACAGGTCATTATCCCACTCCAGCAGGCTGAATATAATATTGATAAACATGACTGGCAGGAGCGACAGGAAGAAGCCAAGGTACTTATTGGGCGTAAATACCTGCAAAGCTATGCATATGCCACCTATAATGCTGAACGATACCAGCATTCTCAGGATCGCTTTCAGGTAGAGCAACGGCTCCACATGATAATAGGACATGGATACCTGTATCAGCATGCCGGTTACTGCTATGACCACCAGCAATACAGCGGTAACAGCGGTAAGCGCAAGATATTTTGAAAAGAACAATACGGTATTGCTCACAGGCGTCGTCCCGATAAGCTCATCCATTTTCTGCTCCCGCTCGCGCCAGATAATTGTCCCGGAAAAGAAGACAATAAGGATCATGATAAAGAACTGGAATATACCGGCAACGCTCTCCAGTATCTGGTAGGTAACAGGATAGGTTTCCGTATCATATATGGAACCCATATACTGGCTGATGATGAACATCATTACAATACCCAGGGCACAGATAATGATAAAGAAGGCGCTTTTGGTCATCTTCGAAAACTCAAAGCGTGTAAGGTATCCCAGCTGCCTGAAGTTTTCCATCCCGGAAAACCGCTGGCTGACTCTGGGCAGCAGGGAGAGCGAGTGGAGCTGTATGGCACTGCTTTGCTCCTGTTTTTCTCCCTTTCTCTTAAAGAGCGAAAAGGGCTGAAGGAACTGGCTGAAACTGAACCGGAAAAAGCTGAGGAAAGTGATCAGCAGGGCAATGCCTGTCCATAAAAGCCGGTTGTACAGCAGTTGCCCTTCCAGCGGTATCATTTTTGTATTCTGATCGTCCGGTGTCCAGTATTGTGTTATATAACCCAGCGCCTCAGCCCCGAACGGTTCCCAGATAGCAGCAGCGGCTTTGTTTTCCAGGTCGGCGGTTATATTGGAAGTAACCGACCTGATCACCAGCAGTATGATACAGAAGAGGTATGCCGGCAAGGTATTCCGCGTAAATGTGGTAGCCGAAAAAAAGATAGCGCCAAGCAGGAGAATATTGGGCAGCATGAATACCAGGAAAGGCTGCAGGAAATTCATCAGCTCAAAGGGTCCCATAACAGGTTTCCCGATACCAAATAAGCAGCCAATATAATAACCGATCACCTGCGCCGAAAAAACAAATACAGCGGTAAAAAAAGCAGACAGGAATCTCCCGAAAAAATAGCTGCCTTTGGTGATTGGTTTGGTGAAAAATAACGGATGCGTATTATACTCATAGTCTTTCTGGATAGCTGTTGCCATTATAGCCACCAGTATGACGCTGTTGACGAGCCCCAGTATCCCGTCATTCAGGCCGACAATAATGCCGGCAACGGAATTAGCAGAGTTCATTACCAGGTTGGTATCGGAAGTCGCTACATTGAATACACCGGCTGAAAGCATGCCCAGCAGCAGCGTGAGGATAAAAAATATCCCGAAAAAAATATAGGTCTGGGGCTTCCTGAAGTTCTGCTTCAGGTCAAACAGGAATATCTCTTTAAACATAGCGGGGATTTAGTTTTTGGTGATCGTTGAAAAGTAAACATCCTCAAGACTGCCGTCCACCGGTACAAAGCTGTTGTCAGGAGCATTTTCCGCATACACATGGATAATCAGGTTTCCGTCGGACATATGAGAAGATATTACCTGCATTGCCGTACGGTAGTCATTGATCTCATTCTTGTTAATATGCTTACGCCATATTTTACCTTTTACCGTTTCCAACGCTTCGGACGGCGTGCCTTCTAACATTATGGTCCCTTTATTCATTACCACCATCCTTTTGCAGAGGTTTTTCACATCATCTACTATATGCGTGGAAAGGATCACGATTACCTGCTCGCCGATCTCGCTGAGGAGGTTATGAAACCTGTTCCGCTCCATGGGATCCAGGCCCGCTGTAGGCTCATCCACAATGATCAGCTTCGGGTTGCCCAGCAATGCCTGCGCAATACCGAAACGCTGACGCATACCGCCGGAATAATCGCTTACATTGCGTTTACGGGCATCGTACAGATTGGTCTGTTCCAGCAGCGCATCCACTATTTCTTTCCGCTCCCCTTTATCCGTAATGCCTTTCAGCACGGCAAAATGTGTAAGCAGGTTAACAGCAGATACTTTTGGGTAGAACCCGAAATCCTGCGGCAGGTATCCCAGCGTTTTCCGCAACTCGTTTTTCTGTTTCAGCACGTCAATTGTTCCCAGGGTTATGCTGCCGCCATCCGGGTCCTGCAGGGTGGCTATAGTACGCATCAGCGTCGATTTCCCGGCGCCGTTTGGGCCTAATAGCCCGAACATGCCTTTACCAATGCTGAGGTTGATATTATTCAGCGCTTTGAGGCCGTTGGGGTAAGTTTTGCTTACATTTGAAATGATCAGTTGCATAACACAAGGTTTGATATAAAAATAGCTAAGTTGAAATGTATCGTAATTAAACAGGTTATAGTTACAAACTTTTTCTCAGTTGCAAACGTATTAAAGATAGCAGGCCCCTGTTCCGTTATTTAGATGTAAACAGGCGATCGTTCGACGAACATAATTCTGCAGTTTTGTCTATTAAAACAGTAAGTTTGTCGAAAAAGGCACAGTCCTTCCGTTTATTCACCGTAAATATATAATCAGCATTTTAATTTTTTAAGAATCAGCATTATGGAATATAGAAAAATGGGCAATACCGGTTTACAGCTAAGCATATTGTCATTCGGCTCCTGGGTTACTTTTGCCAAGCAGATAGATGATTATCATTCCGACAAGCTTATGAGTGTAGCTTATGAGCATGGTATTAATTTCTTTGACAATGCGGAAGTCTATTCCCGGGGCGAATCGGAACTGATGATGGGGCGGGTGCTGCGCAGCAAATCCTGGGAACGTTCCTCCTATTGCGTGTCCAGCAAGGTATTTTTTGGCTGGCGGGGTGAGCATAACAAGCCTAACCAGACAGGATTGGGGCGTAAGCATGTAATGGAAGCCTGCCACGAGGCCTTACAACGCCTGCAAGTCGAATATCTTGATATCTACTTTTGTCACCGTCCTGATAAGCAGGTGCCGATTGAAGAAGTAGTGAGAACAATGAACACGCTGATGCAGCAGGGCAAAATATTTTACTGGGGAACCAGCGAGTGGAGCGCCGCAGAAATTATGGAAGCGCATGCTGTAGCCCGGCAGCTGGGTTTAGAGGGGCCGGCTGTAGAGCAGCCGCAGTATAATATGTTCGAGCGTGATAAAATAGATGCGGAGTACCTGGGCATTTTTAAAAATACGGGGATGGGTACCACCATCTGGAGCCCGCTTGCCTCCGGCCTGTTAACGGGCAAATACAACGACGGCATCCCGGAAGATTCCCGGCTTTCCCTTTCAGGTTTTGAATGGCTCCAGGATAAGACGCTAAGCGATGACCGCATCCGGCGGGTAAAAGCATTACAACCGGTGGCGGACAAGCTGGGAACCTCCCTGGCAACCCTGGCGATAGCCTGGTGTATCCGTAATCCGAATGTAACGACGGCTATACTGGGAGCGACCAAAGAGCAGCAGCTTACAGAGAACCTGAAAGCGCTGGAAATCTACCTCCTGCTTACGGATGAAATTATGACCGAAATAGACAATATTTTGGAAACCAGGCCGGTCTTACCACAATATTGATTATATTTTATTTTTATATTATAAAAAATATATTTATTTATATTATATTCAAAAAAGCATAAACTATTTTATAAAATCCTGATTTTTAATTCAAAAAAATTTAAGTAAATAAAGATAGGAAATATAGCGGGCCCTGGCAATAATTTCCCTTTTCCAATTGGACCGGATTTCGTATTTTTGTCAAACACTTAGTGAATTTAATGGGTTAGTAAGACCGTCCTGATTCTTCGGGACGGTTATTTTTTTGCCCTTATAATTCTAAATTGCGGTCTGGTGTCGTACAACATTAAATAGGGATAAACTTGAAAAATAAAACAGCTTTTTTCTGCCAGAACTGCGGATTCGAAAGTCCTAAATGGGCAGGTAAGTGTCCTTCCTGTGGTACATGGAATTCATTTGTTGAAGAACGGGTTGAAAAGACAAGCGGCAAGCAGGTCATTGCAGATATCTGGCAGGATGAAAAGAAAGAAAACGGTAAGGCCAGGAGTATAGAGTCGGTAGTTGCAGAAGAGGAGCACAGGCTGCTGCTGCCTGATGCAGAGCTCAACCGCACGCTTGGCGGCGGACTGGTACAGGGATCAGTAGTGCTGGTAGCCGGCGAGCCGGGCATAGGTAAGTCTACGCTTTTCCTGCAATGCGCCCTGCAATGGCAAGGTGTAAGAACCTTGTATGTTTCCGGGGAAGAAAGCGCGCACCAGATAAAGATGCGGGCTGAAAGGGTAGGGCAGCCTAACAGCGAGCTGTACCTGCTGACCACAACCGACACGCATGCCATTTTCCAGGAGATCAAAAAGGTAAAGCCGCAATGGGTCATCATCGATTCCATACAAACCCTGGAATCTCCCTATATTGAGAGTGCGCCCGGAAGCGTTTCCCAGGTAAGGGAATGCGCCGCGGAGCTTCAGAAGTTTGCCAAGCAGACGGGTATCCCGGTCTGCATTATCGGGCATATTACCAAAGAGGGGAATATAGCAGGCCCCAAGATACTGGAGCACATGGTGGATACGGTACTGCAGTTTGAAGGCGACCGCCATTATGCCTACCGTATACTGCGTACGCTTAAAAACCGTTTTGGGTCTACCTCCGAATTAGGTATCTATGAAATGGCCTCTTCAGGAATGAGGGGCGTAAGCAATCCATCTGAAATATTGCTGACACAGCACGAGGAGCCGCTGAGCGGGATAGCCATTGCTGCGGCCATCGAGGGCTTACGGCCTATGATGATCGAAGTACAGACGCTGGTGACGCAATCGGTATATGGCACGCCGCAGCGTACTACCAATGGTTTTGACCTGCGTAGATTGCAGCTGCTGCTGGCCGTGCTGGAAAAGCGGGGCGGCTTTCATTTCGGCATGAAAGATGTTTTCCTGAATATTGCGGGAGGACTGAAAATAGAAGACCCTTCTATTGACCTGGCCATTGTCTGTGCGCTGCTTTCTTCTTACGAGGATGTGGCGTTGCCTGCCAATATATGCCTGGTAGGCGAAGTAGGCCTCAGCGGGGAAATACGCGCTGTCAACCGTATTGAGCAAAGGATCGCGGAAGCCGCTAAAATGGGCATGGATGCGATCATAATCCCCAAGGCTAACGCAAAAGGCCTGGACGAGCATAAGTTCGGTATTGAAATTAAGACGGCCAACAAAGTAAGCGACGTTTATCAGTCGTTCTTTTAAAAGAGCACTCCGTCAATTATACCAAATCTGTATTATTTACCTTGCATAAAATAACGTCCTGTGAAACCTGTTTTATTGTTTATACTTATGGTCATAGGGCACAACATACTTGCCGCTGATCTGAAACTTTATTATTCCCTGGTCAATAAGGCGGAAATAGCTATTATACATGATAGACCGGATGAGGCAATGACTTTCTATGAACAGGCTTTTAATAAAAAAGAAAGACCGTTTGCGACAGATATTTATAATGCAGCAGTCTGTGCCTTGAAGAGCAATAACAACAAGAAAGCTTTGGAATACTGTACTTCATTGGCAAAACGAGGGGTCGGAAAACGTTTTTTTGAACAATCTTTATTTATTCCGCTTCGCCCTCACCTGGAGTTTCCGCGTCTGCTTACCGTTGCTGATTCGATGCAACAATATCTTTCAGAGAAAAACAGATCGGTGATCAACCGGCTGGCCTCACTTACACAACAGGATCAGGACTATCATCAATTACTGAGACCTGCCTCAGGCACTGAACAATATGATTCCATATACAATGCTGTAAGAACGGTCGACAACCTGACCAGCAGGACATTGCTACAGATGTTTTCCGAATACGAACTGACCGAATTTAGACTCGGCCCCTTTATGCTTAATGATTCGACGCTATGTTCCACCCCTGGTTGGTATATCATAATACTACACAATTATCAGGGAAAATTCAAGGACACGGATACCTTGTTTTCCGGAATACTGCAAACATATATACGTGAAGGAAAGATCAAACCAGAATCCATTGCTGCGCTCATGGATAACGGATCTTCCATGAAAGGCAAAAAGTTTTACGGGCAAGCTGCACACTTGTTCCATTCATTCGGCAACAAACTTTACCGCAACCGCCACTATTTTAAAGATGAATCGAGCATACTTTCGGAAAACAGGAATTCTTTGATGCTTTATCCGATAGAAGATCTGCAACAACGGGTTGTATATAATTTTAATCACCGGGAAAATAATCCATATCTCATCAACGGTCTTTGGGCCATCTCTGGTGATGGGAATTCTGATCCGGATGAAGAACTGTATGAGCTTATCAGGTAATACCTTTCTCGAGCAGCGACGCGGAATAATTACCTTCGCAGAAAAGAAGGTCCAGTATAGAGCAATCCGGCTGGAAACCGCAGCGCTCGCTAAATACCTGGTGATATTCAGGCACAGGTAATGGAGGTCCTGCCTGCGGTACAAATGATGTCCGGATATCAAGGACATCACTTTCTGCATAATGCTGCCTGTAAACACCTGTTTCCGAAAACGAAATATCCAGCTTCAGTAAACCGGCAATCAGCCTGGCGCCCGCTTTGTTCCAGGCGTGCAGGCTTTCATATCTTTCTTCGAACAGGGGCAGCAGCAGGTGTTCATAATATTCAAAAAAAGGCGACCGCCTGTAGAGGGAAGTTATGGTCTTCCAGTGCTGGGACTGCCAGTCTGTATCATTGGAGATCATAACATCTTTGACAGCCTTGCGCTGGTTACGGCCGCTGTGCAGGGGAAGGCTCATCAGCTGCCTGCCACCGGGACCTGCCAGGTAATACCGGTTGCGGTAGCTCATTTTCTGGTAATGCTCCGCGACATCCCACACAACGTTCTTTGTTTCCAGGGCCATTATCCACCAGCTTAGGGGAGGGAAAGGCAGAGAAGGGGAGATCAGTTGCTTATAGCTCGGCATTGGCTTCTATCCTTTCGACTTTATTGATCCCGTTAATATTGCCCAGCTTCTGGCAAAGCACATCCAGCTCTTCGCGGTCGTGCACAAACACCATGATGGTACCTTCAAATATACCGTCTTTTGAATCGACACTTATGCTGCGCATATTTAGTTTCATGTCTCCTGTAATGACACCGGTAATACCCTGGATGATGCCGACATCGTCAAGCCCTATCAGGCGGATACCGGAAAGGAAAGATATTTCTTTATTCTTCGCCCATTTGGTCTTTACGATCCTGTGCGCATAGTTCGCCATAAGCTGCGCAGCATTGGGACAATCGGTCCGGTGTATCTTTAATCCTTCACCCGAGGTTACGAACCCAAATACGTCATCGCCCGGTATCGGCTGACAACAATTGGCCAGCTTGTATAATATCTTATCGGATGATTCACCAAAGATGATCAGCTCCGTACCTTTGGCAGGCGTTTCTTTTTCAGGTTCATGATGTATGGGTCTGGATTCCGGTTTTGCTTCCTTCTGGGGCTGCATAAGCTTATCACCCGATATGGTAAAGCTCTTAAGCGGTTTCAGGTCTATAGAGCCGACGGCCACTCCGTAGTAGAGATCAAGCGGGGAGGGAAGCTTATAGAATGCACACAGCTCCCCGAGGTTTTGCTGTGACGGCGGAACACCCATGTGGTCCAGCTTCCGGTGCAATATTTCCTTGCCATCTTCCGCAATCCTTCTCTTTTCTTCTTTAAGATAATACTTGACCCTTGATTTTGCCTTTGCCGTTACAACAAAGTTCAGCCAGTCTTCCGAAGGTTTTTGTTTGGAGGAAGTAATGATCTCTACCTGGTCGCCGCTTTTCAGCTCCTGGCTGATGGGTGTGAGTTTGTAATTTATTTTGGCGCCGATACAGCGTGCGCCCAGCTCGGAATGTATATCAAAGGCGAGATCAAGCGCTGTGGCCCCTTTGGGCAGAACACGCATATCGCCTTTTGGTGTATACACATAGATCTCTTCTGTAAAAAGGTCGAGCTTGAAATCCTGTACAAAATCGAGCGTATCAGTATCCGGGTTATTCAGCACTTCACCTATATGTTTCAGCCAGGCATCCAGCTTACTTTCATTATTCGTTCCTTCTTTATACTTCCAGTGCGCGGCAAGCCCTTTCTCCGCGATCTCATTCATCCGTTTTGTCCTTATCTGCACTTCCACCCATCGGCCCAGGGGACCCATTACCGTTGTATGCAGCGCTTCATAACCGTTGCTTTTGGGTACGCTCAGCCAGTCCCGCAACCGTTCTGGGCTGGGCTGGTAGGAGTTGGTGATGATGGAATAAGCCTTCCAGCAATCTTCTTTTTCCCTGTTCTTGGGCGAATCCAGTATGATCCTGATAGCAAAAAGGTCATATACCTCCTCGAAGCTGACATGCTTGGTACGGATCTTATTATAGATGGAATGGATGGATTTAGGGCGGCCATATATCTCAAAGGAGAAATCCTGCTGGTTCAGTTCTTCCTTGACCGGCTTGATAAACTCGTTAATATACCTTGTCCGCTCCCTTTTGGTTTCCTTTAATTTACGGACAATATCCAGGTAAACATCGGGCTGGGTATATTTCAGCGCCAGGTCTTCCAGCTCGGTTTTTATTTCATATAGTCCCAGTCGGTGGGCCAGAGGCGTAAAAATATAAGTTGTTTCGGATGCGATCTTCAGCTGCTTATCCCTGCGCATGCTGGTCAGCGTACGCATATTATGCAGGCGGTCGGCCAGCTTGATCAGGATCACGCGCGGATCATCGGCCAGGGTCAGCAGGATCTTCCTGAAATTCTCGGCCTGCATCGATGCGCTGGCCTTTATATCCACAACATTGGATATTTTGGTAAGTCCGTCAATAATCCTTGAATATTCAGAGCCGAACTCTTTTTGTATATCTTCCAGCGAGATTTCCGTGTCCTCCACCACATCATGCATCAGGGCGCAGCAGGCGGAGGTAACGCCTAAGCCTATTTCCTCCACGACGATCCTGGCTACCGCCAGCGGGTGCAGTATATAAGGCTCACCTGACTTCCTACGCATTTCCCTGTGGGCATCTGCCGCAAGCTCAAAAGCCCGGCGTAAAGTTTCCTTGTCCCCTTTTTTCAGCCGCTGCTTCAGCGCTCTTAATAATGCACGGTATTCTCTTAGGATGATCTTTTTCTCCTGTTCCTCGTCAAATGTCTGGGTATATAGCAGTGGTGTGCTCATGCTGTCGTAATGTCAATCTGGATATAACTCTAAAATACAAAAAAATCTTTGCAGAATAAAAAATGTGCCGGTTGCTTTTGCTTATTCCTTCATAGCCTTCATTTACCGGTACAGATAGCTTTTAGGTTCCGCTGTATGCCTTTCCATTTGCTTCTTTTGATAGGCGAATGCTTCAATAATATTTTAAACGCATCTTCCTCCATCATTTCCCATTCTGCCGTCTTCAGGTTCAGCAGACCGGGAATAGGCTGCAGGTTCGCCTCCTGGTGCGGCTTTGCAAACCTGTTCCAGGGGCATACATCCTGGCAGGTATCGCAGCCGAACATCCACCCATCCATTTTCTGCCCCAGCTGCGGATCGATCAGCTCATCTTTCAGCTCAATAGTCAGGTAAGATATACACCTGCTGCCGTCTATCAGTGTTGGTTCCAGGATGGCTCCTGTAGGACATGCATCCAGGCATCGTGTGCAGCTGCCACAGAAATCCTTTGCAAAAGCGTCATCATAGGCCAGCTCCATATCCACGATCAGGGTAGCGATAAAAAAGAATGATCCCATTTTCCTGTGGATCAGGTTACCGTTCTTTCCTACCCAGCCCAGACCGCTTTTTACTGCCCACGAGCGCTCCAGCACCGGCGCGCTGTCTACAAAGCCACGTCCCTCTATTTCGCCGATATCTTCCCTGATGCAGAAAAGCAGCTCATTCAGCTTTTCCCGGATCACATAATGATAATCCTTACCATAGGCATATTTTGCGATCCTGGGCGCATCGGCTGCCTGCTGCTGCTCCGGGTAATAGTTCAGGATAAGGGTAATGACTGATCTCGCGCCAGGCACCAGCCTCGCAGGATCGACCCTCAGATCAAAATGGCGTTCCATATATTCCATTTTACCATGATATCCCTTTAGCAGCCATTGCTCCAGCCTACGTGCGTCATCATCAAGCTTTTCTGCCCTTGCAATACCGCAATAGTCGAATCCCAGCCGGCTGCTGTGCTGTTTAATAAGGGCGGTATCTTGCTGCAGGTTCCTGATATTTTTATATTTAATAGTTGCGAAAGGTCCGTGTAAATAATGGTCAGTCCTCTTTCCTGGTTATATAATTTCTCCACCGTTCAATCACCTGGGCAATATCATCGGGCAGTTCCGAGCTGAAGAACATTTTCTCTCCCGTAGCCGGATGGATAAATCCCAGCTCTTTGGCATGCAAAGCCTGCCTGGGCAATATCTTAAAGCAATTCTCTACAAACTGTTTATATTTGGCAAATACGGTCCCTTTCACGATCGTATCGCCGCCATAGGTCTCATCACTGAAAAGCGGGTGGCCTATAAGCCGGGAATGTACCCTTATCTGGTGCGTACGGCCCGTCTCCAGCCGGAACTCCAGCAAAGTCACATACAAAAAGCGCTCCAGCACTTTATAATGGGTTATGGCATGCTTGCCATGATCCCCATCAGGAAACGCATCCATTTTTTTCCGGAAACGGAGATTGCGGCCGATATGAGCCTCGATAGTGCCTTCCTCTTCTTTAAAATCACCCCAGGCCAGGCCTATATAACGGCGATGGACGGTATGCTTTTTGAATTGCTTGGCCAGGTGCTGCATGGCCGTCTCGCTTTTGGCTATCAGCAACAGGCCGCTGGTATCTTTATCGATACGATGTACCAGGCCCACCCTGGGCAGATCGATGATCCTGCTTTTGTCTTCGGCAGGGTTCAGGTACCAGGCAATACCATTCACCAGTGTACCGCTGTAATTGCCGCTGCCGGGATGCACGACCATACCCGGCGGCTTATTGATCACCATCAGGTCATCATCCTCGTACACAATATCCAGGGGCATCTTTTCGGGAACGATCTCGGTAGATTCCGGTCTGCGGTTATCGAATACAACAATCTCTTCGCCCGGTTTTATTTTGTGATTGGTCTTTACCTTTTCCCCGTTCACCAGGATCATACCTTCTTCAATAGCCTGCTGTATCTTATTACGGGTAGCGCCTTCAAGACGCGTCATAATAAATTTGTCGATCCGTAACGGCTCCTGCTTTCGGTCAATGGTAAGGCGCAGCCGTTCCACCGGTAATGTCTCTGTTTCCTCCTGCTGTGAAAGCTCATCATCATCTTCCCAGAGATCATCCGGCTGTGTATCCTCGTTTGCTTGCATCCTGCAAAAATAAGAAGGAGTTGCGGTATAGCGAAGCGGAAGTGTCCTGAAGCTTCATGCCCGGTATTTCTCAAGAAAAAAACCGCTTATCTTATGGTAATACGGCTATTAGTACGGACCTTTGCCGAACGGTATCAGAGAACTGTTCTCCTGATGCTGTTCTTATCTTTCATGCAGTAAATCTTCCTCAGGCTTATGAATGATTTTCTCGCTGCACGGTCTCAGATGGCGCTCTCCCTGGGTTTTCATATTATTTTCTCTTGTATAGGTATGGTGATGCCTTTTTTTATGGCTGTAAGTCATTTTTACTGGCTACGTACAGGAGATGTCGTATACAGAAATGTCACAAAAGCCTGGAGCAAAGGGGTTGCCATATTTTTCGCAACAGGCGCTGTATCCGGTACTGTATTATCTTTTGAGCTTGGCCTGCTCTGGCCTGAATTCATGAAGCATGCCGGGCCGATATTCGGCATGCCTTTTTCGCTGGAAGGAACCGCTTTTTTTATTGAGGCAATAGCGCTGGGTTTCTATCTTTATGGCTGGGATAAATTCAATAAATGGTTTCACTGGTTTACCGGCATCATTGTCGGTATCAGCGGCCTGGCTTCGGGAATACTGGTGGTGGCCGCTAATGCCTGGATGAACAGCCCGGCAGGCTTTGAATACCGGGATGGCGCTTACCTGGACATCGACCCGGTAAAGGCTATGTTCAATGATGCCTGGTTTTCGCAGGCGCTCCATATGACGATAGCAGCATTTGTCGCTACGGGTTTTGCTGTGGCAGGCATACATGCCCTGATGATCCTGAAGCGTAAGGATATTGATTTCCATACGCGGGCATTTCGCATTGCAGTCATTTTCGGTACCGTGGCGGCCTTGCTGCAGCCGTTGAGCGGTGATATATCGGCAAAAGATGTAGCACGAAGACAACCGGCCAAGCTTGCAGCTATGGAAGCGCACTTCGAAACAAAGTCCCGTGCGCCACTGATTATTGGTGGTATTCCTGATGAGCAGCAGCAAAAAGTGGACTATGCGGTAGCGCTTCCGGGAATGCTCAGCTTCCTGGCACATGGTAATATGGATGCGGAGGTTACAGGACTGGATAAGATACCGGAACAGGACCGCCCGCCGGTAGCAGTGACGCATTACGCTTTCCAGGTTATGGTGGGGCTGGGTGTATTTATGGTGCTCGTATCGGTCCTCTATTATATCATTATCTTCAGAAAGAAGAGCTGGCGCGATAAAAAATGGCTGCTGCAGCTTTTTGTGCTGGCCACACCCATGGGATTTATTGCCGTGGAAGCCGGCTGGACAGTAACGGAAGTGGGCCGCCAGCCCTGGATCATCTATGGCGTTATGCGTACCAGGGACGCAGTGACGCCAATGCCGGGCATTGCCTGGTCTTTTTACCTGTTTACGGCTGTATATGTATCGCTTTCGCTGATCGTGGTATTTATGCTGTACCGGCAGGTAACAATGGTAGGGAAGCTATACAATACCCCGGCTATGCCGGTAGTAAACTGATCTTTTTATGATATACGTGGTCATTGCATATCTATGGGCGTCATTGCTCCTCTATATCCTGTTGGGGGGCGCTGACTTTGGTGCAGGTATTGTAGAATTATTTACCTCGCGCCGCAACCGGAAAAAGACCAGGAGAACCGCTTATGAAGCCATAGGCCCGATCTGGGAAGCCAATCATATGTGGCTGATCATCGCCATCGTTATTTTGTTTGTCGGCTTTCCTGTCATCTACGCTACTGTATCGACCTATCTCCATATCCTGCTTGTGCTGATGCTGATGGGTATTATAGCGCGCGGTACGGCGCTTACCTTCCGGAACTACGATGCCGTTGTTGACGATATGCAACGGCTTTACAGCAGGATCTTTATCTACTCGAGCTTTGTAACACCCTTTTTCCTGGGAATAATTGCCGCCAGCGCCGTATCTGCTCGGATAGATACGGCAGAAAGTTCATTTGCCCATGCCTATATTTTCAGCTGGCTCAACCTGTTCTCCATTGGGGTAGGACTGTTTACCGTAGCTATCTGCGGCTACCTGGCTGCCGTATACCTGATAGGGGAGGTAAAAGATGACCGGGAGGAAATGCGCCGGTATGTGATCAAGTCAAAGAATTTTTCCGCTGCGGCATTTTGCTGCGGCGCTTTGGTATTTTTGGCTGCATGGCTGGAAGGCATCCCGTTGTTTGAATGGATATTCGGCAGCATGTATGGTATTGTAGCAATCATTGCCGCCACGATATCCTTCTTGGTTTTTTATACAAGAGCACAAAATATTAATCCCGGAATTTTGAGGATGATCGCTGCCTTCCAGGTATTGCTCATATTATTTGCCGCTACCTATGCGCATTTCCCCGATATCGTACTGATAAAAGACGGCCGGCATCTCTCGCTGCTGGAACATCATGGTGGCATCAAAGCCATTGAGAACCTGGGCCGGGCATTGCTGCTGGGCAGCATCTTTATATTGCCTGCCTTGTTTTACCTGATCCTTTCCTTCCAGAGAAAGAAAGGCATAAGTCATTAAGGCTTTATAAACCGTTTGCTTTCATCCCCGAGGGGAGTATAATCAAGCGGGGTGCTTTCAAAGGTGCCGGCATTAAACAGTAACAATCTGTTGCAAAGCGAAGGTGTTCCGGTCAGTACCTGGATCGCTTCCTGTGCCATCATCAGGCCCATCATGCCGGGAACGGTGCTTAACACACCATTTTCGGAGCAGTCCGGAACATCTTCTGCCGCAGGCGGCTCGGGGAAAATATCTCTCAGGTTACCGCTGCCGCAGTAATTGAATAAAGCAAGCTGTCCCTGGTAACCAAGGATGCTTCCGTACACAAGCGGCTTATCCCATAATACACAGCAGTCATTTACCACATACCGGGTTTCGAAGTTATCGCAGCCATCAATAACAAGATCATAGTCCCTGATAATTTCTGCAACATTATCCCCGCTGATATATAAATCATGAACGGTAAAGCAGGTAAACGGATTCAGCGCGCTTAGCTTTTGCACAGCAGCTGCTGCTTTCTTTCGCCCTATGTCTTCCTGGTCATAAAGCACCTGCCGGTGCAGGTTGCTGATGGCCACAGTATCGGGATCAGCTATGCCGATATGCCCGATGCCGGCTGCGTTGAGGTACAACAGGACCGGGCAGCCCAATCCCCCGGCACCAATGACCAGCACTTTTGAATTTTTCAACTTTGTCTGCATCGCTGCACCGAAATTCTCCAGTATCAGGTGCTTGCTGTAGCGCATTATTTCCTGCGGGCTGAATACAGATGCCATATCAGAATGTTTTTTCCCAGTCCTTCCATACCACCTCATAACCCTGATCCCGGATCATACCGGCAATCTCAGCAGGTGTACGTTCGTCTGAAATTTCAAATTGCTCTAAAGAATCGCGTTCTATGGTGTATCCGCCGGGATTGGTCCTGGAACCGGCGCTCATACTGGTGATACCAAGCTTTATAATATGATCCCGGAAGCGTTGCTCTTCCCGCGTGGAAATGGATAATTCCAGGTAAGGATTCCAGATCCTGTAAGCACATATCAGCTGCACCAGCTCCCGGTCGCTCATATAGATGTCAAAGCGCTTCAGGGTATGCTCGCCTGCCTGTAATGTTTCTATCGGCCGCAGCCTCGGAAAGGATACAGAATATTTTGTCTGCCAGTATGTTCTTTCCAGGTAGCTGATGTGCATTGCCGTAAAAAAACAATCGGTACGCCAGTCTTCCAGGCCGATCAGGGTGCCTAATCCTATTTTATGGATGCCTGCTTTGCCCAGCCTGTCGGGCGTTCCCAGGCGATAAGCGAAATTTGATTTTTTACCTTTGGGATGATAATCCCTGTAACGCTCCTGGTGATAGGTTTCCTGGTATACCAGCACTGCATGCAGGCCTTCGCCGATCAGCTGCCGGTATTCTTCTTCTTCCAGCGGCTGCACTTCAACAGATATATTCGGGAATAAAGGCCGCAGGATCCGGATGGCATTTCTGAGATAAGCTACACCTACCGTCTGGTTAGCCTCGCCTGTAACCAGCAATATATGCTCAAAGCCGGCCACTTTCAATGCACGGCCTTCCTGCAGGATCTCGGCATCGCTGAGCGTGCGCCGCCGGATCTTGTTATCCAGGCTGAATGCGCAATAGGTACAGATATTCTGGCATTCGTTACTGAGATAGAGGGGAGCATACATCTGTACTGTTTTCCCGAAGCGCTGAACGGTAAGCTCATGGCTGAGCCCGGCCATCTGCTCCAGGTAAGGAGCTGCCGCGGGAGAAATCAGCGCAGCAAAATCATAGAGACTTCTCCTTGTCTTATGTAAGGCATTGAGCACATCCTGCTCCGTACAGGTATATACCTGCTGTTTTATCTCCTGCCAGCCATGCTGATCAAAAATCTCATGAAACATTGTATACTTCCGGATTAGTCAAGAAAAGCGGTAAGGGGGCTGCTGGCTATTGCATAGCGTTGTATTGCTGCGGGCTTAGCCTCATAGGCAATACGCCCGGCTTCCGTCGCCAGCCTGAATGCATGCGCCATTTTAACCGGGTCTCCCGCCGCTGCGATCGCGGTATTGACCAATACGGCATCGGCACCCATCTCCATAGCCTGCGCTGCATGGGCCGGTGTGCCGATACCGGCATCAACAATCACAGGCACCTTGCTTTGCTCGATGATGATCTCGAGGAAATCAGCGGTCTTTAATCCTTTATTGGTGCCGATCGGTGCGCCTAGCGGCATTACTGCAGCGGTACCGGCATTTTCCAGCTGCTTGCACAGTACCGGGTCGGCATGTATATAGGGCAGAATAATAAAGCCCATAGCCGCCAGCTTTTCCGTTGCTTTTAATGTTTCCAACGCATCGGGCATCAGGTAACGCGGATCGGGGTGTATCTCCAGCTTCAGCCAGTTGGTCTCCAGCGCTTCCCGTGCAAGCTGGGCGGCGAGTATAGCCTCATTGGCATTACGGGCACCTGAGGTATTGGGCAATAGCTGAATGGTTGTCCTGTCCAGCGCTCCTGTCAAGGTATCGGTCTCCGTTTCATGATCGACCCTTTTCAGCGCTACAGTCACCATCTCCGTTCCCGAAGCTGTGACCGCTTCGCTCATCTGCTGTACGGAGCCGAATTTTCCTGTACCCAGGAAAAGCCTTGAGCCGAATTCTTTACCGGCAATGACCAGCTGTTGCATATAGTTCGCTTTTTAATTTTTCAATAAGGTTATGTTTGTCTGTCGCATTGGTGATAAGACCGGATACGGCAATTCCGTATATCCCGGAATCGCCCAGCAGGGGAATATCCTTTGTTGTAATGCCGCCGATCGCATATACCGGGATGTCAAATCCTGCGGGTAATTGCTGCAGGATGTTGCGGTAGCCTTCCGGTCCTAATACCGGGCTTAATTGCTCCTTGGTTACGGTAAACCTGAATGGCCCCAGGCCTATATAGCTGCAGCCTTCCTCTGCCCGCTGTAACACATCGGTCAGCGTATTGGCTGTCCCGCCAATGACCCTGGCAGGTCCGAGCAATTGCCTTGCCACAGCAACGGGCATATCATCCAGGCCCAGGTGTACGCCGTCAGCGCCCGTTTCCAGGGCAATGGGAACATGATCATTTACAATAAAGACCGCACCGGCCTGCCGGCACATAATGCTTACCTTTCCGGCGACCTGTCTTAGATTTTCTTCTGTTGTATTTTTGAAACGCAGCTGTATCCATTTACAGCCCGCATCCAGCGCAGACTGTATGTTGCTGATCTGCTCCTCTGCGGTACTTCCCTGCGAAATATATTGTAAGCGGTCAAACATGATATGCTAACAGATTTGGATTGCTGCTTAATATTTTCCCTATATAATGTTTAGCTGACATACAGGACTGGTGCAGCTCCTGTCCCAATGCAAGCCCTGCTGCTATTGCTGAAGACAGGATGCAGCCGGATCCGTGCTTTTCGCTATTACCTTTATCCCTTTCTGCAAAGCTTGTCATCTGCCCGTTTTCCCATAAATGATCGGTACCTTTTTGCTGTTCGCTATGGCCACCTTTAAGCAAAACACGGGTCATCGAGGACAGCCATTGAGCAGCCGCCGTACTGTCGCTGATACCGGATAATATGCGCGCTTCCGGTATATTAGGGGTCACTAAGTACACATTGTTCAATATGCCTGTCAATAATTCCGTGTCAATATCCTGATGAAAAGCAAAGCCGGTTGAGCTTGCTATTACCGGGTCCCATATAATTTTATAATTATCCTGGTACTCCTTCAGGGTGCTGACGAGCCGGTGCATTATTTCCAGGTTTTCTATAATTCCTATTTTAATTACGGATACATCGTACTGTTGTAATAAAGGATGTACCTGCTCCATGATCTTACCGAACGGCAACCAGTCCACGCCAAGGAAGCTGCTTTCCGTCTGGAAAGTAAGGGCGGTAAGCGCACCCAGGCCGAGGCACCGGTGCTGCTCCAGTGTTTTTATATCGGCAAGTATGCCTGCGCCGCCGCTCGGATCATGGCCGGCGATGCTTAGCACTGCGGGTCTGTCGTAATACATACCTGTATGTTTTTAAATGCGTCTAAAGGATCGGGGGTTTCCCATATGGCTCCCAGCACGGCAACGCTATCGAAACCATGCCGGAACGGGATCAAACAATTGTGCCGGTCTATACCGCCCAATGCGACCATGCTTATATGCCTGGTCATTCCTGATACCTCCGTCATATCAATCGTTGCTGTATGCTCCTTTTTGGAGATGCTTTTGAAAACAGGACTGTAAAAAGCATAAGAAAATACGCTGTCCAGTTCTTTATAAGCAGCGATGCTATGCACAGAGGCAGAGCAGGCGACAGCCTCAGCTGTTGTAAGGCGATGCCTTTCCCTTTCTGGAAAATGCAATCGCCTGATACCATAATCCCGGGCTGCGTCATGATGCTGGTGGACGGCTATACGGTTATGAAAAGCATTGTCTATTTTATCCAGCAAGTTCATCATCGACGCTACATCCCAACCGGGTTTCCTCAGATGCAATAAGCCGAGACCAGATGCAAACATCCGGTTGATCAGCTCATGTTCTCCCGGAAACATATCCGGCGCCGATATGACGATCAGTTTTTCCATGATCAGGAATAGAGCTCGCTCCCTTTCAGCCTAAATTCTTCCGATTTCTCAAACAGGCCGTTGGCCGCGCTTTCCCTGATATCCTGCGTGATCTTCATGGAGCAGAACTTTGGTCCGCACATCGAGCAGAAATGGGCAACCTTGGCACCGTCTGCGGGTAATGTTTCATCATGGAAAGCCCTGGCCGTATCCGGATCGAGCGAGAGATTGAACTGGTCTTCCCAGCGGAATTCGAATCTTGCCTTACTCAGCGCATTATCCCGGTACTGCGCGCCGGGATGGCCTTTGGCCAGGTCGGCGGCATGGGCCGCGAGCTTATAGGTGATCACGCCGTCCTTTACATCTTTTTTATCAGGCAGGCCCAGATGCTCTTTAGGCGTTACATAGCAGAGCATAGCAGTACCGTACCAACCGATCATAGCGGCGCCGATGGCAGAGGTAATATGATCATACCCCGGGGCTATATCGGTGGTAAGCGGCCCGAGCGTATAAAAAGGCGCTTCGTGGCATTCTTTCAGCTGCTTTTCCATATTCTCCCTGATCAGGTGCATGGGCACATGCCCCGGCCCTTCGATCATCACCTGCACATCGTGTTTCCAGGCGATTTTCGTCAGCTCACCCAGGGTTTCAAGCTCGGCGAATTGCGCGGCATCATTGGCATCTGCAATGGAGCCCGGCCGCAAGCCATCTCCCAACGAAAAAGCTACATCATAAGCTTTCATGATCGCGCATATCTCTTCAAAATGCGTATACAGGAAATTCTCTTTATGATGGGAAAGACACCATTTGGCCATAATGCTGCCACCACGCGAAACGATCCCTGTTACCCTTTTTGCCGTCAGCGGGATATACCGCAGCAATACCCCGGCATGTATGGTAAAATAAGAAACGCCTTGTTCCGCCTGTTCGATCAGGGTATCCCTGAACAGCTCCCAGGTCAGGTCTTCGGCCTTCCCGTTTACTTTCTCCAGGGCCTGGTAAATGGGTACCGTACCTATGGGAACAGGTGAATTACGGATGATCCATTCCCTTGTTTCGTGTATATTCTTACCGGTAGAAAGATCCATGATGGTATCCGCCCCCCAGCGACAGGCCCATACCGCTTTTTCCACTTCTTCTTCTATGGAGGAGCTCACTGCGCTGTTACCGATATTGGCATTGATCTTTACCAGGAAATTGCGCCCGATGATCATCGGCTCACTTTCCGGATGGTTGATATTATTTGGGATAATAGCGCGGCCTGCCGCTATTTCATCACGCACAAACTCAGGTGTTATATATTTTACCTGCGTACGCGCGCCGAAGCTGTTACCGGGATGCTGTGCTGCCAATGCGGCGTCATTTACCGCGTCGATCCTTTGGTTTTCCCGTATGGCCACATATTCCATCTCCGCGGTAATGATACCTTTCTTTGCATAGTACAGCTGCGACACATTACTGCCGTTCTTTGCCCTCAGGGGCTTACGAATATGCCCAAACCGGAGGTGAGCGAGGCTTTCATCGTTATGCCTGGCTCTGCCATACCCGGAGCTGACCGTCTGTAATTCCTCCACATCGCCCCTGTCTTTTATCCATTGAAGGCGCAGCGGTGCGAGTCCTTTCCTGATATCAATCGTCGCATTATCATCCGTATAAGCGCCGCCGGTATCATACACCGTGACCGGGGCATTCTCTTCCGTACCACCATTGGACAGCCGGGTAGGGCTCAAAATTATTTCCCGCATCGCGACCTGTACCGGGTGCAGCTTGCCAGGTACATATATCTTCCGGGAGCCGGAAATGGCACCGGTGCTGATTGCCTGCGATACAGGCATAGTATCTTGCTTTTTCATATCTTGGTTATCCTCCTTGTGTGGCTTTAATGATAAGAATGTTGTCGCCTGGCTGCAGTGTATAGCCGGCATGTGCGGAACGCGGAATCACGGTATTGTTAACGGCAACAGCAATGCCTTTGGATAGCGGGCCGGTAACAGGCGTAACGATATCCTCCAGGGTTGCGGCTTCCGGTACTTCCTTTGTCTGATGATTGATGATGATGTTCATTCCCGAAATGGTTTTGTCAACTTCAGGAATGACACGATTGTGCGAAGGGAAACAACAGCCTTACGGCAAAGCACAATAATATCAGGTTACTTTTCCCTTCGGCAGTACTAGCTGCATCAGGTTCGTAGGGTATTATCTCAGCACAACGGCACCCCTAAAGTCGCGACGAAGTTATTTGAATATTCCGACAGGAGCAACGTAAAAAATGTTAATCCGGGCAATATTGCTATTTGTCAATATCACCTGGCTGATACACATTGTTAAAACAGTTCGTAAAATTTTTATGACAAGCGTAATAAAACGGCAAAATATAGCGCAGTTATGCAGGATAAAGCTATTTTTGCAAGCAATTTTTAATATTATTATTCTTGTGAGATACCGGCATATCCTTTTTATTGTTTTCCTGATACTGATACTGGACCAGGTGATCAAAATATATGTGAAAACCCATTTTTATATAGGCGAGTCCGTAAATGTGATCGGCAACTGGTTCCAGCTTTGCTTTATCGAGAATGAAGGAATGGCTTTCGGGATGAAGATCATGGATTCTCCCACGGGAAAGGTAATACTTACTTTATTCAGGCTGGTGGCTGTTACCTTCGGATTTTTCTGGGTAAAGAAGCTGGTAACAAAAGGATATGGCAAGGGGCTGCTTATCTGCGCATCGCTGATACTGGCTGGCGCTGCCGGAAACCTTATTGACAGCATGTTCTATGGCCTGATATTTACCGAAAGCCACCTCCAGATAGCAAAATTTGTTCCGGCAGGGCAGGGGTATACATCTTTCCTGCATGGAAAGGTTGTGGATATGTTTTATTTCCCCCTGATCGATACCCGCTGGCCTTCCTGGGTTCCGGTATGGGGAGGGAAACCACTGCGCTTTTTTGAACCGGTATTCAATCTCGCGGATGCCGCCATCTCTGTTGGCGTTATTACACTGCTGCTGTTCCAGAAAAGACTGCTGGCCGGTCACCAGGAGCATAGCGCTGCCTCTTCTGAATCTATGCCTGCAGAAAAACAGGGGCATTCCTGATATCATGCTTCAGTACTCAAAAAATTAAAATAAAAATTCGTGAGCAATTTCGAACCAACCTTAGAATACGCACAACACCAGGATGATATTGATACGCTTTTCTCATTCCGGGAGCGATTTCATTTTCCGCAGCATGAAGGAAAGGATGTTTTATATTTCTGCGGTAACTCGCTGGGACTCCAGCCTAAAAGCACCGCTTACCTTTTTGAAAAAGAGCTGAACGACTGGGCCAAGTGGGGTGTGGAAGGGCATTTCCATGCAGAGAACCCCTGGTTCAGCTACCAGAACCAGTTCTCAAAATCGCTGGCGCGTATCGTCGGCGCTAACGAATCGGAGGTTGTGGCGATGAATACCCTGACGGTGAATCTTCATCTTTTGCTGCTGTCATTTTACCGCCCGAAGGGAAGCCGTTATAAGATACTGATGGAAGGAGGCGCATTTCCTTCTGATCAATATGCCGTAGAAACCCAGGTGCGTATGTACGGCTATGATCCGGCGGATGCCATTATAGAGCTGATGCCGAGGGAAGGAGAGCATACCCTGCGGGATGAAGATATCCTGGCGACCATTGCTGAAGCAGGCGAAAGCCTTGCCTGCGTTATGATAGGCGGCGTCAATTATTATACCGGGCAATGGTACAATTTTAAAGACATTACCGAAGCTGCACATAAGGCAGGAGCTTATTGCGGTTTTGATATGGCGCATGCAGTGGGAAACGTACCGGTACAGCTGCACGACTGGAATGTGGATTTTGCTTGCTGGTGTTCCTATAAATACCTGAACTCCGGCCCCGGAGGTGTGGGTGGAATATTTGTCCATGAACGGCATGGCAATAACCCGGAGACCTTCCGCCTTGCAGGATGGTGGGGTAATGCAGAAGCTACCCGCTTTAAAATGGAAAAAGGCTTTATACCTGCCAAAGGCGCGGCAAGCTGGCAGATGAGCAATGCACCGGTGTTCAATATGATCGGGCATAAAGCATCGCTTGATATTTATGATAAGACATCAATAGCGCAACTGAGGGCAAAAAGCATAAAGCTGACCGCCTACCTGGAATACCTGCTGCTGCAGCTGGATAATCTTGATTTCACAATAATCACCCCTTCCGAACCGGAAAGGAGAGGGGCCCAATTGTCTATGCTGTTTGCTAAAGACGGCCGCAGGATATTTGATATACTCACACAGAAAGGCGTGATCGCCGACTGGAGAGAGCCGAATGTAATCAGGGTTGCGCCGGTACCTATGTATAACTCCTTTGAAGATGCTTACCGCTTTTACGAAATATTAAAGGGAATCTGATCCCTTGATGAAGATAACAAACAAAGAAGGCGCTGCATTTTGCAGCGCCTTCTTTGTTATGGAGCAATATCATTAAAATAAAATCAGTTGCTGGCTACCTTATCAGAATTTTTATACCATTCCTTCAGCAGATCACAGTTCTTATAAGCAGGGTCAAGCTTGATATAATAGGTAGGTAATTTCTCCGCGATCCACTTCATCAGGTGCTCATTCTTCTTCTTGCCAAGGGCGAATGACTGAATCTGGTTATAATCATCCTTCAGGTTAGCCTTGTGCGGATCTGTCCTTGACTTAAGATACAGGATACGGCAGGACTTATCGCCTGTTTGCGGATCCGTGAATACCTGGGGTGTGGAGAACTGGCCTATTTTGAGCTTTTCAACTTCCAGGGCCATCTGCGGGTCCAATTGCTCGATAGGCAACAATGTTCCGCCGCTCTGCGGATCATAGACCATACCGCCGGTCATTTTTGAATTATCATCAGTGCTGTATTTAGCTACTGCGGTCTGGAAAGTTATTTTACCGCTATCGAGGTTATTCTTGATCGTATCCAGCTTGGCCAGCGTTTTCTGGATATCAATGCTGGTAATTTCCGGGCGTATGAGTATATGCTTTACAATGGCCTCTTCCCCCATCCTTTTTTCCATTTTAATAATATGGTAACCAAAACGCGATTTGATCACCGGTGAAATTTCGCCCGGCTGCAAACGATAGGCCGCAGATACAAAAGCAGGATCAAAGCCGCTGCGGTTGATCTTATATTCACCGCCTGTATTTTTGCTTCCGGGATCCTGGCTGTATATACCGGCCATCACGGCAAAGTCCTTACCATTTTCCACGATATCCTTCCTGATCGTTTCCAGCTGATCCTTGGCATATTTATCCAGCTCAGGATCTACATCCGGTTTTACCACTATCTGCCCCATTTCTACTGTTGCAGGGAGCAATGGCTTTTCAGCATCAGGAATGGTATTAAAGAATACCTTGACCTCTTCCGGGGTGATCTTCACATTTTCCATTACGGTCATCTGCTCTTTCTGGGCCGTCAGCTGATCTTTGATCACCTGCCTGTTCTCATCTTTTATCTGGTAAATGGTCTTTCCCAGGACTTCTTCCATTCTCTCCTTAGAACCGTAGTCGGCCATATATCCCCTGAGCCGGTTATCAAGCTCACCCTCCACAGCTGCATCGTCGACGATCACGCTGTCTCTTATTGCCTGCTCCACCAACAGCTTTTCTGCCAGCATATTGTGGAAGATATCACAAATGGCTGAATCGGAAATATTGGGATTATCCCGCTTTTGCATATATATATGGGTGCCCAATTCCGATTGCAGTATGATCTTATTGCCGATTATGGCAATGATCTTATCTGCTGCTTTTTGCTGGGAAAATGCCGGTATTGCGGCTCCCAGCATACAAAAGATAATTAAACAGGTACGAAGCATAGTCTGCAAAGATAAATGATTAGCTGTTTGGTTGGTGCGGTGCTTTATTATTTTGTAAACCGGCATCAGCGAAAGAGGAAATTAAAAATTAGTAATGTGGTTATTTTTTTAGAATGCAGGAAGTTTATACTTTTAGCACCTGAAAATTAATTGTATCATGGGTTTTAATAAAGTAGTGAATAATGCCGATGAGGCGATCAGGGATATACAGGATGGGGCGGTGATCATGCTGGGTGGCTTTGGCTTATGTGGCATTCCTGAAAATTGCATCAGCGCATTGATTAAAAAAGGTATAAAAAACCTTACATGCATATCCAATAACGCCGGAGTAGATGATTTTGGTATAGGGCTGATGCTGCAAACCAAACAGGTAAAAAAAATGATCGCTTCCTACGTGGGGGAGAACGCGGAGTTTGAACGGCAGCTGCTGAGCGGTGAGCTGGAAGTTGACCTGGTACCGCAGGGAACGCTGGCCACACGGTGTATGGCTGCAGCCTACGGCTTCCCTGCAATATTTACGCCGGCCGGCGTAGGTACAGAAGTAGCCGAAGGAAAAGAGGTACGCAATTTTAAAGGCAAGGATTACCTGGTAGAAGAAGCCTTTGAAGCCGATTTCGCCATTGTAAAAGCCTGGAAAGGCGATACAGCCGGTAACCTGATCTTTAACAAGACCGCCCGTAACTTTAACAGCGTTATGGCCATGGCCGGCAAAACCACGATTGTGGAGGTAGAGGAGCTGGTACCCGCCGGCGCGCTGGACCCTAATTTTATCCATGTACCGGGAATCTATGTACACCGTATCTTCCAGGGTGCTGATTATGAAAAACGCATAGAACAAAGAACTGTTACTGCATAAAACAATATGCGTAATAAGAAAAGCCGGCGGAAGGATCCTGCCGGCTTTTCTTATTAATCCTTACAGGATTTAAACCCTGTAAGGATCAATCTTATTTATTAAGCTACTGCCTCTTTATTCAGCACAGCCGCCATGGTCTTGCCGATATCGGCAGGGCTGGCCACCACGCTGATACCGCATTCAGCCATAATTTTCATCTTAGCGGCAGCTGTATCATCAGCGCCGCCGATGATCGCGCCCGCGTGTCCCATACGGCGGCCCGGAGGAGCTGTCTGGCCGGCGATAAAACCAACCACCGGTTTACGCATATTGTCTTTCAGCCAGTTCGCTGCTTCTGCTTCCATATTTCCGCCAATCTCACCGATCATGATGATGCCATCTGTTTCCGGATCGTTCATCAGCAACTCTACAGCCTCTTTCGTGGTAGTACCGATGATCGGGTCGCCGCCGATACCGATGGCGGTAGAAATACCTAACCCTGCTTTAACAGTCTGGTCGGCTGCTTCGTAAGTAAGGGTACCTGATTTGGAAACGATACCGATACGGCCAGGCTTGAATACAAAACCCGGCATAATGCCCACTTTCGCTTCTCCTGCAGTAATTACACCAGGACAGTTGGGACCGATGAGGCGGCAATCACGTCCCTTGATATATTCACGCGCCTTTACCATATCCTGAACGGGGATACCCTCAGTAATACAGATGATCACTTTGATCCCTGCGTCAGCCGCTTCCATAATAGCATCAGCAGCAAAAGCAGGCGGTACGAATATGATGGATGTATCTGCACCGGCCTTTACCACTGCGTCCTTAACGGTATTGAATACGGGACGCTCCAGGTGCGTGGTGCCGCCTTTGCCGGGCGTAACACCGCCAACCACGTTGGTACCATATTCTATCATCTGGCTGGCATGGAATGTGCCTTCTGTACCGGTAAAGCCTTGTACAATTACTTTTGAATTCTTGTTGACTAATACAGCCATCGCTTAAAAATTATTGATTTTGAATTACGATATATACAGTTTAACGGGCGCAAAGTTACAAATAACCTAAGAGAAATACAAGGCAGTTATTATCCCTGTATTATTTCGTAACTTTGCGGCCTTAATTTAAAGAAATCCCTTAAAAACAGGACTATATGCTGGTCCTTAAAAGAATATGATAAATGTAACCAATTTGTCGCTTCGCTACGGCAAGCGTATTTTGTTTGAAGATGTAAACCTGAAATTCACCGAGGGTAACTGCTATGGTATTATCGGGGCTAACGGCGCCGGTAAATCGACCTTTATAAAGATACTTTCAGGCGAGATCGAACCAACGACGGGCAGGGTGGAAATACCAAAGGGGCAGCGCATGAGCGTTCTGAAGCAGGATCACCATAAATATGACGATATACAGGTGCTGCAAACAGTGATCATGGGTAATGATGTGCTGTTTAAGATCATGCAGGAGAAGGACGCCCTGTATGCCAAAGAAGACTTTACCGAAGAAGATGGTATAAAAGCAGGCGAGCTCGAAGGGATATTCGCAGAAATGGAAGGCTGGAATGCAGAAAGCGATGCAGCTACCTTGTTGAGCAACCTGGGTGTTACAGAAGATAAACACTTTAAGACTGTAAAAGAGCTGGATGGCAATGAAAAGGTAAGGGTGCTGCTGGCACAGGCTCTATTCGGCAACCCGGATATCCTGCTGCTGGATGAGCCTACCAATGACCTGGACCTCCAAACTATCAACTGGCTGGAAAACTTCCTGGCAGATTATGATAAGGTGGTACTGGTAGTATCGCACGATCGTCACTTCCTCGATACTGTATGTACCCACGTTGCCGATATCGATTTCGGGAAGATCAATATTTTTACCGGTAACTATTCCTTCTGGTATGAATCAAGCCAGCTGCTGATCAAGCAACGTGCAGATCAGAATAAGAAAGCCGAGGATAAGATCGCCGAATTAAAAGAATTCATTGCCCGCTTCTCTGCCAATGCCTCCAAGTCAAAACAGGCGACCAGCCGTAAAAAAGCGCTTGACAAAATCAAGCTGGAGGATATGCAGCCTTCCAACAGGAAATACCCGGCTATCCTGTTCAACAACCAGGTAAGGGAGGCCGGAGACCAGATACTGGAAGTAAAAGGGCTTAGCAAGACCCTGAACGGCCAGCTGATGTTCCGCGATATCAGCTTCGATCTGAAACGTGGACAGAAAGTGACCGTTATATCTGATAACAGTCTTGCCACAACTGCATTTTATAAAATACTGAACGGCGAGGATGAAGATTTCAGCGGAGAATTTAAATGGGGAGTAACCATTACACCTACTTATCTTCCTGCCGACAATACGGCTTATTTTGAAGGGAAAGACCTTAACCTGGTTGACTGGCTGCGCCAGTATTCAGAAGAAAAAGATGAAACCTTTATCCGTGGTTTCCTGGGAAGGATGCTGTTCAGCGGAGAAGAAACACAGAAAAAGTGCACGGTACTCAGCGGGGGTGAAAAAGTACGCTGTATGCTTAGCCGGATGATGATGCAGAAAGGTAACCTGCTGATGTTCGATGAGCCGACCAACCACCTGGATCTCGAATCCATCACAGCGCTGAACAATGGTATGAAGGATTTCAAAGGGACCATCATCTTCACCTCAAGAGACCATGAGCTGACACAAACCGTTTGCGACAGGATACTCGAAATTACTCCCGGCGGACTTATAGACCGAGAGATGTCGTTCGACGAATACATTACGGATGAACGCGTGAAGCAGCTACGGAGCGAGATGTACAACGTAACAATCTGATACCGGTATTATCCCGATATTAAAGAAGTAAAGCACATCCATATGGATGTGCTTTGTTTCTTTAGAATAGCTGCTTAAAAATAAAATCTGCAATCTTTACCTGTCAATAGCATTCCTGTTGGTTCTGCGATCAGGCTGCCTGCTTTCTTTAGGCACTTTCATGTTCTTCTCCGGGCTGGTTACAGAGCTTTTTTCCGGCATACCATCAGGTCTCGTACTTTCCCTGTTGCCGGATACTGAGTCGGCCTGGTCAGAATTGCTGTTTCCATACATGGCATTTTCCCGTTCCGGGTTGATCTTTGTAGACGTATTGCGCTTTGTAGTATCCTGGCTGTAAACCCGGCCGGAGAAAACTGCTATACAAATAAGGGCAATGCCCAGGGTCATTATCTTCATCTGAAAAAATTTATTGGTTTTAAAAGCTATTAAAAGACATTCAAAATAAATGCCGGAACAATAAGTTTTCAGAACCAATAAATTATATATCAGCGTGATTCCTTCATGTGCAATTTTATCCCCTTTACAAGGGATAAATGCAACACTAATTTATATCCGGAACATAAGGCATCATCATCCAGATATGATTTTTATTAGACTGGAACTTCTTCAGCATTTTATACAGCTTGTACTCTTCAGACATTTCCTGCTGGGCGATCTTCTGAAGCAGTGCCTGATCACCGTCATTACCTTTAAGCATCTGCATGATCTGCTGTACCTGGTCTTTGGGAGCGGGGTAGGTGACCACTTTATAGTTCTTCAGCTTAGCAATTGCGGCCGCGCTCTTAAAGGCCTTGTCGAGTCCGCCTAAGGCATCTACCAGCTTATTATCCAATGCGGCGCTACCCGTCCATACTCTTCCTTGCCCTATGCTGTCCACATAAGCGATATCCAGCTTCCGGCCTGTGGCTACCCGGCTTTTAAAAGTAAGATATATGCTGTCTACACCGTTCTGGATAAATGTTTTTTCCTGCTCGGTCATAGGACGGTTCAGATTGGGAAAATCGGCATAAGGCGCGTTCTTCTCCGTATCAAAAGTAACGCCCAGCTTATTATTGAACAGCGCCTGGGTATTGAACATCATGCCAAAAACACCAATGCTGCCGGTAATGGTGTTAGGCATGGCGAAAATGCTATCGGCCTGGCAGGATATATAGTACCCGCCTGAAGCTGCCAGATCACCCATTGATACGACCAGCGGCTTCTTCTTTTTCAGCAGCTGCAGTTCCCGCAGGATCACCTCTGATGCCAGCGCGCTTCCGCCGGGAGAGTTTACGCGCATAACCACCGCCTTTATTTTATCATTATCCCTTACTTTACGGACCTCTTTAATAAATGTTTCGGAAGCTATCTGGTAGTCTGAAGCATTGCCTGTTCCGTCCACGATCTCTCCTTCTGCAACCAGCAGCGCTATCTGGTCCACTCCCGGTTTGGAAGGCATCGATTTGATATAATCGCCTATTGCAGCCAGCCGTACTTTCTCATCTGCTTTTAGTCCGGATTTTGCCAGTAACAGCGCTTCAACCTGGTCCTTATAGCGCAGGCCATCTGCAAGTTTGAAATTTATTGCGTCAGCACCTGTTTGTATCATACCATTTTTTGCCCATCCATAAATTGTCGCAGTATCGGCTTTGCTTTTTTCACTTACGGCCAGGAGCAGTTCATTCCAGAAGCCTGCCTGCAGCGCAGCCTGCTGTTTACGGTTTGGCTCGCTCATCCTATCCATCCTGAAAGGTTCAGTCGCACTTTTAAATTGTCCGCAATAAAATATCTCCGGCTTTACTTCCAGCTTATCCAGAGTCCCTTTAAAAAAGGTCAGCCTGGAGGCCATCCCTTTCAGCTCAATGCTGCCCAGCGGGTTAATAAAGACGCTATCGGCGACAGAAGCAATATAATAATCCTTCTGCGTCATGAAATCGCCATAGGCATAAATGAATTTACCGCTGCCTTTGAAATCCTTTAAGGCGATCCTTAACTGCTGGGCTGTTGCCCATCCATTGGGCGAGCCTGTCGCCTTCAGGTAAATTCCTTTTATCTTATTGTCGCCTTTGGCCTCTGCAATACTATTTAAAACATCATTAAGCCCGAATGCGCTGGTTGCACCGCCGGTGATGACAGATAGCACATTACTCTGCCCGATCTCATGTAACGGATCACCCAGGTCTATGAAAAGTACGGAATTGTCTTTTACGATAATTGTCTCCTCTTTGCTTATCGAACTTACAGCAGTACCTATGATCCCAAGAGATATAATAAAAAATAATACGCCCGCCACGATCAGCGCCAGTAAGGAGGCAAAGAAAAACTTAAAAAACTGTTTCATATAATTTGTTGTATTTCTTATGTGCAAATATAGTGTTTACAGGATTGCGCCATACAACGATACGTTCATTTAACGGTTCTTAAATTGCAGGCATGGCTAAAATCCTTACATTTGCACAGCTTTAAAAATTACTGTTAATGAGAAAATTAATCCTGCCGTTTTTTGCCGTATCGCTGCTGGCTATTGCCAGCTGCAGCAAGGAAGATTCCTGCCCGGCTGTTACCGCAACCGCACCTGCAGAGGAAGTAGCCGAACTGAAACAATTTCTTGCTGATAAGGGCATCAGCGCCCAGGAAGACCAAAGGGGCTTTTTCTATACAATTTCCAACGCAGGCAATACCGATAAGCCGGATGCCTGCAGCAATATAACGGTAAAATATAAAGGCACCCTGATCAACGATACCGTATTTGATGAAAGTACCGCCGCAACAACATTCGCCCTGACAAATGTCATTGAAGGCTGGCGCGAAGGTATTCCCCTGATCGGCGAAGGTGGTTCAATCACTTTGTATATTCCACCAGCGCTTGCATATGGATCTAACCCGCCCAGCCGTGCAATCCCCCCCAATGCAACGCTTATCTTTACAATCCAGCTTTTGAGCGTAAACTAGCAGATATAGTTATAAAGACAGGGTCGGCTATTATAGCCGACCCTGTCTTTATAAAGAAATTACTACTTTAAGCGGATACGGGGATCAAGCCGGGTATATAAGATATCTGTCATAATGCTTACGATCACAAATATGCCTGATGTGAGCAAAATTGCACCCATTACTACGGGAAAGTCAAATTTATCCAGCGAATCGACGGTAAGCTTTCCTAGTCCTTTCCAGCTGAAAATAAATTCAATAAAGAAAGAGCCTGCAAGCAGCTCTGCCAGCCAGCCTGAAATAGCGGTAACCACCGGGTTAAGAGCATTGGGCAATGCATGCTTCCATATAACACGGGATCGTTTGAGCCCTTTGGCATAGGCTGTCCGGATATAATCCTGCGAGAGCACGTCGAGCAGGGAACTCCTGGTAAGCTGGGTGATAATGGCCAAGGGCCTTATGCCCAGCGTAACAGCCGGTAATATAAGATTCTTCAACGCCAGCTGGCGACCCTCAAATGCATCATATTTCCACAGGCTGCCTACCATATCAAGACCTGTATATTGCTGTAGCAAATAACCAAAAACATAGGCAATCAGCAGACCGGCAAAAAAGGATGGGGCAGAGATACCTGCCACACTGGCCACAATGGCTGAAGTATCCCATATAGTCCCTCTCTTTAAAGCTGCCAATACTCCCAGTGCTATACCGGCCACCGTAGCAAAGATCATAGCGGTAAGCGCGAGTACAACAGTTCCTGGCAGCGCATCGGCCAGCACATCCCATACAAGACGCTTGCTTTGGTAGCTGCGCCCGAGATAAGGCTTTTTCAGCACGATAGATTGTCCTCCGCCCAGCGGGATCAGGTTAGCATAGTTATACCGGCCGGAAGCCTTAGCCTCCGCATCCAGGATACTCAGCGGGGCAATGTCGTTCAGGTATATCAGGTAACGCGTGCCTACAGGCTTATCCAGGTTCAGCTCCTTCCTTACATTTTCAACAGACGCAAGATCGCTGCGCTGGCCAAGCGTCAGCCTGGCCGGATCATCCGGAAGCACGTTGAACAGCAGGAAGACCAGCGTAACCACACCCCACAATACGGAAAGCGCATATAATATTTTACGAACAAGGTATCTAAGGGTCATACTATTCAAATATAGCAACTTGATAAGTATGATACAATAAAAAGCTGCTGAATTTATCTGGATATTACAAGCTGCTTTGGGATTTCCCTAATCTCAACCGTTCCTCCATAAGCTAAGACCGGGCATTGACCAGCCAATTTCAAGGCTTCCTCCATTGTCTTGGCCTGAAGAACGATATTACTGACCACCCTGAGATTGCCAGACAAGATGGATTCTTTTTTAATAACTTTTTCTTTTCCTGAAACTGTATAGCTTATGCCGGGAAAGGCAAAGCTTATTACATAGACACCTTCGGCTTTCCACTGTTCCAGCAAGGTATCCCATTGCGGATTTACTGACTTTGCCTGCTCTGTTGTATAAGTGGCCGGTACCCGTACCAATAAGCTGAACTGTTTCATTGTGTTGTCTTTTGATTGTAATGCCGGCACTGCATTTTGTCCCGCGGCTTTACCGGCGGTAAGTACGGAGCAGATGGCAAAGGCAAAAAACGCTGCTTTCATTGTTGTCTTTTTACTGCAAAATTCAGCCGCTAACGAAACCGGACATTGTAAAAAATCATTGAATTACCAGAAAGGAACGGCGCCTTTAAAAAAGGCAGCAGGCGTATGTCCTGTGAAGAGTTTAAAATCTTTATTGAAATGCGCCTGGTCATAATACCCAGCATCCAGCGCTGTATCCAGTAACCGCCTGGAGGATCCCTGAAGAGCAATGGAAGACAGCCTGGTAATAGATGCAAATTGTTTGGGCGATGATCCTGTGATCTTCCTGAAACGTTTTTCAAATGCATCGTTGCTGATATAAAGGGTATTGCTCAGCGCTTTTATTTTAAGGAATCCCCTGGCTGCATTTATCTGCCGGATCGCTTCCAGTATCAAATCATCCTGTTGATAGGGATTTAATCTTTTTAACAAGAACTGCTCAATAACCGCCACTCTCTGCAGATTATCCTTTGCTTCACTCAACGATTCACCTACCGGGGTTAGCTCCCGGGGATGAATAATGGAGTCAAGGGCGACACTTTGTTCAAATAGTTCATGAAACGGTTCTTTAAAAAAAGCAGCAGCGCCGGTATCTTTAAAGAGAACAATTAACGTTGCAGTGTCTTTTGAATAATTGATAAGGCGTACAGATTTTCTCAGGCCTGAGAAAACCATGTCGGGTAATGCTATCTTACCCTGCCCGGTATTGTAATGATTTCGCCCGCGAAAACGGAATGCCATAGCTACGGAAGTATTGGGAAGAACCCTGTTTTCAGTTTCTTCATCACTTTCAATAATCCTGTAGGCCCTGATAAAGGGCTTCAGGATTTCGACAGGTGTAAATTCTTCTATATTCATTATGCTACAGAAAACATCACTCTTGAAACGGCATTACTGTTCCGGTATTATTCAACAAAGATATAATGATCCACGATGTCATGAGGCAAGCTATTACAATAATCATCTATAGAACATAAAATCCGCCGGGGCATTATCATTGACCGTAATCATATTAAGACATATAAAAAGCGGCCGGCAATAAATCTTTGCCGGCCGCTTTACCCATCCGGGGACAGATAATTATATGCCGAATTTCAGCTTTTTGCCAGGATAATAAGCAAGGCTTCCCAGCTCTTCCTCGATACGGATAAGCTGGTTGTATTTTGCCATCCGGTCGCTACGGGAAGCAGAACCGGTCTTGATCTGCCCGCAGTTAAGCGCCACAGCCAGATCGGCAATTGTCGTATCCTCTGTTTCGCCACTGCGGTGACTCATGATCGTATTGTAACGGTTATGTTGTGCCAGGCTTACGGAGTCGATCGTTTCGGTAAGGCTGCCTATCTGGTTAACCTTTACCAGCAGGGCATTGGCAACGCCTTTGTCAAGTCCTTGCTGCAGGCGGTTTACATTGGTTACAAACAGGTCGTCGCCTACCAGCTGCACTTTATTGCCTAATGCATCCGTCAGTGCTTTCCAGCCTTTCCAGTCATCCTCAGCCATACCATCCTCAATGCTCACGATCGGGTATTTTTTACACCATTTTACCCAATACTCCACCAGCTCGTCGCTGCCCAGCTTTTTGCCATCGGATTTATGGAAAACATACTTTTTGCTTTTGGCATCCCAAAGCTCGCTGTTAGCAGCATCCATGGCAATAGCGACCTGGTCTCCCGGCTTGTATCCCGCTTTTTCTATAGCTTTCAATACCGTCTCGATAGCTTCCTCATTGCTCTGGATATTAGGGGCAAATCCGCCCTCATCACCCACATTGGTGCTATAGCCTTTATCCTTTAATACATTCTTCAATGAATGGAATATTTCCACGCCCCAGCGAAGCCCTTCGCTGAAGGAAGCAGCGCCTACCGGCATTACCATAAATTCCTGGAAATCTATTTTGTTATCAGCATGTGCGCCACCGTTAAGAATGTTCATCATGGGGACTGGCAGCGTTTTTGCGTTGGTGCCGCCGATATAGCGGTAAAGCGGCAGACCCGCTTCTTCAGCACCTGCTTTAGCAGCGGCAAGGCTCACCGCCAGTATGGCGTTGGCGCCCAATTTGCTCTTATTGTCTGTTCCGTCAAGGGATAATAAATACTTATCGATACCAGCCTGGTCAAATATATCAAACCCGGTCAGCTCTTCAGCAATGGTTTCATTTACATTTTTTACAGCTTTCAGCACCCCTTTGCCCAGGTATTTTTTCTTGTCGCCATCCCGAAGCTCTACCGCTTCGTGAATCCCTGTAGACGCGCCCGAGGGAACCGCAGCGCGGCCCATAGCACCCTCGTCGGTATATACGTCAACTTCTACTGTAGGATTGCCGCGAGAGTCGAGTATCTGGCGGGCATGGATGTTGGTAATGAAACTCATATCGATTGTATCTTTTAAATTTTGCATGCAAAGGTAGCAGGTGCCATGCAAATAAAAAAGCGCTGCAGGATATTTGCAGCGCTTTAGCATACAATACAGGAATATTATTTGGCAACTACATTGCCCTTTATCTTGAGCTCGTAGCGCTCTCCGCCGCTGTTGGTCGCGTTTGATTTGATATAAACACTTTTATTGATAGGTCCCACACGGCCTTTGGTATCATATTTTACTGTTATGGCTGAAGATTTTCCGGGAAGGATGGGCGTCTTTGGCCATTCGGGAGTCGTACAGCCACAGGAGCCTTCAGCATTCTGTATGATCAGCGGCTTGTCACCCGTATTTTTAAATTCGAATATATGCACTGCATCAGCGCCCTCTTTTACGGTACCAAAATCGTAGGTATCATTCTTATCCTTGAACTGGAACTGGGCGCCTTTACCCTGGGCCAGGGCTGTCAGCGATGCCATTACCACCAATATTACAGAAGCTAATATCTTTTTCATTTATCAGAGATTTTAAATTTAACAGACATAAAAAAACCCAGCATCAAATTAAACTTCTGTGTTTATCCTTGAATACTGAGTTTCTTCGGGAATAAAACTATTAATTAGTTTTAATCATGGAATTATTTTCAGGAACCGAAGTTTCCGGAGTTTTTTCAATATTTCCTTTTATGTGCAGCACGGTAGTACCTACGTTAGAAGTAACGGTAACGGTCTTATTGATTGGCCCTACACGTTTGCTGTCGTAGGATACCTTAATAGCGCCTGTTTTACCCGGAGCTACCGGATCTTTTGAATAAGATGGTACAGTACAGCCACAGCTTCCTTTTGCGTTCTGAACAATGATCGGCTCTTTACCGGTATTGGAGAATACAAACTCATGAACTGCGGGAGCGCCTTGCTGTAAATTACCGAAGTCATGGGTCTCTTCCTTAAATTTCATGGTATTCGGACCTGCGGGTGTAGCAGGCGCAGCTTTAGCAGGGGCAGCCGTAGCGCTTACGGTCGCTTTCTTATCCTGAACAGGCTGTAATTTTTTACCTTGGGCAAAAGCAGACATTCCTGCAATGGAAACAAGGGCTAAAGTTAACAGAGTCTTTTTCATCGTAAATTTGTTTTTTGAATAGTTGCTGATTTTGACACAAAGTTAAAAGGAAGGTTATACGGCTTGCTGTTAAGTACGGGTTAATGTTGTAGTTAAAGTTTGGTTACGTTTCAGCTAAAAGGCCCGGCCATCAAGAGCCCGGACCTTCTGAATACTGTGAAAGTTATATCGATGGATGCCTAGTTACCTGATTCAATCCGTTCAGGACATCCGTACTTGCTGGAGGAAGAACCGCATGACTGCAATACCAACATGCACAATGCCACAGCGATTACCGCAATACCCGTTAAGCGTGAATATTTTTTCATAAAAATCAATGGTTAGAAAAAGGATATTATTTTTGCTACAAAGTTAATGGAAAAATTTTATAAATGCATTTACATTTTATAGCTATCGGCGGAGCCATTATGCACCAATTAGCGATCGCTTTACAGCATAAAGGCTTCACCGTCAGCGGCAGTGATGATGAGATTACAGACCCCGCGAAATCCAACCTCCTGCAAGAGCAGCTTCTTCCCCAGGCATCCGGCTGGTTCCCGGAGAAAATTACCAAAGATATTGACGGCATCATTTTAGGCATGCACGCGAGGGCCGACAACCCTGAGCTGATGAAGGCGCTGGAACTGGGCATACCTGTATATTCCTTTCCTCAATATATTTACGAAGCGTCAAAGGACAAGCAAAGGGTAGTGATAGCCGGCAGTCATGGTAAAACAACCACCACCTCTATGGTAATGCATGTGCTGCGCGACCAGGGTGTTGATTTTGATTACCTGGTCGGCGCAAGGGTAGAAGGGTTCGGGCTTTCCGTAAAAATATCGGATGCCCCTGTAATCATCCTTGAAGGCGATGAATACCCCGCATCTGTTATAGAGAAGCGCCCTAAGATCCATTTTTATCATCCGCATATCTCTGTGCTTACCGGCATAGCCTGGGATCATGTGAATGTGTTTCCGACCTATGAATTCTACAAGGAGCAATTCGCAATTTATCTTCGCGAAATGAAGGATGGCAGCACGCTTATTTATAATGCAGGGGATAAGGAAGTTGTTACCTTATCCGAGAAAGAAACCGGCCATTTAAAGCTCATTCCCTACGTAACACCTTCATTTAAGGTACAGGATGACGCTGTTGTGCTGACCACATCTGAAGGTAATATTTCCCTGCAGATATTCGGCAGCCATAATCTGCAGAATATGGAAGCGGCCCGTAAAGTATGTAATGCGCTGGGTGTTCCTGATAAAGACTTCTACAGGTCTATAGCCTCTTTCACCGGCGCGGCCAAACGATTGGAAAAGCTGGACGAAGCAGCGGGGTTCATTGCGTACCGTGATTTTGCCCATGCGCCTTCCAAACTAAAGGCTACATTACAGGCTGTACGCGAGCGCTATCCCGCGCACAGGCTGATCGCCTGCTTTGAACTACATACCTACAGCAGCCTTAATGAAAAATTCCTCAGCGAATACGCCGGCTGTATGAACGATTGCGATAACGGTGCCGTATTCTTCAGCGGTCATGCATTGCAATTAAAAGGTCTGCCGGCGCTGGATGCAGCGACCGTTAAAGCATATTTCAGGAACGAGCAGCTTGAGGTATTCCAGGACAAAAATGCCCTGCGCCAATGGATACTGGATACAAAAGCCGCTTCAACAGAGCCGGTATGCCTGCTGCTGATGAGCTCCGGCACTTTTGACGGTATGGCGCTTAAATTTTAAAAATAACTTATTATCTATTCTTTCTTTAATACATGAAAAAAATACTGGTTGCCAATCGTGGCGAGATTGCCTTGCGTGTAATGCGCTCTGCAAAAGAAATGGGTATACAAACGCTGGCTGTTTTTTCAGAAGCCGACCGGGAGATGCCTTTTGTGAGATATGCCGATGAGGCCGTTTGCATAGGGCCCGCTCCATCAGCGCAGTCTTACCTGCGTGCTGATAAAATAATAGAAGTAGCCCGGCAATACGGCGCCGATGCCATACACCCCGGCTATGGCTTTCTCAGCGAAAATGCCGCTTTCTCAAAGGCCGTTACAGATGCGGGTCTTATATTTATCGGCCCCTCATCCTATTCAATAGAGATGATGGGCAGCAAGATCGCTGCCAAGCAGGCTGCATTGAAGTTTAATGTACCTATGGTACCAGGTACGGATAAGCCGCTGAAAGATTATGCGGAAGCTAAAGATATCGCAGCAACGGTTGGTTACCCTATACTGATAAAGGCTTCAGCCGGCGGCGGTGGAAAGGGTATGCGGGTAGTGGAGCGGGAAGAAGATCTTGAAGAGCAGATGAGAATGGCCAAGAGCGAGGCTTTAAGCGCTTTCAGCAATGACGATGTCTTTATAGAGAAGTATGTTGCTTCTCCCAAGCATATAGAAATACAGCTGATGGGTGATCAGCATGGAAATTATGTCTACCTGTTTGAGCGGGAATGCTCGATCCAGCGCAGGCACCAGAAGCTGATCGAAGAGGCGCCGTCTTCCTGCCTTACCAAAGACATCAGGGAAGCTATGGGCGAATGCGCCGTAAATGTTGCCAGGGCCTGCAAATATTATGGTGCAGGCACTGTTGAATTCCTGGTAGATGATGATCTTAATTTCTATTTCCTGGAAATGAATACCCGCCTGCAGGTAGAGCATTGTGTTACCGAAATGATCAGCGGTATAGACCTGGTAAAGGAGCAGATAAGGGTAGCGCGCGGAGAACAGCTGTCATTTACACAGGATGACCTGAAGATCAATGGTCATGCCATTGAGCTGAGGGTATGTGCAGAAGATCCGACAGATAATTTCCTGCCCGATACCGGGACGCTTCATACCTATGTCAGGCCGCAGGGACCGGGGGTACGCGTAGACGACGGATATGAGCAGGGTATGCCTATTCCGATCTTTTATGACCCTATGATCGCCAAGCTTGTGGTATGGGGCAGGGACAGGCAGGAAGCAATCGACAGGCTATGCAGGGCAGTAGACGAATATAAAGTACGGGGTATTAAAACAACGCTGAAATTCGGAAAATGGGCGGTTCGGCAGCCGGCCTTTGTTGCAGGAAAATTCGATACGAAATTCATTGAAAAATATTTCAAGCCGGAATACCTGCAGGAAGAATCGGAAGAGGAGCAGGTGGTAGCCGCCGCACTGGCAGGTATCCTGTGGGAGAACGGCCGGAAAGAGCAGCAGCCTGCCTCGCAGAATGGCCAGGTTTCCAGGTGGAAAATGCAGCGTAATTAAAGTGTTTCTATAATTATCCAGTTATTTACCTTAAATACACCGAAAAAAGCATATCGAATTTTCGAAAATTATTATTTTTGGGTGTACAAAATCAATTAATATGAAAAAAGGACTCATAGTAGTACTGGTTTTATTGGCAATTGTACTGATCGGTGGATGCCAGGCCTGTAACCTGCAGAAATCGATGGTAGCCATGGATGAAGAAGTAAATTCAAAATGGGCTAATGTCCAGAACCAGTATCAGCGCAGGGCTGACCTGATCCCGAACCTCGTAGCCACAGTAAAGGGAGCGGCGGACTTTGAGAAATCAACCTATGTACAGGTAGCGCAGGCGAGGGCGGGTGAGCTGAAGCAGGCAACCAATGTTACGGCTGAAGAGCTTACGCCGGAAAAGATCGCCGCTATTCAGAAAGCAAGCGCAGAAGCGCAAAGCGCGGCCAGGATGATGATCAACGTAGTGATGGAAAGATACCCGGACCTGAAGGCCAACGAGAACTTCCTCAATCTCCAGAGCCAGCTGGAAGGCACAGAAAACCGCATCAACGAGGAACGCCGCAAATACAACGAAGCCGTTAAGACCTATAATGTGAAGATCAGGACATTCCCCAATAACCTGTTTGCAGGAATGCTGGGATTTGAAAAACGAACTATGTTTGAAGCAGACAAAGGCGCTGAAAAAGCGCCATCCGTGGGGGACATGATGAAATAGAATTAATAAAAGAGCGGGATCTCCCGCTTTTTAATTTTTAAGCCAATGTTCGGAATATTCAAAAGAAAAGAGCTGGTACCGGTACAGGTACAGCAGCAGATTGTAGAAGCCATTAAAAAGGCGGAGCAGCAGACATCCGGCGAGATCAGGGTATTTATAGAATCCCGCTGCGCTTATATTAATGCCGCAGACAGGGCCAGCGAGCTGTTTTTCAAGCTGAAAATGGACAATACCACCTACAAAAATGCCGTGCTGGTCTATATCGCTTTAACAGACCGGCAAATGGCGCTTTTCGGTGATGAAGGCATTTACAAAAAAACCGGGGGAGACCCTTACTGGAAAAAGGAGCTGGACCTGCTGCGCGGCTTCCTGCAGCAAGGTAAGCTTGCAGAAGGTGTCTGCAGGTGCATTGCCGACATAGGGGCAGCCTTATCCTTACACTTTCCTTATGATGGCAGCACCGATAAGAATGAGCTCCCCGACGACATTGTATTTGGAAATTGACTGTTAATGAACATCAGATGACCTATTTAAGAAAGATAAGATACCTGTTATATTTATTGCCACTCTTGCTGCAAAGCACGTTTGTATTTGCAGCCGATATACCTGCACGGCCTTCTCCTCCCCGGCTGGTCAACGATTTCGCTTCGCTGATGAGCCCGGATGAACAGGATGAACTGGAACGGGACCTGGTAGCGTTCAATGACTCTACTTCCATACAGATCACTATCGTTACAATCGGAAGCCTGGATGGGAGCGATATCTCCAGCTATGCATTTGAGCTGGGTAACAGCTGGGGAGTGGGTAATAAGGGAAAGGAGAATGGTGTGGTGATACTTGTTGCCAAACAGGAGCGTAAAGCTTTTATTGCCACCGGTTATGGTATGGAAGGCGTATTGCCGGACGCGCTTTGCGCTACCATAGTGCGGCGGGATATGATACCTGCATTCCGTGATGAACGATATTTCAAAGGATTTGAAAATGCCATCAATGCTATATTTCTTGCTTCCAGAGGCGAATATAAAGCCGATGGCCAGGATGAAGCAAAAGACGGTAAGGGCCTGCCTGCGATACTGGTTGCCTTAATCATTATTATTGTAATTCTTATTGTCATAGGAAAACGCGGCGGAGGCGGTGGTGGCGGACGATATATGAGCCGGGGAGGCAGTGATTTTATTACCGGGGCTATCTTAGGAAGCCTGCTTGGCGGCGGACGTTCTTCAGGCGGTGGTGGTTTTGGCGGAGGGTTTGGCGGCAGCAGCGGGGGCGGTGGTTTCGGAGGATTTGGTGGCGGAAGCTTTGGTGGCGGCGGCGCCGGCGGCAGCTGGTAATACAATAGCTTAAGATAATGCAAGTCTCCCCGCTATTGTAAGCGGGGAGGCTTTTTTAATGACGGGGTCTGAAAATATTGTCTTCTATCGTCATACCCGGTTCCAGGAAAATGGTCTGTATACCCAGGGCTCTGGCCCCTTCTATATGCTGCGGGCTATCATCAATAAATAACGTTTTTTCAGTCGCCAGGTTGTTCTCAGCCAATATGTGCTGAAAAACCTCCTTGTCCGGCTTACGCATACCAATACGGTGTGAGAAATAGACCCTGTCAAAGAATACTGCCATAGAATCAAAACCCGTCAGGCTTTTCAATGTCCTGTTAAATGCTTCCTCATGTATTTCATTTGTATTGCTCAGCAGGAAAAGATCGTAATGGAGCCGCAGCTGCTGCAGCAATTGCAGTCTTCTCAATGGCAGATCAAGCAGCATAGCATTCCAGGCCGCCAGGATCTGGTGGTCGGAAAGATGCGTACCTGCCATTTCTTTCAAGGCTGTAATAAAGTCTGTGCGGGAGATCCTGCCGGTCTCCAGCCGATCAAACAAAGCTGTTTGTTTCAGCTGTGTATATTTCTCAGAAAAGTCTGCGATTCCGAGCTCCGCAAAAGCCCGCTCCGTCAGGTTGTAATCGATATTCAGTAAAACGCCGCCAAAGTCCAGTATGATATGCCTTATATTTTCCACGTTGTTTTTCGTGCAAAGGTAACCCGCTTTTTCAAAGAACAGGAACGGGTTTTCTTGGTAAAGTCGTTTTCTTTTTCTAAGTAACTCAATTATTTACAGGAAGCAAATAAGGTTTTTCTATAGTAAGCCCGCTTGTGGATAAGTCCCGCCAATTTGGTTTTTTCGTCCTGAATATTCTTGTTACCTTTGCATGACCGATCAATCTTACTGAACACTCTACGGATCTCTCCGGTCGCAAACAGGAAACATTATGACTAAGTACATTTTTGTAACCGGCGGGGTTACTTCTTCATTGGGTAAAGGCATCATTGCCGCATCGTTAGCAAAATTATTACAGGCTCGTGGCTACCGCACCACTATTCAGAAATTTGACCCGTACATTAACGTAGATCCGGGAACCTTAAACCCTTATGAGCACGGAGAATGCTTCGTAACGGACGATGGTGCAGAGACCGATCTTGACCTGGGTCACTATGAGCGTTTCCTGAACACACCAACTTCACAGGCAAATAATGTTACCACCGGCCGTGTGTATCAATATGTGATCAACAAAGAGCGCGAAGGCGCTTTCCTGGGAAAAACCGTACAGGTGATTCCGCATATTACAGATGAAATCAAGCGCCGCATCCGCCTTTTAGGTAATGACGACAAATATGATATTGTCATTACCGAGCTGGGCGGTACTGTGGGCGATATCGAATCGCTGCCTTATATTGAAGCCGTGCGCCAGCTTAAATGGGAAATGGGTAATGAAAATTGCCTGGTGATCCACCTGACACTGATACCTTACCTGAAAGCGGCAAAAGAGCTTAAGACCAAGCCGACACAACACTCGGTAAAAATGCTGAGCGAGAATGGCGTACATCCTGACATCATCGTATGCCGTACGGAAGAGCCTTTGTATAAAGAACTTAAAAAGAAAATTGCCCTCTTCTGTAATGTAAGGCCGGAAGCTGTAATAGAAGCGCGTGATGCGGATACGATCTATGGCGTTCCGCTGGAAATGCAGCAGGAGCAGCTGGATATTATATCGCTTAAACTATTGGAGCTTCCGCTCGGTACGGAGCCGGATCTCGCAAAATGGAAAGAATTCCTGAACAAGCTGCGCTATCCGAAAACAAAAGTAACGATCGGGCTTATCGGGAAATACGTAGAACTCCAGGATGCCTATAAGTCAATACTGGAATCGCTGATACATGCAGGCGCCATGAATGAGTGTAAGGTGGATGTACGTAATATTCACTCCGAATACCTGACACCGGAAAATGCGGTTGAAAAGCTTCATAACCTGGACGCGATACTGGTAGCACCAGGCTTTGGCAGCAGGGGTATAGAAGGCAAGATCGAAGCCATACGCTATGCGCGCGAGGAAAAGATACCTTTCTTTGGCATTTGCCTGGGTATGCAATGCGCTGCCGTCGAATTTGCCAGGAATGTACTGGGACATAAAGATGCCCATTCAACAGAAATGAATCCCGATACCGGTAACCCTGTGATTCACCTGATGAACGAGCAGAAAGATATCCTGCATAAAGGAGGTACCATGCGCTTAGGTGCCTATGAATGCGATCTTATGCCAGGATCCCGGCTGGCAGCCATTTATGGTAAAAATACAATTGAAGAACGTCATCGTCACCGCTACGAGTTTAACAATGACTACCTGGAGGCCTTTGAAAAAGCAGGCATGATGCCTGTCGGTAAAAATCCTGAAAGCGGCCTGGTCGAAATTATCGAGCTTAAAGATCACCCGTTCTATATCGGTACGCAGTTCCATCCTGAATATAAAAGCACAGTAGAAAATCCGCATCCTTTATTTATGGCCTTTGTAAAGGCAGCGAAAGCAGCGCAGGAGAACAGGCTGGAAAATGCTTCCGGAACACTGGTCTCTATCAGCTAATCATATTTATTAAAATAAAAAGGGATGCATCTGCATCCCTTTTTATTTTAATAAACTAGTATCCTATCTTTACCGGAACCCATATTTCCTCCTCTGAAGCCGGGCTGGAATTGCTATATTTTGCACCCATTATCTCAAGATGTGGCCGACCGTCCAGTATATAACCTGAAGCAGGGAGCCAGGTACCGAAAATATACTCATAAACAGCAGAATCACCTGCGGGGCCCTTATAATCGAATACTGCATACAGCCCTCCGGGGACCACAAAAAGCTCCATATTACCAGGTATATTATTACCTGGATCGCCTACTTCGACCGCCGCCCATTTTTCAAACTCGTTCTGCGGATTGAAATGCTCAAAATATCCGGGCGGATAGATTGTTGCAGAAACCAGGTCATTATTCACCTTGCCGGTTATTGTCCTTTGCTCTGGCATAAAGCTTTTCCATAAAATCGTGGTCTTATTATTGATAAGGCTCATGATCAGCTTTTTGCCTACGAGCAATCTGGCAGCTGCAGCCGTCATTTTTGGTATCATTCCGGTTGTTATTATAGCAGTTATCCGTATAAAGTATAATACTGTATTGTGGTCTAAATCAGGCATTATGATCCGATCAGGATATAGCCGTTCTTACAAACAGGCCGGGGTAGTCTACAACAAACCCCGATTGGTCTACCCGGATCGTCGCTTCAAAATCATTGGGTATATTTTCATAATGATACTCTTCAACATTAAGACAGGTATAACGCTGGTATACAGGGTGTGTTTGCCCGTTCAGAAGATCACAATAAACTACCTTTAGCTCACGGGAATCCCCGGGCTTTAGCTGGAGCCTCCGGATGGGCAGGGTATTGGTAAAAGGCGTCAGGGAAATGTCAATATCTATACAATCTTTATATCCCGCCGCTTCTTTCCCGTTCTCTTTCCAGCGGCCCTGCCCCTCACGTTCCAGCACAATATGCCGGAGCGCATTGCCGTACCGGCAGCTGATATCTGCCGACATGGTTTCCCAGGCCGCATTGGTCCTTATGTGATAATCCACCTGATATATTTTCTCCTGATACAGGCCTATGATCGTCGACCTGATTTCAAAACCAGCAGAAGCTTCCATAACCAGGCAGTTTTCCAGGGAATAATATGCTCTTCCTGTCCAGAGTAAATTAACCTGCATTTTCTCTTTTTTATTAATCAGGATTGTATTTAATCTTTATGATCCGAGACAACCAGCCGTAAAGCGCAGGTAAATGCGGGCATCGTCCTGTAATGCCCGTATTTCCGGTCCCATTCACCGCTGGCCAGGTCATCTGCCAGTCGCTGTACCAATATATCTTCCTGGCCTTCTTCCAGGAATCCCCACGCCGACTGCGCCATACGAACCTTTTTATTCAGAAAGGCTTCCGGCCTGCCGTAAAAGGCCTCCTGGAAGCCATCCGTGCAATCCAGTGGTACAGGAACGGGTATAACGGCGCATTCCCCGCCCAGCGATTGCCTGATCTGTGCGATAGCAGGATACCGGGCCTTTTCAATCGCTATCAGCTCCGGGAAATAAGCAGCATTCCAGAAATTATCCAATGCGTCCGGATCAAAAGTCATGATTATGACAGGACCCTTTGTTACTCTCTTTACTTCTTTAAGCCCTTTGTCTATATCCGGCCAGTGATGTACCGTAACCATTGCCATGGAGGCATCAAATGTATCATCGTCAAAAGGCAGGCTACCCGCTTTGGCGTTGATGGCAGGAATTTTGCCGCCTGCCAGCCTTTGCCTCCTCATCTCTGCCGAAGGCTCCACCGCAAACACATACCGGCCGGCCGGTTCATAAGAGCCAGCGCCGGCGCCTACATTCAGTATTATCTGTGCATCTCCAAGCGACGCTTGCACAAGATCCGCAATACGCATATCCGCCTGCCGGTAACCGGAATACTCCTTCCCGTACTGATCATAATCAAATGCCGGATCTTCGATTTTCCTCATATGTTTTGTCTTTTGTTTCTATCCGGCAAGACAGGCAGGTTTTAGAAATGGTGAGGTCATGCTTGTAAAAATATCACTGCACACAGATCTCCTTCAGCTTTTGTAATGCTTTCGGGTATGTTTCCCGGAAATAATCCCTCATCTGATCATCAATATCAATATCTACGGTAACGGTTGTTTTACCGTTTTTTTCTTCAAAGCTGTAATTTTCCTGTGTACCTACCCAGCTGTTTATTTCCGGGCCGGAGGTAATCTCCTCATCCCCGTCTATAACACCTGTATATTCTATCGAAACATATTTATCAGGCTCATGCTCTTTTATAATGCCAGCCATGCCTTCTCTCCTGCCTTCTTTGTTAGTACCTACAAAAAGAATCCTGGCGCCCTTTTCCCAGGAACCTTCAAAGTCTGAAGTGGGGTTGAATACGGATGTCCATTCCCTGAATGTATCGCGGCCGAGCATTGTATTGAATACCTTGTTTACCGGGGCATCGATCTCCGTTTTAAATCGCATTCTTTCCATAATAATGTTTTTTTTAATAGTTGAAAATGTCTTATGTGTTTCAATACAAAATTAGGAACCTTCTTTTTTTCAGCACGGTGCTATTGCGACCTTCTGAAGGGGTGATCGGGACAAACCGTAACCTAATACCAGCTCTTGCTCTAGCTTCCGGAACCATAACAGAACTTTACGGTCAATAGTAACGCCCCTAAATCCGGATAGTTTGTTGCAAAACCTGGTTTCCGCTGCGGTTGTTGTTAAGTGCCGCTCAATAAGTCCGCATGTTTCGGGTTGCCGGGAAAAAATTTACTTCCGAATTTTGCCGGTAAACAGGAATATAAAAACAGGAAAATGAATTTGTTTGAAGACAAGGATGAGGAAATTGTACATCTTATAGCTAATGATGGAATTGTGGATTATTACGGGCCTGTTTTTACAGGAGAGGAGGCAGATCGTCATTTACAGCTGCTGCTCAGCGAAATCCATTGGAAAAATGACGAAGCGGTCATATTCGGCAGGCATATTATTACCAAGCGGAAAGTAGCCTGGTACGGCGACCGTGATTATGAATATACTTATTCCAAGGTAACACGTCATGCTTTGCCCTGGACCGGGCAGCTGCTGCAGCTTAAGAAGATCACGGAGACCATATCAGGAGCGACCTATAATTCCTGCCTGCTTAACCTCTATCACGATGGCTCTGAAGGTATGGCCTGGCATAGTGATGCGGAAAAGGACCTTATGAAAAATGCTGCGATCGCATCACTAAGCTTTGGTGCCGTACGCAGGTTCTCGTTCCGGCATAAGATAGCCAAAGAGGTAATCTCCCTTCCGTTGGAACATGGAAGCCTTCTGGTAATGAAGGGCGCTACGCAAAGCAACTGGCTGCACAGGTTACCGCCATCCAGGCTTATAACCGGGCCAAGGGTAAACCTTACCTTCCGTACGATCGTCCATTAGCAGCATGGGCATCCCTTCAAGGATGCCCATGCTGTTATATCTGCTGAACAATTTTATGATACTTTATACATCAAAACGGATACCCTGTGCCAGTGGCAGCCGGGAACCATAGTTGATGGTATTCGTCTGACGGCGCATATAGGCTTTCCAGGCGTCTGATCCGCTTTCTCGGCCTCCGCCTGTTTCTTTTTCTCCGCCGAAAGCGCCACCGATCTCTGCTCCCGATGTACCGATATTTACATTGGCAATACCACAATCGCTGCCGGCAGCGGAAAGGAATAACTCGGCCTCGCGTAGGTTGGCAGTAAAGATTGATGAGGACAGGCCTTGAGGCACATTATTCTGCATCTCGATAGCTTCACTGATATCCTTATACTTCATAAGATAAAGTATAGGCGCAAATGTTTCGTGCTGTACTATCTCAAACTCATTCTTTGCTTCAATGATACAAGGTTTTACATAGCAGCCGCTTTCATATCCTTTCCCGCTCAGCACGCCGCCTGGTACGATCACCTTGCCGCCTTCCTGTTTTGCCTTTTCAATCGCATCCAGGTAAGACTGCACAGCCTGCTTATCTATAAGCGGCCCTACGTGGTTGGCCGCATCCAGCGGGTTACCGATCTTCAGCTGGCCATATGCTTTCTTCAGTACATTGATAGTCTTATCATAAACGCTTTCATGAACAATCAGGCGACGTGTTGTAGTGCATCGCTGCCCGGCAGTACCTACAGCGCCGAATACCGTACCGATCAGCACCATATTCAGATCGGCATGCTCGGAAACAATGATGGCATTATTGCCGCCGAGCTCCAGGATAGATTTACCGAAGCGGCCCGCAACGGTCTTTGCTACTTCACGGCCGACCCTGGTAGAACCGGTAAAAGAGAGTAGCGCAACACGGCTATCGTTACTCATTAAAGGGCCGCTTGTCTCACCGCTCAGCAGGCAGCTTACGCCTTCCGGCACATTGTTCTTTTTCAATACGTCTGCCACGATCTTCTGGCAGGCAATACCACATAGAGGTGTTTTGGAACTGGGCTTCCACACACATACATTACCGCATACCCAGGCCAGCGCAGCATTCCAGCTCCATACAGCTACAGGAAAATTAAAGGCGCTGATAATACCGACAATACCAAGGGGATGCCATTGCTCATACATACGGTGCAAAGGGCGCTCACTGTGCATGGTCAACCCATATAGCTGACGCGAGAGACCTACGGCAAAATCGCATATGTCGATCATTTCCTGTACTTCTCCAAGACCTTCCTGCAGGCTTTTCCCCATTTCGTAAGACACAAGCGCGCCAAGCGAGCTTTTATTTTCCCGGAGCGCTTCGCCTATCTGCCTTACTATTTCACCACGTTTAGGAGCAGGCCAGTTTCTCCATTCTTTAAAGGCCGCCTCTGCTTTTTCTATTACTTTATGATATGTTTTTTCATTAGACTCATCAGCCGATGCTATTATCTTTCCATCAACAGGGGAATAAGAATCAATTTGCTGACCGCCGCCTTTAAACCATTTCACACCTGTAGAAGAGCCATGGTTCATTTTATCAATGCCCAGATCAGACAATATCTTTTTAGTATTCATAAATATCTTTATTATATTTTTAGACCTGCAAAGTTAAGACAATTCTTACCAGCAGAAAAACGCGGGCTTTGTATCCAGGATCGCAGATTTAATGAATGAATCTCCCGGCCTGGTATTGCTCTCCTGCTTTTACCGCTACAGGCAATGTGTTTTCTTTAGGAGGTACTGGACAATTATAGCCTGTAGTAAATGCGCAATATGGATTATAAGCCTTGTTGAAATCAATGATTATCCTGCTATCCCGGATATCCCGGGTATCAAGATCAATATAACGGCCGCCGCCATAGCTGGTCCCGCCGCATGTTTCATCTGTAAAGGGGATAAACAGTAGTGTTGCCGTCGTTTCCCGCTCTTTAAGCTTCAGCAACTGATAAGCATATAACGAATACTCCTTTCCTGCTAATGTAAAAGTCAGCTTTGCGTATTTTTTCGCCTCCTTCGTTTTTCCTGATGAGGTCATCAGGTTAAAGGGTCTTTCCCCCGCCAGTACTTCAACTTTTGCACCGATGATCATGGATTCATCTGCGGGATAAAACGTGATATACGCGGTATCGGATTTGATAACCTGATACAGGTCGGCTATATATTTTTCCCTGTGCATCCTCAGGGAATCAACATAGGTTTTCTGACCTTGTGAATTATAAAATAAGAATAACAGAACGGTAATAGCGAGGATATGTTTCATAAAAATAACATTGGGTAAAAGACAAAGCGCAGCAGTAATACTGCTGCGCTTATCTGTATCATTAATTTATCAATGCATGTGCTTGAGCTGCGAAGCATACAGCAGGATGAAAATTATAGGGAAGAGAAAGCCCAGCACCGAAGCAAAGCCTAAACCGCCGCCTATCAAAATGATCATCGCTATAGGAGCCAGCAGGTTACCAGCAACATAAAGCATAAAACCGGATTTTTTCAGTTTTCTCATCTGGAGCGCGCCAATAAAGCACAGCAATACGGAAAGGATCGAAATAATCAATACAGGTAATTTCATTTCACATTGTTTCACTACGGTTTCTTTCATCCCGGACATAAAGCCTGCCATAAAGCCTTCGGACTGGTCGCCCATATTGGCCATCATTTCTGCGCTTTTGCAAACTGTAAAATAAGAGTATATAGAGCTGAGAAAGCCGATGGCACAGCCGATAAATGTGAGAATAGTAAGAACGTTCAGCATATCAGGCAATTTTTTAGGTTGCTGAATGTCTGTTACGCTGTCGTGAAATTGGTTGAAATCTGTCATAAAGTTGAAGTTTTTGGAAAGCTAAGGTAACTTTTTTATTCAAATTACCAATACTCCTGTAAATCATTCATTTAAAAATAAAAAAGCGGGTATCAGTGATACCCGCTTTAAATCATGTTATTATTTTACCTGATAAGGGTAACATTACCGGTATAGTTCTCAGAAGCTCCGTTCTTGAACAGAACGCTCATCTGGTAAATGTAGACACCCACAGGCTGATCCTTGTCGTTGAATCGGCCATCCCAG
>Ga0164243_10000409_pt1 | contig 83527 bp, 67 predicted proteins | sample OricompcompostOP_FD_108781 | JGI IMG/M metagenome (GOLD analysis project Ga0164243, IMG submission 108781) | Organic Plus compost microbial communities from Emeryville, California, USA - Original compost - Organic plus compost (OP) | ecosystem: Engineered > Solid waste > Mixed feedstock >... | reverse complement strand
TTCCAGTGCCACCTTCGCCTTGAAATCCGCGCTGTACCGCTTCCTCGTCGTCTTCATTCCCGTACCATTCCTTCAGGTCGGGAATAGCTTAACACCCTGTCCGGAAAACCGGCACCACCTCAGTTTCTGGGCCTTCCTGGGTTTAGTCGTGGCGAACTCGTAGAATCTCATGCCGTATTTATGCGCTACGATTCACAAGCTAAGCTCGTGAAATGAGACACCATAAACAACGACAATCCAATGTTATTCCCTTGCGCCCAAGGAAGCGGAAAACGAATTTCAAGCTGTATGCGGGCATTGCGATGCTGTTTGTGGCGGTGTTCTGTGCCGTGTTTTTCTGGCCCACTGGATCGGCCAGCATGGCGGAGCCATTGGTATCGAGCAGCGGCTTTCAATGTCAGGTGAGTAGCATCACAGATGGAGACACGCTCCGCTGCGCTAATGGGACGAGAGTTCGCCTTCATGCTGTTGCTGCTCGTGAGAAGGACGAAACCTGTAACCCAGGTCATCCTTGCCCCGCAGCATCAAGCGCATCCGCGACGGCCAAACTGACTGAGTTAGCAAGTGGTCAAACGCTTCGATGCGAACAGATTGGAACCAGTTACAACCGCGTGACGGCCATCTGTCGCAACGAGGCGAATGTCGAGATAAACTGCGCTATGGTTCAAAGCGGCACCACCGTCATCTGGCCGAAATTCAACGATCAGCGGCGCATCTGCGGAGGACACGATGAGACGCTTGCTGTTTTGGACTGAGGTTATCGTCATTGCGGGACTGACGCTATTGGGGTTCGTTCAAATGGCGCTGTCCCTTGAGCGCACGCTTTGGAACGCCCTTTGAAATCGCAGATTTCTGCGGATTTTGGGCGCAATGTTCTTCAGTCTACATACATTGCAGCTTGCGTCCAGCTTATTGCCGCGATGAACCCGTGCCGCTGCGGCCATCTCGGCGATCCGGCGCTCGCCTGCGCCCGCGCCCCGCGCTGCGCCGCCGATTATCAGGCACGCGTCTCGGGCCCGCTGCTCGACCGGATCGACCTGCATGTCGAGGTCGCGGCCGTCACCGCCGCGGATCTGGTCCTGCCGCCGCCCGCCGAGGGCTCGGCCGAAGTGGCCGCGCGCGTGGCGGCGGCGCGGGCACGCCAGACCGGACGCGCCGCCGATTGCAACGGCGCGCGCACCAATGCCGAGCTGGAAGGGGACGCCCTCGAGGCCGTGGCCATGCCGGACGAGCCCGGCCGCGCCCTGCTCGCCCAGGCAGCGGCGGCCATGAAACTGTCCGCGCGCGGCTATACCCGCGTGCTGCGCGTCGCGCGCACCATCGCCGATCTGGCGGGCGCGGACGGCATCGGCCGTGTCCATGTGGCCGAGGCGCTGAGTTATCGCAGGCGGCCGCCGGTGAACTGAACGGCCATCGATCGCGGCCCTTCGGGCGGCGTCCGCTAAGGCACGGTCCTGTGCTTCCTCAATCCCGCAGCCGCACCCAGGCCGGCGCGTGGTCGCTGGCCTTCTCGCGGCCGCGATAGTCCCGGTCCACCTGCGCATCGACCAGCCGGTCGGCAGCGAGGGGCGAGAGGAGCAGATGATCGATGCGGAAGCCGGCGTCGCGCGCCCATGCGCCCGCCTGATAGTCCCAGTAGGTCCATACGCCGCCCTGCGGATGGCGGGCCGCCAGCGCATCGGTCCAGCCGTCGAACAGCATCGCCTTGTAGGCCGCGCGGCTCTCCGGCTGCATGAGCGCGTCCGCCGCCATGGCGGCCGGCTTCCAGACATCGCGGTCGAACGGGATGACATTATAGTCGCCGGCGAGCACGGCGGGCACTTCCTCCGCCATGATCCGCGCGGCGCGGGCGCGAAGCCGGGCCATCCAGCGGATCTTGTAGTCGAATTTGGGGCCGGGCACCGGATTGCCGTTGGGCAGGTAGATGGAGGCGATGCGCACGCCCCGCACATCGGCCTCGATATAGCGGCTGTGATCGTCCTCCGGCTCGCCGTCCAGCCCGCGCGTCACTTCGGCCGGCGTCTCGCCCCGCGCCAGGATGGCGACGCCGTTGAAGCCCTTCTGGCCATGCCAGATGGCGCCATAGCCGGCCGCCTCTATATCCCCGATGGGGAAGCCCTCGTCCTGCGTCTTGATCTCCTGCAGGCAGGCGACGTCCGGCCGGGTCTCCTCCAGCCACTCGACGAGGCGCGGCAGGCGAGCCTTGATGCCGTTGATATTGAATGTGGCGATGCGCATCGAAAGCTGGCTCCCGGACCCTCAATCTCTCTTGGAAGAAGCGCGGCGCTTCGGCAAGCGCGGGACGACAGCAAACGGACGCGCGATCGATTCGCCCGGACGGCGGCTCAGATGGCGAAGCTGGTGCCGCAACCGCAGCCGGCGACGGCATTGGGATTGTCGACCCTGAACGCCGAGCCGCCGAGATTGTCCACGAAGTCCACGGTCGCGCCGCGCACCAGATCGAGGCTCATCGAATCGACGACCAGCCGCACGCCGTCCGTCTCGACCACGAGATCGTCATCCCCGGGCGCATCGGCGAGGCCGAAGCGATACTGGAAACCCGAGCAGCCGCCGCCTTCCACGGCGAGGCGCAGGATGGCGGGCTTGCTCTGCCGCTGCGCGATCGAAGCGACGCGCGCGGCCGCGCTAGGAGAGAGGGCGATGTCCATGACGGCAAGATAGGGCGGGCATGCCCCGACGACAAGCCGGCGCGCGACCCGAGCCGCGCGCGGTGAACCGGCTTACCGGGCGGCCTTGTTCAGATCGCGGTCGCTGTTGTCGGTGCTGCGGCGGGCTTCGGGACCACCCATCGCCACTTCCTGCGCCTCATGCGCGCGCGCATCGGCCAGGGCGAGCTCGTAATTGGTGCCTTCGATATAGGGCATCGGGTTCACCGCCGCGCCGGCGATGCGCACTTCGTAATGGAGATGGCTGCCGGTCGAACGGCCGGTCGAACCCATGAGGCCGATGAGCTGGCCGCGACGCACGCGCTCGTTGGGCTGGGCGATGAGCTTCGAGAGATGGCCGTAGCGCGTCTCCAGCCCGTTGCCATGGTTGATCTCGACCAGATTGCCGTAGCCGTTCACCCAGCCGGCGCGCTGCACGACGCCATCGGCCGTCGCATAGACCGGCGTGCCGAGCGGGCCGGGGATGTCCACGCCCTGATGCATGCGCCGGCGGCCGTTGAAGGGGTCGGCGCGGCCGCCGAAACTGGACGAGAGCGCGATGTTCAGGTCCACCGGCTGGCGGGAGGGAATGGAGGAATGGGTGCGCGCGCCCTGCGTGGCCGTGTTCTGGTCCATCCGCTGCCAGGCGGCATAGAGGGACGAGAATTGCGCATCATTGCTGGAGGCTTCCTGCGCGGCGGCCGGCGAAACCAGCGCCAGCGCAGCGATCATGGCCATCGCGCCGGCAGCGCATCGGGAAAGACCGTCGGTTGCCCAGGCAGCGACTAAGGATAGAAACATGCGGACCCCATCTCGAGCCCGATGCCCCAGGCTCATGTGACATTTTCGTTGCGGCACGACGTACCGTTGGGAACTTTCGAGCGAAGAAAGGATTAACCCGCAAGAGGCGCGTAGAAATCACGCGTCAAACCGGCCTCATCGCGCGCCGAGCCGTTGAACGGCGGCTTAAGCATACCCCGAAAATGCGTTCTCACGAGCTTTTGATAGGTTTCCTGCGGGTTTAGGCCCCTTCGGCTCATCGACCAGCGGAACCATTTCGTCCCCGCGGCCACATGCGTCACTTCGTCGGCGACGATTCGGCCGAGCATCCGCACCGTCTCCCGGTCGCCGACCGCCTCGAAGCGCTGCATGGTGGCAGGCGTGATGTCGAGCGCGCGCGCCTCCAGCACCATCGGCACGATGGCGAGGCGCGCGGCCGCGTCATGCGCGGTTTCCCGCGCCGCGTCCCACAGGCCGTCATGCGCGGGGAGCGCGCCATAATGGCTGCCGAGCGCGCGCAGCCGCCGGTCCAGCAAGGCGAAATGCATGGCCTCGTCCGCCCCGACGCGCAGCCAGTCGTCCGCGAAGCCGGGCGGGAATTCCCCGCCGAAGCGCGCCAGCAGGTCGAAGGCGAGATCGATGGCGACGAACTCGATATGGGCGAGCGCATGGATCATCGCGATGCGCGCGCGCAGCGATCCGCCCTTGCCGCGCCGGGGCATGCGGGTCGGCGGCAGCAGTTCCGGCGCGTCCGGCCGGGCCGGGCGATCGGGCGGCGGATCGTCGAAGCGATGGGCGAGCCGGCCGAGGCGCCAGTCCCGCGCCGCCCGCCGCGCGGCCATCAGCTTGGCGCGCGGATCGCCGCACCGCAGCACGGCGACGCAGGCTTCGCCCAATGTTCCGGGAGCCGAACTCACAGCCATGCTTCCAGCGCCTTCCACAGATAGCCAAGACCGATCGCGGTCACGATGACCGCCGTCCAGCGCTTGAAGTCGACATCGCTGATCCGGTCAAGCACGCGGCCGCCCAGCACCGTGCCCAGCATGGAGAGCGGCACGGCGAGCGCGAAGACCCACCAGCGCGGCAGGCCGGTCGCCGGCGCCGCGAGCATCGGCGCGCCGAACACGACGATCTTGGCGAGATGGCTCATCACCTGCGTCGCCGCCTTGGTCGCCACGATGCGGTGCCGGCCGAGCGCGGTGCGCACGAAGAAGATGTCGAGCAGGGGGCCCGCCACGCCGGTGGTGAGGTTGAGCGCGGTGACGAGGAAGCCGGAGACGAGCGCATGCGGCGTCTTCGCGGCATCGAGCGCGATCCAGCGGCGCGGCAGCCAGACCAGCATGGGCACCAGCCCGAGCAGCAGGAACAGCAGTGGCCGCGACGGCGTGAAGCCGATCAGCGAAACGACGACGGCCGCGCAGGCCGAGGCGAGCGCATAGTTGCGCAGGACCGTCCAGTCGATGTGCCGGCGATGCAGCACGGCGCGCCAGCCATTGGCGACGAGCTGGAGAATGCCATGGGTCACGAACGCCGCCGGGACCGGCATGACGAGAACCAGCGCGCCCATGAGCAGCAGGCCGCCCGCCATGCCGAGAATGCCGGAGAGGAAGGCGGTGACGAAAGCCGTGGCGATGATGAAGGCGCCGGTCATGCGGTCGTCCGATAGAGGCAGACGGCCGCGCGGTCACGCAGCGATGGGCGCCCGGCCGGCAGGGGAGCGGAGAGAACCTTAAGGGCGGAATCGGCATTCAGTTCTGGCAGCCCGCAAATGACGCTGTTCCGTGCTTCCGCTGCTCACGGACCTTAAGTCCGCTGCGCGCCGGGTCACGCAAAACCACCATTTTCGCCTCACCATCTCCTGAATGTCGATCCGCCCCAGCGGCCGGATAGACCCGGCTTGTGCTCCTGCGCAGGCAGGAGCCCAGGGCGCATGGGCACTTCGGCTGGGCCCTGGGCTCCTGCCTGCGCAGGAGCACTGAATTCCCTTTGAATCGGATCGACTCCAAATCCCTCTTACGAAGAGGCAAGGCGAGGCCGCGATCCTGTCGCCGCGCGATTCTGCCGCATCGCTGCCACCTCCTGCCCTTCCTCCGAAGATGGCGGGGAGAGGCGGCTCACCCCCCTCAGCCGAGCGCCCGGACGGCCGCCAGCACCTCGGCGGCATGGCCCTTGACCTTCACCGCGGGCCAGGCGCGCACGATCCTCCCGTCCGCATCGGCAAGGAAGGTGGCGCGCGCGATGCCCATATAGGCGCGGCCATAGAGGCGCTTCTCCACCCAGGTGCCGAACGCCTCGCACACGCTGCCGTCCCCGTCCGAGGCGAGGGTGACGGCGAGCCCATGCTTCTCGGCGAAGCGCGCAAGCTTCTTCACGGGGTCCTTCGAGACCGCGACGACCGGCACGCCGAGCGCGCCGAAATCGTCGATCAGGCCGGTGAAGTCGATCGCCTCGGTCGTGCAGCCGGGCGTATCGGCCTTGGGATAGAAATAGACGACCAGCGGCTTGCCCCGGAAGGCCGACAGCCGGATGGGCGCGCCGTCCACGCCGGTCAGGGTGACATCGGGCAGGGTATCGCCTTCGCTCAGCATCGCGTCTCGTCCTTCTTTCCGCCTCTCGGGTCCATGCCGGCATCCTTAGGCCGAAACGGGGCGCGCGCGAAAGCATGGCCTTGCCTTCGAGGGGACAATGATCCTTCGACAAGCGCGAGGCGAACGGGGCCTGTTCCCAAGCTTATGCCCCCGCTCCCTCCGCCAGCGCGCGCCATCGGTCCCCGATGGTCGCCCGAGCGGCCTCGACGGCGGCGAGCAGTTCCGCCCAGTCGCGCGTCTCGCAGGCACGGGCGACGAGCCAGCGGCTTTCCTCGGCCGGCTCGGTCGATCGCGGCGTGACGAGGCGCGAGACGACCAGATAGCGCGTCAGCAGATTGGCGGCGGGGATGAGCGTCGCGGGCAGCAGCCCCGCCGCGCACAGCCTCTCCAGCGCGACATTGAGGCTGGGCGAAAAGCCGGTGCGGTGGCTGAGCTGCGTCACATGGATGAGGAATTCCAGATCGACGAGTCCGCCGGGCGCGAGCTTGACGTCGAGCGGACCGGCCGGCGGCTTGTGGGTAGCGATGTCGCCGCGCATCTTCACCGCATCGCGCAGCAGCGCGGCGGGATCGCGCGGGCGCATGAGCGCATCGTCCACGATGCGCTGGAGATCGGCCCGCGCGGCCGCGGAGCCGAACACCGGGCGGGCGCGGCACAGCGCCATATGCTCCCAGCTCCACGCGCTCTCCGCCTGATAGCGCGCGAAGCTCCCGAAGCTCACCGCCAGCGGCCCCTGGTTGCCTGAAGGGCGCAGGCGCGTATCCACCTCATAGAGCGCGCCTGCCGCCGTGGGGACGGAGAGCGCGTTGATGACCCGCTGCGACAGGCGATTGAAATAGAGCGTGCCGCCGAGCGGCCGGCGCCCGTCCGACTCCGCATGGAAATCGCCGGTGAAGAGGAAGACGAGATCGAGATCGGACGCATGGGTGAGCAGGCCGCCGCCGAAGCGCCCGAGCGCGAGGATCGCCAGCTCGCCGCCCGGCACGCGGCCATGCGTGCCCTCGAACTCGTCGATCGCGGCCTGCGCCAGCACCTCGACCGCCGCCTCGGCCACGCGCGCATAGCCGCGCCCGACTTCCAGCGGATCGACCTCGCGGCTGACGATCTGCACGCCGAGCGCGAAACGGCGCTCGCCCACCGCGCGGCGGACATGATCGAGCCGCTGCTGAAAATCCTCGCTGGTGTCGCGCGCGCGCCACTCGGCGACCAGCGCGGGCACGTCCGGCGGCAGTTCGAGCGCGCTGGCGTCGATCAGCCCCTCGAACAGCGCGGGGCGGCGGCCGAGCGCATCGGCGAGCGTCGGGGCATGGGCGAGGATCGTCACCAGCGTCTGGGCAAGGCCGGGGCGCGCCACGAGCAGGCGGAGCAGATTGACCGCGCTCGGCAGGCCGGCGATCACCTGGTCCAGCTTGTTGAGCGCGGTGACCGGCGCGGGGGCGCGGGCCAGCTCGCGCATGAGATCGGGCAGCAGCTCCTCCAGCGCCTCGCGCGCGGCGGGGCTGCGCAGCGCGCGCAGGCTGCCCTCGCGCCAGTGGCCGATGCGCTGGACGAAGGGCTCGGTCTCCTCGATGCCGATGTCGGCGAGATGCGCGGCGAGCGCGCGCGGGTCGTCGGGCAGGCGCGCCTCATCGGCCTCGTCCTCGCCCACCAGCGCGTCGAACTGGCGCCCCGTGGCCTCGACATGCGGGCGCAGCGCCGCCAGCAGCGCGGCGCCGTCCGCATAGCCCGCCAGATGCGCGACATTGTCGAGCGCGGGGAGGCTCTCGGGCAGGCTGTGCGTCTGGCGATCGTCCACCATCTGCAGGCGATGCTCGATGGTGCGCAGCATGACATAGGCGGCGTCGAGCCGCGCCACCGCCTCGACCGGGATGATCCCCGCCGCGCCGAGCGCGCGCAGCGCATCGCGCGTGGCGGGCGCGCGCAGGGCGGGATTGCGCCCGCCCTGGATGAGCTGGTGCGCCTGCGCGAAGAACTCCACCTCGCGGATGCCGCCGCGCCCGCGCTTGAGATCGAAGCCCGGGCCGAAGCGCTGGCCGCTCGCATAATGGGCGCGGATGCGGCGCGAGACGTCGCTGATCGCGCGGATCGCCCCGAAATCGAGGCTGCGGCGCCACACGAACGGGCGGATGGCCTGAAGGAACGCGCTTCCCAGCGCCAGATCGCCCGCCGCCGCCCGCGCGCGGATGAAGGCCGCCTGCTCCCAGCCGACCGCCGCGCTCTCATAATAGGAGATGGCGGCATCGACCGGCAGGATGATCGGCGAGATTTCCGGCGAGGGGCGCAGGCGCAGATCGACCCGGAAGACATAGCCGTCCCCGGTGCGCTCGGAGAGCAGCGCGATCATCCGGCGGGCGAGGCGCTGCGCAGCGTCCTGCGGCTCCTCCCGCCCGCGCATGGGGATGGTCGCGGGGTCGAAGAGCAGGATCGGATCGATGTCGGAGGAATAGTTCAGCTCGCGGCTGCCATGCTTGCCCAGCGCGATGAAGGCGATGCCGCGCGGCTCGGCATCGGGATAGCGCTCGGCGAAGGCGGCGAGGAGCGCGGCCTCGATCGCCGCGTCCGCGAAATCGGAAAGGTAGCGCGTGACCTTGTCCAGATCCCACAGGCCGGCAAGGTCCGCCAGCGCCGCGACCAGCGCGATGGCGCGGCGCCGGACACGCAGGCGCCGCTCGACCGGCGCATCCGGATCGAGCGCGACGGCCATCTCCCATGCGGCGTCGGCCTGGCCCTGTGCCAGCAGGGACACCAGATCGGGAAAGACATCCATCTGACGCGCGAGGAAGGGTGCGTGCTGCCGGGCGCGATCCAGCGCGTCTTGCAGGGGGGCGGTCATGGAACGGTCTCTCCGGGGTCGCTTGTCGGCCCCCTCCCTAGAGGGAATCGCCGCCGGATGGAAATGCGTCGGGCGGCGACAGGCTGGCGGGCTCGCGATCGAAGGCCGCGACCGGTGCGGGAAAGGGGATCATTCGGGGGATGCGGCGAAGGTCACGGGGCGGGGACGCGCCTGTTCCCCTCCACCGCCGGCTGCGCCGGCGGTCCCCTTCCCCGTGCCGGGGAGGATTTGGCCTGTCCCATCGGCCGCGCGCGGGCGTTCACCCGTAGCGCTCCTCGGCCCAGGGATCGCCGCGCATGTGATAGCCGTTCCGTTCCCAGAAGCCGGACTTGTCGGCGCCGAGGAACTCGATGCCGGCGAGCCATTTGGCGCTCTTCCAGAAATAGAGATGAGGCACGAGCAGGCGCACCGGGCCGCCATGCTCGCGAGTGAGCGGCTTCCCCGCCCAGCCATGCACGAGCATCGCCTCCGGCGCGGCGAAATCGGCGAGCGGGACATTGGTCGTGTAGCCGTCATAGCTGTGCAGCATCACGGCAACCGCTTCCTCGCGCGGCGCCACGAGCGCGAGCAGATCGGCCGTGGCGACACCCGTCCAGTCATTGTCGTAGCGCGACCATGTGGTGACGCAGTGGATGTCCGTGCGGGCGGCGCGCTGCGGCAGCGTCATGAAAGCGGCCCAGTCGAGCGTCAGCGGATGGGCGACGAGACCCAGGACCTGCAATCGCCAGCGGTCGGTCGAAATATCCGGCTGGCGCCCCAGGTCGAGCACCGGCCAGGTCTTCACCAGATGCTGTCCCGGCGGCAGTCGGTCCGCCTCCGGGCGGCCATGCGCCCCGGTCAGGAACCGGCGCTCGTTCACCCAGCGCTGCTTGGAGCGGGTGAGCTTGCTGTCGGGCGGCGGTGTCTCCTCGTCCATGGCGACGGTCCCGGGCGGTGCTGGATCGGCGCATCATCCGCGAGGAACGCGCCGAGCGCAAGCCTCTCCCGCCCGGAGCCGCGACCGGCCGGCTCAGCTCAGCCGCTCGATGTCCTCACGGCTCAGCGATCCCGGGATGATCATCACCGGACAGGGCAGCGCTCCGGCGTCATGCCCCGCGAAATGCGCGACCAGCGGGCCCGGCGCGCCCTTGGGCGCGGCGCCCAGCACCAGCGCGGCCACCGGCTCGCCGGACTGCAGCACATCCTTCACCGCCGCGATCGGATCGCCCATCTTCACCGTGATGGTCGGCTGGATGCCGGCCTCGGCCATCAGCGTGCCGGCCGCGCCCATGGCAAGCGCCTCGGCGCGGGCGCGCGCCTCCTCCTCCATCGTCGCCTGGACCGCGCCCCACTGCACGAACTCGGCCTTGGGCACGATGGCGAGCATATGGACGCCGCCCCCGGTCTTCGCCGCGCGCCGCGCCGCGAACAGCAGGGCCGATTCCGCTTCCGCGCTTTCGTCGACCACGACGAGATAGGTGCGCATCATCCCACGACCCTCCGGGCATTGTTTCGCCCTAGGTGAGTGAAATTCGCGCCCGATGCAAGCGACGGCCTTGACCCCGCGAGGCAAAGTGTGAAGGTGGCCCCGGATTGTCCAACAGCACGAAGCAGGAAGCCGGCCCCCCATGGCGATCAACATCCAGATGCCCGCCCTTTCACCCACGATGGAGGAAGGCACGCTCTCCAAGTGGCTCGTCAAGGAAGGCGACAAGGTCAGCTCCGGCGACCTGCTCGCCGAGATCGAGACCGACAAGGCGACCATGGAATTCGAAGCCGTCGATGAAGGCACGATCGGCAGGATCGTCGTGCCCGAAGGCACCGACAATGTGAAGGTGGGCACGGTGATCGCCGTGCTCGTCGAGGATGGCGAGGCGGTTCCCGCCGATGCCGGCGCCACGCCCGCCGCCGCATCCGCGCCCAGGGCCGATACGCCCGCCGCAAAGCCCGAGCCGGCGAGCGCGCCTAGGCCGGAGCCCGAGGTCGCCAAGGCTTCGGGTGCCGCCCCGGCGGCTGCCGCCTCGGGCGACCGCGTGAAGGCGAGCCCGCTGGCGAAGCGGATCGCCGCGCAGGCCGGCATCGATCTTGGCGCCGTGTCCGGCAGCGGCCCCAATGGCCGCATCGTCAAGGCGGACCTTGAAGGCGTGCAGCCCGGCGTCGCGACGCCGCAACCCGCCGCGACTCCGGCCGCCGCCGCGCCCGCAGCCGCGCCGGCACCCACCCCCGCCCCGGTCGCCGCGCAGGATTTCGGCATCCCGCACGAGGCCGAGAAGCTCTCCAACATCCGCAAGACGATCGCGCGGCGCCTCGCCGAATCGAAGCAGACGATCCCGCACATCTACCTCACCGTGGACGTGCGGCTCGATGCGCTGCTCAAGCTGCGTGGCGAGCTGAACAAGGCGCTCGAGTCCTCCGGCGTGAAGCTCAGCGTCAACGATCTCCTCATCAAGGCGCTGGCCAAGGCGCTGCTGCTCGCGCCCAAGTGCAATGTGCAGTTCGCCGGCGACACGCTCTTGAAGTTCAGCCGCGCGGACATCTCCGTCGCCGTCTCGATCCCCACCGGGCTCATCACGCCGATCATCAAGGACGCCGGCGCCAAGTCCGTGAGCGCCATCGCCACGGAGATGAAGGATCTGGCCGGCCGCGCCAGGGAAGGCAAATTGAAGCCGGAGGAATATCAGGGCGGCACCGCCAGCCTCTCCAACATGGGCATGATGGGCATCAAGCAGTTCGAGGCCGTCATCAATCCGCCCCAGGCGATGATCATGGCCATCGGCGCGGGCGAGAAGCGGCCCTATGTCATCGACGACGCGCTCGGCATCGCCACGGTCATGACCGCCACCGGCAGCTTCGACCACCGCGCCATCGACGGGGCGGACGGCGCGGAGCTGATGAAGATCTTCAAGGAACTGGTGGAGGCGCCGCTGGGGCTGGTGGCGTAAGGTGCCGCCCAGCACGACCTCAAGCCCCTCTCCCGCGAGGGGAGAGGGACTTGGAGGGGCGCGCGCCTGATGTCTGACGCCCTCCCCACCATCGCGCCCACGGTCCGCGTCACCACCATGCCGGCGGACACCAATCCCTATGGCGACATTTTCGGCGGCTGGCTGATGAGCCAGATGGACATGGCGGCGGGGCTCGTCGCCGCGCGGCACAGTGCCGGGCGCGCGGTCACCATCGCGGTCGAGGGCATGAAGTTCCATCGGCCGGTGTTCGTGGGCGACGAGGTCTCGGTGTTCGCGGCGCTGGTCAAGGTCGGCAACACCAGCATGACCATCGATGTGGAGGCCTGGCGGCGGGCGCGGCACAGCGAGGAGAGCTACAAGGTCACGCAGGCCCGCTTCGTGTTCGTCGCGATCGACGAGAATCGCCAGCCGCGCCCGGTGCCGCCGATGAAAGCCGCGCCGTGAAGCCCCATATCCCCCTTCCGATCCGCCGCTCCTGCACGCGCGGCATCCAGTCCTGGAGAGTGTGAAACCGTGTCCGAAACCTATGACGTCATCGTGCTCGGCTCCGGCCCCGGCGGCTATGTCGCCGCGATCCGCGCCGCGCAGCTCGGCCTCAAGACCGCCATCGTCGAGCGCGAGCTGCTGGGCGGCATCTGCCTCAACTGGGGCTGCATCCCCACCAAGGCGCTGCTCCGCTCGGCCGAGATCTTCCACTATATGCAGCATGCCGGCAATTACGGCCTGGCCGCCGAGAAGATCACCGCCGATCTGGACGCCGTGGTGAAGCGCTCGCGCGGCGTCGCCAAACAGCTCAATCAGGGCGTCACGCACCTGATGAAGAAGAACAAGGTCGCCGTGCATTTCGGCACCGGCACGCTCAAGTCCGCCGGCACGCTCAGCGTGACCGACAAGGACGGCAAGACGAGCGACCTGACCGCGAAGCATATCATCGTGGCGACCGGCGCGCGGGCCCGCGACTTGCCGTTCGCGCCCGCGGACGGCAAGCGCATCTGGACCTATCGCACCGCGATGACCCCGCCGGAAATGCCGGGCAAGCTGTTGGTCATCGGCTCGGGCGCCATCGGCATCGAGTTCGCCAGCTTCTACAACGACATGGGCGCGGACGTGACGGTCGTCGAGATGATGGACCGCATCGTGCCGGTGGAGGACAAGGACGTCTCCACCTTCCTCGAGAAGCAGCTCGTCAAGCGCGGCATGAAGATCGTGACCGGCGCGGCGCTGGAGAGCCTGAAGGCGAGCGGCACCGGTGTCACCGCCGCGATCAAGGGCAAGGACGGCAAGACGGAAACGACCGAATTCTCCCACTGCATCGTCGCGATCGGCATCGTGCCCAACACCGAGGACATCGGGCTGGAAGCGCTGGGCGTCGCGACGGAGCGCGGCCATATCAGGACCGATGGCCTGTGCCGCACCAATGTCCCCGGCCTCTGGGCGATCGGCGACGTGACCGCGCCGCCATGGCTCGCGCACAAGGCCAGCCATGAAGGCGTGACCGCCGCCGAGGCGATCGCGCAGGCGCTGGGCAACAAGGATGTGCATCCGCACGAGATGGACCCGAGGAACATCCCGGGCTGCACCTATTGCCAGCCGCAGGTGGCGAGCGTGGGCCTCACCGAAGCCAAGGCCAAGGAAGCCGGCTATGCGGTGAAGGTCGGCAACTTCCCCTTCATCGGCAATGGCAAGGCGATCGCGCTGGGCGAGGCCGAGGGTTTCGTGAAGACCGTGTTCGACGCGAAGACCGGCGAACTGCTGGGCGCGCACATGGTCGGCGCGGAAGTCACCGAGATGATCCAGGGCTATACGATCGGCAAGACGGCCGAACTGGTGGAGCAGGACTTCATCCAGACCGTCTTCCCGCACCCGACGATCAGCGAGGCCATGCACGAGAGCGTGCTCGCCGCCTATGGCCGGGCCCTGCATATCTGACATGACCGCGCGCCGCGCCGCCCCCTTGTTCGGCGGCGCGGCGCTGCTTCTCGTCCTGACGCTCGGCCTCTACTGGCCGGGCTATGCGACCTATGACAGCGTCGTCCAGTATGGGCAGGTGCTCGCCGGCCGCTATGACGACTGGCATCCGCCCGCCATGGCGCGCCTCTGGGCGCTGCTGGGCGGCGCGCCCTTCGGCACGGCGCCGATGTTCCTTCTCCAGACCGGGCTCTACTGGCTCGGGCTCGGCCTGCTTGCCGTCCGGCTTGGCCTCAATGGGCGATGGCGGGCTGGATGGGCGACGCTGGCGCTCGGCCTGCTTCCCCCTGTGCTGGGCTGGCAGGTCGCCGTGCTCAAGGATGCGCAGATGCTGGGCGCGATGGTCGCGGCGGCGGGCCTCGTCGCATGGTGGCGGCTGGATGCGCGCGCCTTGCCGCCGGCGGCGCGCGGAGCCGTGGCGCTGCTGCTCCTCTATGCGACGCTGGTGCGCGCCAACGCCGTCTTCGCGGTCGCGCCCTTCGCGGTGCTGCTCCTGCCCCGTCCGCACGGCTGGATCATGCGGATCGCGCTGACCGGCGCGGTGACGCTCATCGCCCTCGCGGCGATACCCATCGTCAATCGCGATCTTCTGCGCGCGCAGGCGTCCGGCGTGCAGCGATCGCAGGCGATCTACGATCTCGCCGGCATCGCCGTCCATGACCGCACGGACATGAGCGCCGCCGCCCGCCTCCTGCGCGCGGAGCGGTGCTGGACGCCCTTCTATTGGGACGATCTGGGCGAGGGACGCTGCGAGCGGGCCGTGCGCCGCCTCGAAACCATGCCGACCGGCGCGCTCTACCGCCTGCTCGCCATCGCGGTCCTGCGCCACCCCGTCGCCTATGCGCGGGCCCGGCTCGCGCATCTCAATTCGACCGGGCGCTGGCTGGTCCCGCGCGGCTGGCCCAATGCGGCGCCCCCCGCCGCCTCCGAACCCGCGCGCGATGGGCTGGCGGCGCCCGGCGCCATGGCGGGCGCGGTTCAGGGATGGCTCGGCCTGTTCAGCGACACGCCGCCGGCCTGGCCGATCTGCTGGCTGGCGGTCGGCGCGCTGGCGCTGGTGACGGCGCTGCGGGGAAGCCCCACGCCCGCCACGCGGATGGCGACCGCGCTCGCGGCCTCGGCCCTGGCGCTCGAAGCCAGCTTCGCCTTCGTCTCCATCGCCTCGGACCTGCGCTACCATGTCTGGCCCATGCTCGCGGCGGGGCTGGCGCTGGTCCTCGTCGCCGGGCGCCTCACCATGCGCCCGGTCGGGATCGCGCTCGCCCTGCTCGCCGCGATCCTCCTCCCCGCGAGCTGGGTCCGCCTGTCGCGCCCGCCGGTCGGCGATCCGGCGCACTGGCCCGTCCCGCCCATGGCCGCGCGATGACGGCGCTTGCCGCTCCCCGCATGCGCATCCGGCTGGCGCTGGCGCTGATCGCGCTCGTCCTGCTGATCGGTCTCGCCAAGACCGCAGGCCTGTTCGCCCCCGCCGACATGGCGGCGATGCGGCTCATGGCCCGGCTCCACGCATGGCCGGGCGCGGACCTCGCGACGCAGGCCTCGCTCGGCCTCGCCGCGCTCGGCAAGGGAAGCGCGCGCCTCTATATCGCGCTCGTCGCCGGCCTGTTCCTCGCCTTCGCGGGGCGGCCGCGCGCCATGCTCTGGCTGCTCGGGACGGTCCTGCTCATGATGATCGTCAATCAGCTGCTCAAGACCGGCTTCGCCATCCCGCGCCCGGACATGCCGGAGGCGCTCGCCATGGCCGCCGGCCACAGCTACCCGAGCGGCCATGCCACGGGCGCCATGACCCTCTGGGGTGCGATCGCACTCGTCGGGCGCATGCGCTGGCTGACCGCCGTCTGCGCCCTGATGATCCTGGCGACCGGGCTCAGCCGGGTCTGGCTGGGCGTGCACTGGCCGAGCGACGTGGCGGGCGGATGGCTGGAAGGCGCGGCGGGCCTGCTGCTGCTCTCGCTCATCCTGCCGGCGCGAACCGAAGGCTGAGGCTTGCGGCGAGCGCGAGGCTCCGGCACATCGGCGCGGCGCCCGCAGCCGGCGCGCCGCCCGTCCGCCCGGCGCGGACATGCCGACGATAGAGGAACCCGATCTTGGCCCACGCCACAGGCACGCACAACTACACGCCCGATCCGCGCAACGAGACGATCCTCATCGACGTGAACGGCGTCCACACGCCGCGCGCGCAGGCGATGGTCTCGGTGTTCGATTCCGGCTTCATGCTGGGCGACGGCGTGTGGGAAGGCATCCGCCTGCATGGCGGCCGCCTCGCCTTTCTCGACCGGCATATGGAGCGCCTCCATGCCGGCGCGAAGGCCATCGCGATGGACATCGGCATCGATCGGGACGCGCTCGAAGCCCGCCTCTATGCCATTCTCGACGCCAACGGCATGACCGACGAGGGCGCGCATGTCCGCCTCATGGTCACGCGTGGCATCCGCTCGACGCCCTATCAGGACCCGCGCGTGGTGATCTCCCCCGCCACCATCGTCATCATTCCCGAATGGAAGCGCCCGCTGCCCGAGACGGCGAGCCGGATGCTGAAGCTGTTCACCGTCCATGTGCGGCGCGGCTACCCGGACGTGCAGGACCCCAAGCTCAATTCGCACAGCAAGCTCAACTGCATCACCGCCTGCATCCAGGCCGCGCAGGCCGGCGCGGACGAGGCGTTGATGCTGGACCCGCACGGCTTCGTCGCCACCTGCAACTCGACGCACTTCTTCATCGTGCGCAAGGGCGAGGTCTGGACGTCGACCGGCGACTATTGCCTCGACGGCATCACCCGGCGGATCGTCATCGAGAGCGCGCGGGAGGCGGGCATTCCCGTGTTCGAGCGCAATTTCTCGCTGAGCGACGTCTATGGCGCGGACGAGGCCTTCACGACCGGCACCTTCGCCGGGCTGGCGCCGGTGGGCAGCGTCGACGGGCGCGTGCTGGGCACGACGCGCGGCCCGATGGTCGAGCGGCTGCAGGCGCTCTATCGCGCCACGGTCGCGCGTGACGTGGCGGCGCGCGGCCGGCCATGATCGGCATCGCCACCATCCACATCGCCATGTGGTCGGGTCCGCGCAACATCTCGACCGCGATGATGCGCAGCTTCTCCAGCCGGGCGGACACGGTGGTGAGCGACGAGCCCTATTATGGCTGCTTCCTGCGCGAGAGCGGCGCGAGCCATCCGATGCGCGACGCGATCATGGCGGACATGGACTGCGACTGGGCCTCGGTCACCCGCGCGCTCACCGGCCCGGCGCCGGACGGGCGGATGATCTGGTATCAGAAGCATATGACGCATCATATGGTCGGCCCGGTCGCGCCGGACGATCTGGAGGGGTTCAACCATGCGTTCCTGATCCGCGATCCGGCCCGCATGGTCGCTTCCTACGCCGCCAAGCGCGAGCGCGTGACGCCCGCCGATCTCGGCTACGCCACGCAGCGCGCCTTCTTCGACCGGCTGTGCGACCGGCTCGGCCATGCGCCGCCGGTCATCGACGCGGCCGACGTGCTGGCCGATCCGGCGGTCGTGCTTTCCGCCCTGTGCGCCGCGATCGGCATCGGCTGGGACCCGGCCATGCTTGCCTGGCCCGCCGGCCGCCATGCGCGCGACGGCATCTGGGCCGCGCACTGGTACGAGCGGGTGGAAGCGAGCACGGGCTTTGCGCGGGAGGGCGGCGAGGGGCCGCCGCCTGCCCTGCCGGCGGACCTGCAGGCGGTGAGCGATGCGTGCCGCGCCGACTATGCGGCCATGGCCGCCCACCGGCTGGGCTGAGATCCTCCGCTCCGGCGATGCGCGAGCGCGCCCAGCGCATTTTTGCCAGTTGCGCCAACCGCCGCCTGCCTGCCGATCCAGCCGGACGCCTCCTGACGCGTCCCCGCGCGGGGACTCGGAGCAGCATCGCCGCAAGGCGCGCGGCGGGCCGTGCCGGATGCCCCCGGAAGCACGGCTGCCGAGCAGGCCACCCCATCCCCGCTCCCTGTGCGTTAAATTTTCCCGACGGGCGTTGCATCCATGCCGCACCGCACAACAGCGTCTTGAAAAGACAGGGCTTTCCGGACGCTACACTTGGGAAATCGGACGATAAATCCGCCCGCCCGGGCATGGACCATCCATTTCGCGATAGCGAGCCCGCACGGCTCGTCTCTATAGGCGCAGCATCGTCATAAATCAGTAACGTCAGCCCGCCACGGGGCCGCCATCACGAGAGGACGCTTGGGTTCGATCGCGAACCTGCGAGGCAGAAGGACCGCGCCGCCAAGCGCCGCACGAATACTGCTAAACACCGTTCCAAGGGGAGCAACGATGTATAAATTCCGATATTTTCTCGCGGCGACGGTCGCCAGCGGGGCCATCGCCACGGGTGCGCATGCGCAGTCGACCGGCTCGATCGACTTCGATGACGCGATCGTCGTCACGGGCAGCCGCGGCCCGTCCGAAGTGGGCGGCTTCCAGTTGCCCGACACGACCAAGGCCACCGGCACCATCACGGAAGAGCTGATCAGCCGCCAGGGCGCCAACACGATCCTCAACACGATCAACCTGCTGCCCGGCGTCAGCTTCCAGAACAACGACCCCTATGGTTCGGCGGGCGGCACGCTCAACATCCGCGGCTTCGGCCCGGACCGCACCTCGCTGCAGTGGGACGGCATTCCGCTCAACGACACCGGCAACTACGCCATCTATTCCAACCAGATGCTCGACATGGAGCTGATCGGCCAGGTGAGCGTCAATCTGGGCTCGACCGATGTCGACAGCCCGACCGCCGCGGCTTCCGGCGGCACGGTCAACTATCTGACCCGCCTGCCCTACGACAAGTTCAGCGTGACCGCCGTCGGCGCGATCGGCGACTATAATTACTACCGCATGTTCGGTTCCATCGACACCGGCGAGTTCACGCCCTGGGGCACGCGCGCCTTCTTCGCCGCCAGCCGCACCGGCAACGACAATGTGTTCAACAACTACGGCAAGATCGACAAGCAGCAGTATAATGCACGCATCTATCAGCCGCTCGGCAGCAATGGCGACTTCATCTCGATCGCCGGCCATTACAACCAGAACCGCAACAACTTCTTCGGCTCGGTGCCGCTGCGCATCGATGCCGACCGCGTGGTGGGTCCGAACAGCTCGAACCGCTTCCCGGTGACGAAGGACGAGCGCTTCTACACGCTGCCCGAGTGCCAGCTCGCGGCCGCCAACGCCGGCGTGGCGGACAGCCCCAATGGCTGCGCCACCGCGTTCGACTATCGCTACAACCCCTCCAACACCGGCAACATCCGCGGCAGCTCGCGCTTCACCCTGTCGGACGGCCTCGTCCTGACGGTGGACCCGAGCTACCAGTATGTGAAGGCCAATGGCGGCGGCACGGTCACCGGCTACGAGACCGGCGGCGCGCTGGGCGACGACACGATCTACGGCTATTTCGACAACCGCTATTATGTCGGCCATGATCTCAACGGCGACGGCGACACGCTCGATACCGTCACCCTGATCGCGCCGAGCCAGACCCAGACGCACCGTTATGGCGTGATCTCGTCGCTGCGCTACGACATCGACGCGCATAACACGGTCCGTATCGCCTATACCTATGACATGGGCCGCCATCGCCAGACCGGCGAACTGGGCTATATCCAGCCGGGCGGCAAGCCCTACGACGTGTTCCCGGTCAACGATCCGATCCTGGATGCGAACGGCGAGCCCGTGGAGAAGCGCAATCGTCTCTCCTACGCCATCCTGCATCAGGTGTCGGGCGAATATCGCGGCGAGTTCCTCGACGAGGCGCTCACCGTGCGGCTCGGCCTGCGCGCGCCCTTCTTCCGGCGCAACCTGACGCAATATTGCTTCACGACCTCCGCCTCGGGCTATGTCGACTGCGTCACGCCGTCCGCGCAGGATGCCTATGCGGCCGCCAATCCGGACTATGCGGCGCCGCAGCACCGCGTCCTCAACTACAACAAGGTGCTGCCGAACATCGGCCTGAACTACAAGCTCACGCCGGCGGCGGCGTTCTATTTCAATTATTCGAAGGGCTTGCAGGTTCCGGGCACGGACCCGCTCTACAACAGCTTCTACTTCCCCGTGGGCACCGAGGGCGCCACGCCCAAGCCCGAAACGACGGACAGCTTCGATCTGGGCGCCCGTTATACGACGTCGCGCATCCAGGCGGCGCTGACCGGCTGGTACACACGCTACAGCAATCGCCTTGCCTCGGCCTATGATGTCGAACTGGACCAGACGGTCTATCGCAATCTCGGCAAGGTCGACAAATGGGGCATCGACGGCAGCATCGCCTATCAGCCGCTGGACATCGTGACGCTCTATGCGTTCGGCTCCTATCTCCATTCGGAGATCAAGGACGACGTGCAGACCGGCGTCGACGACGACGGCAACCCGATCTACGCGCCGACCGCCGGCAAGCGTGAATCCGGCGCGCCGGTCTATCAGTTCGGCGGCCGCGTCGAGTTCCATGTCGGCGACTTCGACCTGGGCTTCCAGGGCAAGCGCACCGGCAAGCGCTACATCTACGACACCAACGAGCCCGTTCCGGTCGGCGGTTTCGGCGCGGTCGCGCCGGGCTACACGCTGTTCGACCTCGATGCCCGCTTCTCGCTGGCCTCGCTGGGCGCGCCCAATGTCTATGGCCAGCTCAACATCACGAACATCTTCGACAAGCTCTATGTCGGCGGCTTCGGCGGCAACCTGTCGCCGAGCAGCAGCGCTCCGTTTGTGCAGATCGGCGCGCCCCGGGCGGCGATGTTCTCGATCCACGTCCAGATGTAAATCACGGACGGAACCGGTTTGAAGGGCGGGGGCAGCGATGCCTCCGCCCTTTTCCTTTGCGGTCCACCCGCGCGGCGAGAGCGGATCGGGCGGAGAATGGACAGCCGATCCTCCCCGGCACGCAGGGGATCACCGCCGCAGGCTGTGGCGGAGGGGTAGGGCGCGACGTTGGTCCAGAACCCTCTACCATCCCCCCGCCCCGTCCCGGGGAGGGATTTGGCTGGCCTCTCCTGTGCCGGAAGGCCGGCGCCGCCCTATCTCAAGCAGGCATCCAGTCCCTGCGCCTGCACCGCGCCGATATAGCGGGCGATGCGGTTGCCGTGGCGCAGGGTGAAGCCGCCGGGGGATGTCGCCTCGCGCTTCTTGGGCAGGGGCAGCACGGCCGCGATGCGGGCGGCCTCGGTGCGCGAGAGCTTGTCCGCGCCATGATGGAAGTAGCGGATCGCGCCGGCCTGCACGCCATAGGTGCCGATGCCGGTCTCCGCGACGTTCAGATAGACTTCCATGATCCGTTTCTTGCCCCAGATCGCCTCGATGAGGATCGTGTACCAGGCTTCCAGCGCCTTGCGGACATAGCCGCCGCCCTGCCAGAGAAACACATTCTTGGCGGTCTGCTGGCTGATCGTGGAGCCGCCGCGGATGCGTCCGCCCTGCGCATTGCGCTCCATTGCCTGCTCGATCGCCTGCGCATCGAAGCCATGATGGAGGCAGAATTTGGCATCCTCGCCCGCGATCGCCGCGCGCGCCATATCCGGATCGATGCGGGAGAGCGGTGTCCAGTCCTTGGTGATGCCGTTGGAATCGAACAGCATGGTGAGCGTCACCGGCACCGGCACGACCTTGTAGGCGAGGACCTGCAGCAGCGAGAGGCCGATGAACGCCAGGACCGCGATGAGCAGCCAGCGCAGCACACGCGCCACCGGCCCCCGCCGCTTGCCCGCACTGCGCCTGTTGCCCTTGCGCGCCCTGCCCGCCGATGCACCCGTTGCCATGCCGCGCCCTGTCCCCCTCAGTGTCCCGGAAATTCCGTCGCCTCGAAGCGCACCGGCTCGCCGATCGCCTGATTGGCGAGTTGCGCTTCCCACATCACGCGATGGCCGCGCACGATCGTGCCGACCGGCCGCCCGGTGACCCGCATCCCCTCGAAGGGCGACCAGCCGCAGCGCGAGGCAAGCCAGTCCGCCGCCATCGTCCAGCGCGCCTTGAGGTCCACGATCGTGAAATCGGCATCATAGCCGACCGCGATCCGCCCCTTGTCGACAAGGCCGAAGATGCGCTGCGGGCCGGCGCTGGTGAGATCGATGAAGCGCTGCAGGGTCAGCCGTCCGTTGGCGACATGATCGAGCAGCAGCGGCACCAGCGTCTGCACGCCGGGCATGCCGCTGGGCGAGGCGGGATAGGCCTTCGCCTTCTCCTCCTTCGTGTGCGGCGCATGATCGGAACCCAGCACGTCCGGCACGCCCTGCCGCAGCCAGTGCCACAGCCCCTCGCGATGCGCCGCGCTGCGGATCGGCGGGTTCATCTGGGCATGGGTGCCGAGGCGCGGATAGGCCTCCTCGGCGGCCAGCGTCAGATGCTGGGGCGTCACCTCGCAGGTCGCGATGTCCTTGTTCGCGCCAAGAAATTCCAGTTCCGCCGGGGTCGTCACATGCAGCACATGGATGCGTCGCGCGGCCGCGCGCGCAAGGCTGACGATGCGGCGCGTCGCCAGCATCGCGCTCTCATCGTCGCGCCAGACGGGATGGCTGGCCGGATCGCCCTCGATCCGCTCGTCCTTCCGCGTATTCATCCGCGCCTCGTCCTCGGCATGGATGGCGACGCGGCGGCGGCCATGCGCGAGCACGCGGGCCAGCGCCTCGTCTTCCGCGACCAGCAGGCTGCCCGTCGAGGCGCCCATGAAGATCTTCACGCCCGCCGTGCCCGGCATCATCTCCAGTTCGCCAAGCTGCCCGGCATTGTCGCCGGTCGCGCCGACATAGAAGGCATGGTCGCACCACATGCGGTGGCGCGCGCGGGCCAGCTTGTCCTCGATGCGCGCGGCGCTGTCCGTATTGGGATGGGTGTTCGGCATCTCGAACACGGCGGTCACGCCGCCCAGCACGGCGGCGCGGCTGCCCGATTCGAGATCCTCCTTGTGCTCGAGTCCGGGCTCGCGGAAATGCACCTGGCTGTCGATGACGCCGGGCAGGATGTCGAGCCCCGTGCAGTCGATGGTCTCGCCCGCATCGCCCAGCCCCGCGCCGATGGCCACGATGCGCCCGGCCGTCACGCCGACATCGGCCTGCGCCGGACCGCCGGGCAGATGCACCGTGCCGCCGCTGAGCTTGAGATCGAAAATCTGGGTCATGTTCAGGAAATCCATGTCTCCGCCCGGCCGGCCCCGGAAAGCCGCCACCGCGAGGGCGGGATGGCGGCAATTCCACAGGATCGGCGCGAACGGCTTGGCTGTTGCGTCGATCAGTCCTACCTAAAGCCGATGCATCCCACCACCCTTCAGGCCACCACCCTCCAAGATCGCGCGATCATCCGCGTCGGCGGCGCCGAGGCCCGGCCCTTCCTGCAGGGCCTGCTGACCCAGGACGTGACCGGCCTCGCGCCCGGCGCGCCGCGCTATGCCGGCCTGCTCGGGCCGCAGGGCAAGGCACTGTTCGACATGATCCTCTGGGCCGAGGCCGGCAGCGGGACGGACATATTCATCGACTGCGAGGCGAGCCGCGCGGACGCGCTGATCCGGCGCCTGTCGCTCTATCGGTTGCGCCGGCCGGTGACGATCGAGCGAGTGGAAGGCCTTGCCGTCCACTGGTCGCCAGACCCGGCCGGGGGCGCCGCGCCCGATCCCCGCCTTGCCGCGCTCGGCTGGCGCTGGCTCGCGCCCGCCGCCCCCGGCGACGCCTCGGCCGCGTGGCGGGCGCATCGCCTCGCGCTGGGCGTGACCGAGGGCGTGGCGGAACTTGGCGAGGACAGGACGCTCTGGCTGGAGACCAACGCGCAGGAACTGAACGGCGTCGCCTATGACAAGGGCTGCTATGTCGGCCAGGAGAACACCGCGCGCATGCATTATCGCAACAAGGTGAACCGCCGGCTCGTCGTGCTGCCCATCGACCGCTCCGATCCCGCCCGGCAGCGGCTGGCCTGCCCCGATCTGGGCCTCGCGATCGATCATCGCCCGGTCGACACGCTCGAAGGGCTTCCCCTGCCCGCCTGGCTCGCCGAGGCGCTGGCCGGGGCGACCGCATGATCCGCCGCCTCATCGCCCTGCTCCTGCTGCTGGCGGGAACGGGCGCCGCCCATGCCGCGATCGACTGGGACATCGCCCGCACGCTCGATCATGACAGCGGCGCCTTCACCGAGGGCCTCTTCATCGCCGACGGGCTGCTCTACGAGAGCACGGGGCTCACCGGCAAATCGGACCTGCGCGCCTATGCGCTCGACGATGGCCGGCTCGTGCGCCATCAGGCCATCCCGGCCGAGCTGTTCGGCGAGGGCATCGCGCCATGGGGCGACACGATCGTCAGCCTCACCTGGCGCAGCGGCACGGGTTTCGTCTGGAACCGCGCCGACTTCCGCGAGAAGCGGCGCTTCACCTACAGCGGCGAGGGCTGGGGCCTGACCACGGACGGCCGCTCGCTCATCATGAGCGACGGGACGGCCGAACTGCGCTTCCTCGATCCCGCCACCTTCGCCGAGCAGCATCGCGTGACCGTCACCTGGCGGGGCGAGCCGGTCCGCTTCGTCAACGAGCTCGAATATGTCGAGGGCAGGATCTATGCGAACATCTGGTATTCGCCGCTGATCGCGCGGATCGACCCCGCGACCGGCATCATCGACGACTGGATCAACCTGGCCCCGCTCGTCGCCCGGAATGTGGGCAGCGACCCGGACGCCGTGCTCAACGGCATCGCCTGGGATAGGCATGCGCGGCTGCTCTATGTGACCGGCAAGAACTGGCCCCATATCTATGCGCTGAAACTGAAGGACGAGGCGGAGGCGGTTCGTCCCGCGGGATGACCCGGCGCGCGCCACGCTCCCACGCCGCGCGCCCTTCGGCTCAGCTTGCCCCGCGCGCTTTCGCGACGGCGGCCTTGAGCTGCTCGTAGCCCACCGCGCCGGCCAGCACCTGATCCCCCACCACGAACAGCGGCGTGCCCTGCACCTGCAGCTCCTGCGCCAGCCGGACATTGGCCATCAGCGTCTCGTCCGCACTGTCGGACTGGAGCGCGGCACGGGCCCGGGCGGGATCGATGCCGGCCTCGGTCGCGGCGCGCACCACGCTCGCCGGTTCGACATTGCCGGCCGCATACATGGCGGTATGGAACGCCTTGAAATGGCCGGTGTCGGCCGCGAGCAGGCTGACCCGCGCCGCGCCGAGGCTGCCCTGCGCGATGATCGGCAGCTCATGATAGACCACGCGCAGCCTGGGGTCCTCGCGCACCAGCCGCTCGATGTCCGGCAGCGAGGCGCGGCAATAGCCGCACGCATAGTCCATGAAGGCCACCAGCGTCACATCGGGCTGCGCCGCGCCTTCCCAGGCGCCGCGATAGGGCGTGACGAGCGCCGTCCTGTTCTCCTCGACGGCCTGCGTCAGCCGCTTGGCGCGCAGCCGCTCCATGGCCTCGGGAATGATCTCGGGATGCGCGAGGATATAATCGTGCACCACCGCCTCGATCGCCGCCTTGTCGGTCGCGGCGGGCGCGGCGGTCTGGCCGACGGCGGCATAGGCGGCCACCGCGCCGCCGGCCGCGAGAAGGGCGCCGATCAGCAGGGGGCGCGCCCAGCGGCGCCGCCCGTCGGTCGCGTCGGTCCGCGCCGCCCGTGCCGGGAACAGCGTGCCGCCGGCGCGCGGGCCGGTCTTCGGGTCGGGTCGTTCGCTCATTGTCTCCTGCCTCGATTCTGTTCAAGCGCCGCACGACTCACCATGGCGATATCCTGCGCGCGCAGATAGTCCGCAGAGCCCTGCGGGATGCCGCCCATGGCGATTTCCGCATTGCGCAGCGCCAGCGCGTCCTGCCCCTCCATCTGGTAGCGCTCGGCGGTCGCCAGCGCCGCGCGGGCGGTATCGCCCTTGCGCTCATAGATGGTGCCCAGCGCGTACCAGGCAAAGGGATTTTCGCGATCGCGCACGATGGCCGCGCGCAGAATGCGCTCGCCCTCGTCCAGATAGCTGTCATCGTCGGTGGCGATCAGCGCATGGCCGAGCAGCGTCGCGATGAGCGGACTGCCGTCCGAGCGCTCCACCGCCTCGCGCAGCGGCGGAATGGCGTCGCGCGGCCGGCCCGATTCGAGCAGCACCTGCCCCTCCAGTTCGAGGAAATAGGGATCGTGCGGCGCGGCGGCGAGCAGCGCCTTCACCTCGGTAAGCGCCTGATCGGTATAGGCCGCCTTGTGATAGGCATAGGCGCGGGCATAGTGCGCCGGAATGCTGTTGTCCGTCAGCGGATAGAGCTGCAGCACGCGCGGCGGATCGTCGACATAGCCGATGAGCTTGGCCTTGACCCGCTCGAAGCGGGCCTCCAGCGCCGGATCGGTCGGCTTGTTCCAAGCCGGATCATGCTTGTAGACATTTTCGAGCGCCGCGATGCGATCCGCCGAGAGCGGGTGCGTGCTCGCATAGGTATCCTGCGGGATATAAAGGCGATATTCCAGATTCTGCAGCTTCTGGAAGAATTCCAGGCTGCCCTTGCCGCTGATGCCCGCCGCGCTCAGATAGCGCGCGCCCGCCGCGTCCGCGCTCGCTTCCTGACCGCGCGTGAAGGCGAGGAACTTGCCCATCGCCGCCTGCTGCCCGGCGGCCAGGATGCCCATGCCCGCCTCGCCGCCGCCGGCAGCGAGCGCCGCCGCGCCAAGCACCATGGAGATGATCTGGATGCCGGTCGCTTCCTTGATGCCTTCCGACGTGCGGATGACGTGCCCGCCTTCGACATGGCCCAGCTCGTGCGCGATGACGCCCTGCACCTGATTCAGATTGTCGGCATTCTCGATGAGGCCGCTGTTGATCCAGACCGCCTGGCCGCCCGCCACGAAGGCGTTGATGCTCGAATCATTGATGATCGCGAACTGGACATTCTTGTCGCCCAGCCCGGCCGCCCGCACCAGCGGCGCCGCGGCTTCCTGGATGAGCGCCTCCGTCTCGGCATCGCGCAGCACCTGCTGGGCAAAGGCGCCCCGTATCCCCACCATGCCGAACGCGGCAAGCAGGAGGAGCAGGCGCGAGAGCAACCGGAACGACCGTCGCATGGCCTGGCCGTCCGGAACCGGAATGGAGCTGACCAGCTTTCGAACCATGGCGTGCGCTATGCTCCGTCAAGCCTGAACCCGGGCTGACGGGCCGGACTCATGCCCGGCCCATCGCCCGGGCCGATGGATCGCCTCAGTTCCCGAAGGTGCGCTGCCACCAGCCGCGACGCGGCGTATCGCCCGCGCCATCTTCGGCCGAGGCCGTCTCGTCGCCATTGGCGATCGCCACGGCCGGCGCGGTTTCGGGTATCGCCACGGCTTCGGCTTCCGGCTCGCTCACGGCCGGGGCTTCCGGCGCGGCGGCTTGTGCCGGCGCGGGCGCATCGCCGGCCGCATCCTTCGCGGTTGCCGCCTTGGTGCGGCGCGCGCGCTTGGGCTTGGCCGGTGCGGCGGGTTCGGCGGGCGCCTCGGCCTGTGTCGGGGCCTGTGCCGGGGCCTGTGTCGGGGCGGCTTCCGCCGGCGCCTCGGCCGCGGCGGCCTTGCGGCGCGTCCGGCGCTTGGGCGCAGGCGCGGGCTCGCTCAGCTCCGGCGAGACCTCGACCGGAACCGCCTCGCCTTCGACCTCCACGGCAGCCGGTGCAGCTTCCGGCGCCGCAGCGGCGGCAGCGCGGATGCGGCGGCGACGCGGCTTGGGCGCCGGCGTTTCCTCGCCGGCAACCGGTTCGGCCGGTGCGGCGGGGGCTTCGTCGGTCGGGGCTTCGTCGGTCAGCGCCTCGATGACGGGCTCCGCCTCATCCGCGCCGGACGCCTCCTGCGCGTCCTCGCCGGTCACGGGCTGGTCGGCCTGGCCACCGCCACGCCGGCGCCGTCCGCCACGACGGCCACGACGGCTGCGGCGCGGCTGCTCGGCGCCGTCCTCCGTCTGCCCGGCGGCGACATCCTCGGGTTCAGCCGCCTCATCGCCCTCGGCCGCCTCGGCCTGCTCGATCCCATCCTCGCCGGCCTGACCCTCGGACGCGGCGCCATCCTCGCGGCGGCCGCGACGACCGCGACGGCGACGCTTGCGCTTGCGGTCGCTCTCGCCGCGCTCGCCCTCGGACATGGCGAGCCGGGCCGGCTGCGCTTCCTCATAGGCGTCCTCTTCCTCGTCCGCCTCGTCCTCATCCTCGGACAGATCCTCGTCCTCGGCGACCTCGGCGAGCGGCGCATAGCTGACCTGCATGGTCGGACGCGGGCCGCTGGCCTCGACGGACATGCGGGCGCCCTCCACCTCGCCATCGGGCAGGATGACGATGGTGACGCCGTAGCGCGCCTCGATCTCGGCCAGCTCGCGGCGCTTGTTGTTGAGGACGTAGAAGGCGGCTTCCTGGCTCGCGCGCAGCGTGACGATGCTGCCGCGCCCGCGCGCCGCCTCTTCCTCCAGCATGCGCAGGGCGGAAAGGCCGGCGGACGAGGCCGTGCGGACAAGGCCCGTGCCCTCGCAATGCGGGCAGGCGCGGGTCGAGGCTTCCAGCACGCCGGTACGCAGCCGCTGGCGGCTCATCTCCATGAGGCCGAAGCCGGAGATGCGGCCGACCTGGATGCGCGCGCGGTCGTCCTTGAGCGCTTCCTTCATCGCCTTCTCGACCTTGCGGATGTTGGAGTTGTGCTCCATGTCGATGAAGTCGATGACGACGAGGCCCGCCATGTCGCGCAGGCGGAGCTGGCGGGCGATTTCCTTCGCCGCTTCCAGATTGGTCGCGGTCGCCGTCTGCTCGATATTGTGCTCGCGCGTCGAACGGCCCGAGTTGATGTCGATGGAGACCAGCGCCTCGGTGGGATTGATGACGAGATAGCCACCGGACTTGAGCTGCACGACCGGATTGTACATGGCCGCGAGCTGATCCTCGACGCCCGCGCGCTGGAACAGCGAGACCGGATCGGCATATTGCTTCACCCGCCGCGCATGGCTGGGCATCAGCAGCTTCATGAAGTCTTTCGCCTGGCGATAGCCTTCCTCGCCCTCGACGATCACTTCCTCGATGTCGCGATGATAGATGTCGCGGATGGCGCGCTTGATGAGGTCGCTGTCATTGTGGATCAGCGCCGGGGCGCTGGCCTTCAGCGTGTTCGCGCGGATTTCGTCCCACAGGCGGGCGAGATAGTCGAAATCGCGGCGAATCTCGGTGCGGGTGCGCGAGAGGCCGGCGGTGCGCACGATGCAGCCCATGGTGGAGGGCAGGGCGAGATCCGCGATGATGGACTTCAGCCGCTTGCGGTCCGCCGCGTTGCTGATCTTGCGCGAGATGCCGCCGCCATGGCTGGTGTTGGGCATCAGCACGCAATAGCGGCCCGCGAGGCTGAGATAGGTGGTGAGCGCCGCGCCCTTGTTGCCGCGCTCTTCCTTCACGACCTGGACGAGCAGCACCTGCCGGCGCTTGATGACGTCCTGGATCTTGTAGCGCCGGCGCAGCGCCATGCGCTTGCGGCGCAGCTCGTCGGCGGCCTGGTCGTTGCCGCCGCTGCGGCCCTTGGCGTCGGCCAAGGCCCCCTCGCCTTCGTCGTCCTCGTCGAGATCGGGACGTTCGACGACCTCGACGTCGCCGGTATCGGCCTCGCCATCCTCGTCGTCATCGTCATCGCCGCGCAGCGCGGCTTCCTCGGCGGCATGGGCCGCTTCCTCGGCGAGCAGCGCCTCGCGGTCCTCGCGCGGGATCTGGTAATAGTCCGGATGGATTTCCGAGAAGGCGAGGAAGCCATGGCGATTGCCGCCATAATCCACGAAGGCCGCCTGGAGGGACGGCTCGACCCTGGTCACCTTGGCGAGATAGATATTGCCCTTGAGCTGCTTGTGCTCGGCGGACTCGAAATCAAACTCCTCGATCCGGTTCCCCGTTACGACCGCGACCCGGGTTTCTTCCCGGTGGCGCGCATCGATCAACATACGCATTGTCATTCAATTTTCTCCAGCCGGTGCGCGCGGCCCGCCCTGCAAGGGTGGCCACGCCCGGCGTCATGATGGAGCGCGCGCGTCGGCGCGTCGGAACGACGCCGTGCCGGGCGCGCGAGCCCCGGTTTTCAACGAAAAACTGTGTGTCTGCTGTCATGGCGCCAGCGCGATCCGCAAGGATCGGGCGAACTGGCATCGGCGGAACCGGCATCCATGCCCCGTCGCTCGCTTGCGCGTGCTCCGTGCCTCTCATGCCATGCGCCATGCAACGTCAACCTGTCAGATCGCCCTGCGGGCGATTATGGGTCCGGCCTTCGGACCCCACGCCGACTATGTGGCGCGTCCGGGCCGGAATGTGAAGCGCTAGCAGGGCTTTCGCCGCAGGGCAACGAAGAAAACCGGGAGGGGTCCGCGCGGCGGCCGCGGGAAGCCGGGCGATGATTTGCACTGGACGCTCCCCGCCAGATGGCTGCAAAAGGCGCGCGCATGCCGCTGCTTGCCGCCCTGTTCGCCCTTTCCGCCCTGCCCGCCGCCGCCCCGCCGGACTTCGCGCCGCATCTCGCGCCGGCGGCGCGCATGGCGGCCCGTCCCGCCAGGCGCCCCGGCCTCAGCGTGCGCATCCCGGACGCCGCGCCGAGCATCGCCCTGCCGCCCGTCCAGGGCCCGGCCGACCGGAATCGGCCGCTGGTCGTCATCGACGCCGGCCATGGCGGGCATGATCCCGGCGCGACCAACCCGGCGCTCGGCCTCCGCGAGAAGGACCTGACGCTGGCGCTGGCGCTGGCGATCCGCGACGAGCTGCTCAGGACCGGCCGCATCCGCGTCGCGCTCACGCGCAGCGACGACCGTTTCCTTGTGCTGCAGGAGCGCTACGGCATCGCGCGGCAGCTCGGCGCGAAGCTGTTCATCTCCGTCCACGCGGACGCGGCCGACACGCCCGATGCCCATGGCGCCACCATCTACACCCTGTCCGACGTCGCCTCCGACCGCGAGGCGGCCCGCCTCGCCGCGCGCGAGAACCGCTCCAACATCATCGGCGGAGTCGACCTCAGCGGCACCAGCTCCACGGTCGGCAACATCCTCATCGACCTCACGCAGCGCGAGACGATGGAAGCCTCCAGCCGCTTCGCCGACCTGCTCCATCGCGAGGCGGTGAAGCATTTCCCCTTCCGCGATCCGCCGCATCGCTTCGCCTCGCTGGTCGTGCTCAAGTCGCCGGACACGCCTTCCGTGCTGTTCGAGGCGGGCTATATCAGCAACGATGGCGATGCCCGCTGGCTGACCACGCGCGACGGGCAGTTGCAGATCGCCAAGGGCGTCGCGGCCGCGATTTCCGTCCATTTCGCGCGCGCCTCGATCGGGCGCTGAGCATGCGGCCGGCGCCGCGAGGGCCCCGCCCCGCCTCTCCCGCGGCGGGCTTTGCGCCCCATCCGGGCAGGTGGCCGCAAAAGCGGTTCCCACGGCCGGGGGAAATGGTCTAGGTGGCGGCGATGGACGAGCCCAGCCCTGACGCGAGCAGCCTTCGCCTGCGCCGCGCCGAACACGCAAGCGGATGGCGCGCATGGCTGGGAGGCCTGCTCTCGCGCCGCCGCTGGCGCTGGCCCCTCTACCTGCTCGGCCTGTTCCTGCTCGGCATCTTCCTCTTCTGGCTGCTGTTCGCCCGGGGCCTGCCGGACGCCCGGACGCTGCTCGACTATCAGCCGCCGCTGCCCACGGTCGTGCGCGACATCGACGGCAAGCCCATCTACAGTTTCGCGCGCGAGCGGCGCGTGCAGCTCCAGTATCGCGACTATCCGCCAATGCTGGTCAATGCCTATCTCTCGGCCGAGGACAAGACCTTCTTCAGCCATCACGGGCTCGATTTCCCCGGCCTGATCCGCGCCGCGGCGCAAGGCATCATGAGCGGATCGACCCCGCGCGGCACCTCGACCATCACCCAGCAGGTCGCCAAGAACCTGCTGGTCGGCAACGAGGTGAGCTATACCCGCAAGCTCAAGGAAGCCGTGCTCGCCTGGCGCATGGAGAATGTGCTCACCAAGCAGCAGATCCTGGAACTGTATCTCAACCAGATCTTCCTGGGTCGCAACGCCTATGGCGTGCAGGCGGCCGCCCGCGCCTATTTCGACAAGGATGTGGGCGACCTGACGCTCAGCGAATGCGCCTACCTGGCCATCCTGCCCAAGGGGCCGGCCAATTACCGGCCCGAGATCCATATGGACCGCGCGCTGGAGCGCCGGAACTGGGTGCTGGGCGAGATGCTGAAGAACAGGTTCATCAGCCGTACCCAATATGAACAGGCGGTCGCCGAACCGCTCGGCACGGTGGCGCAGCGCGGCTCGGGCTATGAGGATGTCGGCGGCGGCTATTATATCGAGGAAATCCGCCGGCGGCTGATCGCACTGTTCGGCGAGAATGCCGATGCCGGACCGAACAGCGTCTATGCCGGCGGCCTGTGGGTCCGCTCGCCCTTCTCCCCCTTCATGCAGGCGCAGACGACGCGCGCGCTGCGCGAGGGCCTGCTGCGCTACGACGCGGGCAAGGGCTGGTCCGGGCCGGTCGGCAAGATCGCCGATCTCTCCCGCTGGCAGAGCGAACTGGCCGTCTCCAATATCGGCATCGACTATCAGGACTGGACGGTGGCCGTCGTGCTCGACAGGTCGGCGACCAGCGCCCGGCTCGGCTTCGACGGCGGCAAGACCGGCACGCTGCCGGCCGGCGCCGCGCAGATGATCGATCGGCGGACCGGCCGCCCCGCCTTCGAATCGCTCAAGCCCGGCGAGATCATCGCCGTCGCGCCTTCGGGCGGCGCCTATGCGCTGCGCAACGTGCCCGGCGTCTCGGGCGGCATGATGATCGAAGGCGTCCACAATGGCCGCGTCTATGCCATGCAGGGCGGCTTCGATTCCCGGCTCTCTTCCTATAACCGCGCGACGCAGGCGCTGCGCCAGCCCGGATCGACCATCAAGCCCTTCGTCTATGCCGCCGCGCTGGACAATGGCATGACCCCGGCCTCAATCATCATCGACGGACCCTTCTGCGTCTATCAGGGCAGCAATCTCGGCCAGAAATGCTTCCGCAATTTCGGCGGCAGCAGCGGCGCGGGACCGCGAACCATGCGCTGGGGCGTCGAGCAGTCGCGGAACCTGATGACCGTGCGCACCGCCTCGCAGACCGGCATGGACCGCGTCGTGCGCACCATCAAGGCGATGGGCATCGGCGATTATCAGCCCTATCTCGCCTTCGCCCTGGGCGCGGGCGAGACCACGGTGGAGCGCATGGTCAACGCCTATGCCATGCTCGCCAATCATGGCCGCCAGCTCACTCCCCGGCTCATGGACTATGTGCAGGACCGCAACGGCCAGGTGATCTGGCCGGCCAACTGGCGCGCCTGCGACGGCTGCAACGCGAAGGACTGGGACGGCACGCCCATGCCGCGCTTCCAGCCGGCCGGGCAGCAGGCGATGAACCCGATGACCGCCTATCAGGTCGTCCACATCGCCGAGGGCGTGGTGCTGCGCGGCACGGCCACCCGGCTGCGCGATCTCGACCGGCCGCTGTTCGGCAAGACCGGCACCACCAACGGCCCGACCAACGTCTGGTTCGTCGGCGGCTCGCCGGACATCGTGGCGGGCGTCTATCTGGGCTATGACCAGCCGCGCAGCCTGGGCGGCTATGCCCAGGGCGGCTCGATGGCCGCGCCGATCTGGAAGTCCGCCATGGCGCCGATCCTCAAGGACATGCCGGTGCGGCCCTTCGTGGCGCCGGCCGGCATCCGCATGGTGCGCATCGACCGGCGCTCTGGCAAGCGCGTGTTCGGCGGCTGGCCGACCAGCGACCCGCTCTCGCCGATCATCTGGGAAGCCTTCAAGCCCGAGACGGAGCCGCGCATCTCCATGCGGCGCGACGAGCAGGCGGAACGCGCGCGGCAGGACAATGCGAACGCCAATGACCGCCGGCGGGAAAGCAGCCGCGACTTCGCCGGGGAGCAGGGCGGCATCTACTGAGGGGCGCGGCGGATCGCGCCGCCGCCGCGAGCGCCAGGCCGGGCCGAACGCGCCGGAACCCGGGACAGCCCGGACGCGCTACGCCGCGACGCGGTAGATGGTGCGATTGCGCCCGCCCGACTTCGCCTCGTAGAGCAGTTCGTCCGCCAGCCGGAGCGCTTCCTCGGGGCGCGTGCCGCAGGTCGCGATGCCCGCGGAGAAGGTGACCTGGCCGATCAGCTCGTCCGTCCCGCGCACGCGCAGCACGCGCTTGCCCAGCGATGCGCGCGCGCGTTCGATGAGGCGGAACGCCTCGTCGCCATCCAGCCCGGGCAGCAGCACGACGAACTCCTCGCCGCCGAAGCGGCCGACCATGTGGGGCTTCACGGATTCGGCCAGCGTCTCGGCAACGGCCTTGAGCACGCGATCCCCCACGGCATGGCCGAAACGGTCGTTGATCGCCTTGAAATGATCGATGTCGCAAAAGGCGATGGCGTGTGCCGTGCCGCTCTCCACCAGGCTGCGAAGTTGCCGGTCGATGGCGCGGCGGTTCGGCAGGTTGGTGAGCGCGTCGCGCGTCGCATCGTCCCGCGCCGCATCCAGATCCTGCCGCAGCCGGTCGGTCTCGATGCGCGTCTCGGCGATGCGGCGCTCGAGATCGGCGGTGCGCTCCAGCATCGCGCCGACCAGCGAGATCAGGTCCACATCCTCGCCGATCTTCCGCGCGTCATCGGCCAGATCGCGGCTGAACCGGCCGGCGTCGGCCAGCGCATTGGCGGTGATGTCGGCAAAGCTCAGCAATTGCTGGCGCAGCGCGGCGCGCGCCTCGTCATGCGGCCCGCCCGCTTCAGCCGCGCCGTGCCCCGTCTCGGCCGGTCCCAGCCCCAGCAGCCGGTCGACATCCTGCTGGGAGAGCCGGACGCCGCCATCGCAGATGCGGTCCACCGCCGTGCGCAGCGCGTCGCTGACGCCGGTCAGATAGAGATAGGCGAAATTGTAATTGGATGGTGTGGGATCAAGCAGATGCGCGTCGAGGAAGCGGAGGACTTCCTGCGCCGTCTTGCGATTGCTTGCCTTGCGGTCGGCCATTTCACCCCCTGCGCGATGCGCTTCGGCCGATTGATAGCCCGCAAGACTCAAAGGAGAGTTAATCGTGCGGCAGGATACACATGGCGCCGCAAATCGGATGACGCCTCTTGACCTTGGTTCTGCGCCATCGCATCGGCCAGTCTTTGCCCTATATGGGTTTTCCAGAAGCTGACGGAGAGTTTCCATGCGCGCCGAAGCGCAAGCCCATGTCGACCATATCCAGGCGGCGCTCGACCTGCTGCGCCGCTCGCTGGACTGGGATCGCGCGATCCGCCGGCTCGACGAACTCAATGCGCGGGTCGAGGACCCGACGCTGTGGGACGACCAGCGCCAGGCGCAGGACGTGATGCGCGAGCGCACCCGGCTCGACACCGCGATCGGCGCCACCCGCGCCATCGAGAGCGAGATGACCGACACGGTCGAGCTCATCGAGATGGCCGATGCCGAGGGCGACGAGGAGATGGCGCAGGAAGGCATCGCCAGCCTCGCCGCGCTGGCCGAGCGGGCGGACAAGGACAAGGTGACCGCCCTGCTCTCCGGCGAGGCGGACGGCAATGACGCCTATCTGGAAGTCCATGCCGGCGCCGGCGGCACCGAGAGCCAGGACTGGGCCGAGATGCTGCTGCGCATGTACCAGCGCTGGGCCGAGCAGCGCGGCTACAAGGTGGAGCTGATCGAATATCAGGCCGGCGAGCAGGCGGGCATCAAGTCCGCCACGCTGCTCATCAAGGGCGAGAATGCCTATGGCTATGCCAAGACCGAGAGCGGCGTGCACCGTCTCGTGCGCATCAGCCCCTATGACAGCTCGGCCCGGCGCCACACCTCGTTCAGCTCGGTGTGGGTCTATCCGGTGATCGACGACAATATCGAGATCGAGATCAATCCGGCCGACCTCAAGATCGACACCTATCGCGCATCGGGCGCGGGCGGACAGCACGTGAACACGACCGACTCCGCCGTGCGCATCACCCATGTGCCCTCCGGCATCATCGTCGCCTCGCAGATCGACCGCTCGCAGCACAAGAACCGCGCGACCGCCATGAACATGCTGAAAGCCCGGCTCTACGAGGCCGAGCTGCGCAAGCGCGAGGAAGCGGCATCGGGCGAATATCAGGCCAAGACGGAGATCGGCTGGGGTCACCAGATCCGCTCCTATGTGCTCCAGCCCTATCAGCTCGTGAAGGACCTGCGCACCGGCGTCACCTCCACGGCGCCGGACGACGTGCTGGACGGCGCGCTCGATCCCTTCATGGCGGCGGCGCTGGCGCAGAAAGTGACGGGCGAGACGGTCGACGTGGAGGATGTCGACTGATGCGTCCGCGCGGCGCGGTCCTGGTCCTCGCCGCGCTGGCGGCCGCGCTGGGCGGCTGCGACGCGCTCAGCCGCAAGGTCGACGACCGGCCGGAGACCGCCCGCGACTTCCCCCGCCCGGACCGGCCCGTGGCGCCGATCATCTCGACCCGCTGGTCGACCGAGGAAGCGCGCGACCGGGTCAACGAGGCCGACGAGATCATGGACAAGGCCGGGATCGCCCCGGGCATGACCGTGGCCGACATCGGCGCGGGCGAGGGCTATTACACGGTACGGCTCGCCCGCCGCGTGGGGCCGAGCGGCCGCGTGCTGGGGCAGGACATCCTCGCCGAGGTGATCGATGCGCTGGGCCGTCGCGTGACGCGCGAGAACTGGGAGAATGTCAGCGTCAAGCTCGGCACCAGCGACGATCCCAAGCTGCCCGAGGACAGCTTCGACCGCATTCTCATGGTCCATATGTATCATGAGATCGCGGAGCCCTATGCCTTTCTCTGGCGGCTCTATCCCGCGCTCAAGCCGCAGGGCCAGGTGATCGTCGTCGACAGCGATCGCCCGACCGACCAGCATGGCACGCCCCCCGCCCTGTTGCGCTGCGAGTTCGAGGCGGTCGGCTTCCGGCTGATCTCGCTCGACACGCGGACCTCGGCGGGCGGCTATCTCGCCCGCTTCGGGCAGAGCGGCCATCGGGTCGATCCCGCCGACATCCGGGTCTGCCGGGAATCGGCGCTGGCCCGGCGATGACGGAAAGGGCGGCGACGCGCGCTTCGCCTCGGGCTTAGCGTTATGCTAAGCAGTGCATCCTATCATCGCTGGCATGAAGGTGGGGCCCGTGCCGATCCAGACCGTTCCGCGCGACTCCGGGCCGCCCTCCGGCGGACCCGCGTCCGCCCCCGCCGGGCCGGCGCCCCTCGCCGCGCCATGGGCGGAGCCCAATCCCTTCTATGCGCCCACGCTCCTCGAACCCGCGCTCGCCACGCTCGATCCGGACCATGCGGTCCATCTGATCGAGGCGCATGATGCGCAGGGCGCGCTGATCGGCCGCATGCCCGTGGTGTGCGGCGCGCGGCACGGCCGCTTCCCGGTCGCGCACAGTGCCAACTGGATCCATCCGCATTGCTTCTACGGCGCCCCGCTGCTCGGCGCGGGAACCGAGGAACTGGCCTGGGCCGGCCTCCTCGCGGCGCTGGAGCGCGCGTCCTGGAGCGGCCCGTTCCTGCATCTGCGCAACGTCGATCCGGACGGGCCCGCCATGACCGCGCTCGCCCGGCTCTGCGCCCGCGAGGGGCGACGCTGCGAGGAGATCGACCGCCATGAGCGCGCCATGCTGCGCAGCCCGCTCGACGCCGAGACCTACTGGACGACCCATGTCCGCGCCAAGAAGCGCAAGGAGCTGCGCCGGCTCCAGTCCCGGCTGGCCGAGCTGGGCGACCTCAAGCGCGATGTCCTGCGCGATGCCGCGGCGCTCGATCCGTGGGTCGACCGGTTCCTCGCCCTCGAGGCGCGGGGCTGGAAAGGCGCGCGCGGCACGGCGCTGGCCAGTCGCGCGGCGGACAGCGCCTTCCTGCGCGCCGCCTGCGCCCGGGCCATGGCGGCCGGGCAGCTCGACATGCTGCGCATTGACAGCGGCGCGACGACCATCGCCATGCTCATCAATTTCGTGGGGCCGGACGGCGGCTTCTCCTTCAAGATCGCGATCGAGCCCAATTTCGCGCGCTATTCGCCCGGCGTGCTGATCGAGCAGGACAATCTCGCCCGCGTGCTCGACGCGCATGTCGCGCCCTGGATGGACAGTTGCGCCGCGCCCGATCATCCGATGATCGACAGCCTGTGGGCCGAGCGCCGCGCCATCGCGCAATATCGCGTGGCGCTGCGCAAGCCCGGGATCACCGGGCTGGCCGGCCGCGCCGCCCTGCCCGCCATGACCTTCACCGAAAAGTCCTATGCGCGCCTCAAGTCAGGCCTGAAGTCAGGCCCGAAACCAGGAGCTCAGCGATGACCGCACCAGCCCCCGCCATCTTCCCGCCCGAGGCGCTCGCCGCCTTCGAGGCCGCCTATCCGGACCGGCACCAGCGGCTGACGCACCGGCTGCTCGACCATCCGCTGCTCCGGCGCGCGGCGATCGCGGCGCTCGCCGAGCGGCACCCGCGGGACCGGATGGAGCATAATCTCGGCGCCGTGCCGCTCGGCGTCCGCCCGGAGGACACGCCCTCCAACGGCCTCAGCGCCGCCGAGACCATCCGCACCATCGACGAGAACAGGAGCTGGATCGTCCTCAAGAATGTCGAGCGCGATCCCGAATATGGCGCGCTGCTGGACGGGCTGCTGGCGGAGCTGGAGCCCTTCGTCAGCCCCCGCACCGGGCCGATGGCGCATCGCGAGGCCTTCATCTTCTTCACCTCGCCGGGCAGCATCACGCCGTTCCACATGGACCCGGAGCATAATATCCTGATGCAGATCGAGGGCGAGAAGACCATGAACGTCTTCCCGACCGCCGACGCCGCGCTGGTGCCGGCCGAGCAGAGCGAGGCCTTCCATGCCGGCGCGCACCGCAATCTCACCTGGGACGATGCTTTCATGGCCAAGGCGGACCCGGTGCGCCTCACGCCGGGCGACGCCATCCTCATGCCGGTCAAGGCGCCGCATTTCGTGCGGAATGGCGACGCGGTCTCGATCAGCCTCTCGATCACCTGGCGCTCCGAGCGGTCCGTGGCCGAGAGCGAGTTGCACAGCTTCAACCGCCTTCTGCGCGCAAGGGGCCTGCCCCTCGTCGATGTGAGCGCCACGCCGGAGAAGCAGAAGGTTGCGCGGCTGGGCTATCGGGTGATGCGCAAGCTGAGCTGAGCTTCCCCCGCGCTCATGGGAAACGCGCCGACAAGGCTGCCTGCCGGCCTCCCGCCCGCCTAGCGCCCCAGCAGTTTCCGCAGCCAGTATTCCGCCTCGAGCCCCGGCGAGAAGCGCTCGATCTGCCACCATTGCAGCAGCTCGCGGCCGGTCGCCAGGCTCTCCTTGTAGCGGTCGCGGCCGGCGAGCAGCGAATAGAGTGCCAGATCGTCGCGCGCGGCATAATGGCAGACGGCCGCCATATGCGTGACGAGCCCCGGCTTGTCCTTCGGACCGACCGGAGGCGCGAAGGCGGACTGATAGTTCATCGCGCGGTCGCTATGGACGAAGTTCAGCAGATAGCCGGTCACGTCGCCGCCCACCGTGACGCGCAGCAGGTCGACCGTGCCGTCGGCCAGTCCGGCCAGCGCGATCTCGCGCGCGAAGGCGCGGAACAGCGGCGCATCCCACGCATTGTCTTCATGCCGCCCGTCATTGAGCCGGCGCATCTCGCCCAGCCAGCGCTCCGCCGTGCCCGCGTCGCCCGCCCGGTCCACGGCGGTCGCGCCATCGCCATGATCGCGCAGCGCCCGGCGGATCTGGCTGCGCGTATTGCCCGAGAGCAGCGCGAGATAATCGCCGCCCGCCCCGCGCACCTGCGCGAGCGAGGCCGCATGGGCCGGCATCACATCGACCAGGATGCGCCGCCGCGCGGGCACCAGCCCGACCAGCGCGCAATCCTCCTCCACGCCGGAGAGCCGCAGCACCCGCCAGTCCCGCCGCCGGCCGAGCAGCGCCGCGATCGCCGCCGCCACGTCATGCTCCCGCCCGGCCCGGGCGAGCGGCGCATTATATTCGATGAACATCCGGTCGGCGTCCGGCACGCCCGCCTCATTGAGACGCAGCGTGCGCTGCCGCCCCAGCCGGCGCGCCTCGCGGCCCAGGCCGAACAGGGCAAGGCCGATCTCCGCGCCCTCGTTATCGCGCACGCCGACCAGATCGGGCCGCGCGCCGGTCGCGCGCAGCCAGCTTCCGATCCAGGTCCAGGTCGTGAAGAAAGCGCCCTCCGCGCGCGCCTCCAGCGCCTGCCAGCGCGGCGCCAGCGCATCGGGCGGAGGCAGGGGCTCCTGCGTGGCGATCAGATGCGCGGCGGTCATCGGCCATCCCTTGCCCGATCCGCCCCGCGCGGGCCAGCCCTATCCGACGCGCCGCCCCGCCCAGATGACCCGCCCGACGAGCGTCACATCGGCCGGATCGACATCGTCCCATGTCGGATAGAGCCGGTTGTCGCTGATGATCGAGAGCCGATCGCGGCGCGGCGTGCGGGCGACGCGCTTCACCATCAGCACATCGTCCATGCGCAGCACATAGATGCCGTCGCGCAGCCGGTCCGCGCCATCGCCGCGATCGACCATGATGTCGTCGCCGTCGTTCAGCGTCGGCGCCATCGATTCGCCGTCGACGCGGATGATCGAGAGCATGTCCGGCCTGCCCCCCATGGCGCGCAGCCAGCGCATGTCGAAGGCGAGCGCGCCGGCCGCGACCTCGTCCTCGGCCAGCGAGCCGGGCCCGGCCGACGCGCCGAGCGCGAGGCGCGGCACGGCGACGAGATCGCTGCCGATCAGCGGCTTGCGCCCGCTCGCCAGCGCCTGCTGCCAGGTCGGCCCGTCCGGCGCGCCGAGCAGCGCCTCGTCCACGCCGAAATAGCGCGCCAGCATCCGCCGGTCCCCCTCGTCCAGCTTGCGGGGGCTGCCGCGCTTCACGAACTGCTGGATATAGGCGGGATTGCGCCCGATCAGACGCGAGACCGAACCATAGGTCTCGCCCCGTTCGCGGATCAGGCGATCCAGCGCCGCCCGTGCATCTGTTGACTCCATAATGGACCCCATAATGATAGGATTTTTCCTAGACAAGTAGGATTTGGCATAGAACTATAGGATTGTTCCTACACCGAATCACGTTTGTCCCTCTGGAAAGGAGCCTGTCCATCATGCCAGTCCTGCGTCGCATCGAAGCTTTCCTCCGCCGTACCGGCATGGCGCCAACCCGATTCGGCCGCGAAGCTGCGCGCGATCCACGCCTCGTGTTCGATCTGCGCCGCGGCCGCGAGCCGACCGACCGGATGCGGCGTCGTGTAGAACATTTCATGAACATATATGACGCAGGAGGCGCCCGATGACAAGCTTGGCTAGGTCCGATTCGCACAGAAGGCGCCTGCGCATCCTGCGCCGCCCTTCCGAACCCATCCTCGCCGCCGGCCCGCGCCCGCAGCGGCGCGACTGCCAGGGCCAGCTCATCGCCGCGCTGGAGGCCATGGCGGGCCCGGGCGTCACGATCGAGGATGCGAGCCTGCGCCCCTGGTGCAGCGCCACCTTCATCGGCGCGCAGCATCGCATCCGCCTGCGGCTGTGCGGCGGGGATGCCGCGGATCGCGCGGCGGCGCTGGCCGGGCGGCTGGGCGAGGCGGAATTCCGCCTGCGCGGCCATGTGGTGGTGGATGCGACCGCCGACTCGGTCGCGCTCGACGCGCAGGGCGAGGCGCTGCTCACGCTCGCCATCCTGACCATCGAGGACTGGTGAGAGGCCGGCGGATGGGATGATCGAACGGCGCGTCCTGTTCGCATTCACACCGCGCGGAAGCGGGCGGGACGCCGCGCCGCGTCAGGTCATCGCACGGGGCGGAAGGGGGAAACGGCAAGGCCGCCCCCCTCCCTCCACGCCATGCGTGCGTTTCCCGCGAGCGCAGGGCCGCGCGGCGACGCCTCAGCGCCGGCCCTGCTCGGTCAGCCTGCGCAGCGTGGCGAGTGCCTGATCGAGCGCGACGTCCACATGTTCGTTGCCATCGGTGAGCCGGGCGGAAACCAGCGCGTCGGGCGACATGCCGGGCACGATGCCGACCGGCCGCTGCGCCCGCAGCGCGGACCGCACGGACGGATCGAACCGCATATAGACGAGCCGCTCGTCCAGCACCGACTGCGCCTGATCCGCCGCATGCACGAGCTGGCGGCGCGCCAGCCCGTCCTCGAAACGCGCCGAAAGGGTCGCCAGATCGACGCCCTCGATCAGCGGCAGGTCCAGCTTGCGCACGCTGTCGACCAGCGCGCCCGACGCCGATTCGGCCGGGGCCGGCGCCATCGCGGCACACGGCGCGGCCGAGGGCGCGGCCACGTCGGGACGGGCGGCGAGCATCTCGGCGATCCCCTCCTCGCTCATCGGCGGAGGGGAGCGCGGCAGGTCCGGCAGATCGAACACCGGCTCGGAATGGATCACGACGGGCGGCGCGATCTCGGTCTGAATTTCGGGCGCCTGCATTTCCGGGGCCTGAATTTCCCGGACCTGCATTTCGGGCACCGGAACCGGCGCCAGCGCCTCGATCGGCGGCGCCTCGCGGCCAGCGCCATCGAACGCGGGCAGGTCCCGGCTCGCGAAGAGCGGCGGGCGCGGCGGCGCGTCCGGATGACGATCGCGGCGGCGGCGCGCCAGCACGGCCTGCCCGGGATCGTCGGAAATGCCGCGCACGCGGCGCATCAGCGCCCCCCAGCTCAATCCGCCCGAACGCCGCCGCGCCTGCGGCATATGGTGCATGTCGCGCATCCTTCCCCTCCCGTCCCCGATTCCCCAGAAGGCCCAGACGAGCGCGGCCGCGGCCACCGCCGCGAGGATCGCGAACAGGACGCGCATGCCGATGCCGATCGGCGCGGCGAAGGCGGGGACCAGCCCGCCGATCCCGCTCGCCGCCAACCCATGTTCGAGCAGCGCGGCCGGAATCGAGAGGGCGACCACGGCGCTTCCCGCCGCGGCCAGCAGCGCCCGCGCCCCGCGCGGCCCCAGGCTCCGTTCCATCCAGGACAATTGCGTGTCCACTTCGCCGATATCCAGCCCCATTCCGGCCCAGCCCGTCAAGACTTGCCGAATCTGGTTAACAGGCTTTGGTAAACAGGTTCGTAACGACTGACGTTGCGCGCCCAGCTCCGCTCGCGCGCGACAAAGGCGCGCGCCATGGCGCGGCGCTCCTCCCAGCCGGCGCGATTCGCGAGCAGGCCGGCCAGCGCCCGCGCCATGGCGGCGGGATCATCGGGCGGGAACAACGTCCCCGTCACGCCATCCTCGATCAGTTCGCGATGCCCGCCGACCGAGGAGGCGGCGACCAGCCGTCCCTGCGCCATGGCTTCGAGCGGCTTGAGCGGCGTCACCAGCTCGGTGAGCCGCATCGCCTTGCGCGGATAGGCGAGGATGTCGACCAGCCCGTAATAGCGCTCCACCTCCTGATGCGGCACGCGGCCGACGAAATGGATGCGCGCGGCGGCGGGCGACGCCTGCGCCTGCGCCTTCAGCGCGTCCTCGCGCGGGCCGCCGCCGACGAGCAGCAGGTGCGCCCGGGGCCGCCGCGCGATCAGCGCGGGCATGGCGGCGATGAGGTCGTCCAGCCCTTCATAATCGTAGAAGCTGCCGATGAAGCCGATCACGTCCGCGCCGTCGAGCCCGAGCCGCATGCGCAGGGCCGCGTCCGCCGGGCCGGGATCGCCGAACAGATCGAGGTCCACGCCGTTGGGCGAGACGGTGATCTTCTCCGCGGCCACGCCGCGCGCGACAAGGTCGCCGCGCAGCCCCTGGCAGATGACGATCACCGCGTCGGCGCGCGCCACGGCGCGGTTTTCCATCATGCGGGTGACGCGGTAGCGCAGGCTGCCTTCGCCCGTCGTGCCGGCGCTGACCGCCGCATCCTCCCAGAAGGCGCGGATCTCATAGACGAAGGGCAGGCCGTGCCGGCGCGCCACCGGCGCGGCCGCCAGCGCGCCCAGCACGGGCGAATGGGCATGGATGAGGTCCGGCCGCCAGTCGCGCGCCAGCGCATCGATGCCCGCCGACAGCCGCTTCATGTCGCGCCATTCGTTGAGCGGCGCGAGCGGCCCCGACGAGCGGCCGGGCACGCGATGGAAGGTGAGCCCGTCCACCGTCTCGACCGGCGGCCCATCGGCGATGTGCCGGTTGCCGGTGATGCCGCGCACATCCCACCCGCGCCCCTGCTGCGCCTTCAGCAGCGCGCGCGTGCGGAACGTGTAGCCGCTGTGCAGCGGCAGGCTGTGGTCCAGCACATGGAGAATCCGCGTCATGCCCCCCTCGTCTGCCCGTCATTGGCTTAACGGCGCGTCAACCGCCGCGCGTTAATGGCCGTTGCCCGCCCATGGGCCTATAGAACGGGAATGACGAGCGTTCGCCGATGATCGACACATTCTCGCTCCTGCTCACGCACGGCCTGATCTTCCTCGCCTGCTGGCGCCTGCTGGGGCGTGACGATCTGGACAGGGAAGAGACCGGCGCGTCAATCGATTTCCTGGGTCACCGGCGCGGGCCGGGAAGCGATCGGGACACGCCCGGTGCGTGATCTCTTCTTCATCGTCTTCCTTGCCGGCATGTTCGGCCTGGGTCTCCGTCGCCCGTTCATCCTGGTGCTGGTCTACAGCTATATCGACATCGTCTCGCCGCAGCGCCTCTCCTACTATCTGCTCAATGCCGTGCCGATCTCGCTGCTCGCCTTCGCCGCGGCAGTAGGCGGCTGGCTGGTGCTGGACGACAAGAGCGACTGCCGCTTCTCCCGCCGGCAGGGCATCATCCTCCTGCTGCTGCTCTATTGCGGCTACACCACCCTGCATGCCGATTTCCCCGTGGAAGCGCACGCCAAGTGGGACTGGGTGTGGAAGGCGCTGCTCTTCGCCATCTTCCTGCCGCTCACCCTGCGCACGAAGCTGCGGATCGAGGCGCTGGCGCTCATCATGGTGCTCTGCGCGGGCACGATCATCATCACCGGCGGCATCAAGACGGCGCTGGGCGGCGGCGGCTATGGCGAACTGAACCTCATGGTGGACAATAATAGCGGCCTTTATGAAGGCAGTATCATCTCCACCGTCGCCATCGCGATCATCCCGCTCATCCTCTATCTCTCCGAGCATGGCACCATCTTCCCGCCCGGCCGGTGGGTCCGGCTGTTCGCCCTCGCCTTCTGCGGCGCCTGCCTGCTGATCCCGATCGGCACGGAAGCGCGCACGGGCCTTGTCTGCGCGGTGATCCTGGCGGGCATGATGTGGTGGCGCAGCAGCCACCGCCTTCTCTATGCCGGCCTCGGCGCACTGGCGCTGGTGGCGGCCATCCCCTTCCTGCCGAGCAGCTTCACCCAGCGGATGGACACCATCTCCGAATATCAGGCGGACGAAAGCGCCTCGACCCGGCTCCAGGTCTGGAAATGGACGATCGACTATGTGAAGCACCATCCGCTCGGCGGCGGCTTCGACAATTATCTGGCGAACAGCTTCACCTATCAGACCGTGCAGAAGACCGAGACCGCCGACAGCATCCGCATCGAGCGCATCACCGTCACGGATCGCGGCCGGGCCTTCCATTCCAGCTATTTCGAGATGCTGGGCGAACAGGGCTTTCCCGGCCTCGCCATCTGGCTGACGCTCAACATCGGCACGCTGGTGCAGAGCCTGCGCCTCTACCGGCGCTATCGCGGCACGGACAATCCGGGCTATCGCTGGGTGGCGCCCTTCGCCATGGCGATGGTGCAGGGCCATATCGTCTACCTTATCGGCTCGCTGTTCGTGGGCATCGCCTACCAGCCCTTCGTCTTCATGCTGATCGCCTTGCAGATCGGCGCGACCACCTATCTGCGCCGCCGGCGGCATGAGGAGGCGTGGCGGCCGATCGTGCCGGGCGCGTCATTGCGGGCCGCGCAATAGAAGGATTTCAAGGCGGTGGGACTCACCTGCCGACTCGGAAATCCCGGCACACGGGCGAAAAGGCCACGCGCTCCGCTTCGACCGGAAGCGAAGCGGGTTCAGCGCAATTTTTCCGGCCCTGCGCGATTCTTGCGGACGGAGCGCCGTTTCCATCCCGCGCCGTAGCGGAACGCGGGAGCGCCCCGGCGCGCGGCCCGCATCGCGCCCGCCCGCCGGATTGACGGCGCGGGATGACCATGCGACGCACATGACCCGAGAGGAGGCCGCGCAATCCCATGGCAATTCCGGAGACCTTGTCGCGCGGACTGCGCCTGCCCGTGATCGGCGCGCCGCTGTTCATCATTTCCAACCCGGATCTGGTGATCGCCCAGTGCAAGGCCGGCATCATCGGCGCCATGCCGTCGCTCAATGCGCGCGCGCCCGAACGGCTGGAGGACTGGCTCGCCCGCATCGCCGAGGCCCTCGCCGCGCATGACGCGGCGCATCCGGACCGGCCTGCCGCGCCCTATGCCGTCAATCTCATCGTCCATCGCTCCAATCCGCGGCTCATGGAGGATCTGGCGATCTGCGCCCGCTTCCGGGTGCCGCTCGTCATCACCTCGCTGGGCGCGAATGCGGAGGTGAACGCCGCCGTGCGCGGCTGGGGCGGGCTCGTCTTCCACGATGTCATCAACCAGCGCTTCGCCCACAAGGCGATCGAGAAGGGCGCGGACGGGCTGATCCTCGTGGCGGCCGGCGCGGGTGGCCATGCCGGCGCCCAGTCGCCCTTCGCGCTGATGGCCGAGACGCGCGCCTGGTTCGACGGGCCGGTCGCCCTGTCCGGCGCCATATCGACCGGCGCCGGCATCCTCGCCGCGCAGGCCATGGGCGCGGACTTCGCCTATATCGGCTCGGCCTTCATCGCGACGGAGGAAGCGCGCGCCAGCGCCGCCTACAAGCAGGGCATCGTCGAGGGGACGGCGGCGGACATCGTCTATTCCAGCTATTTCACCGGCGTGCACGGCAATTATCTGCGCGGCTCGATCATGGCGCAAGGCATGGACCCGGATCATCTGCCCGAGAGCGATCCCTCCGCCATGGATTTCACGAAGGCGACCGGCGCCAAGGCCTGGAAGGACATATGGGGCGCGGGCCAGGGCATCGGCGCCATCCATGCGGTGCAGCCCGCGGGGGCCTTCATCGAGAGCCTCGCGCGCGACTATGCGCGGGCCCGCGCCGCGCTCGACCGGCTGCGCTGAACCGCCGGGAAAGGCCGGGGCGTCGGAGCGGGTGCCAGGGCCTGTCCGCTTCAGATAGACCCGGCTTGTGCTCCTGCGAAGGCAGGAGCCCAGGGCGCAAGGGCACTGCGGCTGGGCCAGGGCTCCTGCCTGCGCAGGAGCACGGATGCCGTTTCACGCGGATCGAGTCTAGCGAAGCGGCAAGCGGCGCGGTCGTTTCCATCGTGCCAGCCCGCTGTCGCGAGGACGCCCCCGCGCCATGTTCCCCACAGCCCTCTCGACAGGCGCGACGGCTCGAACCGAACGGGTCCGGCCAGGGCGACCTGCCGCCGCCGCGTCTCGCGCGGATCATTACCCCGCAAGCATCCGGAAGCCGACGATGGCGAGCACGCCCGCCAGGATCGGCCGCATGATGTGGCCGGGCAGCCGCGTCGCCAGCCAGGACCCGACGATGATGCCGGGAATGGAGCCGACGAGCAGCGATCCCAGCAGCGCGAAGTCCACATTGCCCATGAGCAGATGGCCGATGCCCGCGACGATGGTCAGCGGCACGGCATGCACGATGTCGGTGCCGACCAGCCGCCGCGCGGTCATGCGCAACGGATAGAGCGCGAACAGCATGACCGCGCCGAGCGCGCCCGCGCCGACCGAGGTGAGCGTGACCATCACGCCCAGCACCGCGCCGGACAATATCGTGAGCGCCGGCTGCCAGCGGCGATAGCGCGCCGTCGCGGCCGGGCTGAGACCGAGCACGGTGCGCTGCACGCGCGACCAGCTCAGCCAGGCGAGCGCCGTCGCGATCAGCAGGACGCCGAGCGCATCGACGATCAGCCCCTGCTTCTCATGCGCCACGCCCAGATGCGCGAGCGCGAGGCTGGTGAGGATGCTGGCCGGCAGGCTGCCGATCGCGAGCCGCCGCACGACCTGCCAGTCCGGCTCGCCCAGGCTCTGGTGGACCACGCCGCCCACCGTCTTGGTGATCGCCGCGAACCAGAGATCCGTGCCGACCGCCGTGGTCGGCGCGACGCCGAGCAGCAGGATCATGATCGGCGCCATGAGAGAACCGCCCCCGACGCCGGTCAGCCCGACCAGCAGGCCGACAAGCAAGCCGGAGAGTCCATGTATCAGGTCCATGCGGCCTCGTTGTCCTTCCGATGCACCGTCTCGCCGGCTCCTGCCGCCCTAGCCGACGCGCGTTCCCAAACCAATCGCGGCGATGCGCAGCGCCGCCCGAACGGCTTTCCACGACGTTGCGAGGCATAGCCGCTTGCGCCCCCTTGAAAAAAGCCGGCAAACAGGTCAATGCCCCGGCCATGGACAACAGCCGGATTCTCGAGGCGATCGCGCTGCGCCGATGCCTTGGCGCGCGCTATAACAAGCTTTCGCTCGTGCTGGCGCCGCACATTCTCTATCGCCGCAACGACAGCTTCTTTATCGACGCGATCACCCTGACCCGCGATGGGCTGGAGCCGCGCGAGCCGAAAGTGGGCAGCTACAACCTTGCCGGCCTCAGCGATGTCGAGGTGCTGCCGGACACATTCGACGTCCATCCGCTGTTCAACCGCATGGACCCCAAATATCGCGACAACACGCTGTTCATGATCGACGCGGACTGACCGCGAGCCGCGCCGCGCGGCGGGATCGAGGTCGCGACGGGACAGGGATGCGGCAGCGCGGATCGGGTCATTTCGAAACGATGAGGGCATTGGCTGTGCGATGCGGCCGGTTCAGCCGGCGGCCTCGTGGCCCTTGTAATATGGCGTATCGGCCAGTTCGGCGCCGCGCGGGCCGGACAGGATGCTGACATAGGGCGCATCCGTGCGCGCCTTGCGGATGAAGAAGAAGCTGCTGACCGCCAGCCCCGGCATGACGCGGGAAAGCGGGCGCGAGACGCCGGGCGGGAAGGGATAGAAATTGCCCCCCGCGATCTTCTCCACCGCGAAGAACCCGTCATCCTCCAGCAGCGAGCGGAAGCCGGCATTGGTGAAGCCGCGCACATGCGGACCCACGACATGGATGGCCGGCGGCTGCTTGCCGAGCATCAGCGCCACGCGGTTGTGCAGCGCGCCCAGATTGGGCACGCCCAGGATGATGCGCCCGTCATCCTTCGTGACCCGGCCGATCTCCGAGAGCAGCCAGAAAATATCCTTGAGATGCTCGAACACCTGATTGCACGAGACCAGGTCGAACGTGCCGTCCGCGAAAGGCAGGGGATCGCGCTCCAGATTGATGGAAGTGACCGCCACGCCATTGGCCTTGAGATGCGCCACGGCGTTCGGGAACCCCTCGACCGCGGAGAGCCGCGCCTGGGGCACGGCGCTGCGCACCGCCAGCAGATCCGCCCCATAGCCCGCGCCGACATCGAGCATGTGGGCGTCCGGCCGGGTCCGCAGGAAATCGATCGCCCAGGGCGCGATGACGTGCCGGCCGTTGGTTTCGTCCTCGGTGCCGGCCTTGGCCGCTTTCAGAACATCATAGACCCGGCGGTACATGGCGCACCCTCCCTCGGCGCATGACGCTACTTGCCTGCCCGCATCGCAGGATGACAAGCTGAATCTTGGGAAGCGCGCGGGACAGGTCGCGACGGCGGACCGCCCTGCCGTCCTCCCCCATGGTCGTCCCGCCGGGGCGCAGGCGCGCGACGGGCATCCCCGCCGCGCGCCGCCATTCAGAAGGAGAGGCCGATGCTGCCCACGACCGTCGCGCCGCCGATATTCGATCCATCGCGCGTATTGGCGAAGCCGGGCAGGATATATTGCCGGTCGGCGTTGCTGATGCTCGTGTCCACATAGGCCACGCCCACCGTCACCGGCCCGAGCGCCAGGTCCGCGCCGATCAGCCAGTCGAAATAGCTGCCGGTCGGCGCCACGCTCGTCCCGTTGGGCCCGAGGCCGGGATTGCCGTCCGAATAGCCCAGATGCGCCTTGAGCGTGAGCGGCGTGTCCGGAATGCCGCTCGCCAGATCGCCCCAGAGATAGAGATTGTCGTTCTTCGCGCCGATCCGGCTCTCCGGCGTGTTGGACCAGTTGCCGAGCGCTTCCTGCTTGGGCGCATAGGCGATGCCGACCAGCAGCGAGGCCGGGCCGAGATCGCCGCTCACCTTCACATAGGGCTCGGCGAAGTCGGTCGTATCCGCGCCGCTGGGATACATATACCAGGTGAGGCCGACATCGACGGTCACCGCACCGAGCGGAACGGCGACACCGGCGAACAGGTCCAGCTCCGTGTTGGAGCCGCCGAACGTGCCCCAGCCGGACAGGTTGGACGCCCAGGTGCCGGCATAGACGCCGCTTTCATGGGACAGGGTGACGCCGCCCTGCACGGCGATCGCCTCGTCCGTCTGCGAGACGCCCCGGAAGCGATAGTCGGTGGCCAGCGTCAGCGAGCCCGATACGGAGAAAGGCCCCTGCGCCTCCCCGTCCTGAGCGGTCGCCGCGGTGCCGGCCGTCGCCGCGACGATCGCGGCGAGCAGATATGTTTTCATGGAACAAACCCCTTTTTTTGATGCGTCTGTTCCATCCTGCGCCCTGCGGGTTTCGCGTCTCGGTCCTGCCCGGGGCGGGGCCGGCGTTCCATCCTGCAGAGGAGGAGAAGCCTATCCTTCCCCCTTGGCTGGCGGTTTGCCGGGCCGTGACAAAAGATTGCCACGGCCCGGCCGGCGGGGGTCCCGTCAGTGCGCGGCGGGCGCGAGCCGGGCGAGCAGCATGTCCGGCCCGGTCATGACCACGCGCTCGCCGCCGCCTTTCCGGCGCGAAATCCATTCGCGCACAAGTTCGGCGCTGGTGTGGTCGATGCCGCGCAGATGCTCCAGGTCGAGGTGCACGGCGCGGCCGGCGGGCAGGCGCTCCAGCCGCTCGGTCAGCCCGGTCAGGCTGACGAATGTGGCCGAACCCCGGAGTCGCAGCCGGATGGCGTCCTCATCCTCATGCTCGTCGACCTTGAGCCGCAGTTCCGAACGATGCTGGATCAGCTCGATGAGCGACAGGCCGAGGCCGACCAGAACGCCGGTGAGCAGGTCCGTCGTCACGACCAGGATGAAGGTGACCGCCCAGATCGCCGCGGGCAGATAGCCATAATGGGCGAACAGGTGGCGGACATGGGCGAGGCTCACCAGACGCCAGCCGGTCACCACCAGAATGCCGCCGAGCGCCGCCATCGGCACCTCGCGCAGCAGCCCGGGCAGCAGCGCGACGAAGCCGAGGATCCACGCGCCATGCAGGATCGCGGAGATGCGCGTCTTCGCGCCGGCCTGCACATTGGCCGAACTGCGCACGATCACGCCGGTCATCGGCAGGGCGCCCGCCAGGCCGCAGAGCAGGTTGCCCACGCCCTGCGCGCGCAGCTCCTTGTTGTAGTCGGTGCGCACGCCGTCATGCATCCGGTCGACCGCCGCGGCGGAAAGCAGCGTCTCGGCGCTGGCGATGAAGGCGATGGCAAGCGCGGTCACCAGCAGCGCGGGCTGGGTGAGCGACGCGAAGAAGCCCTGCCCCGGCACGTCGACCGCCGCGACGATCGACGCCGGCACGTCGATCCGCGCCACGTCGAACTGGCCGGCCCAGGCGATCAGCGTCGCCGCGACGACGCCGAGCAGCGCGCCGGGCACCAGCCGCAGCCGCACCGGCCGCCATGTCTCCCAGGCGAGCATCGTGCCGATGGTCACGAGGCCGAGGAGCAGCGCCAGCTCGGCCGACTGGAGATTGAACGGCGAGAGACCCAGCACGCGGCCGGGCATGGCCGCGATATTCTCGAGACCGCTCGAGAGCGGCTTGCTGTCGAACAGGATATGGAACTGCCCGATCACGATCAGCGCGCCGATGCCGGCCAGCATGCCGTGGACCACCGCCGGGGAGATGGCGCGGAAGAAGCCGCCCGTGCGCGCCATGCCGGCGACGAACTGCAGGATGCCGGCCAGCGCCAGCACCGGCCCCAGCGCCGGCAGCCCATGCTCGCGAACGAACTCGAACACGATGACGGCAAGACCCGCCGCCGGGCCGCTCACCTGCAGCGGCGAGCCGGCGAGGAAGCCGACGACGAGCCCGCCGACGATGCCCGTGATGAGTCCCTTCTCGGGCGGCACGCCCGAGGCGATGGCAATGCCCATGCAGAGCGGCATGGCCACGAGGAACACGACGATCGACGCCGTGAAATCGCGCAGCAGCGTCCCGCCCTGCGCGCCGGTCTTCAATGCGGCAGCGGTCATTCGGCGGCCTCGGCGGTGAAGAAGTCGGCCGCCATGCGGGTCTGCGCGCCGAGCGCGACCGGCAGCGGCCGGTCCTCGCGCAGCGGCACGAACCGGCCGCTCACGCCGTCCAGCCCCAGCACCTGCCCGGCATGGATGTCGACGAACCAGCCGTGCAGCGCCATCTCGCCCCGCGCCAGCGCGGCGGCGACCGAGGGATGGGTGCGCAGATGATGGATCTGCGCGACGACATTCTCGAGGCTGAGCGCCCGCACGCGCGCGCTGTCATCGAGATCGGGATAGCTGCAATTGACGACATGCTGCGCCGCGGTGCTGTGCCGCAGCCAGGCCGCGACATTGGGCATGCCCTCCAGGCTCTCCGGCTTGCTGAGCGCCTTCATCGCGCCGCAGTCGGAATGGCCGCACACGATGATGTCGCGCACGCCCAGCGCCATGACGGCATATTCGACCGTCGAGGAGACGCCGCCATTCTGCGTCGCGAAGGGGGGCACGATATTGCCCGCGTTGCGGCAGACGAACAGGTCGCCGGGCTGGGCCTGCATGATGAGTTCCGGCACGACGCGCGAATCGGCGCAGCTTATCATCAGCGCCTTGGGGCGCTGGCCGTGGGTGGCGAGCTTGTCATAGAGGTCGGCATTGCCGGGGAAGACGCTTTTCTCGAAGCTGAAGACGCGTCCGATGAGCTCGTTCATGAGAAATCTCCGTGGCATGAGCGAGGGTGCTCGCCATTGCCACCAAGAGCTAGGTCGCCGAATTTGCTGCGACCGCACACGAATGTAAGGAATTGTTTCCGGGTCCTTTGGCCGGGCGTTCGGCTCAGCGTGGGCCGCGCGGCAACCGGATCGTCGCCCGCAACCCGCCCTCGGGCCGGTTGGCGAGGCTGAGCGTGCCCCCCTCGGCCCGGATGGCGTCCTGAACGATGGCGAGGCCCAGCCCCATGCCGCGCGTGTTCCGCGAACGCCCCTCGTCGAGCCGGACGAAGGGCTGGAGGGCGCTCTCCATCCGCTCGGCCGGGATGCCCGGCCCGTCATCGTCGATCAGGATCAGGATGGCGTCGGCCTCCTCGCGGATGGCGAGGCGCACATTGCCGCCATAATGGATGGCGTTCTCCACCAGATTGGCGATGGCCCGGCGGATCGAGACCGGCCGGGCGAACGCCTCCAGGCTGGAGGGACCGTCATAATAGGCGTCATGCCCCTCGTCCCGGGCGCTGTCGATCACCGTGGCGGCCATCACCGCGAGATCGATCTTCTCCGCCGGCAGGCCCTGCCCCTCGCCGCCCAGATAGATCTGGAGGGAGCGCAGCAGGTCGCCCATCTCGCGGACATCGTCGGACATGGCGGCGCGCGTCTCCTCGTCGAGCGCCGCGGCGTCGAGGCGGAACTTGAGCCGCGCGAGCGGCGTGCGCAGATCGTGCCCCACGGCCGCCAGCGCCTGCGTCCGCGTGGAGATCAGGCGATGGATGCGCGCCTCCATGGCATTGAAATCGCGGATCAGGCCGCGCACTTCCTGCGGCCCGCGCTCGGGCAGCGGCTCGGGCTCCTGCCGCCCGACCCGCCGCGTCGCCCCCATGAGATTGCGCAGCGGCCGCAGTGTGGCGCGGATCATCATGAAGCCGATCAGCGCCAGCGCCAGCATGGGCAGCGCCAGCGCGACGATGCGCCCGAGGGTGAGCGGCCAGAAGCTCTTCTGCTGGCGGGTCTGGAAGGCCATGGTCGAATGATCGGAAAGCTCGACGCTGCCGGCGATGTCGCCGCCCTGGCGCAGCGGCATGAGATGCAGCCGCAGCTTCGCCTCGAACAGCGCCGGCTCGACGCCGAGCATCTGGTCGCGCAGGCCGCTCAGCGCGAAGCTGGTCGACTGGGTGTCGATGCCCTTGTGCCAGCGCACGGCGAGCCGCGCCGTGCTCAGTTCCTCCGCCACCTCCGGGCGCGCGGGCGCGGGCGTGCGGTCCATGATGCGGTGCGCCACCACCAGATATTCGGCGAGCCGGTGCGCCTCGTCGTCCTGCAGGGCGAATTTGCTGACCCGATCGAAGATCAGCGTGTTGGCCACGAACTCGGTCGCCAGCACGAAGGCAAGGATCAGGACGATCCGCCCCAGCAGGCCGATCGAGGGCCAGCGCGTCAAGCGGGCTCGACCTGCGCGCTGAACATATAGCCCACGCCCCGCACCGTCACGATCGGCGGCTCGCCGCCCGCGGCCGAGAGCTTGCGGCGCAGCCGGCTCACCAGCACGTCGATGCTGCGGTCCGAACTGTCGCTGAGCCGCGTGCGCGAGAGCTCGATCAGCCGCTCGCGGCCGATGACGCGCATGGGCTGGGCGATGAAGGTGCTGAGCAGGTCGAACTCGGCGCCGGTCAGGTCCACCACCGCGCCGGAGGGCGAGCGCAGTTCGCGCCGCGAGAAATAAACCGTCCAGCCATCGAACCGGAACTCGTTGCGGCCCCTGGCCTGATGATTGTCGGTCATCGGCCCGCGCCGCAGGATGGCGCGCGCCCGCGCCACGAGCTCGCGCGGCTGGAAGGGCTTGGCGAGGAAATCGTCCGCGCCCAGCTCCAGCCCCAGGATACGGTCCTCGTCGCTGCCCTTGGCGCTGATGAAGATGATCGGAATGTCGCTGGTCCGGCGGATCTGGCGGCAGAGATCGAGCCCGTTGGTGCCCGGCAGCATGATGTCCAGAATGACGAGGCTGGCCGGCGGGCCGTTTTCCAGCGCGATCCACATCTCCGGCGCGGTGGCGGCGGTGCGGACGGAAAAGCCGTTCTCCTGCAGCATCCGCGCGATCAGCGTGCGCAGGCCGGGGTCGTCCTCGACGAGAATGATCGTTTGGGCGGTCATCGGTTTCTGTGGTGCATTATCGTTTCTGTGGGATCGGGATAGAGGGATTTCAAGGCGGATGGATCACCTGCCGACCCGGAAATGGCGGCAAGCAAGTGCAAATCCAGACATGTTCCGGTTCAGCCTGAACTGGAACAAGCCCCATGCCCGCGCGGACCGTTCCGACCCGGAACCGTCCGCGCGGGCTGTGCGCCACGCCGGTTTCGGCCGGCGCGGCGATCCTCTCCAGGTGGGTCCTTCCCCGCGCGCCGGCCTCTGCGCGGCCGTTCGCCGGAGGACCCGGCGGCGCGTCGGGGCGCGTCGCCGGCCGCTGGTTCGTCAGTCGGCGCGGGTCAGGCGCCGCTCGTCCTGCGCGCGGGCCAGCGCCGCCACGCGGCTGGCCTGATTGGCCGCCTCGCACGCCACCGCCTTGGTCGGATCGGGATGGCACTTCAGCATGGCCGAACGCTGCGGAGCGGTCGGCCGCATCGCCACGACATGCTTGCCCGGCACCGCGATCTGCTCATAGCCCGCCGGCGCCGCGCCATGCGCGCCCGCCATCGTCGGCGGCGCGATGAGCAGCAGGGATGCGGTCGATAGCTTGAGGAACAAATTCACCTCCATGTTTCCGGATCATGGTTTCATGGCGGGTGAATGTTTCGCGATCGGCGCAGCCCTGTGACAAATGATTGCCGCGCCGGCCGGGCGCGACCGGAGTCCGCAGGGATGCCCCCGGCCGCAGGCGCGCGCTTACGGCCTGTCCGCCGCGTTCGCCACCGGCATCCGGCCCGATTGCGCGGCCGCGTCGAGCTGCTGGTCCATCTCGTTGCGCATCTGGTTGGCGGCCGCGCCGATCCTGTCGGCCTGCGCGTTGAAGCGCTCGTCGAAATCCGGCTCGCGCTGGCAGCCCGCGCTCAGGAGAAGGCCGGCAAGGGCCAGTCTCCCGCGCATCAATAGTCCTTCCGGTAGCGGACGTTGACGCTGGAGCCGCCGAGGCTGCTGGTCGCGCTGAGCACCGACAGGGCCTTGGTCAGCGTCACCTCGAGCTGCGTCGCGGTATAGCCGCGCGCATCGGTGATGACCTCCACATAGATATTGTTGCTGATATGCTGGCCGACGGCGAGGGACGTCCCCTGCCCCGTTTCGGAATCCGGGCCGACCAGCCGCAGCCGGTCGATCCCCGCCGCGCCCTGGAGCACGCCGAGGGGATTGAGCCCGCCGCCGCCCCCGCGCAGGCTGTTGAGCGACGCGGCGAGCTGGATCGCCTGCATGGTGCTGAGCTCACCGACCGAATTGCCGAACAGGATGCGGGACATCAGCTCGTCCTGCGGCAGCTCCGGCGTCGACGTCAGCACGATCTGGGGGTCCCCCGCCGAGCCGGTGATGGTGATGTCCACGCTCACATCGTCGACCTCGCTGGTCGCGACGATGCGCAGCTGCGGGTCCGTCATGTCGCCGCCGTTGAATGTGAGGCGGCCCTCGCGCAGTTCGAAGGAGCGGCCGGCGAAATCGAGCGTCCCGCGCACCAGCTTGATGCCGCCGGTGATGCGGGGCGCGCCGCTCGTGCCGCCGACCTTGATGTCCGCCCCCCATTCGGATTCGAGGCCCATGCCGCTCACATAGATCTCGTTGTCGGCCTTGACCCGCACATCGAGGGCCCAGTCGGACGGCACGGCGGTCATGGGTTCGGGCGCGCCGGTGATGCGCGCCCGGCCCGGCGCGGGCTTGCGCCGCACGCCGGTGAGCGTTGGGACTTCGGCCGATCCCTGATAGACGATGGTATAGCGCGTCCTGGGCAGCTCGACCTCGCCGCTGATCGTCGGCGGATGGCCGGCGCCATTGACGATGCTGATCTGCCCGGTCGCCTGCGCCTCGAGGCCGGTGCCGTGCGCGAGCCGGGCATTGTTCATGTCGATGCCCAGTTGCATCGGGAAGCCCTCGCCGCTGCTCAGCGAGACGAAGCCGCTGGCCTGCACCGTGCCGTCGCCTGCCTTCGCGGTCAGATTCTCGACCTGCAACCGGTCGTTCGTGAAGCGCCCCTGCACCGCCATGTCGGTGAGGCGCGTGCCATATTGCGCATTCTCGTATGTGAGGTTGTTCGCCCGCACGACGCCGGTGAGCAGCGGGGCATTGACCGTCCCCGAGAAGTCCGCCGCCACGCCGAGCGGCCCCTTGAGGCTCTGGTCCGCCAGCGCCGCCAGCGAGAAGAGCACGTCCGCCGGGCCGTTGTAACGGACGCCGCCGGAAAGCGGCGCGGCCAGCAGGCGCGTGGTCCAGCTTCCCTGCCCTTCCGGTAGTGGCCGCAGATCGACCTGCATCCGCCCGATCGCATGGCTGCCCCGCCGGATGATCGCGCGCATCGCGCCGCCGTCCGGGGCGAGCCGTCCGGTCACGTTCATGTCGACCGGCTCGGAGATGGCCGCCAGGCTCGTGCGCGTGAAGCCCGTGATCGCGAGGCGGGCGTCCGCCTGCGGAAAGGCCGCGTCCGAAGCCTGGGTGAAGTCGATGCTGCCATTCGCCTTGCCGCCCAGGCCGAGCCCGGGCGCAAAGGCGTTCACGAGCGCGAGATTGACGTCGGCCAGCCGGGCATGAAGCGCCATGCCGGGGCCGTAAGCGCCCGCGAGCTGCAATGTGCCCTGGCCGATGGAGAGCGTGGCGGGATGGAGCGTATAGCGCCCCTCATGCGGGACGATCCGCATCGGCTGCCGGGTCGCCACGTCGACGCCGTTGAGCCGGCCGGTGAGCGCGAGGCGCCACAGATCCGGCGCCATGACGGCATTGGCCGCGAGCCGGAAGGGATAGCGTGCCCGCGCCTCGACCAGCATCTTCGCCTGTCCCGCGCCGTTGCGATAGGTCATGTCGACCCCACCGGCCGCAATGGTCAGCTCGCCCATGCGCGCACTGGCGACCTGCATCTGCGCGACAATCCGCGGCTGGGCGGCCAGCACCGCGTCGGCCCGGACGATCGCCTGGCCGATGCTGACCGGCACCGTGCCCGCCAGACTGGCATTGCGCGCCGTCGCGTCGATCAGCGCGCGCTGGGCGCCGGCCTGATCGCTGAGGTCGATCCGGCCGGCGATGCCGGAACCCGCCGCCGTCAGCCGCCCGTCGAACGGCCCCGCCTCCGTCTGCACCAGCCGTCCCGTGAGGCCGATGCCGGAGAAGCTCGTGCCCTGACGCACGTCGACGGCAAGCGGTCCGCTCGCCGTCATCACCGCGACATCGGCCCTGAGCGGGCCATAGTCCGTGTCGCCCGTGGCCGTGACGAGATAGGTGCCGTTGTCGCCGCGGATATGGGCGAGCACATTGGCGAGGCCCATGCCGGCTCCCGGCCGGGCCGCGGCGATCTCCACGACCGGACGCGAAACCGTTCCGGTGACGCCGATGCCGAGCGGACCATATTGGTCGGACCGGGCATTCGCGTCGAACCGCAGCGACCCGTCCGCGCCATAGCGGCCGCGCGCATTGGTCATGCGGAAGGCGGGCGCTGAAACATCGAGCCGGTCGAGCGTCGCCACGCCGTTGCTGTCATAGCCGACCCGGGCGTCGATCAGGGCATTGCCGCCGAGGAAGCTTTTCATGCCGTCGTTGAGAAGGCGCGTCGAGCGGGCCGTCACCCGGCCGCCAAGCCTGAAATAGCCCTTGTCGCCCGAGCGCAGGTCCATGTCGGTCTGCACGTTGAAGACGCCCACGCTCTCGACCAGATAGCCGTTCACCCGGCCATTGAGCGCGCCGGTGTAGAGCGCCTTGTTGAGATCGGCGACGATCACGGCGGTCGCGTCGATCCGGTCGCTGCGCAGCTTGAGATTGTCCGAGAGCAGACGACCGTTCGCATAGGCGAGGTCGCCGCCCAGCCGTACATTGGTGAGCAGCGGCTCGATGCTCGCGTTCACGCCGCTGATCCGGCGGGCGCTGCCCTGCACCGGGATGCGCCACTGATCCTTGTCGAGCGCGGCGCTGCCGGAGACGGCGAGCCCGTCCACCTGCGTCGCGCCGAAGCCGATCTTGCGCGCATTCAGGTCGTAACGGATCTTCGGCGCGGTGAAGCTGCCATCGAGCACCGCATCGGCCGCGATGTCCGCGCCATTGAGATTTTCGGCGATCGCACCGGGCTTGAGCAGGCGGAAGGCGAGCTTCAGATCCTCCATCCGGCTCTCGCCCAGATCGACCAGCCCGTCCGCGTCGAAGGTGAAATTGTCGCTGGCCAGGCCGCCGCGAATCTTCGCCCTGCGCGCCGCGAGCGCCGCCGTGAGGTCGATGCGCGTCTCCGGCTCCAGCATGGCGCGCCCCGGCCCCGTGAGGAACAGGCCCGGGCGCATGGGGCCGCGCAGCGTGAAGCGGCCGTCGCGCGCGCTCAGCGCGACATCGGCGATCTGATCGCCGCCCAGCTTGCCGGAGAGGCGGCCGTCCCATGCGCGCCAGTCGCCCTTGCCGCCCAGCGTGAGGGCCAGCGGCTGCGCGATGCCGCTGTAGCTCGCCAGGAGGCCCTGCGCGGGGGCATCGACCCGCAGGTCGATCGCCAGCCGGTTCGCGTCCGGCACGGCATCGAGCACGAGCGCCAGCCTGTCCCCGCCGGCAAGGCCCGGGCCGGTCATGGCGCCGGCATCCGCGCGGACCTGCGCGCGGCCGTCGGCGATGTGGACCGTGCCGGACATGCCCACCAGATGGCGCCGCCCGGTGACGGCCTCGTCGATCCGCAGGCGGCCGACCGCCAGCCGGCCCACGTCGATGTCGATGTCGGGCAGCAGCGGGCCCTCGCTCGGCGGTGTTTCCCTGAACTGCGGAAGCCGATGGAAGCGGGCCTCGGGAATGTCGAGCGCCCGGATGTCGACATGGCTGCGGATGAAGGCGAAGGGCCGCCAGTCCATGTCGATCCGCGGCGCGCTCAGGAAGACGCCCCGGGGATCGCGCAGGGCGATGTCGCGCAGCTGCATCGCGCCGAACAGCGAGCCGTCGATCCGGCCGAGCTGGATGCGCATGCCGTTCTCGAACGTCAGCGCCTCGATCTGCCGCGCCACGAAGCGCCGGCCGCTGTCCGTGCCGAGCCAGACATAGCCCGCCAGCATGAGCGCCAGCAACAGGCCGAGCAGGCCGGCGATGCCGAGCAGGATGCGCCGGGCCCAGTTCGGCCGCGCCGCCGCGCCGTCATGATCCGCGCCCGCCATCAGAAGGCCTGCCCGATCGAGATGTAGATGGCGACCCGCGATTCACCCGGCTTCCGGCCGATCGGCGTCGCCACGTCCAGCCGCATCGGCCCGAAATTGGTATAATAGCGCACGCCGATGCCCGTCCCGAAGCGCCAGCTCGTGAAGCGGGGCAGGCTGCTCGTATAGACCTGCCCCGCGTCGACGAAGGCCACGACGCCATAATTGCCGAACCGGTAGCGCACCTCGCTCGCCGCCTCGACAAGGCTGCGGCCGCCGATCGGCCGGTTGTCCGGGTCCTTGGGGCCGAGTTCCTGATAGCCGAAGCCGCGCACCGAGCCGCCTCCGCCCGCATAGAAGCGCCGGGACGGAGCGATCTGCGCCCGCGCCGCGCCGCCGATCATGCCGACGCGCAGGCGTCCGGCGAGCACCAGATCGTCCGAGACGGGATAATAGCCCGTGCCCTCCAGCGTCGTGCGCGCATAGACCTGCGCGCCGCTGCCGAGCGAGGTTTCCGGCGAGACGAATGCGGAGAGGCGGAAGCCCCGGGTGGGATCGAGCAGCGAATTGGAGGTGTCGAACGTCAACTGGGCCGGCAGGGCAAGCAGATAATAGGTCCGGCGGCGCAATTCGCCATCGGTGAAATCATAGTCCTGCTCGTTGGTGCCGACCAGCTCGAACCCGTAATTATAGGTCCAGCGCTTCTGCCAGATCGGCGTGCTGTCATAGGAGATGCGCCCGTAAAGTCGCCCGGTGAATGCCTCATAGGCATCGAAATCGCTGTGCAGGGCGTCGATGCCGAGCGTGACGGTGCGGTCGCGGCGGCCGGCATTGGACCGGCGGAACGCGACGCCCAGCCCCTGTTCCTGCGTGCCGGCCGTGACGCTGCCGATAAGCGCGCCCTCGGGCGGGAAGAAATTGCGGTGCGTCCAGCTCCCCTCGAGCTTGAAGCCCTCGCCGGTCGCATAGCCGGCCTGCCCGGCGAGGGTGCGCGGCGGCCCGGGCTCCTGATTCACGACGAGCGTCGCGAATTGCGTGCCGTCGCCGGCCGCCTCCCCGCTCTCCTGCGGTTCGACGGAGATGACGGAGAAGAGGCCGGTCGAGACGAGCGCCTTGCGCAGATCGTCCACCATGCGGCTGTCATAGAGATCGCCCTTCCTGAAGCGGGCGATCCGGGCGATATGATCGGGCTGGAACACGGCCTGCCCCTCGCCGTTCACGATCTCGCCGAAGCGGCTGCGCGGCCCCGGCGTGACCGGCAGCGTATAGTCGCCCGTGCGGGTCTGCGCATCGAGCAGGATATCGCGCTGGCCGACCTTGACGAAAGGATAGCCATTCTGCGGCAACTGGAGCGCGATGTTCGCTTCCGCGCCCAGGATCATATCGGCGACGATCGGGTCGCCCGTTTTGGGCAGGAACGCCCGGCTGATGAGATCGCCCGGAATGACGGGCGGCGCATCGAAGCGGATGTCGCCCAGCCGGTAGCGCGGCCCCGGCGCGACGTCGATCATGACGGTCACGGCCCCGGACGTGCCCTGCTCGGGCAATTGCAGGCTGCCATGCACCGTCGCGTCGAAAAAGCCCTCGCTGGACAGGATGTCGCCCAGCAACTTCTGGTCCTGTTCGAGCCGGGCATTGATCATGGCGCCGTTGGCGGCGCGTCCATCGCCCTCTTCAAGCGCCGACAGGGCCGTGAAGCGGCTGCGGACCCCGGCCGGATCGATCTCGTCCCTGAGCCCGTCCAGTCCCTGAATCTCGTAACGGTAGCGAAGCTCGGCCGCCTTCTCCCCATCCGCGGAAGCGGAGCCGCCCTCATCGAGCGGCTCGCTTTCGAAGGCCTGCAGCGGCGTCAGCGGCTGGTCCAGATCGGGATCGTCGGGCAAGGGCGCGCCGAGCGTTTCGGCCTCGCCCCCGGCGCCCGCCTCGTCCTTGCCAGCCGGCGCGCCGCGCCGCGCCGCCTCGGCCTCCCAGTCGCTCACCGGGCCCAGCGGCGCATCGGCATCCTCGCCGACCGGCGGCAGGCTGGCATCGAACTCCTCGTCCGGAATGATCGCCGTCTGATCGGTCTGATCGCCCTGATCGGCCGCCGCGGCCTGTCCTTCGGCCGGCGGCGGCGGGTCCGGCTGCTGCGCCCGTGCCGCGCCGCCCGCGCCCGCCAGAGCAACCGCGATCACCAGACATGAGCGGCGCGATTGCCGGATTTCGCGAAGCACGCTGGACACCCCCCGATTTTCATCCGTCCCAAGATCGGCCAATTCTGGCCGGTTGTCATGGCAATATGGCATATCGCGCCTTTGGTTCCCCGATTATCGCAGGGGAATCAATCCGCGCCGGCTCATGATCGGCCCCGGAAACGGAAAGATGCGCCGAACCGCCCCGGGATTGCCGGAGACCGCGCGGGAACCAGCCCGCGTCAGCGCTCAGTCGGCGAGATCGTCCGCGCCGATCGCCGCATAGAGGGCCAGGCGATTGCTCAGGTCCGCCAGGATGGCGGCGACCTGGGTCTGCCGCGCGCCATAGAGCGTGCGCTGGGCGGTCAGCACGTTGAGATAGGCCAGCGTGCCCACCCTGTACTGATCTTCCGACAGGGCGAGGCTGCGCCGGGCCGCCGCCACGAACCGCGCCTGCGCGTCCCTCTGCGCGGCGATGGTGCCGCGCCGCGCCAGCGCATCGGCCACGTCCCGGAACGCCGTCTGCACGGCCTTCTCGTAGAGCGCGGCATACTGGTCGCGCTGGGCCTTGGCATAATCGAGATTGGCGCCATTGGCGCCGCCGACCAGCGGCAGGCTGGCGGACGGCGCGACCGTCCAGCCCGAAGACCCGCTCTTGAACAGGTCGGACAGGGCCGTGCTCGCGAAACCGAACGCCGCCGTGAGGCTGATGGTCGGGAAGAAGGCGGCCCGGGCGGCGCCGATGTCGTAATTGGCGCTCCTGAGCATATGCTCGGCCTCGACCACATCGGGCCGCTGCAGGAGGACTTCGGACGAGAGGCCCGCGGGCGGCAGGCCGATCGTCCCGTCGATCTCGGCCAGCGAGGCCGGCAGCAGATCGTCGCTCACCTGCGCGCCGACCAGCAGGTCCAGCGCATTGCGATCCTGCGCGACCTGCGTCGTCGCGCTCGCGACGTCCGACTGGGTCTGCGCCAGCAGCGTGTTGGCCGTCTCCAGATCCGCCGCATTGCCGAGACCCGCGTCGAGCAGCGCCTTGTTGAGCTGGACGCTGCGCGTCGCGCTCGCCTCCGTGTCGCGCGCGATGGCGAGGAGATCCTCGTCGGCGGCCAGCGTCACATAGGCGAGCGCCGTCTCCTGGATGAGCGACAGTTGCGTCGCCCGCATGCCCGACTGGGTGGACAGATAGGTCTCGAACTGCGAGCGCGCCTGATTGCGCAGGCGCCCGAACAGATCGATCTCGAACGCGGAGATGCCGACATCGGCATCATAGCTGTCCGTGCCGCCGCGCTCGCCGCCGGTCGTGCTTGCCGAGCCCGTGGCCGCCAGCGTGGGGAACAGGCTGGAGCGGCTGCCGCGAAACTGCGCCCGCGCCGCCGCGATATTGGCGAGCGAGGCCCGCAGGTCGCGGTTGTTCGCGAGCATGGTCGTGATGACCGTGCGCAGCTTCTCGTTGGCGATCAGCGTCTTCCATGGCAGGCCCGCGGTTTCCGCGCCGTCCGGGGCGGGATAGGCGGCGCCGCCCGGCCACTGCGCCGGAACGGGCGCCTGCGGGCGGACATAGCGCGGGGCCATGTTGCACCCGGACAGCAGCAGGGCGGCGATGCCCAGCGAGGATGTCAGGACACGCATCATAGGGCCTCGGCCTCCGCGCCGGAAACGCTGTCGGGCCGATGGAAGAACCGCGCGACGACAATGAAGAACATGGGGACGTAGAAGATGGCCAGCATCGTGGCGGTGAGCATGCCGCCGGCCACGGCCGTGCCGATCTCGATGCGGCTTTCCGCGCCGACACCGCTGGCGACCACGAGCGGCAGGACACCCGCGATGAACGCGATGGAGGTCATGAGGATGGGGCGCAGCCGCAGCTTCGCCGCTTCCATGGCGGCGTGGACCATGTCCTGTCCGTTGCGATGCGCCATTTCGGCAAACTCGACGATCAGGATCGCATTCTTCGCGGTGAGGCCGATGGTCGTGAGCAGGCCGACCTGGAAGTAGATGTCGTTCTCCAGCCCGCGCAGCGTCACCGCCAGCACCGCCCCGATCACGCCGAGCGGCAGCACGAACAGCACCGCGAACGGCACCGACCAGCTTTCATAGAGCGCCGCCAGGCACAGGAACACGACCAGCACCGAAAGCGCATAGAGATAGGGCGCCTGTCCGGTCGACTGGTTCTGCTCGTAGGACAGGTCGGACCAGGCATAGCTGAGCGAGGGGGCGACCTGCTGCTGGAGCCGGATCATTTCCGCCATGGCCGTGCCCGAACTCACGCCGCTCGCGGCCTGCCCCTGAATGGAATAGGAGGACTGGCCGTTGAAACGGGAGACGCTGCTCGGTCCCTTCTCCCAGTGGGTCGATGCGAAGGCCGAGAACGGCACCATGTCGCCGGTGGAGGCGCGGACGAACCATTTGTCCAGATCCTCCGGCAGCATGCGCGCGGCGGCATCGCCCTGCACATAGACGCGCTTCACCCGGCCCCGGTCCACGAAGTCGTTGACATAGCTGCCGCCCCAGGCCGCGCTCAGCGCGCTGTTCACGTCCGCCTCGGACAGGCCCAGCACCGCAAGCTTCGCCTCGTCGATGTCGATGCGCAGTTGCGGCGCGTCGACCAGCGTGGCCGCGCGCACCTGCGACAGGCTGGGGTCCTTGTTCGCCGCGGCGATCAGCTTGTCGCGCAGGGTGACGAAGGTCGCCCGGTCCACGCCCGCCGTGTTGAGCAGCTGGAAGGTGAAGCCGTTGGACTGGCCCAGTCCGCGAATGGCCGGCGGCGTCATGGCGATCACCTGCGCGTCGCGGATCGTGCTGAAGGCCTTCATCGCGCGCCCGTTCAGCGCGGCGACGGAATCCTGCCTGCTGGCGCGCTCGTCGAACGGCGCGAGGCCGACGAAGCCCATGCCGGCATTCTGCCCCTGGCCGTTGAAGCTGAACCCGCGAATGACCATCGTCACGCGCACATCCTGCTTCTCCTTGTCGAGATAATAGCTCTGGATCGCCTGTCGCACGGCTTCGGTGCGCTCGGCGGTCGCGCCGGCGGGCAGCGTGTACATCACCATCGCCTCGCCCTGGTCCTCCACGGGGAGGAAGCCGGTCGGCAGGCGCATGAACAGCACCGCCATCAGCACGACGATCAGCGCGAACACGCCCAGATGCACCAGACGCCGCCCGATGACCGCCTCGACCGCGCCGAGATATTTGCGGGTCATCCGCTCGAACCAGCGGTTGAAGCCGCCGAAGAAGCCCTTGCGCTCCAGCGGATCATGGTGGCTCGGCTTGAGCAGCGTGGCGCAGATCGCGGGGGAGAGAATGAGCGCCACGACCACGGAGAGCAGCATGGACGAGACGATGGTGACCGAGAACTGGCGGTAGATGACGCCGGTCGAGCCGCCGAAGAAGGCCATCGGCAGCAGCACCGCCGAAAGCACGAGCGCGATCCCGACCAGCGCCGATCCGATCTCGCTCATCGAGCCGATGGTGGCCTCGCGCGGCGAGAGCTTCTGCTCCGTCATCAATCGCTCGACATTCTCGACCACCACGATGGCGTCGTCGACCAGCAGGCCGATGGCGAGCACCATGGCGAACAGGGTCAGCGTGTTGATGGAGTAGCCGAACAGCGCGAGAATGCCGAATGTGCCGAGCAGCACGACCGGCACGGCGATGGCGGGGACGAGCGTGGCGCGAAAGCTCTGCAGGAAGAGATACATGACGGCCACGACGAGAATGATGGCGATCAGGAGCGTCTCCACCACCTCATAGATGGAGAGCTTCACGAAATCGGTCGAATCCCGCGGATAGGCGATCTTGTAGCCGGCGGGGAGGGAGGATTCGAGCTGGGCGACCCGGGCCCGCACCGCCTCCGAGGTCTTGAGCGCGTCGGCGCCGGATGCGAGCTGGACCGCCATGCCCGCGGCCGGATAGCCGTTCAGCATCGCGGAAAAATTATAGTCCTCGGACCCCAGCTCCACCGTCGCGACGTCCGAGAGGCGGATGACGGACCCGTCCGTCTGGGTCTTGACGACGATATTGCGGAACTGCTCGGGAGTGGTGAGCCGCGACTTGGCGGTGACGACGGCGTTCAGCGCCTGTCCCTTGACGGCCGGCAGCGCACCGAGTTGCCCGGCCGCCACTTCCGTGTTCTGCGCCGTGATCGCGGAGGTGATGTCGGACGGCATCAGGCTGACCGCGGCCATCTTGCTCGGGTCCAGCCATATCCGCATCGCATATTGGGAGCCGAACACGGAGGTCTGGCCCACGCCGTTCACGCGGCCGATCTCGTCCTGGAAATGGCTGACCAGATAATCGCCGATGTCGGCGGACGTCTGCCGGCCGGTCTCGTCGTAGAGGGCAACGATCATCAGGAAGTCGCTGTTGGACTTGGTGACGGTCACGCCCCGCTGCTGGACCTGCGTGGGCAGGCGCGAGACGGCCTGCTGCACCTTGTTCTGGACCTGCACCTGCGCCGTGTCGGGGTCCGTGCCCTTGGCGAAGGTCACGCTGATCGAGACGCTGCCGGCACTGCTCGAACTGCTCGAGAAATACAGCATGTTGTCGAGGCCGGTGAGCTGCTGCTCGATCACCTGGGTGACGCTCGATTCAAGCGTTTCGGCCGAAGCGCCGGGATAGGTGGCGCTGACATTGACCGTCGGGGGCGAGATGTCCGGATATTGCGCGATCGGCAGGGACATGATCGCGCCCGCGCCGGCCAGCATGATCGCGATGGCGATCACCCAGGCGAAAATGGGCCGATCGATGAAAAAGCGGCTGATGTTCATCGGCTCAGCCCCCGATCCGGACGGCCGTCGCCTTCACCGTGGCGCCGGGCACGGCCTTGTCCGTGCCCTGGACGATCAGCCTGTCACCCGGTTTCAGGCCTTCCGAGACGACCCACATGTTGCCGACCGCCTGAACGGTCTGCACAGTGCGCTGGACGACCTTGCCGTCCTTGTCGATGATGAGCGCGAGGGCATTGCCCTTGGCGTCCCGCGTGATGCCCTGCTGCGGCGCGAGCACGGCATTGGGCACCACGCCCTGCGGCGTTTCGATCCGCACGAACATGCCGGGGAGCAGCAACCCTTCCGGATTCGGGACGCGCGCGCGCAGCACAACCGTGCCGCTGTTCTGATCGACGCTGAACTCGCTGAACTCGATCGTGCCCGCATGCGGATAATCCGTGCCGTCCTCGAGCTTCAGGCGGACCGACGTGCTGGAAGGCAGCACCGCCCCGGCCGCCAGGCGCTGCCGCAGGGCCAGGATCTGCGCGCTCGACTGGGTGATGTCGACGAACACCGGGTCGAGCTGCTGGATGGTCGCCAGCGCCGTCGTCTGGTTCGCCGTGACCAGCGCGCCGGGCGTCACGCTCGACCGGCCGATCCGGCCCGAGATGGGCGCGAGAACGCGCGTGAACTCGATGTTGAGGTTCGCCGCGCGCAGATTGGCCTCATATTCGTGCAGTTGCGCGCGCGCCTGCGCGGCGGCGGCGATCGCATCGTCGATATCCTGCCGGCTGACGGCCTGATTGTCGGTGAGGGATCGATAGCGCCGGGCCTTCGCCTCTGCCGCCGCCAGTGTCGCGCGGGCATTCTCGATCTGGGCGGCGATCTGGTCGCGCGAGGCCGTGTAGCTGCGCGGATCGATCTCGTAGAGCGGTTCGCCCTTGCGCACGATGCCGCCTTCCTTGAACAGGCGGCTGCGAATGATGCCGTCCACCTGCGGGCGCACTTCGGAAATCATCGTCGCGTTGACGCGGCCGGTCAGCTCCGTCGTGAGCTTCGCCTCCGTGCGCTGCAGCGTCACATAGCCCACCTCGACCGGACCGCCCGGCGGCATCTGGCCCGACTGGCCCGAGCAGGCGGCGATCAGCGCCACGAGAGGCAGGATGGCGATTGTGCAGGTGCGAAGGTGAGCCATGCCGGTGCCATGGAACCGGCACCGCCGGCTGTCACGTCCTTTTCCGTAAAAAATATGCACGCTCCTTGTCGGCATATGATGCGGCGTAGATTATTGTATCGCTTTGTAGCGAAGGCAGGACAGGTCCCGTGTCGATCTTTATGCCCCCCAGAATGAACCAGACTTCCAATCATGGTGGTCGAATTCTGGTAGTCGATGACGATCCCGACATCCGCGAACTGATCATCGGCCAGCTGGAACGAGAGGCCTTTGCTGTCCGCGCGGCGGGAAGCGTGACGGAGGCCGTTGCCGAACTCGCCGCCGCGGCGGTCGACGTTGTCGTGCTCGATCTCAATCTTCCGGACGGCGATGGCCTCAATCTCTGCCGGGAGCTGCGCGCGGAAGGTTATGCCGACGCGATCATCATGGTCACCGCGCGCGACGGGGCGATCGACAGGGTGCTGGGGCTCGAACTCGGCGCGGACGACTATCTGACCAAGCCGTTCGAGCCGCGCGAACTGGTCGCCCGCGTGCGCAATCTCGTGAAGCGAATAGGCAACAGCGAAGGCGGACGGCCGCGCAATGCCCGTTTCGCCACGTTCGGCCCCTGGAAGCTCGATCTGTTCCAGCGCCGGCTCATCGGGGGCGACGACCGGCTCGTCATGCTGTCCTCGGCCGAATATCGCCTCCTCACCCGGCTGATCGAAGCGCCCAACCAGGTGATGCCGCGCGAGGTCCTCCTGCCCGAACGGCGCGCCACGGTCGCGTTCGATCGGTCCATCGACCTCCAGGTCAGCCGGCTGCGGCAGAAGCTCGCCACCGAGCCCGGCGGATCGGACCTGATCATCACCGTGCGCAGCGAGGGCTATGTCCTCGCCGCGAACGTCCATTACGAATGAGGGGACCGTTCCGGCTCCTGAGCGATTATGCCGCCTCGCTCGCGGGCCGGATCACGCTCCTTCTCACGCTCGGCATCGCCGGCGCCTCGATCGCGGCGCTGGTGGTGGCCGAGCAGATCCGCATCCACGCGCTCCAGAGCCTTCAGCTCGAGCGGGTCGTGGCGAGCACGATGGACATGGCGCAGCGCTTCGCGCGCGATTCCCGCGCGACCCAGGACCTGATCGACCGGCGCATGCTCTTCGGGGTTCGCAGCCCCTTCCCTCACGCCACCTTCGGGCCCGCCGATCCCCATCTGACCGATCTGCTGACGCATGGCCTTGGCCCGGCGGCGCGCGTGAGCGCCAGGCGGATCACCAGCAACTGCTTCGGCAACATGCTCGATTCGCCCAACCGCGTTGCCGGCCTGACCACGGCGCCCGCCGTCGACTGCTGGCAGATCGCGTTCGACGACGGGGGCCAGCGGCACGAGATCGTCGTCGACCTGCCGGCCCTGCAGATCCCGCACAGCGGGATGCTCGATCCGGCCTATCTGGTCCTCATCGTGATGGCGAGCGCGCTGGTTTCGGTCTTCGCGGCGCGCGTGACGAGCGTGCCGCTGCGCCGCCTGGCGGATGCGGCGCGGAAATTCTCCGTGTCGATCGATCCTCAGCCCATTCCGGTCAACGGTCCCAGGGAAGTGCGCGCCGCGCTCGAAACCTACAATCTGATGCAGCAGAAGGTCCGCGACGGGTTCCGGGAACGGACCCAGATTCTGGCCGCGATCACGCACGACCTGCAGACGCCCCTGACCCGGCTGCGCCTGCGTCTCGAGCAGGTCGCGGACGACGAACTGCGCGCCCGGCTCATCGCGGACCTGAGCGCCATGCAGGAAATGGTCCGGGACGGGCTCGAACTGGCGCGCAGCGCGGAGAACCGCGAGGGCTGGTCGATCGTGGACGTCGAATCGCTGGTCACCAGTCTGGTGGAGGATCATGCGGACATGGGCGAACCGGTCGTCCTCACGCAGATCTGCAAGGCGGCCGCCCGCGTCAAGCCGGACGCGCTCACCCGCTGCCTGGAAAATCTGGTCAGCAACGCGGTCAAATATGGCGGGGGCGCGGAGATCGCCTGCCGGTTGCTGAACGGCCGGATCGAGATCATGGTCAGCGATCAGGGCCCCGGCATTCCGCCGGACCGCCTGAACGAGATGTTCGAGCCCTTCGTCCGCGGCGACAACAGCCGCTCGCGCACCACGGGCGGGACGGGCATCGGCCTCACCATCGCGCGCGCCCAGGCGCTCAGCTTCGGCGCCACGATAGACCTGCAGAACCGCCCGCAAGGCGGCCTCTCCGCCCGCCTGACATTTCCATGCTCGCCTGACGGCAGCGCGGATGCGCCGCCGGATGTCCCCGCCCGCCGGGAAGAAGCGAACGCCCCCCTCCCGCGCTTGCGCTGAATGCGGATGGGGTTGGCGAGGGCGCAAGGTCGGCGATTTCCCCCGCTCGGCCGGAAACAGAATTCGCCCCGAAGGAGCGGCCCCTTCGCCCGCCACACCCCTTCTCGGGCGCAGGAATGCGGGTCAGCTTCCTCCGCCCCGGTGGCTCGCGGAGCCGGCTTTCGTCAGGAGGCTGCCTCGAACCGCGTCCGGCCACCCACGATCGTCCGCAGCGCCTTGATCGTCTTGATCGCATCCGGCGCCACGGACGTCGGGTCGGCATCCAGCACAGTGAGGTCCGCCATGTAGCCGGGGCGGATGCGTCCGAGCCTGTCGTCCTGGAAGCCCGCGAAGGCATTGTTCACCGTATAGGCGGTGAGCGCCTGCTCGGCGGTGGTCTTCTGGGATGCGATCCAGCCTTGCGGGTTCCTGCCGTCGATCGTCTCGCGGGTCACGGCCGCATAGATGCCTTCCATCGCGTCGAGCGGGGCGACCGGCCAGTCCGAGCCGAACGTCACGGTCGCCCCCGCGTCCATCAGCGAGCGGAAGGCATAGGTGCCTTTCAGCCGTGCCGGCCCGATCCGGTCGACGGCCCAGCGGCCATCGTCGATGGCATGATAGGGCTGGACCGAGGCGATCACTTTCTGCGCGGCGAAACGCGGGATGGCGGCTGGCGAGAGATGCTGGGCATGCTCGATGCGGAAGCGGCGATCCCGCGCGCCATTGGCGCGGGCCGTTTCGGCAAAGAGGTCGAGCACATCGTCATTGGCAAGGTCGCCAATGGCGTGCACCGCCACATGCAGCCCGGCCCGATCGGCGCCTGCCACCTCGTCCCGGAGATCCGCGAGGCGTGTGACGCGCACGCCGGTCTGTCCCGGCGCATCGGTATAGGGTGCATGGAAGAGCGCCGTGCGGGACCCCAGCGACCCGTCCGCCAATGCCTTGACCGCGCCCCAGCGCACCCAGTCGTCGCCGCGCCCCTCGGCCGCGACGATGGCCGCCATCCGCTTCCAGTCCCGCGCCGGAACGAAGCAGTAGAAGCGCAGATCCGTCTCGCCCCGGGCGCGCAGCCGCCGCGCGGTTTCGTAAGTGATCCAGTCGAAGGGCTCGGGCGTGTGGACCTGCGTGAAGCCGCGCGACAGGGCATGGGCGATGCCTTCGCGCATGGTCGCCTCGCGCTCCGCATCGGTCGGGACCGGGAAGACGCGCTCGACGAGCGTCTTGGCATTGTCCTTGAGGATGCCGGTCGGCTCCCCGCCCGCATCCCGGACGATGACGCCGCCATCCACCTCCGGCGTGTCGCGCGTGATGCCGGCGGCGCGCAGGGCCGCCGAGTTGAGCAGGTACATGTGCAGGTCCGTGCGGGGGACGGCGACCGGCGTGTCCCCGGTCGCATCGTCGATCCAGGCGCGCGTCGGCAGCGCGCCGCCGAGCCGCTGCTCGTCCCAGCTCCCGCCGAGGATCCACTTGCCCGGCCGCGCACGCGCCGCTTGCCCGAGCCGCGCGGCGAAATCCGCGCGGCTGGTCGCGGCCAGCAGGTCGGGCTGGGACAGGGTGGCGGAACCGATCATGAAATGGGTGTGGTTGTCGATGAGACCGGGGCAGACGAACGCGCCCCGCAGATCGATGATGCGCGTGCCCGGCCGGCTCGCCGCCTTCACGGCGTCCGCGCCCAGCGCGACGATGCGCCCGCCCGCAATGCCCACGGCATCGGTGCGCGCAAGCGCCCGGTCGCCCGTCCAGACGCGGCCATTGACGAGCGCCGTGTCGAGCGTGCGCTCGGCGGCCAGTGCACGCCCCATCGCCAGCCACAACGCACCCCCGGCCAGGACGCCTCTGCGATCGAACATTGCCACCTCCTCCTGATCTGGCCTCAATCTAGGCGGGACGCGGCGCGCGCAAATGGCCAGACCGGGAAAGTTGAGGGTGCCAGAGACACGCGTCCCGCACCGCTGGCCCAGCCGGCTTTTGCCAGTCTGGATGCTTCGCCGGCCGGCAGGCACGCTAGACAGGCCCGGAAAGGGAAGCGACCATGCAACTGAATGATGCGCGTGACATCGCGGCGCTGGACGCCGTCGGGCAGGCCGAGGCGGTCCGCCGGGGCGATCTTCGCGTCGACGAGCCTGCGGAAGCGGCCCGGCTGAGGATCGAGCAGGCCAATCCTGCGCTCAACGCCGTGACCTGGCTGGCCGAGGCAGCGGCGCGTCCGCCGATCGTCGACGGGCCGCTGGCCGGTGTGCCATGGCTGCTCAAGGCCTCGCTGGAATATCCCGGCTGGCCCTTCACCGGTTGCTCGCGCAGCCGCGCCCGGGCGCGAGGCGCGCGCATCTGGCCGTTCACCCGCGCCTGCCTCGACGCGGGACTGGTGCCGATGGGCCTGACCGGCATGCCGGAATTCGGCCTGCTGACGACCGGCGAAGCGCTGGCGACGGGCCCGGTGCACAATCCCGCCGCGCCGGGGCGATCGGCCGGCGGCTCTTCGAGCGGCGCGGCGGCGGCCGTGGCGGCCGGTCTTGTCCCGCTGGCCCATGGCTCGGATGCGGCCGGATCGATCCGCATCCCCGCCGCCAATTGCGGCGTCATCGGCCTCAAGCCCTCGCGTGGCGCCAATCTGCGCGCCCGCGCGCCGCACCTGATCGACGACGTGCTGTGCAGCGACATGCTGATCGCCCGAACCATGCGCGACATCGAGGCCGCGTTCGATATCGTCTCGACGGCAGGACCCGACGCCGCGCCGCGCGGCCTGCGCGGCCTGCGCATCGGCCTGGCGCGGCATGGCCTCGACGGGCGCGCACCCGATCCCGCCGTGGCCGGGACGCTGGAGCGCGCCGCGCGCGATCTGCAACAGGCCGGCGCCATCGTCGAGGAGACCGCGCTGCCCGGCGACGGCGAAGCCATCGTCGCGGCGTTCAAGGCCGTCTGGATTCACGAGGGCGGCGAGATTGCGGATCTTGTCGGCGCCGCCAGTCCGGGCATGCCGCTGACCGACCTGCTCGAGCCCTGGACGCTTGGCCTGGCGGCCGCGCGCGGCGGCATCCGCGCCGGCGAGACGGCAAATGCCTTCCGCCAGCTCGGCCTTTCCGAGCTGGCCGCGCACGCCTTTTTCGAACGATATGACCTGCTGCTCTCCCCGGTCGCGCCGGAGCCGCCGATCGCGCTCGGCCGGCATGCGCCGGACCGGGACTTCGCGGGCCTCTGGGCGGATTTCTGGCCCTTCGTGAATTTCACGCCGCATGCCAATATCGCCGGACTTCCCGCCATTTCCCTGCCGTTCTGGGGCGGCTGCGAACACGGGCCCATCGGCATCATGATGACCATAGCGGCCGGCGCCGACCGGGCGCTCATCGCGCTGGCGCGCGAACTGGAAGGGCGCATGCACCGCGTTTGACCTCTGGCCCCCTTGATTTCTCCCTTTGGAAGAGATCAATGGGCCAATGAGCCGCTTGCGCAATCTTGCCCTGTCCCATCGCGTCTCGGGCGATCGCGGCACGCCGCTGTACATGCAGCTTGTCCATGTCCTGATCCACGAGATAGAGCGGGGCCGCCTGCCGCCCGGATCGCCGCTGCCCAGCAGCCGGGACCTCGCCGCCGAACTCGGGCTCAACCGCAAGACCGTCGTCACCGCCTTCGAGGAACTGGTGGCCCAGGGCTGGCTGGAAGCGCATGGCCGCCGCTGCACCACCGTGGCCACCAACCTGCCCGACACGCGGAAGAATGTCCCGCAGCCGGCCGAGCCCGGCCCGCGCAAGCCCGTCTATCGGTTCAATCCGCCGCCGCGGCGCTCGATCGCGGTGCCGGCGGGATCGCGCATCAAGCTGGACGAGGGCAGCCCGGACGGAAGCCTGTTCCCGCCCGAAATCCTGGCGCGCGTCTACCGGCGCGCCGCCCTCTCGGCCGCGCGCAGCCGGCGGCTGGGCTATCGCGACCCGCGCGGCAGCGAGAATCTGCGCCAGAGCATCGCCACCATGCTGCGCGAGGAGCGCGGCCTGGTGCTGACGCCGGACAATGTCTGCGTGACGCGCGGCAGTCAGGCGGGCATCTCGCTCGCGGCGCATCTTCTGGCCCGCCCCGGCGCCACGGCGCTGGCCGAGGAACTCACTTACGAGCCGGCCGTGGCAGCCTTTCGTGCCGTGGGCATGCCGGTGCATCCGGTCCGCATGGACGATGGCGGCATCATCGCGGACGATGTCGAGCGCCTGTGCCGGTCGCATGCGGTCAGCGCCCTGTTCCTGACGCCGCATCATCAGTTCCCCACCACGATCTCGCTCTCGCCCGAGCGGCGGCTGCGCATCATCGAGCTGGCGCGGCAGTTCGGCTTCGCGATCATCGAGGATGATTACGACCATGAGTTCCGCTTCGGCTCGCAGCCGCTCCTGCCGATGGCATCCTACGCGCCGGATTCGGTTGTCTATGTCGGCTCCCTCTCCAAGCTGCTGCTGCCTGCCCTGCGCGTGGGCTATATCGCCGCGCCCGTGCCGGTGATCGAGGCGCTGGCCCATCAGGTCTCGGTCACGGACGGCATGGGCAGCAGCCTGACCGAAGATGCCGTCGCGCTGCTGCTGGAGGATGGCGAGGTGCGCCGCCATGCGCGCAAGGCGACGCGCATCTACGGCCAGCGGCGGGACGCCTTCGCGGCCGCCGTCGCACGGGCGCTCGGCGCGTTCGCCGATGCCCGGCTGCCCGATGGCGGGCTCGCCATGTGGCTGAACTTCCATGACCGGGACGCGCTGGCCCGCATCGAGCGCGGCGCGCCGGGCCAAGGCATCAGCTTCGCCCTGTCGGACAGCTACCGGCTGGCGCCCGACGCGCCCCATGGACTGCGGCTCGGCTTTGCCAGTCACCCGGAAAAGGCCGCGATCACGGCGATCGAGACGCTCGGCGAACTGGCACGCGGTGTGACCGGCTGAGCATAGCGGCCGGCTTCCCGCCTCTGGCCCCCTGACATTCTGCGAACTGGCGCTTTCAACGGGCCAGCATCGACGGACATCCTGCCGTCATGGATTTTCCTTCCGGCCAGCCCGAAGACCTTGCCGCGCTCATCCGGGCCTATCCGCTCGCCTGGCTGGTGACATGCGGCGGCACGGGCTTCGATGCCGTGCCCCTGCCGCTCGTGGCCGAGCTCGACGCGGCGGGCGAGGTCGTGGCGCTGATCGGCCATTGCTCGCGCCGCAATGCGCAGGTGGCGGCCCTGCGGCAGGACCCGCGCGCATGGGCGCTGTTCATGGGGCCACAGGGCTATATCTCGCCATCCCTGGTCTCCCGGCCCCAATGGGTGCCGACCTGGAATTATGCCGTCGCCATCCTCGCGCTCGAGGTCGAGTTCCAGGAACAGGCGACGCCCCGGGCCGTGCAGCGGCTTGTGGAGGCGTCCGAGGCCGGCGCCGGGAAGCCGTGGCGCATGACGGATGCGGGCGACCGCATCGAACCGCTGATGAAGCGCATCATCGGCTTCCGGGCCAGGGTCCTGGATCGCGACGTGCGCCTCAAGCTCGGCCAGGAAGAAGATGCGCCCACCGTGAACGAAATCATCGCGGGGCTCCCCGACGGAGACCTCGCGGACTGGATGCGCCGGCTCAACAAGGCGCGCGTCGGAGAGGCTGAGGCGAATGGATGCCTGTCGGGAGATCGGGCTTGAACTTGCGCCGCTTCTGGCGGCCGGAACGAAAGGGAAGAGACATGAGGACATCCCATTTGGCGCGCTTCGCTGGCGCTTCAGCGTTCGCGTTGGCCATCATCACGCTGGCGCAGCCGGCCCTTGCCGAGGACGAAGGCACCATCATCGTCACGGCGACGAAGCGCAGCCAGGCGCTGGACGACACCCCGATCGCGGCGAGCGCGATCAGCGGCGAGGAACTGCAGAACACCAATGCACAGAGCCTGGCCGACTACATCACGCGCATGCCCGGCGTCGTGTTCAACGACTATCAGCCGGGCATCTCGGAAGTCGTGATCCGCGGCGTCGCCGCCACCACCTATCATGAGCAGGGCCAGACCACGGTCGGCTATTATATGAACGAGATTCCGCTGGTCGAGCCGGGCTGGCCGATCGGAATCCCGGACGTCGACACGTTCGACGTCGACCGGGTGGAAGTGCTGCGCGGCCCGCAGGGCACGCTGTTCGGCTCCTCTTCGCTCGGCGGCCTCGTCAACTATGTCGTCAAGACCGCCGACACCACGCATGTCGACGCGGCGGCATCGGTGCTGGCCGGCTATACCGACAATGCCCAGGACCCGAACTATGCCGGCAAGCTGATGGTCAACATGCCGATCATCCAGGACAAGCTGGCCGTCCGCGCGGTGGCGCTGCAGCGATACGACGCCGGCTATATCGACAATCTCGCCACGGGCGACGAGGGCAGCAACAATTTCCGCACGCGCGGCCTGCGCGGCTCGATCGTCGCGACGCCGGCCGAGGGAACGAAGATAAGCTGGCTGACCGCCTATCAGGACACCAAGCTGGACGACCAGACCTACCTGACCTCGCTCGACGCCCTGACCCGCAGCGGCATCGCGCGCAATGAGCCGCAGAAGACGAGCTTCCTGCTCAACAGCCTGCGGCTCGACCAGGATCTTGGCTTCGGGGACTTCACCATCTTCGGCTCGATCGACAAGAAGAAGAACACGACCATCCTGTCCTATCCGAGCTATGGCTATCTGACCGGCATCTATACCGGCGATGACGCGCCCTATTCCTACGGCACCGCCAATGCCAACATCAAGCAGGTGGAAGCGCGGCTTGCCTCCAAGGACGGCGGGATGCTCACCTGGCTGATCGGCACCAGCTACATGCATGCCAAGAAGTTCAGCTACGACCAGATCATCGCGCCGGGCGCCGAGGCCATCTTCGGCTCGACACTCGCGCCCGACGACGTGGTCTATGGCTATATCTCGGATTCCGTGAACGAGGATTTCGGCGTCTTCGGCGAACTGTCGTTCCGGCCGATCGACAGCATCGAACTGACGGTCGGCGGCCGCTATTACTGGAACAAATATAGCGGCACGGTCATCAACGAGCCCGGCGCCGTCAGCGGCAGCACCACCGGCAGCTCGGCGACCGTCTCCAACTCCGAGGACGGCTTCACGCCCAAGGTCACCCTGGCGCTGCGCCCGACCGACCAGTTCATGGCCTATCTGACCTACTCCAAGGGCTATCGCGTGGGCGGCATCAATCCCAATGCCGGCTTCCTGGACACGATCCCGGTCAGCTATGGGAGCGATACGGTCGACAACTATGAGATCGGCGTGAAATTCTGGGCGTTCGACAAGCGCCTCTATATCGACGCCAGCCTGTTCACGCTGGACTGGAAGAACATCCAGGCCCGCCTGTTCGGCCCGGCGCCGACCTATTATTCCTACGTGGTCAATGCCGGCGGCGCGAACGTGTCCGGCATCGAGCTCGCCGCATCCTTCGCCTTCACGCGCTCGGTTTCCTTCTCCACCAACGTGACCTATCAGGATGCCAAGCTGACCGCGTTCCTGCCCTACACCTTCGCGGAGGGCGGCGGCTACGAGGTGGGCACGACATTGCCCGGTTCCTCCAAATGGTCCGTGGCGAACAATCTGAGGTTCCAGTTGGCCGATACCAGCCTCCAGCCGAGCTTCGAGATCGCGCATCGCTACATCTCCTCGGCGCCGGTCGCCTTCGGGAACATCAACACGCGCGGCGATTTCAGCCTGTTCGACCTGCGCGGATCGGTGACGCTGGCGGACAGGTTCAAGGTCATGCTGTTCGCCAACAACATCTTCAACAAGCGCGGCGTCCTCAACGCCCCGTTCACCGACCAGACCGCACCGGCCTATTCGGTCACGCGACCGCGCACGGTCGGCCTGCGGATCGACTGGGCCCTGTGAGCCGGGTCGCGGCCTCGGCCTCCGCGGCGGCGCTCGCCGTCGCGGCCGTCCTGGCCGGACCGGCAGCCGCCGGCGCCCGGGAGCCCGCGCGCCTCTCCTACGAGGCGCACGAGGCGACCTGGTCCCAGCTCGACCTGTCGAGCGACGGCAAGGCGATCCTGTTCGACCTGCTGGGCGATGTCTATCGCATGCCCGCGACGGGCGGCCGGGCGCAGGCCGTCCTGACCGGCGATGCCTGGGAACGCGATGCCGTGCTGTCCCCCGACGGGCAATGGATAGCCTTCATCTCGGACCGCTCGGGCGTCACCAATCTGTGGATCGCGCGGCCGGACGGCAGCGAGGCGCGCCAGCTTTCGAGCGACAATTCGCTGGTCCTCTATGCCTCGCCGGCCTGGGCGCCGGACAGCCGGAGCGTCTATGTCAGCCGCGCCGTCCATCGCATCCTGGCATTCGAGCTCTGGCGCTTTCCCCTGAACGGCGGCGCGCCGGCCCTGCTCGTCAAGGCGCAGCCCAACGGCAATGAAGGCTGGGACGAGCGCGTCAATGCGCTGGGCGCCGCGCCGACGCCGGACGGCACGGCCATCTATTATGCCACCAAGCGCGGCCATACCTGGACGGAGGGCGATCCGCCGACCTGGTCGATCGCGCGCCAGGACCTGGCGACCGGGGCCGTGGAAATCGTGGTGCCCGGCGGCATGCGGCCCGTGCTTTCGCCGGACGGCGGGATGCTGGCCTATGCGGCGCGTTTCGGCGCGCAGACCGGCCTGCGCCTGCGCGACCTGAAGAGCGGCACCGACCGCTGGATCGCCTTTCCGGTCGATCGCGACGGGCAGGAAGGCGGCTATTATTACGACCTGCTGCCGCGTTACCAGTTCACGCCGGACGGCAAGGCCATCCTGCTGTCGAAGGACGGCCGCTTCCACCGGCTCGACATCGCCAGCGGGGCCATGACCGACATTCCCTTCACCGCCCGGGTGGACCTGGCGCTCAGGCCCAACAGCCGCGTGCACCAGCGGGTGGACAGCGGGCCGGTCCTTACGCATCTGGCCGAAGGCGCGGCGCGCTCGCCCGACGGCCGGCGCATCGCCTTCACGGCCCTCGGCACATTATATGTCGCCTCGACGGACGACGCGCGCGAACCGCGGGCCCTGGCGGCCGCGAACGCCTTCCGCCCGTCCTGGTCGCCGGACGGCAGGACACTCTTCTTCGTCAGCTGGACAGCGGCCGAGGGCGGGCAGGTCATGGCCATCCCGGCGGACGGCGGCCCCGCCCGGCCGCTGACCGCGAAAGGCGCTTACTGGCCCGAAGTGATCGCGGCGCGGGACGGCACGGCCCTGATCGCCCTGCGCGCCAGCCAGTATGATCGGCTGCATGCCGCCAACGAGATCGCGCCGAGCTATCCGACCGACATCGTGCGCATACCGCTGGACGGCGCGCCGCCGCAGGTCATCGGTCACGGCCTCGGGCTCGTGAATCTGCAACAGACCGCCGACGGGCGCCTTTGGGTCCAGACTCCCGATGCGCTCGCCGAGCTGAAGGACGGAACGCTCGCGCCGCGCGTTGCCGTGGTCGCGAAGCCGATGGGCCAGTATATCGTCGGCTCAACCCCGGTGAACGACATCGCCCTGTCCCCGGACGGGAACTGGCTGCTGGCGCGCACCGCCTTCGAGCTTCATCTGCTGCCCATGCCGGCTCCGGCTGAAACTCCGCCGCGCATCGACCTGCAGACCGCGGTCGAGGGGCATCGCCAGCTCACCCGCATCGGCGCGGACCGCGCGCAATGGGATGCGGACGGGCAGGGCATCTCATGGACCGTGGGCGCGGACTGGCGGCACCTCACGCTGGCGCAGATGACCGCGCTGGCCGATCCGGAGGCCGCCGCCACGGGACGGGCGTTGGCCGTGACGGTGCCGCGCGCCATGCCGGACCATCCCCAGCTTCTCCATGGCGCGACCGCCATCACCATGGATGGCGGACAGGTCATCGACCATGCGGACATATTGGTGGTGGGCGATCGCATCGCCGCCATCGGTCCCGCAGGGTCCTTCGCGCTGCCCGAAGGCACGCAGGTCCAGGACCTGACCGGCAAATATGTCATTCCCGGCCTGATCGACGCGCATGCGCACTTCTTCGGCATCCGGCGCGGGCTGCATGACGGCACGGACTGGGAATTCACCGTCAATCTCGCCTACGGCGTGACCGCCTCGCTCGAGGTGCAGGCCTTCACGCCCGACATCTTCGCCTATGCGGACCGGGCCGATGCCGGCACGCTCGTCGGCCCGCGCCTCTTCTCGACCGGACCGGGCGTGTTCGTGAACAGCCTCATCGACACCGTCGAGACCGCCGAGGCCGTGCTGAAGCGCTATCGCGACCATTACCGGACGCGCAACATCAAGAGCTACATGGTGGGCGATCGGGCCGCGCGGCAGGCGATGGCGGACGCGTCTCGCGCGCTCGGCATGATGCCCACGACCGAAGGCGCGGCCGACTATGTGCTCGAACTGACCCATGCGGTGGACGGCTTCGCGGGCGACGAGCACAATCTCCCGATCACGCCGATCCATGACGATATCGTGCGTCTCTTCGCCGCGACGCGCATTTCCTACACGCCCACGATCAGCGTGCTCTATGGCGGCAATCCGGCGCTGTTCGACGACATCATCCGCAAGCGCATGGACGATGATCCGCGCCTGCGCCGCTTCACGCCGCCGTTCGTGATCTCGGGCGACATGCGCAACCGCCACTGGATGCCGGCAGCGCTGCAGAGCTACGCCCGCTTCGCGGCCGATGCGCTGCGCATCCGCCGGGCCGGCGGGCTGGTCGGCGCGGGCAGCCATGGCGAAGTGCAGGGCCTGGGCCTGCACTGGGAAATGGAAGCCTTTGTCGACGGCGGCGCGACCCCGCTCGAAGCCCTGGAGATCGCGACGATCGACACGGCCGAGGTGATCGGGCGGCAGGACGATCTGGGCAGCCTGACCAGGGGCAAGCTGGCCGACCTCGTGGTGCTGGATGCCGATCCCCGCACGGACATCGCCAATGCCCGCGCCATCCGCATGGTCATGCGCGGCGGGCTGGCGTTCGACGGCAAGACGCTGGCGCCGATCGGCCGGCCGGGCCAGGCGCCCCCGCGCTGGTGGCTGTCCGACATCCCGCCGGGCGACGAGCGGGCCCCATGAAGCCCGGCACCCTGCGGGCATGGACGCGCATCCACACATGGAGCAGCCTCGCCTGCACGCTGTTCATGCTCATGCTGTGCATCACCGGCCTGCCGCTGATCTTCCACGACGAGATCGAGGAACTGGAAAACGCGCGCATCGTCGAGACATGGAACGAGTCCCGGCTCGTCTCGCTCGACCGCGCGACGGACGCGGCGCTGGCGCTGCATCCCGGCGACGTGCCGATCTATCTCAGCTTCGACGTCGACCGGCCGGTGGTCAACATCACCAGCGGCGCGCATGGCCGGGTCGGAGAAGGCAGCATGTCCTTCCAGCCGATCGACCGGCGCACCGCGGCACCCGCCGCCGGCGGCGCGCAGGGCGGCGTGATGGACGTGATGCTGAAAATCCATTCCGAGCTCCTCATGGGGTCGGGCGGCATGTATTTCATCGGGTTCGTCGGGCTGGTCTTCGTGCTCGCGCTCGTCTCGGGCATGATCCTTTATTCGCCCTTTGCCCGCAAGGCCGGCTTCGCGCGGGTCAGGCACGGGAAGAGCGCCCGCATCCGCTGGCTCGACTGGCACAATCTGATCGGCGGCGTCACGCTGGGCTGGGCCCTCGCCGTGGGCCTCTCCGGCACGGTGACCACATTGTCCGACCCGGTGACGGCGTGGTGGCGCGCCGACGCGCTTGCCGGCCTCACGCGCGGAACGGGCGGCATCATCCAGCCCTATCGCCCGGGCATGCTCGGCAAGGCGGTCGACAATGCCATCGCCGCCGCCCCCGGCATGACACCCCAGTTCGTGGCCTTTCCCGGCGCCCCCTTCTCCAGCCGAGACCATTATGCGGTGTTCCTGCAGGGCTCGACGCCGCTCACGGCAAGGCTGCTGACCCCGGTGATGGTCGATGCCCGGACCGGCGAGGTCGATGGCATCGCGCCCATGCCATGGTATATGAAGGCACTGCTGCTCTCGCAGCCATTGCATTTCGGGAACTATGGCGGATTGGCCATGAAGATTCTCTGGGCCCTGCTCGATCTCGCCACGATCATCGTGCTGGGGACCGGCCTCTACCTCTGGTTCGGGCGCATGGCGTCCGGCCGGCGCACCGGGAAGCGGATCGCGGCACGGGGGACCGCCCCGTGAAAGGCTGGCCGCTCCTGCCGGTCATGCTGATCGCGCTCGTCGTGCTGGCTGGCCTGACGATCGGCCTGGCGGGCGATGGCTATGAGGATGTGCTCGCCAACCTGTCGCTTGCCCTGTGCCTGCTCCCCATTGCCGGCGGCCTGCGCCGCAAAGGGACGAACATGAAGGACGGAAAGCATAATAAGGATCGCCCCTGATCCGACCCTGTGTCCACGGCGCCCGAAGGGAAATCGAAGCGGCTCTCGTTCCGAGGAATGGCGGAGACTTCAAGATCGCGGCCGGTTCATCCCGCCCGACGCCCCAGACACCGCGGTGCAGCGGACACAAACCACGCAAGCAGACAACGACGGGAATTTTGAAGCTGCGAGCGGGAATTTGGGCGCCGCCCGTTCCGGATAGACCCAGCCTGTGCTCCTGCGCAGGCAGGAGCCCAGGGCGCGAGGGCACTGCGGCTGGGCCCCGTGCTCCTGCCTGCGCAGGAGCACTGATTCCATTCATCCCGGATGGTGCGCTAAACCTTCCCGTTGTGACGGAACATATCCGCTGCTTCTGAGATAGTTGGCGCATTTGATGGCTGAGCGAGCGTCAAACGGCAGGGCGAAGGGATCCCAGAGCTTGTGGACGGAATCAGACGGCGGCTTGCACGGCAAAGCCTTGCGCGGGACGAACGCCGGAAGAAATTTCGCGCTTCGAACGTGGAATATAAAAAAGCCGCCAACTCGTTGAGTTGGCGGCTTTTCATGACTTCGGATTGGTTGCGGGAGCAGGATTTGAACCTGCGACCTTCAGGTTATGAGCCTGACGAGCTACCGGGCTGCTCCATCCCGCGCCAACCAACGGGCGACAAGGCCCTGAAATGACAAAAGGCGGTCCACGGCGGACCGCCTTTGATATGTGAATGGGTTCTTCCCGCTTCAAGTCCCATGAGCGCCGGCTGCAATGCCTGGCGACGACCTACTCTTCCAGTGCTTGAGCAATAGTACCATCGGCGCTGTCTGGTTTCACGGCCGAGTTCGGGATGGGATCGGGTGGGTCACAGACGCTA